>ERZ791808.32-NODE-32-length-173179-cov-43.091663_pt1 | contig 173179 bp, 139 predicted proteins | sample MGYA00510305_ERZ791808 | MGnify/ENA primary metagenome ERZ791808 (study PRJEB30046, sample SAMN00792024) | human gut metagenome | study: EMG produced TPA metagenomics assembly of the A metagenome-wide association study of gut microbiota in type 2... | reverse complement strand
AAATATAAATAATTAATAATCATTTTTTGTGTCCACTTTGGGGAACTGCTACAAGTATAAGATAAAAACCTCTGACTTTTTTATAATTTAACATCAAAAAAACTCTGACTTTTTTATATTTTAGCATCAAATAACCTCTGACTTTTTTATAAAAAAGCTTAATTGATTGGCTTTTATTCAGATAAAAGTGCTATCTTTGCATAAGATAAGCTGCACTCGGCAATCAGAAAGCAAGCTTTCATTGCGCTCGTTTGCATTATCTTTGCATAAGATAAGCTGCACTCGGCAATCAGAAAGCAAGCTTTCATTGCGCTCGTTTGCATTATCTTTGCATTGAAAATCAATAATATAGAGATATGAAGTATCTGAAAAGACAAATAGATAAAGAGTTTGAAGCGTGGAAAAGTTCTGTAGAGCATAAACCATTGCTTGTGAGAGGAGCAAGGCAGGTAGGTAAGTCAAGTGCCATTAGACACTTGGGAGAGTCCTTTCCTTATTTCTTGGAAGTGAACTTTGAGCGTGATAAGACTGTCAAGGAATTCTTTGATGGAGATTTAAACGTGAAGTTTATTTCGGAGCAATTGTCGGCATATTTCAAAGTTCCCGTTATTCCTGGCAAAACCTTGTTGTTCTTAGATGAGATACAGGCATGCCCTAATGCCATCCATAGCTTGTGGTTTTTCAAGGAAGATTATCCTGAACTTCATGTAGTGGCAGCTGGATCGCTGTTGGAATTTGCATTGAAGGATTTAGGTGCTTATGGAGTAGGGCGTATCCGCTCGATGTTTGTATATCCGATGTCTTTTGATGAATTCCTTTATGCTTTAGGTGATGATGGATTGGTAAGTATGAAACGGAATGCAACCTCTCAAAAGCCATTGATGAATGTCTTCTATGAGCGATTAGTGGAGAGGTTTCGTTCATTCTTGCTTATAGGTGGTATGCCTGCTGCTGTGGCTAAGTACGTTGATACGAATAGTTATTTGGAAGTAGACTCTGTGCTTAGTGAGTTGAAGCAAACTTATATAGATGATTTCGTGAAATATAAAGCCAAGGTCAATCCTGTTTTGCTGCGTCAAACATTGTTTAGTGTGGCTCATCAAGTGGGGAGTAAATTCGTGTTTAGCCAAGTGGAAGGGGGATATACGACTGCGCAAGTCAAGAATGCTTTGGAGATGCTTAGAGATGCTGGTATCATTATACCTGTATGGCATACTGCGGCAAATGGCATTCCGCTTGGTGCAGAGATTAATCCGAAGTTTGTGAAGTATAATCTGATAGATCATGGCTTTCTCCTCAATCTGTTAGGAATAGGAGACTCTACTAATTCTATAGTGAAAGAACTATTGGTTGACAATGCTGCAGACTTAGTTGATAAGGGTAGTTTGACGGAGATGGTGGCAGGATTGGAATTACTAAAGTATATGTCGCCTAATGAGCGCCATGACTTATACTATTGGCAAAACTTGACTCGTGGAACCGTTTCGGAGGTTGATTATGTCTTGTCTCGTGGCATTGACATTGTTCCGATGGAAGTGAAGTCTGGTTTACGAGGTTCGATGGCGAGTCTTTATGTTTTTATGGAAAAAGAGCATATTAAGTATGCCATTCGCTGTTCTTTGGAGAACTTTGGGGAGTTTGTCAGCCCAAAAGGGAAGAAGATATTAGTCAATCCTCTTTATGCTATTTCTAACTTGTTTTCTTGTGGTGAAAGACTTCTGTAGGATTTTTTTTCGTAAAAGAATTGCCATATTGCCATATAAGCTGGTAACAGCCTGATTGTTAGTTGATACCGATATTGCAATAGCTTTTTAATTGCCATAATCTGCCATATATTGCCATAAAAATAGCGATACTTAGGTGTTTTTGGTGATTTTTAGCGGTGTTTTTGAGGCAAAAGGCAGGAGGCATTGAGCAAAAAGGCGTTTTTTCGGTTCAATGCCTATTGTTTTTGATGCTGTTTTTCCCGTATAATCTCCAATGCTGTTCCCGAAATTGCGTCCCGACGTAGCATCTGGTACGTCCCGACGTGATAACAGACGCGTCACGACGCAGCGCCAGATACGTCGCGATGTAATTTCGGATACATCCTGTCCAGATTCAAGTGAGCCTCATTTGAACTATCGCAAGTGTTTCAACAATGATATGCAGTATCTGGTAATGTGTAGTGAGAATATTGTGAGGGATAACCCCAAATCGTGATGGATAGCGTGATGGATATTTCCGTTTTCGAAGTATCCATCACGCTATTTAAACGTCTGTATATTAGTATGTTAAGAAGCTTAGGAGCGCAAATCGTGATGGATGATAGATGATTACATAAAACTTATTCACGAATACGGCTGCATCGGGTTATAAATACGGCTGCGTCGGGTTACGAATATGGCTGCGTAGGGTTACGAATATGGCTGCGTAGGGTTACGAATATGGCAGCGTCGGGTTACGGATATGGCAGCATTGGGTTACGAATATGGCAGCATCGGGTTACGAATATGGCTGCGTAGGCTAACGGAGACGTATCTGTAAGCTTATCGAGACGTCTGCATCAGCTAACAGAGACGTCTGAACTCGCTAACTGAACTACTTGAGTTGCTTGATTGAACCACTTGAGTTAGCTGACTGAACCTCTTGAGTATTCTTCTTCATGTGCTTGCATGCAACCATAAAACTTTTTCAGCAACTTTTCCCGGAAGTATGGAAGAAGGCAGAGTTGAAGGCAAACATGAGGCCAACACAGAAACGGCCTTCAGCCCGTACTTAAATCACATGCGAAAGTTTAGTTTAGATAAATTGCATCAAATTCTAAAAAAAATGGCATGTAGAAAGAATAGTATTGATAATGAGCAAGATAATATCATCTGTTTTCGACGTTTTGTCGTATCCTTGCCACCGAAAAGAACCAATAAACGTGTTGATTCTAAAAACAATATTTAAACCTATAAAATATATAAAGCTTATGAAAAAGTTATTTACTCTAGTGTGTGGCGTATTATTTGCTATGTTTGCTAACGCAGCTACTCTTGATATTTGAGAGCCAAGCAACAATGTGAAGGATGGTGAAACTGTTTAAGCAGACTGAGGTTGAATTGACATTGGTTGAAGGTCATACTATTTTGGCTTCAGAATTTGATAAATATGCTGATGATACAAAGGTGAAACTAAGCTTCGAGAATACGACAGATCCTTATGTGTCTCGCAATGGTTGGGATATTGGTGGATTTGCCAATTCTGATAATTGGAGTCCAACCTATGAATTGAAAGCAGCTGATGGTAAGAATTTTGATATCTTTGTTACTGTTGGTGATTTCAAAAAGGCTGCCAAAAATGGTACAGATGCTTATGTTGATGGTGAACATCATAAGGGTGGTGTAACTTTCAATATCTATAATGAATGCAAGTTAGCTCACGCTTATGTATTATTGGAAGACAATACTCCAACTAATATATCAAATGCGCTTGTAGCTCCAGCTGCTAAGAATGCTCCGGTTTACAACCTTGCTGGTCAGCAGGTTGATGCATCTTATAAGGGTGTAGTAATCAAGAATGGTAAAAAGTACGTTCAGAAATAGTATAGAGTTATATTTTTAGTTTGTTGAAAAGAAAAGAGAGGGTATGTGAATGCCCTCTCTTTTTGATTTTATCCGTTTCGAACATTGATTAATGTTCAAGATATAGTCCGTTTAGCTTTTCCAGGAAAACACAAACTTCATCATTTATCATTTCCATGAACCCATGAGTCTTCTTGTTCGATACACCAGGATATGGAGTATAGTAATGCTCCTCGATCGGTTCTCCCTGGTTTCTGCCAAACATCAGGTAAGCTATGTGATGCTGCTTGAGTACTGTAAGCAATGTCTCTGAAAAAATACTGGAATCACCAATAGATTCTACTCCTGTTGTCAGTCCGAAGGCATTGTTGTGGTCTTGGGCAAAAGGCAAAGCCTGCTTCACAATCTCCTTGATGCTCTTCTGGTAGAGTGGGAGGTCGATGGCATTTTTGCTTTGCTGATATGTCACGTTGATCACATCAATCTTGTTGTCCGGATAGCGATCCATCAGATTCTTGCCCGGCTGGTAGGTTTCAGAATAACTATAAACTACATTCGTTACATCCTCGTCATCCAAGAGATCCTGTATCTTCTTGTAAAGACTGATATAGTCGTCTTTGCTGAGTTTACAGTACCATGTCTTACCGTCTACAGGAAGAAGATTGAGTACTACAGGTGCTTTGATACCATAACCATCTTGCAGTGTATCAAGATATTTGGCAACCTGTTTAGTATATTCCTCCAGCATATCATTATTGCCGTTATAATCAGGCATTGTCCAGTTCATGATGAGTAAGCCTCCCTTACGGAAGTGTTTCAGCACATCTTCCCGGATAGCCTTGAACGGAACGCCGTCTATGTTCTGTGATTTTCCATTTTCAATGCCAGCCAACTCATATCCATTTGCAGCCGGTCTGTAACCGCAGAGAGTTTTCAAGTCGCATCGGTCGCTGTCACATTGCCAGCGATTCCAGCCTATTCCGGTTAAGGTTCCATACATCTGGCCTATCAGCGTACCTTTGTTGGCATACGCCTTGATGTTGGTTTTCAGATTCTCTGTGCGGGTTGTGAGACCGCTCATGGCAATCTCGTCATACGATTTCTTTTTCTTCTCACCGCATGAAGAGAAAGCCAGGAGGGCCGCGAACATCAATATAATATATTTGATTCTCATAATTTGTTATTCATTATAAGCCTTTTTCATAGCTTCCACCACGGTAGGCAAAGTCCACTGTGGCACACTTCTGTCTGTTCCGTCGAAGATGCTCATCCAGTAGAAGGTGGCTACGCCGTAAACCTTTGCCTGCTTCACGATGTCGGCTGCCTGGTCGGCAGCAGCCTGAATCTCGCTGGCAGAACTGGTTTTGTTGACACTCTTGCTTCCGTGAGTACCGTATTCACCAATGATGCAAGGGATGCCCTTGCTGATGAACTTGCTATTCAGACGGGTGAACATATCTGCGATTTCCTTGCTACAGGAAGCATCCCATTTGCCTTTGGTAAACCAGTCCCATGGAGCATAGGTGTGAACCTCTACAGCGATGTGACCTTCTACCTTGTCGGTAGGGATAGTGAGGTTGTTCAAAACCTCGTCTCCGCTAGCTGCTGCATAGGTATTGACGATGAGGTTGCGGGTCTCGTTGTTGCCACCGGTAGCACGTACTGCATTCACGAAACTCTGGGCATAACCATTCAAGCCATTGTAGCTGCTTGCGCTCTTTGGTGCATTCCAGGTGTTGTCGGCATCAAGCATCTCGTTGTAACCTTCGAAGAGCAGGTGCTGGTCGTAGTTCTTGAAACGGGTGGCAATCTGGGTCCAGAGATATTCAAACTTCTCCTTGTTCTCCTTATAGTTGGCTTCATCAGCCTTGATCCAGTGCTTCACATCCTTATCGTCTGCACCTGTATCATGGTGAACATTCAGGATGCAGTACATACCGTTATCAATCACGTAATCAACGATTTCCTGTATTCTGTTCATCCAGGCTTCATCCACGGTTCCGTCTGCCTTCATGTGCTGGAACCAGGTAACTGGGATGCGGACAGAATTAAAACCGTTCTTCTTCAGAAAATCTACCATCGGTTTGGTGGTAGGAACCTGTCCCCATGCTTTCTCGAAATCAGTAACCGAGTTGCTGTTCATGTTCATCCACATGGCAACTACATCTGTGCAGTTGCCGAAGTTGGTACCGATGCCCATGTTCTTTACTGCATCCACAGCACTTTCCTCTACATAGTTTGCGTTCAGGTTTACCTGGTCGCGGGTAATCACGTTCTTGCTGCTCAATGCTGTCTTCCACCAGTCGTTGGATGGCATGTTGCTTCCATTCCAAGGCATGAAGAAGCTCCATTTTGCACCGGCGTTCCATGCTTCGTCAATACCTGCGGTAGCTGTATTGTTGTTGGCATCAGTTCCGCACTCAGCCAGTGCGATGAGTTTACCAGGATAGCGAGTCTGAATCTCCTTGAACTCCTGCGCCTGCTTGGTTGCATCATAGCCATAGAGGTCGCGACCGATGATATCTACATACTTATCGCCGGGATACCAGTCGGCATCATTGTCATAGGTATTGGCATCGCCATTGTAATTCTGTGTGGTCCAAGCCCATATCAGGTTGTGGATTCCCTTGTTCTGGAAGTAATCAAACATGGTCTGCCAAAGCTTTTTGTAAGTTTCAGCACCATCATATCCCCACCAGAACCAGGACTTGCCCCAGCTGGCACCAGATTTCAGACAGGCATTGCCGGCTGCCTCGTGGAATGGTCGCCAAACGGCAACAACGCCTGCATCCTGCAACTTCTGCAGAACTTCCACCACCTTGTCCATCTCCTGATAGAACCATTTGTTCTCCCAAGTGCCTGCCGTCAATACGTTGGCTGCCTTAAAGGTGGTTTCGGATGGGGTGCAGGTCACACCGCTACCATCTGTTCCCGGAGTGGTGTTTTCTGTCTTAGGCACGTTGAAGTGCCACATCAGCGATACCAGTCCGCCCTGGTCTGCCCAGTTGGTAACAGGGGTGATGTCGTTGTAGTTGATCCAGCCGTTGGAACCCTGCTTAGGAACATAGATATGGATAAAATCATAGCAGTTCATGGCAGGATATTTACCTGTAGCCTGATAAATCTTATCTGCTTCCTGTGTGTTCCAATTGACGTTGGCGATGACCGAAGAGATGGTCTTGCTGCCATAATTCAACTGCAGATATTTGTAGAGACGTTTGGTCTTTTCTGTAGCAGAAGGGTCTGCAAGATTCACATCGCCTACTTCGCTTTCGTGATAGATAGAGAAGGAGATGTTGTTGATGTCGTTGATGTCGTAGGTTTCGAAAGCACCATAGTCTTCCAGACCCGTCATCACGAATCCCACTTTACCATCTGCAGAGTGTGTGATTTTAGAAACTGGAGCCTGTCCGTCTGCTGTCAGATCCCAGACTTGTGATGTACCATTCTTTAGATTGATGGTCAGCTTGTCTCCTTTCGTTTGTGCCAAGGCAGTGAATGAAATCATTACTGCTAGGAGTGAGAGTAATAGTTTTTTCATTGTCTTGCTACTTTTATGGATTTGTTATTGATTTTGATAATATAGACCCCATGTGTCAATTCACTGAGATTGATGATGGTCTTGTCGCCAGCTGTGATAGGAGAGAGTTTGATGTTCTTCCCATCCAGTGCGAAGGCGCTTACCTTGTTGTTGGTACCATCCACGATGATACGGTCACCTTCGAAGGCAAACTTGTTGTTGGTTTCTACCTGCTTGATGCCTGTCGTTGTACCATAAGTGAAGGTGGAAACCTTCCATAGTTCATAGCTGGCAGCAGTAGCTGTAGATGTTACAGTCATCTTATCATCTCCGAAGGACACTTCCGGTAGCGTGCTCAGTGCAAACTCTATCTTGCTACCATCGTTGAATGATACAAACAGCGACTTGCCGTCGGCAGCTTTGGCTGAGATGCAGCTCAGAGCTATCAGTAAGGATAATGCTATTTTCTTCATATCGGGTTGATGTTTTGGTTTTAATTAAAAATGTGGCGCAGTTGATATAACTACGCCACAAATTTACGAATTATATTTCACATAAATGCGTTTTTTATGTTAAATATCACTTATGGGAGGATAACAATCTTGTTTGCTTTCCCTAAGTCACCTTGGATAATGAATGCAGTGTCGCTCCAACCGTCAGAAACATTGTTGATGGCATTCATCATTTTGTCATCAAATTCTTGTACAAGCTGAGCTTCTGTTCCGTTCCAGTCTGCAATTGTATAAAGACCCGCCCAATTTGCGTCATTGATTTGAACTTGTCCTGTAACACTTGCATCCTTATAAATTATCAACTTAGAACCCTTCTTTACGCCAAGTTTAATAAGATCTGCTTTGTTGAGACGGAATTTACCTGTACCATCGCCCCAACTGAACACAAATGGATAGGTAATGGCTGTGCCAGCTTCATTTTTGGCAAAGTCAGCTATGTCTTTCTCTGCAGGAACCACCTTGAACTCGGGACCCTCAATCTTGTTGCCGTCTGGGTCTTCCATCACGATCTTGTATGTACCTACTTCTGCTGTGGCAGGAACCTGGCAGACAATCTCTGTGTTGGTGCGAGATGTATAGCGGTTTACCTTGTAAGAACCGATGTAGAGGTTCTGGATGTTCTGGAAGTTCTTGCCAGTGATGGTGATGGTTGAACCTGCGATAGCCTCACCTGGTGTAACAGATGCAATAGCTGGATCTGTTGCTGCCTTAATGCTCAATTGACCATCGATGTTGACAGTAGTACCATTCTTCAGGTTGAGCTTGAAGCCTGAACCGGCGCAGGCTGCAGGAACTGTTACTGCGATAGCATTGGCTGTACCCTTGAAATCATCTACTGTCATGTCTACATCGCCAGGGAAGGTGATGCTCTTCACGAGGTCGAGATCTGTACCTTTGATGATGGTCTTCTCGCCAGCTGTGATGGCTGCAGGAGCGCAAGCGGTAACGGTTGGCTTAACCAATTTATAGGCTACTGTTACAGTCTTACCATTATCAAGACTCAAAGTGATGTCGCCTTCCTGTGCATCCTCTGGTACTGTAGAAGTAACCTTTGTTGTCTCAACCTTGTTAAGCTTAGATTCCTTGGCGTTAGGGAATGCGATGCCTGTAATCAGATCCATATCCTTACCGCTGATTGTTATCTCTTTACCATTCTTGATAGGGGAAGGAGTTGCAACGAGTTGGCTAGGAACAACGGTTGTAATCTCACCGAAAGGAATTCTTATACCGCTTTTTGTTACAGCTGTAATTTCACCGTCTGCTACCTTAGAAGAGATAATGAAGGTAATCTCAGAAGCTGTTTGTGACTTGAAGTCAGCTGCTTCTACGGTTGCACCATTCAACTCAATGCTTGCAATCTGATCAAGTGAAGTACCTCTGAGGACCTCTGTTTCACCAGCCTTGATGAGAGACTTACCGATAGCATTGTTTGCATCGATTTCAGGAGCATTGATACTTAAAGCACCTTCAGAATACATATAGTTGTTTCCATCGCTAATCTGGAATCTGCCTTCTCCTGCTTCTGCTGGGATTACCAGCTGAATCTGATAGCGGGTCTGAGATTTAAAATTCTCGGCATCCATAGTTGCGCCATTGGCAAAAATGACAGATGTAATATTGTTGAGATAATCGCCTTCAATAGTGAGGACGTCTCCAACATTACCTACCAGGTTTTCCTTGTTTTCACCTACGTAGAAACCTGTGAATTTCAAATTCTCAATGTATGTGATTGGGGTAAGTGTCTTGATTTCACCATTCTTGGCGGTCTTCAATGTAACAATACCTGGTTCACATTTTTCTGCAGGAACTTCAATATTGATTTCTGAGTTTTTTCCTGATGTAACAACATTAATGCTGGTAATAGCTTCTGCACCAGGAAGATCTATTTCTGTAATCTGGTCAAGATTGGCTCCCTTGAAAGTAAGGACACCCCCACGAAGTACAGGGTTTGGACCGTATGATAATACAGATATTTCATTGCCATACTGGTCGGTGTTCAAGTCATCACGGTCGCATGATGTGAACGCAAATGTACTGCATATCAGTAGCAGAACCAACCAGAGGAAAGATTTATTATGTCTTTTCATAATGATTGACGTTTATTGTTTTTGTTTGTTTGCAGTGCTGGCAGTTGGATGGCTGCCAGCATCAGCAAATTTTATTCATTGATAGGGCAAACACGAATGTTATCAACGCAAATTGTTGGTGAGCATTCTACAGTAGCCTCTTTGTATGGTCCTGTATAGAGGAACATGGTCATACCTGTGAGATTCTCAAACTTCAAACCACCCAATTTGTTTCCATATCTGTCGTATGCAAATTCTGATAATGGAATAGAAACAGTCTGCCAGTTTCCTGAAGTGCTGAATGTGTTGTTTGTTGCTCCATACCATGGAGTCCAAAGTGCACGTGGAAGCTTGTCATCTGCAAGATAGTTGTTGTTTGCTGTTGAGAATGTTACCTGGTCGTTACCGGTAAAATATACCTGTAATGACAAGCCTTTCCAATCATTAGGAATGTTAACCTCGAACTTCACTTGCATGTTGTCAACATCATTCCATTTCATCAGCGAGTTCAACTCAGGATAACCTGCAGCTGGCTCTGGCCAGTAGTTGAATGAGTATTCATCTTCAGCCCATGAATCGAAATTAACGGTTTTGCCTCCAAAGTAGTAGTAATTTCCGTCAAGAGGCTGAACCCCTTCAACATCATTCCTAATACGGTTACCATTTTGAATTCCATCACGCCAGCCATGACCTAATGCTATTGCGTCATCTCCGTCATTATCCCAGTCGAAGAGTATGCAGCGGTCGTCACGGAAATAGAACTTAGACTTACCTTTTCCATACATGCTTTCTACTGTGACAAATCCTTTCTGTGCACCTTCTGGTACCACAAAAGTAACGGCATTCTTGGAAATGTTCTTGAAATCAGTAACGTCTACGTTGCCTGGGAATGTGATTTTAAGATGAGCATTCTCGTAATCCAGCAGGTAGTCGCCTTTCAGGGTTACAGTTTCGCCATCTTTTGCAAACTCATTGCTCAATGATGTTACCACCGGTTCAGGTACGAGCGTCTTGAAGTTATATTCAGTACACTCACCATCCTTGTTGTACATGTAGATCTTATTGGTAGGATTGTCAGTAAGAGTCTTTGGTACATCTACAATCAAGGTATGGTCTGTAATCATACTTGTGTTCAAAATGGCTTGCTGGTCGTTGAAGAGCATTTTTGTTATACTTCTCAAGTTGTTACCGACCAGGCAGATACTTGTACCCATGTATGCTCCAGTTAACATGGAATCTTTCTTGGTTACATCGCACAGGCGAACGTAATCAATAGAAGGAGTTCCACCAGCTATTTCATATTTGTCAGGCTCATCCACACAACTTGTAATGCTGAGTCCTGTAAATGCTGTAGCTCCAAGAAGCATGACACTTAATATTTTATTATTTAGCTTCATAATTGTTCTATTTTTGAGGTTTCTTATATTAATAAGTAAACTGAGAAATGTCAACATGCTGTGGCGTCTCCAGCAAATGAGGGTTCATGGTTGCATCTTCTGTAGGGAATGGGATGGTAAAACTGCTCACCTGAACGTTCTGATGCTTACCAGGATCATCATTGTATCTTACATCGCTGTTCAAGTTCCAAGGACCATCATAGCTACCCTTGTTGTACCATGTCTCATAGAGCGCATTCAGACCATAATACTCATTTCTCTTCTGTGCGTTCAACTCAGCAATTGTTGCATCAGGATCGAAGTAGAATCTGCGTACGTAATCATACCAGCGATCGCCCTCAAGTGCTAACTCCAATCTGCGCTCCTTCCATACATCTTCGAAACTGATAGATGTTGGGCGTTCGTATGTAGATACCGCACGTTTGCGAACTTTGTAGAATGCATCAATGGCAGATGCATCTGTTGTTGAGCCTGCATTACCGATCTTGGCTTCTGCATAGATGAGATAAACATCTGCAAGACGTAACAGCTGAGTATAGTTACCATAAGCCATCACATCAAAGTCGCAGCCTATATGCAAGTTATGGTCGGCTTTATCACCAACAAGATGCTTGACACATTGTGCTCCTGTTGGACTCTGGAGTTCTCCGTTACCTGGGTGCTTCTCGTATCCTTTATATACGTGCTTCAGGAAATCGAAACCGCCACAGTCTGTGTAGAAATAGTCGTATTTATCACCAGCCATCATCATGGTAGCCTTACGGCGGATGTCGGTGTTGTTCCTAGTCTGGCTTGCTGGATTATCTCCGAAAGCTTCTATCAGGTCTACTGATGGACCAGCCCATCCTCCCCAGTTGTTACCTGTTTCATCGAAACCCGTAATAGCGAGGTCACTTTGAAGTGAGTTTTGAGATGTCCAAGGGTCACGTGTGGCACGCCAGTGCCATGCGATGAGTGATTCTGGACCTTTGTATGCACCATAGAACATTGCTGGGAAATTAGCTGCAGATTCCAGACTTCTTCCACTGTTGTCAATCACGTCCTTTGCATATTTTGCAGCGTTGTCAAGATCTTCCTGATTGCGCTGGTGATTGGTGGTCTTGATGTATGCCACACTTCCCTGTTCGTAAGTTGTAGTTGCTGGATCGAAACCAGACTTTGTTAGGTAAACCTTGGCAAGCAAGCCTTCTGCGCAGTATTTATCAATACGTCCAAGACCTGTAGGATCTTTTTCCGGTAACAGTTCAATGGCTTTTTTCAAGGTCATGATGATGTAATCGTATACATCCTCTATGTTGGCCTTATACTGGTCATTGTATGTACCGGCACCGATAATCTCTGTGTTGTTATGGATGATTGGCACTGCACCGAATGTACGTACAAGATAGAAGTATGCCATAGCTTTCCATGTCAGGCATTCTCCCATACATGCACTCTTAACGCTTGCGCTTGCGCTGGCACCTTTCAGTTTATCATAAATGGTGTTGGCGTAGGCATTTACTGTCCAAAGTGAATAAGACATATCTTTCAGGTTGGCATTGTTGGCAGATACGTTACAGTTCCAGTATTGAGTATCTTCACTTCCCCACCAATAATAGTTTCCTGACATTACTTCACCAACTTTGAAGAAACCTCTTTGGAAATCATACCATGGCATACTGTACAGAGAATTGGCGCCTTGATAGCACTCTGCATCACCATTATAGAACGTGTCTGCATTGTAGTTGGAATTGTCTGGCTGATCCAGAAAGTCCCCGCAAGAAGACAAGCTGAGACCCAAGACGAATGCGCAAACGGCCGTTTTATATATATTGTATTTTTTCATAATTGTTTATTCTTTTGTTATTTAATTAGAAAGCAAGGTTGATACCGAAAGAATATACCGTTGGTGAAGGATAACGTCCGTTATCTACACCGAAGCTGTATCCCTGTGAATCGGATGTACTTGCACCTACTTCTGGATCATAACCGTCGTAACCGGTAATAGTGAAGAGGTTCTGTATATTTGCATATACTCTCAAACTCTCAATATGAAGGTATCTTGCATACTTTTTAGGCAATGTATAACCTAAAGTGATATTCTTCATTCTCAAGTATGATCCATCTTCAACATATCTGTCACTGATAACGCTAGAGTTTCCGGCTGGGTCACCGATAGCAAGACGTGGAATGTTGGTTCCTGCGTTTACTACATAGATGTTGTCTACGTCATCATACCAGTTGTATACGGTATTGGCATTGTTGCCTTTATAACCATTACTGTAGTCCTTGTTCGGATCAATTGGAGCCAGTACGGCATGATTCTTGACACTTGCACTCTGGTTTACCCAGGCATTGTTCATCTTGCTCATGCTGATATTCAGGTAGTTCATAACCTTGTTTCCTACAGAACCGCTGACGAACAATGTCAGGTCGAAGTCCTTATAACGGAATGTGTTGGTCCAACCAAATGTATATTTAGGCTGTGGATTACCGATGTAAGTTTTGTCGTAATCGTCGATAACTCCATCAGGCTTTCCGTCAGGACCTGAAATATCCTTAAACTTGATATCGCCTGGCCATACGGTTGTTCCCTTATTCAGGGCTCCTTCCTTGTAGCTCTTAGGCTTAGGAGAGTTTTTGATATCTTCAAAATCCTTGTATACGCCATCGGTCTGATATCCCCAGAATTGATAGAGAGGTTTGCCGATGTTACTTACACAGACAACCTCGTTCCACTGGCCATAGCCAATGATGTTGGCATTGGTTGTGCCGCTGAGACCTACCAGTTTGTTCTTGTTCCAAGAAATGTTGAACTCTGTATCCCAAGAGAAGTTCTTGTTAGCAATAGGATGAGCGTTTACTGCCAACTCGAAACCGGTGTTCTTGATCTTACCGTAGTTACCCCAAGGTGCATTAAGACGTGAAGAACCATTGCCTTGAGTACCCATATATGAAGGCAACTGTAAAGGCATCAGCATATCGTTGGAAACCTTGTTGTACCAGTCGAGAGTAAAACCAATCTTATCATTGAAGAGTCCAAGATCGAGACCGATATTGGTCTGTTCCTGAGTTTCCCACTTGATAGAAGTGTTTGGAATATTGGTAGGACGGTATGCTACGCTTGTTTGACCAACAAGGAACTTGGTTACGGTAGTACCCCATTTGTAAGCACCGATATTGGCATTACCAGTCTGACCCCAGCCAATACGAATCTTACCATTGCTCAACCATTTACCTGCGATGCTCTTGATAAACTTCTCGTTAGAGAAACGCCAGCTTGCTGCGAATGAGTGGAATGAAGCCCAACGGTTTTCAGGACCGAAGTTAGAACTTCCGTCACGACGGAATGTATATGTTGCTAAATAACGGTCATCGTAGTTGTATGTCTCACGTGTAAAGAATGATGACATTGTTGTAACACCGAAACCAGACTTGATACTAGGAGTGCTGGAACCCAAAGATGGCAAATGGATCATATTGTTTGGCAAATTAGAGTTTGCCTGATAGGTATAATCCCAGTCACTACGCCAAGCTTCCTGACCCAGCATGGCTGTGAAAGAATGCTTTTTGATACTTCCATTATAAGTAATGTAGTTCTTAAACTGCCAATACTTGCTTGTATTCTTCTGCCAGCTTGCAAAGTTTGTGTCCTGGTTCCAGTTGCCTAAGTGCATAGTAGGTGTAAAGACCTCTGCATCACTCCATGACAAGTCGTAACCCAACTCTGTATGCCAGGTGAGGTTCTTTATAGGAGTAATGTCTGCAAAAATGTTACCGGTCAGCTTGTTACGCTTCATGGTGATATCCTTGCTCAAAGCCTGTGCAATAGGGTTTGGTGAAGACCAGCCGTCACGTACTACAGATGTATAGTTTCCGTCTACGTCATAGATTGCAATATCTGGAGGTGTAGTCAATGCGTATGTAATAACACCTTCTGTACCATCAGCATGGAGCAGGCGCTCCTTGGTTCTTGTGTATGTAGTATTCATACCTATCTTGAACCATTTCTTCAGTTGAGCGTCCAGATTGGCACGTACGTTCAAACGCTTGAAGTTAGAACCGATGATAGTACCATCCTGATCCATCATACCGCCACTAACATAGTACTTAACCTTCTCTGTACCACCTTGTGCAGCAACCTGATGCTGGTGCTGGAAAGCTGTGCGGAATACAGCGTCCTGCCAGTTGGTTCCTCGACCCAAGATAGAAGGGTCTGAGAAATCAGGACGTGCCTGATCCTGTGAAATCCATCCGTTGCTTACAAAATCATTATAATATTCTGAGAATTCACGAAGATTCAGAATGTCAATACGCTTTCCCTGGTATTGCCATGCTGCCATGCCGTCGTATGTAAATTTTGCTTCTCCAGTCTTACCCCGTTTGGTTGTGATAAGTACAACACCATTTGCACCCTGGGCACCATAGATGGCTGTAGCAGAAGCATCCTTCAGAATTTCCATACTGACGATATCGGCAGGGTTGATAGTTGACATTGGTGATACGGTAGAAACAGAACCGTTTCCTAAGGCATCTCCCAAACCTAATGAACCGCCGCTTGAACCGCCGCCCTGGAAGATGACACCATCAATGACATAAAGTGGTTCTGCACCGGCATTGATTGTTGACTGTCCGCGAACTCGGATTGAGGTAGAAGAACCTGGAGCACCTGAAGTCGCTACGGATGTGACACCGGCAACGCGACCTTGGAAACTCTGGTCCAAGTTTGTGATAATCGAACCTTTGATTTGGTCTTCTCCCATGGAAACAGAAGCTCCTGAGATATCGCTCTTCTTCATGGTACCATAACCTACAACTACCACCTCGTCAAGACTGTTGTTGTCTTCTACCAAAGTGATGTCGTACTTGCTCTGGCCTCCTACTTTGAAAGTTTTGGTAACATAGCCTACGTAAGTTACCTCTACAGTCTGTCCGGCACCTACATTCAGTGTGTAGTTACCATCAAAGTCTGTCACTGCGGCATTTTTTGTGCCTTTCACTTTTACTGTTGCACCGATGATAGGACCCATTGCATCGGATACGTTACCAGTAATCTTCTTGGTCTGTTGCACAGCCTGATTCGTTGTGATCTGGGCTGCGAAAGTTTGCTGAGGGGAGATGCCGAGAAGACTCAGGGCAGCTACACTAGCAAGCAACTTTTCTCTACTTTTAAAGTTCATACAATTTTTGTTAGTTGGTTAAAACAGTTTGGCTCTTTCACTTATATGATCGATACGGGAAAGAATCCAAAACGGATTAGTGCTCTCTGATTATTCCTTCGTCATCTTTTTCTGATGAGAAGAAAGGGCTAGAGGCTAGCTCTAGGTTGCATTTGCTTTTTCCATTGTTGTGATTATATTTATTTGTTTTATATTGTTTATTCTAAACCTTTAGGCTATTTTGTAAATCTGCTGCAAAGATAGCTATTTTTTGCAAAATAGCTTGTACATATTTTGCTGATTACTAATACTTTTCTGCTTTATTGAAAATAAAATGTAATTTTCGTCATATTTATTAAAGATTAAGTGTTAGCGTTACAATTTATTTACTTGATGGTTGATTTATATTGGTTATTCTATTATATGTCTATTATATATAAGGTACGCGTACATTATTTATTATATGAATTGTCATAACCTTTTGTGCTTTATTAATTGATCTTTGGTTGTTTTCGGTCAATTCTAGAGTTAAATAGAGTGTGTGTTTTGTTGTTTTCTTTGCTTTTTCTGACTTGATGTGCATCAATTCTTATTTCTTTTTTCAGATATTTCCGAATATTTTTCTGCCTTTGCAACAAAGTATGTTTATTCAGCAAAATAATACACGGATATATCGGAAATTATGCCTAACTTTGCAACCGTAAAACAGAATGTTTAACTAACAAGATTACCAACGACAATATGAATCATCGTATAGCAAATGTTTTTAGGTTAATAATTATAGGTGTTCTGATGAGTGTGCTGGGGACTTCAAGCCTCAGCGCACAAATCAGAGGAAACAACATCGTGGTAACGGTAACTCCTGATCATCAGGACTGGAATTACCGGGTGGGCGAGAAGGCTAACTTCACGGTGAATGTGAGAAAGAGCGGTACGCTACTCAACCAGGTGAAGGTAGATTATGAAGCCGGTCCGGCAATGTTTCCGGAGGTGAAGAAAAGTACCACTCTCAAGGACGGAACCATGAAATGGTGCGGCAGTCTGAACAGACCGGGCTTCTACCGCCTCAAGGTTATCGCTCATGTTGATGGCAAGGATTACGAGGGACTTTGCACGGCAGGTTTCTCTCCAGAGAAGATTCAGCCTTTCGCACAGGAACCTAAGGATTTCGATGCTTTCTGGAAGAAGGCACTGGATGAGGCAAGACAGAATGACCTCAATCCTACCAAGGTGCTTCTGCCTGAGCGTTGTACCAAGGATAAGAATGTATATGAAATAAGTTATAACAACAACCGATGGGGCTCTAAGATGTATGGCATCCTGAGTGTACCGGTAAAAGAAGGTAAGTATCCGGCTTTGCTCCGTGTACCTGGTGCGGGTGTACGCCCTTATGCCGGCGATACTTATACGGCTCCTGCTGAGTGCATCGTACTGGAAATCGGTATTCACGGTGTTCCTGTTACCATGCAGCAGAAGATTTATGATGATCTTGCCAACGGCGAACTGAATGGTTACTGGGATACCAATCTCGAGAATCCTTATCGCAATGCTTACAGACGGGTAGTAACCGGTGCTGTCCGTGGCGTGGATTATATCGCTTCGCTCCCTGAGTGGAACGGAAAGACTATCGGCGTAACGGGTTCATCACAGGGTGGATTCCTTTCCATCGCTGTAGCAGCTCTCGATAAGCGTATCACATTCCTGGCTCCAGTTCATGATGCCATGTGTGATTATGAGGCTGAGATTCACGGAGTTGCAGGCGGCTGGCCTCACTATTTCTATAAGGAAGACAAGGCACTGGGGGCTGCATGGAAAGAGCAGAAACTTACGGATTTGGAAAAGGCAAGACTCGAAGGTGCACGCTATTATGATGGCGTCAACTTCGCCCGTCGTATCACTGTTCCTGGCTGGTACAGTTTCGGTTATAATGATGAGGTGGTTCCCCCAACATCGTCTTACGGACTTTATAATTCGGTAAAAGCGCCTAAGACCTTGAGTCTGTACCAGATGACCGGTCATTACTGGTATCAGGAGCAGTGGGATGAATGGCAGGCTTGGATTATTCAGCAATTAAAGAAATAGATATATGATAGGAAAAAGAATTTTGATTGGTGCAGCTTGCCTCATGGCGATGCAAGGAGCAATGGCACAGGTTGATGGCGTTACGGGCACATCAGTCCAGACTGCCAATACTTCCTGCTGCAAGGGTAAAAAGCAATGTTGCAATACTCCGGCAGAGCAACTGAAGGTCAGACTGCAGAAATTACTGAACAAGGGAATCATGCTTGGTCATCAGGATGATCCGGTGTATGGTACTACTTGGAAATGGGATGAAGGAAAGAGCGATGTATTACTCACTACAGGTGATTATCCTGCCGTGATGGGCTTTGATCTCGGAAAAATAGAGTTGGACAGCAAGGAAAATCTCGATGGTGTTTCTTTCGATCGTATGCGAAAAGAAATCATTGCCCAAAATGAGAGAGGAGGCATCGTTACTTTGAGTTGGCATCCTTGGAATCCGGTTACTGGCGAGAATGCCTGGGATCCGAAAGGTGATGCTGTTGCTGCTATTCTGGATGGAGGCGCCCAGCAACAGAAGTTCGACGGATGGCTCAAGAAGGTTTCCGATTTTATCCTTTCTTTGAAGACAAACGATGGTAAACTGGTTCCTGTCATCTTCCGACCATGGCATGAAATGAATGGCGGATGGTTCTGGTGGGGAGCTAGCAGTTGCACACCTGTACAATATAACCAATTATACGTAAAAACCCTAAATATACTTACTAAAGCAGGGTGCAATAACATCGTTTGGGCTTGGTCACCAAATCTCAGCGACGAGAAGACGGTAGAAAAATTCCTGGAGCGATTCCCGGGAGAAAAGTATGTGGATATGCTGGGTGTTGACGTCTACGAGTTCGACAACAACGATGCCAACTATCAGCAGAACCTTGCTGCTACGCTCGATGTGCTGATGGAGGCAGCCAAGAAGGTTGGCAAGATTCCTGCCCTCACCGAAACGGGTTGCAGGGGTATCGCCAGCAAGAAGGATTGGTTTACCCAAACCCTTTGGCCTGTACTTCAGAAGTATCAGTTGAGTTATGTACTCTTCTGGCGTAATGCTTGGGATAAACCTCAGGAGGAAGCCTATCTTCCTGGAGTAGGCGATGGAGCCATCATTGACGACTTCAAGGCATTCAAGAAGGAAAAGAAAGTCCTCTTTGCCAAAGACATTGTAAAGGTAAAAAAGTAAAAATGGTAAAAAAGTAAAAAAAGATATATTATGACTACATTTCAAGACAAAGTGAAAGCACTCCGCGCTCATCATGAGGAATTGCTGAGTCGTAAGAATGAACCCGTAGAGTGGGGAAATGGTATCTACGAAAAGTATAAGAACCCAATCCTCACCGCAGAACATACACCATTGGAGTGGCGTTACGACTTCGATGAGAAGAGCAACCCTTATCTCATGCAGCGCATCATGATGAATGCTACCCTCAATTCGGCTGCCATCAAGTGGAATGGTAAGTATCTTCTCGTTGTTCGTGTTGAGGGTGCTGACCGCAAGAGTTTCTTTGCTGTAGCCGAGAGTCCTAATGGTGTTGACAACTTCCGTTTCTGGGATGAGCCTATCACCATGCCGGAGGATGTGGTTCCTGCTACCAACATCTATGATATGCGACTCACAGCTCATGAGGATGGCTACATCTATGGTGTGTTCTGTGCTGAGCGTCATGATGATGATCAGCCTGGCGACCTCAGTGCTGCTACTGCTACAGCAGCCATTGCCCGTACCAAGGACCTGGTAAACTGGGAGCGCCTTCCTGACTTGAAGACCAAGAGCCAGCAGCGCAATGTGGTTCTCCATCCGGAATTCGTTGATGGCAAGTATGCTTTCTATACCCGTCCACAGGATGGTTTCATCGATACAGGTTCTGGTGGTGGTATCGGTTGGGCTCTTGTTGATGATATCACTCATGCCGAAATCAAGGAAGAGAAGATTATCAATGCCCGTCACTATCATACCATCCAGGAGGTGAAGAACGGTGAGGGTCCTCATCCTATCAAGACTGATAAGGGCTGGTTGCATCTGGCTCATGGTGTTCGTGGCTGTGCCAGCGGTCTCCGCTATGTGCTCTATATGTACATGACTTCTCTTGAGGATCCTACAAAGGTGATTGCAGAACCAGGCGGATATCTCCTCGTACCGGAGGGTCCTGAGTATATCGGTGATGTAATGAATGTAGTCTTTGCCAATGGTTGGATTGCAGATGAGGATGGCAAGGTATTCATCTACTATGCTTCTTCTGATACCCGCATGCATGTGGCAACTTCTACCATCGACCGATTGGTAGACTACTGCATGAATACACCAAAGGATGATTATCGTACTCAGTTCTCTGTAGAGAAGATCAAGGCTTTGGTAGCAAAAAATAAACAGACTTTAAGTAAATAAGTTTCAGGTATTAAGATTGTAGGGATTCGTACTCCTCATCCGTATTATCAGATATAGATGGGGAGCGAATCCCCTTTTTTAATATTAATAAGTGAAGAGTGAAGAACGAAGAATGAAGAATTCAATAGTTTTTGCTAATCATAAAGTTCAAAATTCAAAGTTCAAAGTAAAACAATGGCTCGTTTAAAAGAAAAAATAGCTTATGCATTGGGTGATGCCGCTGCGGGTGGTATTGTATGGAAGGTGATGTCTATCGCTTTTCCTCTGTTTTTTACAAATGTCTTCGGACTCTCGTTTGCGGATGCGGCAGTATTGATGCTCGTAGCCCGCATGTTCGATGTGGTTACTGACCCGCTGATGGGTACTCTTGCCGACCGTACCCAGAGCCGTTTCGGTACCTACCGTCCTTGGCTCATCTATGGTGCCATTCCTTTCGGATTGATATTCGCCCTCTTGCTCTATACTCCAGACTTCGGTCCTGTGGGCAAGCGAATCTATGCTTACGCCCTCTATCTGCTGATGATGGCGGTATATACCATGGTGAATGTGCCTTACGGCTCATTGCTCGGTGTGATGACCGAGGATGATGATGAGAAGAACCAGTTCTCTTCTTTCCGTATGGTAGGTGCTTATGCCATGGGATTCGTTACCCTGCTTTCTTTCCCTTATCTCCAGAAAATGGTAGGTGGTTCTGCCGCTCATCAGTATGCTGTCATTGGTGCCGTGCTCGGTATTATTGCAGCTGTGATGACATTGGCTTGCGGACTCCTGACCAAGGAACGTCTGAAGCCGAAGCGCGCTGAGAAGTTCTCTTTCCAGCAGTTTGCCGACCTCGTTCACAACAAGGCTTGGCTCTATATGACAGCCATCGCCGTGTGTACCAACTTCTTCAACGGATTCCGCTATGCCGTTGCTGGCTATATGTTTGATTACTGTCTGCATGGCAATGTAACCATCGAGGGATTGATTATCAACTATACCGTTTTCATGGCATTCGGTGAAGTAACCTGTATGATTTTCGGTGGTGTATCTCCTTGGTTCACCCGTCTGGTAGGCAGCAAGCGCATGGCATTCTTCTGGGCTGCAACTCTCTGTCTGGTTCTCTCGGTTGTCTTCTTCTTCATCCCGATGAATCCGTCGTATATCTGGGTGATGATAGCCATCGTTATCCTTACCTCTATGGGTATCGGTATCTATTCGCCATTGATGTGGTCTATGTATGCCGATGTAGCCGACTATCATACCGAGCATTTCGGAACATCTGCTACAGGTCTTATCTTCTCTTCCGGTACGATGAGCCAAAAGTTTGGTACTGCCATTTCCGGTTCTCTCATCGCCCTCTTCCTGGGCTGGGCAGGTGCCAACATGATAACAGATAAGATGGGTAATACGATGATCGACCCAGCCAGTGTCACCGACTCTGTGCTTACGATGGTATGGTCATTGTTCTCACTCTTCCCAGCAGTCATCGCCTTCCTGCTGATGGTGCTTGCCTGGAAGTTCCCTATCCGCAAATAATTGTTTTAACATAACTAATAATCACTATAAAGAATGGAAAAATGGAAAATCTTAAAGAAACGATGCGGGATGTTCTGGAGAACAACATCCTCAGCTATTGGCTAACGAAAGTGAAAGATGAAGAAAATGGTGGCTTTTACGGACGTGTAGACGGTAACGATCAGGTACATCCTGTAGCCGAGAAGGGAGCAGTGATGAATGCCCGTATCCTCTGGGCGTTTTCTGCAGCCTATCGTGTCTTGAAGAAGCCGGAGTATCTTGAGGCTGCCACCCGTGCCAAGGAGTATGTGCGCGATTATTTCCTCGACAGGGAATATGGCGGCATCTACTGGAGTGTTGACTATCAGGGTAATCCGCTCGATACCAAGAAGCAGACTTACGCCATCGGCTTTGCCATCTATGGTTTCTCGGAGTATGCCCGTGCAACAGGTAACAAGGAGGCGTTGGATATCGCCATCTCTCTGTATCATGACATCGAGAAGCATGCCTTTGATGTCGAGAACAACGGATATATCGAGGCTTTGACCCGTGAGTGGAATCCGATTGCAGACATGCGTCTCTCTGATAAGGATGAGAATGGTTCCCGTACGATGAATACCCATCTGCATATCATCGAGCCATATACCAATCTTTATCGTGTATGGAAGACTCCGGAACTGGAGAAGAGCATCCGCAATCTGCTCGATATCTTCACCGATAAGCTTCTGAACGAGGAGACTTATCATCTCGATCTCTTCTTCAATGACGAGTGGGAGGGCAAGCGCAACATCGAGAGCTATGGTCATGATATTGAGGCGTCCTGGCTGCTCCACGAAACCGCGCTGGTTTTGGACGATAAGATATTGCTGCATAAGATAGAGCGCATCATCCGTCGTATAGCCGATGCAGCAGATGAAGGCTTACGTCCGGATGGCAGTATGGTTTATGAGCATTGGAAAGATGGAGATAAGTATGATCTCCAGCGCCAGTGGTGGGTGCAGTGCGAGAACATCATAGGACATATCGACCTCTATCAGTATTTCCGTACCGAAGAGAATCTTCTGGTTGCCATCTCCTGCTGGAACTATGTAGCCAAGCATCTGCTGGATAACAAGAACGGTGAGTGGCACTGGGCTATACTGGAAGATGGTACGGTGAACAAGGAGGATGATAAGGCGGGTTTCTGGAAATGTCCTTACCACAACTCCCGTATGTGTCTCGAACTCATCGAACGCGACTATTAACATACAGATTCCCTGCAAGGCAGGAATAGAATACAAAAATCCAAGCAAATCATATATTTGCTTGGATTTTTTTGTTTATCCCGATTTTTTATTGTACTTTTGCAGCCAATGCGGCGTCAGCCCCATTATTCATTATAAATTGTAAATTATTCGTATTAATAAATGTATATAGCAATAGCAGGAAATATCGGTAGTGGCAAGACAACACTCACCAAGATGCTGTCTAAACATTATGGATGGAAACAGTACTTGGAGCCCGTGGCTGAAAACCCCTATATCGATGACTATTACAAAGATATCTCGCGATGGGCACTTAATATGGAGGTATTCTATCTGAAGCAGCGATTCAAGAATCTGCTGGAAATCCAACACAGTAAAGAGACGGTCATCCAGGACCGCACCATCTTTGAGGGTGTTTATGTCTTTGCGACCAACAACCGGAAGATGGGCAACATGGACCAGCGCGACTACGATACTTATATGGAGCTCTTCGAGTCGATGATGGAAGTGGTGGAGATGCCTGAACTGATGATATATCTCCGTTCTTCCGTTCCTCACCTCGTGAAGAATATCCAGAAGCGCGGTCGTGATTATGAGCAGAAGATGCCTCTGGATTATCTGGAAGGTATCAACAATCTTTACGAAGATTTCATCATGAATAAGTATAAGGGCAAGGTGCTCATCGTAGAAGTTGATAATCTCGATTTCGAGCACAATCCCAAGCAGTTTGGTGAAATCATAGATAAGATAGATGCCAAGCTCTTCGGGCTGTTCTCTTAAAGGTAAAAAAGTAAAAAGGTAAAAAAAATGCATATAGCAATAGCAGGAAATATAGGTAGCGGCAAGACAACATTAACCAAGATGCTTGCCAAGAGATATGGCTGGAAAGCTAATTTCGAGCCGGTAGATAATAATCCATATCTGGCTGATTATTACAAGGATATGGAACGTTGGTCGTTTAATCTTCAGATTTACTTCCTGAACAAGCGATTCCATGATGTTGTGGAGATTTCACGTTCAGAGCAGACCATCGTACAGGATAGAACCATCTTCGAGGATGCGCGTATCTTTGCGCCTAATCTTCACGATATCGGTATGATGAGCGATAGGGATTTCAAGAACTATACCGATCTCTTCGATCTGATGATCAGTCTGGTGAAACTCCCTGACCTGATGATATATATCAAGAGCAGCATTCCTACGCTCGTGAAGCATATCGAGAAGCGTGGCCGCGATTTCGAGAAGAGCATCCGCATCGATTATCTCCAGGGCTTGAACAAGCGTTATGAGGATTGGATCAAGGATTATAAAGGTCGCCTCATCATCATCGATGGTGATAATCTGGAGTTTGGAGAGAATCCGGAAGACTTCCGAAAGGTTACTGACCTGATAGATGCTGAGCTCTTCGGCCTGTTTGCTGAAAAGGAGGTTTAAAGGTAAAAAAGTAAAAGGGTAAAAAGGTAAAAAGAACCTTAACCCCCTTTCGCCCCCCCCCGTTCCTAGCGATTCCATCGCTAGTCCCCCAAGTCCTTATCATAAAGGTAAAAAGCGCAACCCCGCTAGGTGTCAAAGGAGGAACGCCTGGCGGGGTTGCGTTTTATGGTTGTACAGCTAAAAGGTATATGGTTGTACAACTAAAAGGTTTATGGTTGTACAACTAAAGGGTTTATGGTTGTACAGCTAAAAGGTTTATGGTTGTACAACTAAAGGGTTTATGGTTGTACGACTATAGGGTGTATGGTTGTACGACTATAAGGTGTATGGTTGTACGACTATAAGGGTTGTAGTTGTACGATTAAAAGGTGTTGTCACTAGGCTCGGCAGACCTGCTGAGCCTAGTCAGCAGCTCTGCCGACTGCAGTCAGCAGGTCTGCTGAGCCTAGTGGCAACCTTCGAGAAGCAGTCTCCTTCAACTCGAAAAGTAGTCTCTTTCAACTTGAAAAGCAGTCTTCTAAAACTAAAAGAGACGTCTCTTTGAACCCAAAGAAACGTCTCCTTTCGCTTATTCAATCATATCTTTTCGCTTATTCAAACATCTGAATACGCTTATTCAATCATCTCCTTCTGCTTATTCAAACATCTGAATTCGCCAGCAGAACTATCTCCTTCCTCCGGAAGAACCGGATGCTTTATAGAACTTACCTTTCTGGCGGGAGATAAAGATGCCGCCTCTGGCTGAAGTCTTATCTACTTGCTGGCCATTGAGATTATAGATAATCTCTTTCTCATCCTTCTTATGAAGGGTAGGAGAGGCGATGGTAGTTGTGCCGGAAACAATGGAGAAACGGATGGATTTTTTTTTCAAAATTACGCTAAAAACTGCCGAATAGCTTAAAATGAGCTATTTATGAGTCTTTCACCTCAATAGAGGTAATGATTTGGCAACAGTCCTAAATTCTGCTATCTGCATACGTTTGCTGCCTAACAACTCTTTTCGGCTGCAAAAATACAAAAAAATAATGAATCTAAGATTTTTAATTCCAAAAAAACATCAAACCGAAAGATATGTTACAAAAAGTACCAGTTTCCTTACAAAATAGCAGCATAATGTTTAATCAGATTTAATTTTACCGTCAATAAGTTTAATTCAGTTTAAAATAACCATCAAAAAGTTCTATCAATCATTTTTTTTTGTACTTTTGCAATCGAAAACAAAGAGGTTTATACCTCCGCAACATGTATAACATTTAAAAAGGAGAAAACATGAAAAAGTTTTTGTTTTCTATGGCTTTGGCATTAGGTGCTATATGCATGCCAAGTCAAGCAAGTGCGGCTGAAGTATCTTCACCAGTAGTAAACAACATTAAGGCAACAACAACGTTCCAAGCAACTCCATCAAATGGTCCTGTCGTTATTATTACCAAAGATGGAACAGTCATTATTGTTCTCTAATGTCATAGTCTATTGCTAATCAACAACGACTGCATATTACATGAGTAGGCACTCTTTTTAATTGGAGTGCCTACTCTTTAATATTTTCTTTCTATTCTGTACAAATATGAAAAGGGTTATATTATTCACGCTTTCGTGCTTAGTCTCTTGTCTATTAGTCTCTGCACAAAAGATAGGATTATCCATACATTATAATATGGTGATGCAAATTCCGAAGGAGGTCTATAGTATGAGTGATTTAAGTAAAAGACAAATGATTATAAATCAATTGTCCAATCAGCATAAAACTTATACTTTATTTACTAATGGCAACGAATGTGCATTTTCAACCACAGGCATAGATAACAATGTTATCAAACTTGAAGGAAGTGGCTCATACTATACAAATACAACAGATAATAAGGAAATAAGTATAAAAAGCATTGTAGATAAGGCGTTTGTCGTTTTTTCTGATTCATTGAAAAATGAATGGGATTTGTATTTTGATGAGACTATAGAAGTTTTAGGAAAGAAATGTACAAAGGCCGTATATAAGAAAAATCGTTCTGTAGTAGCATGGTTCTGTCAAGAAATACCATCCCCCGTAGGACCTTGTGGATATATAGGGCTGCCAGGGGCAATACTCCGCTTGACGACATCAAGCGAAATTTATGAGGCAGAAAGTATTTTGCCTATAAAAGGGCAAGTCAAGATAGAGTTACCAAGAGGAAAAATAATGCAAAAACCTGCTTTTGAAAAGTTACAGAAGAAAAAGATTGAAGAGTTGAAGGAAAGCGGCAATGACAATGTCATAGTTTTATAGGATAAAACATAAGGATGTATGGGACGTTTAAGAAGTTTACTGTTATGTATGCTAATCTGCATATGTAGATTTTCTATAGCACAGAATATATCGGGTATGGTTGTTGATGCACAAAATACAGCCATACCCTTTTGTACTGTTACATGTTCACAAGATAGTGCGGCACATTCCATCGTTTCGTATGCAATATCAAAAGACGATGGTTCGTTCACTATCCAATCCAACAAGGCTTTGTCCTCATTTTGGTTGACAGCAAGATGTGTCGGATATACTACACTGAGAGTACATTATAAAGAAGTGCCGGCGACCCCATTACACTTAATGATGAAAGACGACAGCTACACATTGTCTGAGGTAACAATAAAAGGTAGAAACTTAGGGGCGAAAATAAAGAATGACACAATTGAATTTAGTCCAGATGTGTTTAAAAACGGAAGTGAACAGAACATGAGCGATGTCATTAAAAAGTTGCCTGGAATGACAGTCGATGAATCGGGAAATGTTTCCTACCAAGGAAAAAAAATAGATAAGTTCTTGGTCAATGGCGAAGATGTGCTTTCTACAGGAGGACATGCACTAAAAACTTTGTCCGCCGACTTTGCTTCTGGTGTGGAGTTGCTTAGTAACTATAATGATGGAAATGTCGGCAACTCTTTTAATTCAAAAGAGACGACAGCATTAAACCTTATAAATAAGGACTTCCATAACAAATGGGCAGGCAACTTTACAGAAGGTGGCGGTATGAAGAACAAGTTTGACAGCAAGAACTCAGCTTTAAAGATGGGCAATAAAGTATCTGCATCCATCATAGCAAATGCGAACAACACCAATGAGGCTGTATTCTCTATAATGGACTATCTCAATGCCAATGGCGGTCTTACAGGAGTAAAAACAACCAATGGATTTGCGCAATTGAGCCTTTCCAGTGCAGAAAGAAATGTCTTGATGCCAAGTAATGACGAATACAAAAGGACTTCAGGTATTGGCAATGTCAATTTAACATTGAAACCGTCTTCACACTACAAGGCCACAATAGGTGTAATCCACAATGAAATGGATGCAAAGTCTGCATTGTCAACGGAACAACATATAAAGATGGCGCAGGAAAACATACGTAAGTCAACAGAAGAGAATGGCAAGAAAAGAGGCAGCTTCAGTTCATTTAACCTCAGCCAAAAATGGGATGTCAATCAATACACAAGCTTGCGTTTCCAAACGAAGTTGGCATATAGCGATATGAGAAACAGTATGTCTATCATGGATTATTACAACAATAATTCCGATAGAAATGCAGACAATGACAAAAACAAAGGATTTAATGCTTTACAGCAAGTCAGCTTAAATTCGTTGATAGGCAAAGGCTTGCTTTATGGAAGTGTAGATTTCGCTTTTTCTAAGTCAGACAGAAACTTGGACATTCTTTCCTCTTACGAATTGCCTATCGAATATACACAGGCTGATGGTTCTTACTATATAGATAGAGGTTTGAAGAAGCTGAATGTGGCAGGTGCTGTAGGATATGTATTTCCTATTTTCCATAAAATCAACTTGAAATGGGAGTTGTCCACTCAGAACTACGATTCATGGATAGACCAAAATGTAGATAGCGAACATTTGAACAGTCACAATTTCGGGATTTATGGGGGGCTCATGAAGAACAAAGGTCTCTTTAGGTTTGATGCAGGCGTTAGATTTTCTGATTATGGGAATAATACAAACATTAATGGACTAGCGACAAAGTCTGTAATCAAGTGGGAGCCATCCTTTGCAACAGAATTACGTTTCAGTCAGCAACACTCTGTTGCATTTGGACTGAGTTACAAATATGTGCCAACCGATATTGAAGCACTTTCGAGACTTTCTGTCATCAATAGCTACGATGAGGTCACAGATGCTTCCTCATATTCAAGGTTGGGCAACAACGCCCTAAACATGAATATTGCTTATAAGTTGTATAGTTTGTATAGCAGAACAATTATATTTATGTATTTGACTTATGAGAAGGCTGATAACACCGAAATGCTGAACTATCAGAATGACGGTTTATTACACAGCCAAAATTATATGGATGGAGGAAAAAAGGAAACCGTAAATGCAACTTTATATGCCAACAAAGGATTGGGCAACTTGCCTATTGATGCCAAACTGACCACAACATTTTTATGGAATCGAAACGAAATTGCATACAATTCCATTCCGTGTAAAATGTTGATAGGGAACTTAAAGACAGACTTAGGTTTCGTCTCACGCTTTAAGATTCCTTTCAATGTTGAGGTTGATGGCTTGTACAACAAGTTGACAAACAAAGTCACCGACTTAAACATTGATTCTAGTGACAAGGAATTTGGTGGAACTGCAAAGCTCATATTTGCGAAGAACAAGTTCGCCAGTTTTGTTACCGGCAAGTGGAACAAGATAGAGAATACAAGCGGAAGTAAGATATTGCGAGATATTGATTTTTCCATTTCCTATAAAATCAAGAAATTCACATGCAAACTTTCTGGCACGAATATCTTTCACCTTAACGGAATCAATTGGTTAAAACAAAATGTTACACCAACTTACACATCCTATGTTAGATACAAACAACATTCTGGAAATGTTATGCTATCTCTAACATATCAATTGTAAAAGCAACAACAAAGAGGCGGTTTACCCCAAAAAAGTAAGCTGCCTTCTTTGTTCTTGCAAAAAGTATATTAAAGTTTGAAACGACGCTGTGTTTTTAACCTTATATTATTCCACTGTTCCTTAAACCATTCAACCATAGTTTGTCTATTTATATACAAAAATAGTTGGTTCGGCTTGGTAGAATCAGAGAATACCTTAATTTCTGCATTCACTACATTGAACTTTCTTCTGTGCTCCTCGGAATAGAGTGAACCGCTAAAGTTGAGTGCCTTTCCTGTAAGAAGCACCCCAATTTGTTCAACGGTAAAGCCAACCCTCCTGCACAGGTCTTCCATTTGTAAGCGTGCCTCCAACATCGGAAACCAACGCTTGGCTTTGCAGATAATTCCATTGAGCGTAGTCACCTCAGAAGAGTGCTTACTTGTCAACTTCTCAACCTCTGCTTGATGTTGCTGTTGCATCTCGCCAAGTTGTTGACAGTGGCTGTCCTCCATTCGCTGCATTTTCTCATGGAGTTCGTCAATGTATTGCTCTCGGTCTGTCACAAGCTCGCACAACTTTCGGTTGTGTTGCTCCACCTCTTTCAATTTTCCACTGCCCAAAAGAGAACCAATCTTCGACACAAGGGCTGTCTTGGCTTCCGTCTTGGCTGCCTGTAGTTTCTCCGTGTTGATTTCGCTCTTGGTCTGTTTGAGCAGTCGCTCCGCTTCCTCCACATCAGATTGCAACAGTTTCATGCAGTTTTGAAGTCTCTCCGTCTCTCGCTTGATGTTGCGGTAATACTGTGCCGTGGTGGTATGCCTCGCATCCGATCCACGGACACCTCGCTTCAAGCCATACTTGCCCATGGCTTCCGCATAACTGTCGTGATAGCCAACCATCTTGTCACGGTTGAGCACATCATCGGCACACAACCTCACGGCATTGGCTTTCTTGCGGTATGTCCGCTTGCCTTCTTCCGCTGTCTTGTTCTTCGCCTTTCTCCGCTCGCCTGTCACTATCGGAACGATGGAGGCGTGAAGGTGCGGCGTGTGCTCGTCCATGTGGAGAACCACCGAAACGACATTCTCCTTGCCGAATGTGTCCTGCAACCACTTCAAGCTGTCGTTGCACCAATCGTCAAGCTGACCATTGGCTGCGATGTTCATCATGTCCTCGTGCGTTCCAGACAGCACGGTTCTAATCACCCTCACCTGGTCATTGGTTATCTTGCGCTTGATGCCTGCCGTCTTGATGCGGTGGGCGATGGCTTCGTCACGACCGTACACACCGCTCGGCATCTTGACAAGCTCACGGTTGAGGTGAGTTCTCGTAGGGTCAGCGTTGTCGGGTATCACCTTGCGCTCTATGTGGTCTGACTCCCTTGCGTCAGAGCTGCCCTTTGCCTTCTTGAAATCCAAACTGAAATATCCCATAATAAACTTGTTTTTGAGTTGTACAAATCCGCTTGCCGCATTGCGCCCTGCGCATGGCTCACGGGGTTTCAAAAGGGGATGCCCCTTTGCTCAATGGGCGTTTTTAGTGGTGGCGTGCCACTGCGTCAAGAAAACGCCCTATTGAGCTATGGCTTTTCCGTTCAGAATAGCCATTGGAGCAGGAACCGCCTATATGCCCAAGGCTGCGCCTCTCTTTCGAGGTGGAACGGTTTGCTTAACAGGCTGTACTTGGTGTACAGACTGTTTGGATTTAACTCCGCACAGATAGTCGTTCAAGTCTTTGTACTCACAGTACAAGTGAGATGCATCCCTCACACGGTAGCCGAGGGCGTTCTCGATGGCAAGCGTTGCCTTCCGTCCTGCATCATCGTTGTCGAGCAGACAACTGATGCGCTCGTAGCCGTGTAGTGCGTCAATAGCCTTGTCAACGTTGCTTGTTGAGTTGAGTATCACGTAGTCCTGCGCTTCCAATGACGGACAAGACGGAAACTTCTCCATGCGTAACGAGAGAAAGGAAAGATAGTCCATCATGCCCTCGAACACATAGCAAGCGTATCTTGGCTCGCCTTGCTGTCGGATATGTGTGATGTCCTTGGGGGACATGCAACCCTTGAAGAATCGGTTACGAACCTCGTAACCGCCCGACTTGTTCTTGAAGCCGATGGCGAAGTAGTTCTTGCCATTATGCGAGAAGTGGAGTTCCACACATTCCTTTCGGGCGATGCACAGGTCAATATTCCGCTCGCTCAGATAGCGTAGGAGTGCAGGATGGTTAAGTTCCCTAACCTCCAATCTCTCAAAACTCGGCTCGGAAGCTTGCTGAGGGAAAGAAAAGTCGGTCGGGCGTACATGGGGTGCTTGCTTCTCCATCTTGTCCAAGAGATATGGCAAGCTGTCTGATGCGTAGAGGTATGACGCAAGGGTGATGATGTTGCCGCCCTTGCCCATTCCGAAATCGAACCAACTGTTCATCATGGTGTTCACCTTGAAAGATGCCTCGCTCTCATTTCTCAGCGGTGACTTGTACCAAAGGTTTGCGCCCTGCTGCTTGACAGGGCGGTGTCCCAAACTTTGCAGGTAGTCTGCAATCTTGATTTGCTTTGCTTCTTGAATGTTCATGTTTTACTGTGGATTAAGTGGTGTATGTATTTCTGATGAATTGTTGAGAATGGCATGTATTGGTATGATAGTCAAATACTTATCTTCTCAACAAACTCTCAACAAATGGTTCTTTTCAACAAAATCACTGGGCAAAAGAGAAAGACAGGCATTAGCTGTCATGTTTTCTCTTTTCAACAGTCTCTTTCTTTTGTTGAGAGATTTGTTGAGAAAATGTTGAGCCTTAAATACTTGATATTCAACACTTCTTTTATCATATTCAACAATTCAACAAAATTATATGCTATTTAGCTTGTCCATCGTTACAGTGTAGAACCTGCCCACACGTTTTGTTGGCGAGTAGTGACCGCTGCTATTGTAGTTGTACTCGTATGAGGTGTAGGTGAGGGCGTTCTCTGAAGGTTGCAGCTTCCAACAGTCCTGCACTATCTTTCGCACAAGGTGCTTCTCCGCTTTCACGTGGTTGCATTGCAACAAGGCGATTGCGTCATTGAGGCAGAATTGCAAACTGTCGGTTTGGGTGTTCTCCATGACCTCAAGGAACAGCTCCGACATTTCCACCTCAAGTCTGTTACGGTTGCAGCGTATGATTCTCCTCAGAGCATCGGTCGCTATCTGTTCGGGTGCGAACCACATTCGGCTCTTGTGCTCTGTGGATAGCGTTCTGCCTTGCAGATGGAACAGAAAAGCGGGTATCTCCGCCTTCAGTTTCTCCAAGAAGTCGGTATCGTCAGATTGCAACGATGAAATCTTCCTCACCCAATATCGGGTCTCGCCCTCGTCAATGATGACAGGGAGTGATTCGTTGTTGGAGCACAGCACGAACTTGGCAAAGAAGGAAATCTCGTTCCTGTCCTTGCCCTTGGCTTCCACCTTGTACGAGAGGGTGGTGCTGAGGTTCTTCAACCGCTCGGAATCCTCCCTGCGACTGAGCAACACCTCGTCCACGACAATCAGCAGCTTGCCAGCCCAATCGGAATTGAACTGACTGCGGAAGTCCTCGTTGGTGTTGAATGTCACGTTGTCTTGGAACAACGCTTTCAGAAAGTTCAAGAACGTGGTCTTGCCTGTGTTCCTCTCCTCTGATACGAGCAGCAGAATGGGCAACTTCTGCACAGGTCTGAGATAGAGCAGTTGCAGGTAGTCCATGCCAAGCTCATATTGCTCACCGAAGATGTGACTAACCAACTTCTTGATATTTGGGAAGTTCCCTTGCATCGGCTTATGTCCTATCGGCTCGTATAGGTTGAGGAAACCGTCTATCACCGTGCGGTGGTTCACATGTTCGGGAACAGTGCAGAAGCCGTCATACTTGTGAACGTACTTTATGAACTCCTTGCCGTAGTCCTGACGCAAGGTCTCCATGTTCCATGGGATGCGCTTTCTTACCTTTCCTCCTGTGATGGTAGGTTGGTCAACCACCTTGTACAAGGTAGTGCCAACACGGATGAACACCTCGTTTGTCGGAGGTGCTGCCTGTGGCTGTTTGCTTCCCACAGCTACAGGTTGTTTGTTGTCGTTTGTCTTGCTCATAATCTAACCTTTGTGAGTTGATGAAATTAAAGTTGCAAAGGTAAGGGCGGAAAATCAAAACGCAAAACACAAACTTGCGCAGAATGGAGAAGTTTGCACCGACAGTGTTAAAAGATTGGAAATCAAGGTGCTTGATGTAGCCAATCGGGATAAGATGAAACAAAAAATCCCGAAGAGAGGTTTCCTTGCGAACCTTTCCTCGGGATGAACAAAAATGTATTCCTGCATGTCATACGTTTTATATGTCATACGATAAACATGTAAAACGTTTGACATCGGCAGCTCTGCATTCTTCATAGAAATGCTTGATACGACAGTGAATCAGTACGTAGGCAAGTCAATACGTCAGTGAATAACCGAAGCGTTAAAGATGCGACCATTCTTAGCTGAAGGCATTTGTCCCTCCGTAGATTTGCAGGACAATGGCTATTTTCTCTTTTGCTCCGTACAGCCTCTTGGTGATGTCATCACGAAGTTGCGCTGCACTATTGGAGGTTAGACGGAAGCAAATGGCAACAACCATAGGGAATCCATACAGCGTTTGCCAAACATCTTTGGAAAGTTTTTGCCTCTTTTGGACTTCCGACATCAACAACATACCTTCTTTATATATGGCTCTTATCACGGCTTTGAGCTTCGGGGCTGTGACATATAGCATATCAATCAACTCGCTCTCACTCATCCACAAGTTCTCCAAGTTGGACGGAATGGATAGCATTCCATTTCCGTCCACGGTGATTACAGTCCTTTTCATGCCATTCCTCCCATTGTAGGCAAATGCCCCTTGATTCGACTTTCAAAGACTGCTATGTCATAGTCAAGTTTGTTGCTTGTTACCTTGGCGTATATCTGCGTCGTGGTGATGTTTGTATGACCAAGAATCTTGCTCACGCTCTCTATCGGCATACCATACTCCAAGGCTAAAACAGCCCAAGAGTGGCGAGACACATGAAAAGAGACACGCTTTTTGATACCACACATTACCGCTACTTTCTTGATGCGTTTGTTGATGCTGTCAAGATTGCCGATGTTGAACAAATGACTGCCCTTTCTGAAAGATTTGTATCGCTCAACAATCTGCATAGGAATATCCATCAGCTTGATTTGGAAAGGCACACCTGTCTTCTGACGCTTGGAAACAATCCAAGGAGCACCGTTTATCATGCAGATGTTATCTTCCGTTAAGTTCTTGATGTCGATGAAAGATATACCTGTCCAACAGCCAAAGAGAAAGAGGTCTCTCGCAAATGCCATGTTCGGGTCTTCCAAGTTTATCTCTGTCATGGCGGTAAGCTCGTCCAAGGTCAAGAACTCACGTTCCTTGTGGTCTGGGTCAACATGGTACATGGCAAATGGATTTCTCGGTATCTTGCCATTGTAGTGTGCGGTCGTGACAATATGCTTCAATGGTATGGAGTAAATCCAAATGGAGGACTGAGCAAGTCCGACGACATTCTTTAAGTACAGGCAATAGTCACGGATGAACTCCTCAGTAAGCTCATTCATGGACATATCGCTGCGCTTATACTGATACTTGATGAAATCGGCAACGTACTTTCTCACTATAAGATACTTGCGGTAGGTGTTCTTGGCTCTGTCCTTGCCTACACGCTTGGCAAAGGCTGCGTTCTCCTTGTCAAATGCTCTGAGCAAGGTCTCGTACTCCGTGCCTATGCCTTGGTAGGCGTTTCTCACCATTTCTGCGGTAACGAACGCCTCACGGTCGGAAAGTCGCTGGTAATGCTTGGCGATTTGAGCCTTGATGTTGTCAAGCGCAAAGTTCACCTCCTTGGCTTCCTTGCTCTTGCCAATGGCTCTGTTGCCCTTGGCATCCCAGATAGCCTTGGTCACGCTCTGCTTGCAACTGAACTGTGCGATTGTTCCGTTGATTGTCACTCGCCCCATGATTGGGACAATTCCATTTCTCTCCTTGCTTCCATTTACATAGAAGACTGTCTTGAAAGTGCATCTCATAATTCTTACTTTTTTGTTCGGTGCAAAATTAAACTATGAGAGTTGCATGGCAAAACCAAAACTTACGCAGAATGGGGAAATATGAACCGCCACCGTTAAAAATGCTTATTAGGGCGTTTCTGCGAGGTAATGATTTGAAAGCGTTTCTACTTCTCTAATCTGCTTTTTCCTCATTTCCTTGTCACTGACAACTAAAGCCAAAGACTGCCACAACCACTTGAAACTCAAAACAAATGCTCTATTTTGCTATTTTTTGCCTTTTTAGGCGTTCTTTTTAGGTAAAAATTCCTACTATTCTGTTCCTTTTTGTTATAAAATATGCTCGTTTTCTCTGTTTCTGATCCTCCATTAAGTCTGTCTGTTGACTGATGAAATAGGCAGTTTTTTGTGTTTTTTCACTTTGGATGCAAATTAAACCATAAAAAAATGTGCTCTTTCAGAAAAAAGTGTTACCTTTGCAACCGCTTAGAAGCATTTATATAAAATAACGTTATAACAAATTTATGAACTTTACACTATTTATCACCGTTTTGCTGACGGCTGTAACACTGGTGGTGGCCGCTTATGTCATCGCAAAGTTGATCGGTCCTCGTTCATACAATCCGGTAAAGGGTGAACCTTTTGAGTGTGGTATTCCGACACGTGGCAGCTCCTGGTTGCCATCACATATCGGCTACTATCTCTTCGCCATCCTTTTCCTGATGTTTGACATCGAGACTGTATTGCTTTACCCATGGGCAGTCGTAGTTAAGCAGTTTGGACCTATGGCTCTCGTGAGCATCGGGTTCTTCTTGTTGGTATTGGTATTTGGCCTTGCATACGCTTGGCGGAAAGGAGCATTGGAATGGAAGTAAACAAAAGAGCCTCTATCAAGAGTATTCCTTACGACGAGTTTAAGGACAATGATACCCTCGAAAAGATTGCGCAGGAGCTCAATGAGGGTGGTGCTAACGTGGTAATCGGTTCGCTCGATGCTGCCATTAACTGGGGACGCAGTAACTCACTCTGGTCTTTGACCTTCGGTACCTCTTGCTGTGGTATCGAGTTTATGGCTGTAGGTTGTGCGCGTTACGACTTCTCACGTTTCGGTTTCGAGGTAACCCGTAACTCTCCACGTCAGGCTGACTTGATCATGTGTGCCGGTACTATTACCAATAAGATGGCACCTGTTTTCAAACGTTTGTACGATGAAATGGCTGAGCCTAAGTATGTGGTAGCTGTAGGTGGATGCGCCATCTCTGGTGGTCCGTTCAAGAAGAGCTACAATGTGGTTCGTGGTATCAGCGAGTTGGTTCCTGTGGATGTTTATATCCCTGGTTGTCCTCCACGCCCTGAGGCTATCCTTTACGGTATGATGCAGTTGCAGCGTAAGGTAAAGGTTGAGAAATTCTTCGGTGGTGCTAACCATAAGATGACTCAGGATGAGAAGGAACTCTCTATGAGCAAGGGCGGTCTCCGTGGCTTGAGCAACGAGAACCTCTCTGATAGCGAGAAGCTCGGCAACAAGGAGCCTATCATCGTAACTGAAGTACCTGAGGATTTCGACCCTCAGAAAGGTCTAACTGATTAATATAATAAGGTATAAGAACATGAAACTGAATAATATTGAATTGAGTTTTGATAATTTCGCCTCTGAAATGGCGAAGTTGAAGAACGAGAAGCATTTCGACTACCTTGTTACCATCATCGGTGAAGACTTCGGTGAGGAAGGTCTCGGATGTATCTATATTCTCGAGAATACTCAGACCAACGAGCGCTGCTCGGTAAAGACCATCGCCAAGAAGGTGGATGGCAGTGATGTGATTCCTACAGTTATTAACCTTTGGAAGGTTGCTGACCTTCTGGAGCGTGAAGTCTTCGATTTCGTGGGCATCAAGTTCCTGGGTCACCCAGACATGCGTCGTCTCTTCCTCCGTACCGATTTCCAGGGCTATCCATTGCGCAAGGACTTCGATATGAGTCCTGAGGCAAACAAGTTCCCTTGTACTGATGAGCCAGAGGATGACTTCACCATGGAGTATTCCTTGAGCGAAGATGGTCATCTCGTTGCTACAGAGAAGCGTCGCTTTGATGAGAACGACTATGTTGTCAACATCGGTCCTAACCACCCATCTACCCACGGTGTGCTCCGCTTGCAGACCGTTATCGATGGTGAGACCGTGAAGCGCATCTATCCACACCTCGGTTATATTCACCGTGGTATCGAGAAGATGTGGGAGAACATGACCTATCCTCAGACTTTGGCATTGACCGACCGTCTGAACTATCTCTCTGCGATGATGCACCGCCACGCTCTGGTAGGCGTTATCGAGGAGGCGATGGGCATCGAACTCTCAGACCGTATCCGCTACATCCGTACCATCATGGATGAGTTGCAGCGTATCGACTCTCACTTGCTCTATCTCGGCTGTACCGCACAGGACTTGGGTGCCTTGACCGCATTCCTCTACTGCATGCGCGACCGTGAGCACGTATTGAACGTGATGGAGGAGACAACCGGTGGCCGTCTGATCCAGAACTACTACCGTATCGGTGGTCTTCAGGCAGATATCGACCCTAACTTCGTAGAGAACGTGAAGACCCTCTGCAAGTATCTCCGTCCGATGATTCAGGAATACCTCGACGTATTCGGCGACAACGTGATTACTCACAACCGTCTCGAAGGTGTAGGTCCAATGAACTATGAGGATTGTATCAACTATGCCGTAACCGGTCCTGCCGGCAGAGCATCAGGTTGGAAAAACGATACCCGCAAGCGTCATCCATACGATATGTATGACAAGGTAGAGTGGAAGGAAATCACCCTGACCGGTTGCGATTCAATGGATCGTTACTATGTACACATCCAGGAGTTGTATCAGAGCTTGGACATCATCGAGCAGTTGATCGACAACATTCCAGAGGGTGAGTACTACATCAAGCAGAAGCCAATCATCAAGGTTCCAGAGGGACAGTGGTACTTCTCTGTAGAGGGTGCCAGCGGCGAGTTTGGTGTATATCTCGACTCAAAGGGTGACAAGAGTCCATACCGTATGAAGATGCGTCCGATGGGCTTGTCTTTGACAGGAGCGCTCGACCCAATGCTTCGTGGACAGAAGATCGCCGACCTCATCACTACAGGTGCAGCAATCGATTTCGTAATCCCTGATATTGATAGATAATTATGTTTGATTTTAGTATAGTAACAACATTCATCGACAATCTGCTTCGCCAGACCTTGGGTTTGGGCGACTTCCTGTCGATTCTGATAGAGTGCGTGCTCGTGGGTATCTGCATTTTGACAGCATACGCCCTCATCGCTATCGTACTTATCTTCATGGAGCGTAAGGTGTGTGCCTACTTCCAGTGCCGTCTTGGTCCTATGCGTGTAGGTCCTTGGGGTATCTTCCAGGTATTCGCCGACGTGCTCAAGATGTTGATCAAGGAGATCTTCGTCGTTGATAGAGCCGACAAGCTGCTCTACTACATGGCACCATTCCTCGTGATCATTGCCTCTGTAGGTACTTTCTCATTCCTTCCATGGAATAAGGGAGCTCATATTCTTGACTTCAACGTAGGTGTATTCCTCATCACAGCCGTAAGTTCTATCGGCGTGCTGGGTGTGTTCCTCGCTGGTTGGGCATCTAACAACAAGTACTCTGTGGTTTCTGCCATGCGTGGTGCCGTACAGATGATTTCTTACGAGATGTCTCTCGGTCTCTGTCTGATTTCTGCAGTCGTTCTTACCGGCACCATGCAGGTAAGCGGTATCGTAGAGGCACAGACAGGTGCTTGGAACTGGTTGATTATCAAGGGTCATGTGCCAGCTATCCTGGCTTTCCTCGTATTCCTCGTAGCAGGTAATGCAGAGGCTAACCGTGGTCCTTTCGACTTGGCTGAGGCTGAGAGTGAGTTGACCGCCGGTTACCACACAGAGTATTCTGGTATGGGCTTCGGTTTCTACTACCTGGCAGAGTACCTCAACCTCTTCGTGATTTCTGGTATCGCTTCTACCGTATTCCTCGGTGGTTGGGCGCCATTGAACATCGGTATTGAGGGCTTCGACAATCTGATGAACCTCATCCCAGGTTTCATCTGGTTCTTCGGTAAGACCTTTGCTGTGGTTTGGCTCCTGATGTGGGTACGTTGGACATTCCCACGTCTCCGTATCGACCAGATTCTGAAGTTGGAGTGGAAGTATCTGATGCCATTGTCACTCATCATTTTGATCATGATGACTGTGTGCGTAGCATTCGGATTCCACGGATAATCTTTAATACACATTATTATAATAATAAGAAAGTATGTCTAACAATTCATATTTCGGCGGTATTGCAGCGGGTTTGAAAACCCTCGCTATCGGTATGAAGACTACTATGAAGGAGTACTTCACACCAAAGAGCACAGAGCAGTATCCTGAGAACCGCAAGACTACACTCCACGTATCTCCACGTTTCCGTGGACGCTTGGTCTTTGTTCGTGATGAGAACGAGGCTTACAAGTGTGTGGGTTGTACATTGTGTGAGAAGTCATGCCCTAACGATACCATCAAGATTGTAACCGAGATGGTGGAGGACCCAGAGACAGGCAAGAAGAAGCGCAAGTTGGTGGATTACCAGTACGACTTGGGCGACTGCATGTTCTGCGAGCTCTGTGTCAACGCATGTAACTTCGGTGCAATCAAGTTTGTCAACGATTTCGAGAATGCAGTCTTCGACCGCAACAAGTTGGTGATGCACCTTGATAAGGAGGTTTATAAGGGCGGAAGCCTTCCTAACCTCATCGATGGTGGTGCCCCATTGGAAATCGGTAAGTTTAACACCAAGACTAAGTAAGGAGGACTTTAGACAATGATAACAGCAAATTTATTTATGTTCGTCATCTTGGCAGTAGTCATCCTTGGCTCAGCCATCATGTGCGTAGCTACCAAGCGTATCATGCGTGCGGCAACCTTCCTGTTGTTCGTACTCTTCGGTATTGCAGGTATGTTTTTCCTGCTCGATTATACCTATCTGGGTGCTGCTCAGATTTCCGTATATGCAGGCGGTATTACCATCCTCTACGTCTTCGCCATCCAGTTGGTATCTAAGCGTACCCTCCAGGGACTTCTGGAGCACATGAAGGGTAGCAAGGTTATTGGTCGCGCACTCGTCTGCCTCGTTGGTTTCGTAACCTTGGCAGTCATCGTGTTGAAGAATCACTTTATTGATATGGCTGCAACCGTAGCCGACACCGAGGTGCCAATGGACCAGGTAGGTTCTGCACTGGTAGGTGCTGACAAGTATGGCTATGTATTGCCATTCGAGTTTATCTCCGTGTTCCTGTTGGCATGTATCATCGGTGGTATCTTAATCGCAAGAAAGGAGGATAAGAAATGATTCCAGTACAATATTTCTTCGTGCTCTCAGCACTCTTGTTCTTCATCGGAGTCTATGGCTTCTGTACACGCCGTAACCTCGTTGCCATGCTCATCTCCATCGAGCTTGTATTGAATGCAGCCGATTTGAACTTCGCTGTGTTCAACCGCATCCTCTTCCCAGGACAGTTGGAAGGCTTCTTCTTCACATTGTTCTCTATCGGAGTAGCAGCAGCCGAGACAGCCGTAGCACTCGCTATTATTATCAACGTTTACCGCAACTATCACAGTGACCAGGTGAACAGTATTGAAAACATGAAATTCTAAAAGACAATGGAATACAATTATGCATTTTTGATACTTCTTCTGCCATTCCTGAGCTTCCTGGTTCTGGGACTTGTGGGTATGAAGATGAAAAGACCGGTAGCAGCACTCATCGGTACCGTATTGATGGGCTGTGTATTCGCCATGTCTGTCTATACAGCATACGAGTACTTCTTTGCAGTGGGTCGTGATGCCTCTACAGGTATGTACCCAACTGTTACCGTATTTAATTTCACATGGTTGAAGTTTACTGAGTTGCTCACCTTCAACATCGGTTTCCGCCTGAGCCCAATCTCCGTATTGATGCTCATCGTGATTACCACCGTCAGCTTCATGGTTCACATCTACAGCTTCGGCTATATGGCAGAGCGTGATGAGAACTACAAGGTTGAGGAATATGAGAAGGGTATGCAGCGTTTCTACGCTTACCTGAGCCTCTTCACCATGTCAATGTTGGGCCTGGTAGTAGCTACCAACATCTTCCAGATGTATCTGTTCTGGGAGTTGGTGGGTGTCTGCTCATACCTGCTCATCGGTTTCTACTATCCAAAGCATGCTGCAGTTCATGCCAGCAAGAAGGCGTTCATCGTAACCCGTTTCGCTGACCTCTTCTTCCTCATCGGTATCCTGTTCTACAGCTTCTACGTAGGAACCTTCAACTATGACTTGAATGCTCAGCCAGAGTTGAACTCAGCTTTGGCAGGTGCTGCTTGGGTGATGCCAACAGCGTTGTTCCTCATGTTCATCGGTGGTGCCGGTAAGAGTGCGATGTTCCCATTGCACATCTGGTTGCCAGATGCGATGGAGGGTCCAACACCTGTTTCTGCGTTGATCCATGCCGCTACCATGGTTGTAGCCGGTGTATATCAGGTAGCCAGCCTCTTCCCAATCTGGGTACAGTATGCTCCCGAGGCTTTGCACTATGTAGCTTACATTGCAGCCTTCACCGCATTCTATGCAGCAGCCGTAGCTTGCTGCCAGCGTGATATCAAGCGTGGTCTGGCTTTCTCTACTATCTCTCAGATTGCCTACATGCTTGTTGCTCTCGGCGTTTGCTTCGCAGTAGATAACCACCATGGTGGTTTGGGTTACATGGCTGGTATCTTCCACCTGTTTACCCACGCTATGTTCAAGGCATTGCTCTTCCTCTGCTCTGGTGCCATCATCGTCATCATCGGCAGCAACTTCAAGGAGTACATGGGCGGTTTGCACAAGTACATGCCTATTACCAACATCTGCTTCCTCATCGGTTGCTTGGCGATTGCAGGTATTCCTCCATTCGCTGGTTTCTGGTCAAAGGATGAGATTATCTCAGCATGCTTCCAGTTCTCTCCATTCATGGGCTGGTTTATGACCATGGTAGCTGGTATGACAGCATTCTACATGTTCCGTCTCTACTATGTAATCTTCTGGGGACAGAGCTACTATGAGCTTGATCCTGAGAACCGTCGCAAGCCACAGGAGGTTCCTTTCGTGATGTGGGGTCCATTGGTATTCCTCGCCATCATCTCTTGCCTCTGTGGTTTGATTCCATTCGGTCACTTCGTTTCTGCTACAGGTCAGAGCTACGATATCCATATCGACATGAGTGTGGCAACAACCTCTGTTATCGTTGCTATCATCGGTATCGGTCTGGCTACTTATATGTATGCTCCTAAGAAGACTCCATTGGCAGACGCTTTGGCTAAGAAGATGCCTAAGTTGCACAAGGCAGCCTTGAACCGTTTCTATATCGACGATGCTTGGCAGTTCTTCACTCACAAGATTGTCTTCGGTCTGTTCTCAAAGCCAATCGCATGGTTCGACCGTCGCGTTATCGATGGTACCTTCAACTTCATGGCTTGGGGTACACAGGAGGCAGGCGAAACCATCCGCCCATGGCAGAGTGGTGATGTTCGCAGCTATGCTATCTGGTTCCTCACCGGTACCGTAGCATTGACATTGTGCCTGCTCGCACTTCTTTAATGAAAGTCTCACAATTAAGTAAATAGAAAAGAAATGAATTTAAGTATATTCGTCATAGTACCACTCCTGATGTTGCTCGGCCTCTGGTTGGCACGCAACGACAAGCAGGTTCGTGGTGTGATGGTAGCAGGTGCCAGCGTATTGCTCGGTCTCTCCATCTATTTGGTGTTTGCATTTCTCGAAGCTCGTGAGACAATGCCAGCCGACCAAGCTCCGATGCTCTTCACCTACTGTGTGCCTTGGTTTGAACCATTGCACATCAACTATTCACTCGGTGTGGATGGTATTTCAGTGGTGATGATTCTCTTGACTTCCATCATCGTGTTCACCGGTACATTTGCTTCCTGGCAGATGGAGCCAATGAAGAAGGAATACTTCCTCTGGTTCACACTCCTGAGCATCGGTGTATATGGCTTCTTCATCTCTATCGACATGTTCACCATGTTCATGTTCTATGAGGTAGCGCTTATCCCAATGTACCTCTTGATTGGGGTATGGGGTAGTGGTGCGAAGGAGTATTCTGCCATGAAGTTGACCTTGATGTTGATGGGTGGTTCTGCACTCCTCATCATCGGTATCCTGGGAATCTACTTCTATAGTGGTGCTCAGACCTTCGAAATCCTGGATATCGCTCACCATACCAATGGTGCTCACGCTATCCCTGAGAGCGTACAGAACGTGTTCTTCCCATTGCTCTTTATCGGTTTCGGTATCCTCGGTGCGCTGTTCCCATTCCATACATGGTCTCCTGACGGTCACGCAAGTGCGCCTACAGCTGTATCTATGTTGCATGCCGGTGTATTGATGAAGCTTGGTGGTTACGGTTGCTTCCGTATCGCCATGTTCCTCTTGCCAGCTGCTACTCACGGATTCTGGATCAAGGTGTTCCTCGTGCTGACTACTATCTCTATTGTATATGGTGCTCTGTCAGCTTGTGTACAGACCGATTTGAAGTACATCAACGCTTACTCATCAGTATCTCACTGTGGTATGGTGCTCTTCGCTCTCTGTATGATGACCGAGACTGCTGCTACTGGTGCAATCCTCCAGATGTTGTCTCACGGTTTGATGACCGCCCTCTTCTTCGCCGTTATCGGTATGATTTACCATCAGGCTGGTACACGTGACGTACGTTATCTGGGTGGTTTGATGAAGATTATTCCATTCCTCTCAGTAGGTTATGCAGTAGCTGGTTTGGCTAACCTCGGTTTGCCAGGTTTCTCAGGTTTCGTAGCCGAGATGACCATCTTCGTAGGTGCTTTCCAGAATGCAGATATGTTCCATCGTGTATGTACCATCATCGCATGTACCTCTATCGTAGTAACAGCGGTTTACATCCTGCGTTGTGTTGGTAAGATCCTTTATCAGAAGGTTCCTAATCCAAAGTTGGAGAAGCTCCACGATGCAACCTGGGACGAGCGTATCGCTGTAGCAGGTCTTATCGCCTGCGTTGCAGGTCTCGGTATGTTCCCACTTTGGGCAGAGGAGATTATCATGGACGCTGTAGGTCCTATCTTTAGTGTAATCATGTAATAAATATCAGAAGAAATGAATTACAGTCAATTTTTAAATATGATTCCAGAAGCTACCCTGATGGTAGTTCTGTTGATCACTTTCATTGCTGACTTCTGCAGTTCCAAGAGCGCAGACCGTAAGTGGTTCAATCCTCTGGTATGTCTCTTGATGGTGGCTCACATTGCCATCAATATCTTCCCAACAGAAGCCACAGAGGCATTTGGCGGCATGTACACCACTGGTCCTGCTGCCGGTGTCTTGAAGACTATCCTGGCTCTGGGTACCCTCATCGTGATGGTACAGGCTAAGGAGTGGTTGAGCCGCAAGGACACAGCCTTCAAGGAGGGTGAGTTCTATATGCTGATTATCTCTACCTTGCTCGGTATGAACATGATGGTTAGTGCCAACCACTTCCTCCTGTTCTTCCTCGGTCTCGAAATGGCATCTGTACCAATGGCTTGCTTGGTAGCATTCGATAAGTACCGTCACAATTCTGCTGAGGCAGGAGCTAAGTTCATCCTTACCGCTACTTTCTCAAGTGGCGTGATGATCTATGGTATTTCTCTGCTCTATGCTGCTTGTGGTACTTTGTACTTCGATGATGTAGCAAAGGTTATTTCAGCTTCACCATTGACCATCGCCGGTATGGTATTTTTCTTCAGTGGTCTCGGTTTCAAGATTTCCTTGGTTCCTTTCCACTTCTGGACAGCCGATTCATACCAGGGTGCACCAACTACTGTTACAGGTTATCTGTCAGTAGTATCTAAGGGTGCTGCTGCATTTACTCTCTGCGCTATCCTCATGAAGGTGTTCCAGCCAATGGTAGAGTACTGGACCGTGTTGCTTTACATCGTGATTGTACTTTCTATCACTATCGCCAACCTGTTTGCCATCCGTCAGAGCGACCTGAAGCGTTTCATGGCATTCTCTTCTATTTCTCAGGCAGGTTACATCATGTTGGCTGTGGTTGGTAACTCAGCGATGAGCGTGAGCGCCCTGACTTACTATGTATTGATTTACGTAGTAGCCAACCTGAGCGTCTTCACCATCATCTCATCTATTGAGGAGCACAACAACGGTACAGTTCAGATGGACAGCTACAATGGTTTGTACAAGACCAACCCACGTCTGGCATTCCTGATGACTTTGGCATTGTTCTCATTGGGTGGTATTCCTCCATTTGCCGGAATGTTCTCGAAGTTCTTCGTGTTCATGGCAGCAGTTGGAACTCACGACATCCACACCACATTGGGAGCCTGGGCATACGGCGTAGTATTCATCGCGTTGGTAAACACAGTTATCAGCTTGTACTACTATCTGCTCATCGTGAAGGCTATGTTCATCAAGCACAGCGATAATCCGCTTCCTACTTTCCAGAGCGCATGCTCAACCAAGTTGGCGCTTGCAATCTGCACCGTAGGTATCGTAGCATTCGGTATTTGCTCATTCGTCTTCGACTGGATTTCAGTTGCAGTGAATGCGTAAATCATCAATAATTTATAAAAATCCCAGCAATCGGTAAAAGATTGCTGGGATTTTTTTGGTATTGTCTGAATTTTGCAGTAATTTTGCACCCCGAAAGAGGCATGGTGCCTCAAGTAATCAATAATAAATATTAATTAATCAATATAAAAAGGATGGATAAGTTACCAATGAATGATGTTCCGATGCTCGTAAGCGCCATCAACTTCCTGCTTCGTGACCACGAGTTTGAAACACTCGATGAGATTTGTAATCACTTCAATGTGAACCGTGCTGCCTTAGAGGCAAAAATGGCTACCCAAGGATTTGAGTGGTCAGAGCAGCAGAAAAAATTCTGGTAAGAGCCCCCTATAAGCTATAAACTATAAATTATAAATTAATTATGACTCCTCCTCGACCCTTGTGGAAGTCTGTACAAGACTATGTTTTGATTGCGATAGGTATGATATCATACTGTATCGGATGGAATGTGTTCCTTTTGCCTACTAATGTTACGGCAAGCGGATTACCAGGTATATCCAGTATTATCTTTTGGGCAACCGGTTGCCCCGTGCAAATCCCGTATTTCATCGCCAACGCCACCTTATTAATATGTGCGTTCAAGATTTTGGGAGCTAAGTTCTGCGTCAAGACCGTTTATGCCGTCATCGTGGTAACCGCCTTGACCTCCTTCTTCTCCAGTCGTTTAGGCGATATTCATCTCTTGGAAGACCAACCTTTATGGGCTGCTTTCCTGGGTGCCGTTTTCTGCGGCTGCGGAATCGGACTCGGTTTCTCGGTTGGTGGAAGTACGGGTGGTACGGATATCATCGCAGCCATCGTCAACAAGTATCGCGACATTTCTCTGGGTAGAGTGATTATGATATGCGACATCTTCATCATCAGTTCCAGCTATCTGGTGGTACACGATTGGGAGAAGGTGTTATATGGTTATGTAGTTCTTTGCGTTCAGGCATTCTGCATCGACCAGGTAGTAAACAGCAGAAGACGAAGTGTACAGTTCTTCATCATTTCACAGAAGTATGAGGAGATAGGCAAGCGCATCAATGTAGATGCTGATAGGGGAGTAACGGTGGTGAATGCCAGCGGTTTTTATTCCGGTCAGGATGTGAAGATGCTTTTCGTGTTAGCCAAGCAGCGTCAGGCTCCTGCTATCTTCCGTCTTATCAGCGAGATTGATCCCCATGCCTTTGTCAGTCAGAGTGCCGTTATCGGTGTGTATGGTGAAGGTTTTGACAAGATTAAATATAAAAGCAAAAAAGAGCACGGAGTTTAATATTCCGTGCTTTTTTGTGCATCAGGAAAAGTCAAGAGGGTGAATCATAAACTTATGACACACCCTCACTTTACCAAAAGAGCAAGTACGGGTTCCGTAAGTTCAGTGGAAGGGTAGCAACTCAAGCAGTTCAGTCAAGCAACTCAAGTAGTTCAGTAAGCGAGTTTAGACGTCTCAGTTAGCTGATGCAGACGTCTCGATAAGCTTACAGATACGTCTCCGTTAGCTTACGCAGTAATATCTGTAACCCGATGCAGCCATATTCGTAACCTGATGCAGTCATATCCGTAACCCAGCGCAGCCACATTCGTAACCTAGCGCAGCCATATCCGTAACCTAGCGCAGCCATATCCGTAACCCTGCGCAGCCTTCATATGAACAAATTTTATGTAATCATCTATCATCCATCACGATTTGTATGTGTTGTATATCTTAATATATTAATATACAGACACTTGAATAGCGTGATAGATACTCCAAAAACGGAAAAATCCATCACGCTATCCATCACGATTTGGGGTTATCCCTCACGATTTTCTCACTACACTCTACCAGATACTGTTTCTTTGCAGCCGTGTTGCTAAAATAAAATTTATCTGCATTTTATTAGGATAAAGATGCTTTAGTTTCAAAAATAATCCGTATCTTTGCAGTCGTATTCTTCCCGATAGTAGTTCTTGAATGCTTAATCTGGTAGAATGAAATTTAGAAAGAGCGGACATTTGGGATGCTCATAATTTAATAATGGAGGATTGGATATGAATAAATTAACAAGAGAAGAGGCGCTTAGACGTTGGAAATCTGCCAAGGCCACAAAGAAAGCCATGGTTGACAAGATGCAGAAGATGCTTTATGAATACTACAAATTACGAACAGGCGAGGAGCCTGTGAGATTTAATGTCTTGTAATGAAAGAATTTGCGACATCTTTATAATCCATTTCATGTTGTTTTTATATTACCATCAACAATTGCAGCAAAGCCTTAAAGCCGCCCTTGTTCTTTTCTTCTTTGAATACTTTAAGAACTTTATCGATGAGTCTGCAATAGAATTTAAAGGCCTCATCATAATTGCAGAATCTGAGATATGTAGTCATAATCTATGGGTTTAACGTCTTTTCTACAAAAATAATCTAAGATTAGCGCACGTATTTCAGAAATAATTATTATTTTTACAATTGCATTCTACCGCAGAAAGCCAATGGCAAGAGGCTGAGGCGCAAATCAAGCGATATGCCGCAGCTCCAAGGGTCGAGGCGCTGCGTCAAGGTACTACGCTCCATAAAATCATCATGCAGTTTGTAGCTGGTAAGTTGGTTAGGATGGAGGAAGTAGAATTTTAGGTAAAGTAACCATTAAGGAGATAGAGTAACTATCGAAAGTAACTATCAAGAAGATAAAGTAATCATCAAAAGTAACTATCAAGAAAATATGCTTTAAAACGTAGAATCTTGCTGACAATGATGCCAGCAGGATTCACTTATAAACTTCTTCTTTCCAATTGTGTCCCTCACACAACCTTTTTTTGAATATTTTCCGATGAAAGTTTTGTCGTTAAAAATAAAACTTGTATCTTTGCACAAAAATAAAAAATAGCGTTATGTCTAAAGATTTAGGATGCAAGTGGAACTTTATCGTTAGAAATGAAGCTTCACAAGAACAAGGACGAGAAGACTCGTCATTTGATTATTTTAAGGAAAAAGAGCGATGCCTCGTTAGAGAATATATCCAAAATTCTATGGATGCTCATTCTTCTCAGAATGGTGTTCCTTACGTAATCGTAGAATTTTCTTTTGGCGAGTTGTTGTGCTCCGATTATCCTGAACTCATACAATCGCTTCCTGAGCGATTGAAGGCTTGTAGTGAATATTGTCAAGGTGATAATGCTAAAGATCCTTATGCAGAGAAATATGAATATCTTGTAGACCATATTAATGGTTCTATTGGCTATTTAAAGGTTTCCGATTACAATACAAAAGGAATGCCTTATGATTTCGATAAATTTAAAAAGAGTAAATTCAAGGCGTGTGTAAGATCGGCTAATTCCAGTCATAAGGACTCCTGCAATGCTGGAGGTAGTCATGGAAAAGGAAAGACTGTTGGATTTGTTAATTCTAATATCAATGCTGTCTATTATAGTACAATGACCGAAGATGGCAATCGTTATGGAGAGGGCGTTATCAAGCTGTGTGATCATATCTTTTTCGATGAGAATGGGCAGAAGCAAATATTCGAAGATGTTGCTTTTTATGATAGTCAGTTAGGAAAAAATCCCGATACTGATAATATTCCAGATGTATTTCGTCGTGATAAAGTTGGAACAGATGCTTATGTGCTAGGCATAGAAAAAACAGAAGAATACGTTAAGAAACTGAAGAAAGAAGTTCTCCGTAGCTTTTTTAAAGCCATAAAGGAGGATTTGCTTAGAGTCATTGTATGCGGAGAAAAAATTACTTCAGAAAATATTTCTAATAAATTATTGGAATATTTTGAAGAAGAAGGAGAACTCGATAATGTCAGAACAAGAACACCGGAACTTGCATTTAATCCACGCCCATACTATACAGAAGTTTTGTGTAAAGCTGGTTTGGATGATGATCATCGTGTTTTTGATACAGAAAGAGACTTCCCTGGCGAATTTAAAACATTGGGAAGAACTCTTGTTTACACATGGAAATCTAGCTGTATAACACAAGGTAGGGATAGTATTGTATACATGCGTAACAACAATATGGTTATTGAAGTTAAAAGAGGCCGTAAGAATGGAGGATATTACGCAGTTTTTGTATGTATCGGAGAAGGTAGTGAAACGCTTCGCCATATGGAAAATGTAACTCATGACAAATGGGATTCAGCAGAGGTAACTAAGGAGAATAGGGCGAAGGCAAAAAAAATTCTTGCCGAAAAAAAACTGCTAATTGAAAAATGTGAAAGAATGATGTTTCCTGAAGAAGAGGGCAAAGAGAAGGTGATAAAATCTTTGAAAAGTCGTAGAATATCTTCTTTGGGCAATAATCAAGCTGACGAAGAAGAGTCAATGTGGCCGTCGTCAAATGTAACGGATGGCGAAATGAATGCTAGCAGATATGGAGATACTTCTTCAATACTTGAAACCATAGATGGTAAGCGTAAAAAGAAAAAAGCTAAGGGAAAAAGTGCAACTGATGAGAATAATCCGGGTCCAAGTATAACACCTGTCGCAAAGCGCATTGATGAAAAAACTGTTCCAAAGTATGAGTCTGTTGATGCAAAAATTATTGTTTTATTGCAAAGAGTGACTAGTAGTATAGGTAATATAATTCCAGATGCTATAGGAAAAGCAATTTATACAGTAAGTGCTGATGGTTCTATAGAACCTCAAAAAGTAAATGTTATAGTCAAAGCTTTGGGATTTGCCGATGTTGTTATGGAATACCAATTAGAGCAAAAGATAGAAAAAGGTTGTACTTTGACATTGGTGATAGATTCTGTTATTATGATTCCTGTTGAAGATCAATCGACCAAAATAGATTTACCGCCTAAAGAAGGTATACCGATGACACCTGATACTCCAACTGTAGAAGATGAAGGAGAAAGAGAAGGAAATACTGATGCGGTGCAAAAGTATGGCGTAAGACTTCGGGAAATTAAAATTGATGGGGCTCATCGACATCTAATTCCCCTTCGTGATGGAGAGTTTGCATGCAAGCTTGTTTTGAATGTAGCTCGTGAATTTAAGGATTGTAAGTTGGAACTGTTTGTTCAAGGAGTAAGCGGAAAGATGCCGTTGAAAATAAAACATGTATCAACTGGATGTCAAATGGGTGGTATTTTTGAGAATGAGATTTATGGTTTTAATCTTTTTCCTGGCAATAATGTCATAAAGTTCACCCCATCAGAAAGCGTTAAAATTTACACTTTAATTGTTAAGGCTTATGGAAATTAAAGATTCTGCAACATATCCATACCCCATTTGGGGATTAAATGATGACTATTTGGGACCAGAACCAGATGGAATTCCAACTATGTCGCGTGATTCCGTGACAAATGAATTCGTTTTTGATTATAAACTTACTACAGGCAATGCGGGAATAGCTCGATTAATAAAAGAAGACAAAGCCAGATATAAGTGTATTGTGGAATGTGGTGCTACATATTTTTTGTATATGAAAGAATTTAAAGAGTCCAAATTTCAATTGAGATTCTCTACTGATAAAGTATTCAAAAAGTATACTGTAAAGGTGCTGGTCGTAGCCATCAAAAATATTGAAGAATGCGATTATCTTGAGGTGAATGAACTTTATGAAGGTTCTGTTGATTATCCAAAGGGAGCGGTAATAGCAAACATTGATAAAATAGAATATCATACAAAGCAGAAAGATAACGTATCTGATTTGAGTCAAATTTTTCGTTCATTGCCAGCCGAAGTTGATGAAGTTAAATATTCTGTAGATAGTGCAAGAATCGTCATTAAGTATCCTCAGAGTGCGCAAGAGAATTTTGAGTCTGTGGAAAAGGGTATTGCATCTGTAATAGAAGGGGCATTTGTTTTCCCTGGACTCGTTTATGCTCTTGGGAGGCTGGCTGAGTTTATTCCCTTGATTGACGATTATGATTGGGTATACTACTTGAAAAATATCGTTGATGATTATGCTGAAGTAAAGCATGCAGTCATAGATTCAGAATATAAGATAGATATGCAGCAGATTTTTGAAATAGCCAATTATGTATTCCGTAATTTGCATACAGATTTGCTTGCAGATACAAGTAAGGTTATAGATCAGGCATTTGATGAATAAAGTATGAAACAGAAAGCATTTACACCAGTTTTTACCGACAACCTAAGGGCAAAAGTCGGTGAAAATATAGATAAATATAATAACCCAAATTATCTTTGGGAGAATGAGGCAAAAAAAGCAGGTGCCATAATTGAATTAGATTTTGAAGAACCTGATTTGTCAGGAATGATGGAATTTGCTGACAATAGTCTTGCAAAGAATGATTTCTTTGCAGGCAAAATTCTTTTTGAGAAGTTTGAACATTTAACATCTTTACAGGCTGCACAGGTTCACTTTTGGCAATATCTTTCGCACGTAATTTTATATAAATATATGTGTACCCGTTGGCGCAAGAGTAATGGAGAGCCTCTGACAGCCAATAATATAAATGAACACTGGTTTTATGGACAGGGGAGAATTCGTAACTGGCTTGAAGGTCTGTTTTGGTCGTTTAGATGTACTGCAATAAAATTAGATGATGGAACATACGACTACAAATATACTGAGTTTCTCTTTTCAATACAAAAATTACGAGATAGAGGTATAGGTGCAGCAACTTATGTTATAAGTAATACTGCAGCTGTGCGTGGAATGATAAAATTTTATATTGACGAACTTGCAAAAAAAGAAGTCAATCCAGACTCGTCTGTTTTTGATAAGCATTTTGAGTACAGGACTGATAAATGCATTCAGCTTATAAATCAGCTTGGTGGTGTAATAGATTTAGGATCTTATGACGAAGATGATTTTTACAATTTCCTCAATGATAATCGTGAATATATAAAGAGTATAGGCGATCGTAAAAAGGAAAAGCAGGAACGCGATGCTTTGTTGGAAAATGCAGGAATACATTCCAAGAAAGTTAAGAGAAAGAAACGTAAAAAAAATAAAAAATAAAGTGTATGGCAGAAAAATTAGATTTCATACAAGGTAAACAAGCCGTTACCTTTATAGATTTATTCGCTGGTGCTGGTGGTATTAGTGAAGGATTTCTGCAGGCATGTGCAAACAACAAATATTTCAAGTTTATCCTGGCAAGTGACATAAACTCCAACTGTGAACTAACTCATAAAGTTCGTTATAACTCTCAGTTGGGACTTGATATGGAATTTATTACAGAAGATATTATGTCTGACACATTTATTCCTCATCTTCTTGACAAATTGAAAGGTAGAGAGATTGATGTTGTAACTGGTGGTCCCAGTTGCCAGTCATTCAGCCTTGCCGGTGCTCGCAAAAAGTTTGATAAGCGTGATAATCTATTTATGCATTATCTGAATGTTATTCGTCAGTTGCGTCCAAAATACTTTGTTATGGAAAATGTTGAAGGTATCCTTACTAAGAATGAAGGTAAGGTAAAGGATGTGGTGATGAACGAAATACGCTCGATAATTGATGATGTTGAGCTCCCTGCGATGCTTACTTACCTGCGAGAATTAATGTCTAGAATAAAAAATGTGGACGAGAACTATAAAATCTGTTTGTTGGAAAAAATCAGTATGGAGCTTTGTCGGGATTCTGAAAAGCATAGAAATAGTTATTTCAAGACTATAGAAAAGCAGTTTAAGCAGATAACAAAAAAAATTGATTATAAGTCTAGTAAAACAGATGTAAATATCAATACAATCCGTCATGGGTTGCTCTTCCTCCGACATAACAAACAGCGTGACGCATTGAGTAAGTTGGTGGTTGAAGAAAAAACTGCCTCAATGTTTAGTAAGGATGGTTTTTCCGAAGCAATGAACGACTTTGTTGCATTTCTACAGGATAAAAACATTATAGATTGCATCATCGCTGCTATTGATGCGCAGGAAGAACTTGCTGCTTATGTAGGGGAAACAGTGTTGTTGAAAAATATGATAAGTTTGTATTCTTTGTGTTTGGATGACTGCTTTGATATAGTCTTGGATTATGCCGAGGCAGATGGGTCGAAGGAAGAGTTTACACTTTTGAAAAATGCTATTCACTTGTATAATATTGAAGGGCACATTTTAGTTAATTCCTCAAATTATGGAGTTCCGCAAAGTCGTGAAAGAGTACTCTTTATCGGTTGCAGAAAAGATCAGCCCCTTATCACTGAGATACCACCAACTGTGGATGATACTCAGAAGGTCTGTGTGTATGAAGCCCTTGCAGATTTAGATTTTATTGGAAACGGTGAAACGCGTACGATGTATTCTGCTGACTATAATCATATAGATAAGTATGAGCATCGCATCTTTATGCGTGAGGTATCAGGTGTTATCCATCATAATACAGAGGAGGAAGGGGTACAAGTCGCAACATATGCAGAATGGTCTAAGAAAGGTCGTTTGAATAATCGCTTTGAGGTAGGAAAACCTTTCTATGTTAAAAATTATAGTCAGTTGGAATGTAATGAAATGCACTCTGATTACGAACTCTACAATCACCAAACGAGTAAACAGAGTGAAAAAGTGTTGAAACGACTGGCTATAATTGCAAAAAATGGTGATTATACAACAGAATGTAAAAAACAGCTAGAGGCTTTGGGTGTTAGTTCGAACAAGATGAACTATACGCTGCTTAATCCCCTAGGACTGTCACCAACTGTAGTGACGATGCCTGATGATTTTATCCATTATTCTGCTCATCGTTGTATGACGGTAAGGGAAATGGCACGTCTGCAATCGTTCGATGACAACTTCGTGTTTCAGGGAAAACGTACAACAGGTGGTGATGCCCGAAAAAATGAAGTTCCTCAGTATACCCTTGTTGGCAATGCTGTTCCTCCGCTGATGGCAAGAGCTATCGGAAATGCTATTCTTAAAGTAATAAAAATGGACGATAATGAGAAAACGAACAGAACTTGAAATGCAGAATGAGGAGTATTTATCAAATAAGGGTATTGCCTTTGTGACAATAGTACTAACGGCTAATATTCTGAGCCACTCTATCTTTGATGCCAATCGACAAATTGTGAAATATCTGAAGGAACAGGGTATTCATGACTATGCTTCACAAGAGAAAGGTAAGAGTGCGAAGGTATTAATAGATACGCACATCCTATCTTTCAAAGAAGAGGTTTTTTCGAAGTCGTCTCTCTACAAAACAGGTACAAGAGGTGACAAGCGTATGTGGTTTGGTGCAGAAGTATTACCATATGCAGAGGAAGGTAATGTTTTTGTCATCATTGCTCATGAGGGGAAATTGTATGTCTGGAATGAGTCGAAGATAGATGTGGAATTATGTTACAACATAGGCGTAGATAATCCAATAAAGCGGTTTATGAAAATCGCCATGTTGTGTAAGTAGAAGAAAAGGAGTGTGTAAATTATTCTGTGTCAGTTTCAATGTCTGGCAGTTTAAGCCTTGACACAGTTTTGTTTACACTCTTCTCTCATCGTTCTATCCTGACTTAACATATTAAATTACGCTCCCCATTACACTACCTATCCAGATAGTCGGTATCTATGTCGAATAATTCAAATAATCTTCTGCAGGATTTGATTGGTAAGGATTCCTCGGCTTGTCCTATGAAGTCATCTTCATGGCTTCTGATATAAGCATCCACGTCTTCCTCCTTTACAAGGATTGGTCCTTTGATGTTTGTGAAGATAAATGGATAGCAGTCATCGATAGCGCTGTATCGTTACCAAGCGTAGCGCTGTAATCGGTACCATGCTATCGTTACATTTTAAACAGAAACAAATTGCCCCAACCCGCTTGAGAAAGTAGGTTGGGGTTATTTGTTATGGTATCCAGCATAAAAGAAAAACGTTAGTTTTCGCTTTTATCAGTAGCTCAGATTTTGAACCATATCCAAAGGTAGCTGGGTCGCTTTGGCTACCTGTTCTGTTGGAAGTCCCATAGCCAACAAACGTTTAGCCGTTTCAATGTTGGCTTCAGTTCTACCTTCTATTCTACCTTCTTTTTTCGCCGTATCAATAGAGTTCTTGATATCCCGATATGCCATTTTACTAGCTTCATATTCCCGAATCTCCTGAGGGGTAAACTTGGCAATCTCTGCTTCCTCGAAAAGTCGGTCGAAAACCTTATCGCACAGTTCTTTCGGGCGCTGAGTAAGTTTATAGAGGTTCTTTAGTGCATAAAGCCACTTCTCGTAGAGTGTTTCCAATTCTTCCAAGGTCTTATTGAACTTGGCAATCTCTACATAGATAAACTCCAGCTTATCATAGAAAATCTTGTGGGTAGCGGTATCGCACAACTGTACATGGTGACGGATTTCCTCTTTGTCGAAGGCATCCTCGTTCATGTTGAAATTGAGCAGGGCTACGGTATAGATATGGTTGAGTTTGAAATCCCATTCATTACCTTTGGGTGCCTGCTCACGGATAGGGAAGGTAGAATAGAACAGAGCACGATCTTTGAAATAAGTCTGATAGGCATTCTGCATTTCTACGATGAACTTCTCGCCGTTTTCTCCTTCGCAATACACGTCGAAGATAGCCTTGCGGTCGGTATAAACATCACCGACGTGCTCCGGGTTCAGATACGAAACGTCCTTAACAACCTGTCTGCCATTGAACAAGCTGTTGAGGAAGCAAATGAGCAAATCCTTGTTCATTGCTGTTCCAAAAATGCGCTTGAAGCCGAAATCGGTCAGCAAGCTGATGTATCGTTCTTCTACCTGTTTCATACGCTGTTTGTTTTATATCTTATGCAAAGATAAACTTAATATTTGTAACATCCAAACTTTTAGAGCGTTTTTTTTAATTTTCTTCTGCCACAGCCTTCGTTCCTATTCTGATTTATTCAGGTTTCCCTGATTTCTTCAGTAAAGGGGCGAGGAACTTGTAGGTATATCCCTTCTGCTGCTTCACCATTTCTTCTGGTGTACCGGCAAAGAGGAGCTGACCGCCGCCTCGTCCACCTTCCGGACCCATGTCGATGAGCCAGTCGGCGAGTTTGATGACATCGAGATTGTGCTCGATGATAATGACCGTATTGCCACGGTCTACCAGTTTCTGGAGTACATCCATCAGGATGCGGATGTCTTCGAAATGCAGACCGGTTGTCGGTTCATCGAGAATATAGAGCGTCTTGCCCGTATCACGCTTCGAGAGTTCTGTAGCCAGTTTTACGCGCTGACTTTCACCGCCAGAGAGGGTAGTGGAACTCTGTCCTAACCTGATGTATCCGAGACCTACATTCTGTAATGCCTTGATCTTCTGCAGTATCTGAGGAACATTCTCGAAGAAATCTACCGCTTGGTTGATGGTCATGTCGAGAACATCGGCGATACTCTTTCCCTTGTATCTTACCTCCAGCGTCTCGCGGTTGTAGCGTTTGCCGTGGCATACCTCACAAGGTACGTAGACATCCGGCAGGAAGTTCATCTCGATGGTCTTGTATCCGTTACCCTTACATTCCTCGCATCTTCCACCTTTCACATTGAAGGAGAATCTGCCCGGCTTGTAACCGCGGATCTTTGCCTCGGGAAGTCCTACGAAGAGTGAGCGGATATCGCTGAACACGCCTGTGTAGGTTGCTGGATTGCTGCGAGGCGTCCTGCCAATCGGACTCTGGTCTACATTCACCACCTTGTCGATATTCTCGATACCCTCGATGCTCTCGTATGGCATCGGTTTCTTGAGCGAACGGTAGAAATGCTGCGAGAGGATAGGCTGGAGAGTCTCATTGATGAGAGTAGATTTGCCTGAGCCGCTGACACCCGTTACGACAATGAGTTTGCCAAGTGGAAAATCAACATCCACCCCCTTGAGGTTGTTACCCGTAGCTCCGTGAATGGTGATATGCTTGCCGTTGCCTTCTCTGCGGAGGGCAGGCACCTCAATAGCCATCTTGCCGTTGAGATACTGGGCGGTGATGGTATCGGTCTTGAGCATCTCCTGGGGAGTGCCCTGGAAGACAACTTCACCTCCCTTGCGTCCCGCCTTCGGACCGATATCTACTATCCAGTCGGCAGCCCGCATCATATCTTCATCGTGCTCCACCACAATAACGGTATTGCCCAGGTCGCGAAGTTCCTTCAGACTGTTGAGCAGACGTTCGTTGTCGCGCTGGTGCAGACCGATGCTTGGCTCATCGAGGATATAGAGTACATTGACCAGCTGGCTACCAATCTGAGTAGCCAGACGGATGCGCTGGCTCTCGCCACCCGAGAGAGAAGCTGACTGGCGGTTGAGCGAGAGATAATTGAGTCCCACATCGAGGAGGAAGGTAACGCGTGAGCGCAACTCCTTGATGATTTCGTGAGCCACCTTCGCTTTCATCGAAGGCAGATGCTGTTCCACTTCTTCGAGCCAATCGCGCAGTTCATCGATGTCGAGACTGGCAACTTCGGATATATTCTTATCCCAGATTTTGAAAGAGAGCGATTCCTTTTTGAGTCGCAAGCCATGGCATTCAGGACATTCGATGGTAGAGATAAACTGGTCGGCCCATTTCTTGCCCGCCGCACTCTCGTCATCCTCCATCACCTTCTGCAGGTAGTCGATGATGCCATCGTATGCGCAGAAGTAGTCGGTAGAGGTATGCACCTTTTCCTTTTCTATCTTCACGTTTTCGAGCGAGCCATAGAGAATTTCCTGCATGGCATCGCCCGGAATCTCGCAGATAGGCGTCTTCAGGTTGAGGTCATACTTGCTGAGCAATGATTCTATCTGCCAGAAAATCATCTGGTTCTTGTATTTGCCGAGTGGAGCGATGCCGCCTTCATGGATGCTGAGTTTATCGTCGGGAATTACCTTCTTGATATCAATCTGGTTCACCTTTCCCAGACCCTTGCAATGCGGACAGGCACCTTCGGGAGAGTTGAAGGAGAACATGTTAGGAGCTGGATCCTGGTAGGCAATACCCGTTACAGGGTCCATGAGACGCTTGGAGTAAGTCTTGGCCTCCTTGGCACCTTTCTCAAGAACCATTACCATGCCGTCGCCCTGTTTCATAGCCGTTGCCACACTCTTGCGGATGCGTTCCTCATCTTCTTCCTTCACCACCAGTTTATCGACCACAGCTTCTATATTGTGGTTCTTGTAGCGGTCGGTTTTCATATTGGGAACGATTTCGAGGATGTTGCCGTCGAGTCGTACGTAGAGATACCCCTTTCTGCGCATGCTTTCGAAGAGCTCGCGGTAATGACCCTTGCGCTGGCGTACGAGGGGAGCGAGCAGGAAGATAGCCTTGCCCTTATAATCGCTGAGAATCATGTCGATGACCTGTTCCTCGGTATATTTCATCATCTCCTCGCCACTCTGATAGCTGTATGCAGTACCGGCGCGGGCATAGAGCAGACGGAGATAGTCGTAAATCTCGGTGGTAGTGCCCACGGTAGAGCGGGGATTCTTGTTGGTGGTTTTCTGTTCGATGCTGATGACCGGACTCAATCCCGTAATCTTATCAACATCCGGGCGTTCCATATTACCCAGGAAGTTGCGGGCATAGGCAGAGAATGTTTCGATATATCTGCGCTGACCTTCGGCAAAGATGGTGTCGAATGCCAGTGAACTCTTGCCCGAACCCGAGAGCCCGGTAATCACGGTGAGGGAATCACGCGGAATCTCCACATCTATGTTCTTGAGGTTGTGGACCCGTGCGCCCCATACATTTATCTTTTCTTCTGAATTCATATTCCAATTCTGCTAATTGCTGTTTGCCTAATAGTTACTGTTCTGCTCTTCGGTATAACCTCTGAGCAGGTTGACATCACGTTTGATGTTATACACCACGCCATCTGCCCCCTTCGCCTTGACGAGACAGAAGTAGACACCCTCCTTGACCGGTTTTCCGCGGTAGGTGCCATCCCATCCCGTGGCAGGGTCGGTCCATTCATAGAGTTTCTGTCCCCACCTATTATATATATAGGCGTGGAACTCTTCGATATTCCGGTAACCATCCTTGGGCTTGTAGATGTCGTTGATGCCATCGCCATTTGGAGAGAAGGCATTCGGCATGAGAAGAGAACTGACCTTGGTTGTCTCTTCAGTGTTGTCCTCCTCCTCGTCGTTGACTTCCTGAGCGTGTAATTGACACGTTAAAAGTGGCAACATGATGCAAAGTAATGCTATTTTTCGTCTCATTTCTAAAATAATTTGTGCAAAGATAATAAAAAGATGAGAGATATTGCGTCAGATGCAAGATTTTTTGTATTTTTGCAGATGAAAACATGAAATATTTGAAGATATCGTTAAAAAAATCTTGAGATATGAGACAAAAAATGAGATATTTCCTGCTGTTCGTTGGGCTTATGCTCAGTGTCAGCATTGGCGCGCAGACTGTAAAATGGCGCGACATTTACACAGTTAAGAAGAAAGATACCATCTTTGGTATCGCCAATAAATATGGATTGAGCCTTCCTGAACTGATGGATGCCAATCCGGAGATGAAGCGTGAGGGATACATGCTGCAGAAGGGAGCTACGCTCTTTATTCCATACACCAAAGACCAGAAGAATCCTAATCAGTTGAACGGTCAGAAGTCGGGGAATGGGGCGACGGTTCAGAAAACTGCTATAGCTACGGCAACCTCAAAGGCTGCTGTTGCCAGAAATGCGGTAAAGGTAGGCGTGATGTTACCTTTGCATAATGTTGATGGCGACGGCAAGCGAATGGTGGAGTATTACCGCGGTTTGCTGCTGGCTTGCGAAACCCTGAAGCAGCAGGGCGCCGATATAGATGTGCGTGCCTGGAACGTTCCTATTGATGCTGATATCCGGAATACACTCTTGCAGGAGGGCGCTAACCAATGCGACATCATCTTTGGTCCACTTTATACCAAGCAGGTGGCTCCGCTGACCAACTTCTGCAAGACCTACGGCATCAAAATGGTGATTCCGTTCTCTATCAGCGGAGATGATGTAGAAAGAAACAAAGAGATTTTCCAGGTTTATCAGAGCGATGATGCGCTGAATGATGCGACCATCAAGGCATTCCTGAGCCGTTTTACTAATGTGCATCCTATCTTTGTAGACTGCAATGATTCTACTTCGAGAAAGGGCAACTTTACGTTCGGTCTGCGCAAGGAACTGGAACGCAGGAAAATCAATTATAGCATCACCAATGTGAATTCAAGTGTCGAGCAGTTTGCCAAGGCTTTCATGCCTTCCAAGCAGAATGTGATAATCCTGAATACGGGACGTTCGCCACAGTTGACTCAGGTGTTGAACAAGCTCGACGAATTTGATGCGAAGTATCCGGGTGCAGCCATTTCTCTCTTCGGCTATACCGAATGGCTGATGTATGCCAAGTATAATCTGGAAAGATTCTATAAGTATGATACTTATATCCCTTCCACCTTCTATTATAACCCGAACTCTGCACAGACCAAGGCGCTTGAGAGCCGTTATGAGCGATGGTTCCATCAGCCTATGATGGTGGCACAGCCAAGATTCGCCATCACCGGTTTCGATCACGGAATGTATCTGATTCAGGGTGTCAAGAGATATGGCAAGAACTTTACAGGTGAGCACCAACAGATGACTTACCAGCCCGTGCAGACTCCACTCCGTTTCGAGAAGACCAGTAGGGGAGGATACAAGAACAAGAGTTTCCAGTTGATTCACTATACCTTTAATCATCAGATAGAGGCGGTGAAGTACTAGTTTATAGTTTACAATTTATAGTTTACAATTTATAGTTGATAATGAATAGAAATATTGGGTTGCTGATTCTGATGCTCATCTTCGGAATTCCAGTTTCGGCACAGATAGGAGAGCATCGTAATGATTTCGCCATCGGTTTTAATGGGGGCTATATGATGAGTAGCGTAGGATTCACACCCGAGGTACAGCAGAAGCAGCACGGCGGACTGACGGGCGGTTTCTCGATGAGATATACCTGTGAGAAATATTTCAAGACCATCTGTTCTATCTATGCCGAGGTAAACTATGCGCAGGCAGGATGGGAAGAGGATATCCTGGATAAGGAGAATAATCCGGTGATTATAACCGAAACAAAAGAGGCGATGGCTTACAAGCGTACCATCAACTATATTCAGGTGCCAATCTTTGCGCATCTGGCATGGGGTAGGGAGACAAGAGGACTGAATATCTTCGTGAATGCCGGTCCGCAGTTTGGCCTCTATCTGAGTGATTCACAGAAGACTAACTTCTCGGTAGAGCACATGCCGGCAACCGACAACAACCGAGTAAGTCCGGTGGTAGCTCAGGATACGATGGCAGTCAAGAACAAGCTCGATTATGGTATCGCCCTGGGTCTGGGTGCTGAATACAGTATTCCGAAGGTGGGGCATTTCCTTGCCGAGGCCCGATACTACTATGGTCTGGGAAATATCTACGGTGCTTCTAAGCGTGATTATTTTGGAAAGAGTAACTACGGACAGATTGTTCTGAAACTCTCTTATCTCTTTGATATCACCAGAACGAAGAACGTGAAACGGAAATAGATGATAATTAATAATTGATAATTAATAATGATAACGGGTTTATCATTTATGTTTTAAAGAAAATGAGTACAACAGAAAAAATGCAGATGAAATTGAGCGACTCTAAGTCAGCTCGCTGGACCGCCCTCCTCATCGTGAGTGTCACGATGATGTTCGGTTACTTTTTTACAGATGTGATGTCTCCATTGGAGCCTCTCTTGACAGCAGCCAAGGGAGCAGAGAATGGTCTCGGACTCGGATGGAATTCGGATGAGTACGGCTTCTTCTCTGGAGCTTACGGATACTTCAATGTGTTCCTCCTGCTCCTCTTCTTCGGTGGTCTTATCCTCGATAAGTTTGGCATCCGTTTCACTGGTATCCTCTCTACCGTCCTGATGTTTGGTGGAGCCTTGTTGAAGTGGTATGCTTTAGGTCATGAGTTTGACGGAATGGTTGCTGTACCATTCTTCGGTACTTACAGTACGCAGGTAGTGTTAGCTGCTCTTGGCTTTGCCATCTATGGTGTAGGATGCGAGATATGCGGTATCACAGTGAGCAAGGTCATCGTGAAGTGGTTTACGGGCCATGAGTTGGCTCTGGCAATGGGTGTACAGGTAGCTACGGCTCGTTTGGGAACTGCTGCAGCTCTGAGTGCTTCTCTTCCTTTTGCCAAGGCAATGGGTGGAGTATCTGCTTCTGTTGCTTTAGGTGCCGTATTGCTTTGTGCTGGTGTACTGGTTTATCTGGTTTATTGTGTGATGGACAAGAAGGAGGATGCTTCTGCAGCAGCTGTAGCTACAGAACCGGAAGAAGGTTTCAAGTTTTCAGACTTGGGCGGTTTGTTCAAGACAACAGGTTTCTGGTATGTGGCATTCCTTTGCCTGATGTTCTATGCCGGTGTATTCCCATTCCTGAAGTTTGCCACCAAACTGATGATTTTCAAGTATGGTGTGGATGCTAATTTGGCAGGTCTGATTCCTGCGATGTTGCCATTCGGTACCATCTTTCTCACACCGCTCTTCGGTAGTATATACGATAAGTATGGCAAGGGTGCTACGCTGATGATTATCGGCAGTTGCCTCCTGACCTTTGTGCACGTCGTGTTTGCCCTGCCAATCAACTCATGGGTGCTTGCCATCGTGCTGATGCTCATCCTGGGCATCGCATTTGGACTGGTACCATCAGCCATGTGGCCATCTGTGCCAAAGATTATCCCAATGAAACTCTTAGGAACTGCATACGCTCTTATCTTCTATATCCAGAACATCGGACTGGCTCTCATTCCGGTATGGATTGGTAAGGTGAACCAGGCTAACACGGGTGCTGATGGTGTTATCGACTATACTCAAACGATGACCATCTTTGCAGCCTTCGGTGTGATTGCTATTATCATCTCTTTCCTCCTCTTGTTTGAAGATAAGAGAAAGGGATATGGATTGCAGAAGCCTAATGTGAAATAAGTGAAGAGCGAAGAACAAAGAGCAAATTGAGTGAAGTGTAATAAACGAAGAGTGTAGAATCCGTTTGCTCTTTGTCCTTCTAAATCTTTGAAAGTGTAATTTTTAAAAGAAAGGAAATAACCATGAATGCGACACCTGAATCATTGATTAAGGACTATGCTGACCCGATAGAGCAGCAGGAGATTGACAAGTTTGTATGTTCAGAGATGGGCAGACAGATACACCGGTATATAAAGGGTATGTCGGGTACCAAGCAAGCTATGTTGAAATTTGAGGAAAGGCTAGCCAGCCTCTCTGTACCAGAGAAGGAGAAGGCGATAGCCAAGTATATTGATCTGAACAGAAAAGCATTGGATGGTCTTGACTTGAAGATGATTCTGGTCCGTTCGGTAGCCAACTATTGTGACACCTTCCAGTATATGCTGGATTTTGTCAATGATAAGCGCAAGATGGTTTTCTATTACCAGCGCATCAAGGCGAAATACATTCAGTATCATGAGGTATTTGAGCAGGATGGAAAGTTCGGTATGAAAGATCATCAAGGCAACATCTTACTCTCGCCAACTTATGATTTCTTGCGCACCTGCTACATTTATAATGATGACTTGAGCATCATGCCGGTAATAGCAGAGAAGAATGGCAAGATGGGACTGGTAATGCCGGATGGTAACGATACGGTAGTGGCGGATTTCCTTTACGACGAAATTTGCTTGCGTGATGAATATCCTTACTTCGAAGCATCCCGTGAAGGTATCAGTGGCTTTATTGATAAGTTTGGAAACTTTGTTAATAGTTAACAGTTTATAGTTAATAGAGAAAGGGCAATCAGATTGGGATGAACCAACTGATTGCCCCCTTTTACTTTCGTTGCTATGAGCAACTTGGTTTTATCTATTTTTCTCTCGTCTTCAAACCCTAGTGAAGAAAAGCAAAAGAATTCTTCACTCTTCGTTCTTCATTCTTCACTTAACTTATCCCAAGTACTTCATCAAGATTTTAATCTTACCGCTATCACGGAGCTTGATGATACTCTTTTCGCGAATCTGGCGAACACGCTCACGGGTAAGGTTGAACTCGCTACCGATTTCCTCCAAACCCTTCTCGTGACAACCGATACCATAGCAGTAGCACAGAATCTTGCGCTCACGATCTTTCAATACAGAGTTGAGAACACGGTCAAGCTCGCTCGCCATAGACTCGAAGTCAACACCCTTGTCGGTACGGCTGTCATCACCCGAAGCCATCACGTCGACCATCGCATTGTCATCATCATCGCTACCGAATGGAGCATCGATACTCATGTGGTGATTATCTGCCTTGATAGTCTGGTCGATTTTGCTTTCTTCCATCTTTGTGATTTGAGCGAGCTCAGCAACAGAAGGTTTGCGCTGGTTCTCCTGCTCAAACTTGCTGATTTCTGCACTGATCTTACTCAATGCACCTACCTGGTTCAAAGGCAGACGAACGATACGGCTCTGCTCAGCAATAGCCTGCAGGATGCTCTGACGAATCCACCATACGGCGTATGAGATAAACTTAAAGCCGCGGGTCTCGTCAAACTTTTCAGCAGCCTTTACCAAACCGATGTTACCCTCGTCGATGAGGTCGGTAAGAGAAAGACCTTGGTGCTGATATTGCTTAGCAACAGATACAACGAAACGAAGGTTTGCTTTTACCAATTTCTCTTTGGCACGTTCTCCCTCACGACCGCCTTTGCGAATCTTCTGGGCAAGTTCGATTTCTTCATCGATAGAGACCATAGGCTCTCTACCAATCTCCACCAAGTACTTGTCGAGTGCTTCACTGGAACGGTTGGTTATACTCTTACTAATCTTAAGTTGTCTCATAAATATCCTTTTACCTTTCTATTTAGAATTTTTTGAAGTATTTTTGTGTATCCCGAAACCTCCTCATGGTTTCGGGGTGCAAAGGTACGAAAAAAAATGCAATTACGTTGTAATATAAACGGATTTTTTTTATCTGATTTGTCTGTTTTTTAGAATTTTAGCCGATTTTCAGTGGAAATGTGCTATGCGATGTGTGGTTTTTTGTGCAATAAGTTTGAAATATGGAATAATTTATGTATCTTTGCACACAAATTGCGAGAAAAGAATAACTAAATAATAAAATAACAACAAAACAAAAAATTATGTTTGAGAATCAACCAAAAGGTCTGTGGGCCTTAGCTTTGGCAAACACGGGTGAGCGTTTCGGCTATTACACCATGCTTGCTGTGTTCTTGCTTTATTTGCAGGCCAATTTCGGTTTTGAAACCGGATTGGCAAGTACTATTTATTCTACCTTCCTGATGATGGTTTATTTCCTTCCTATCATCGGTGGTATCGCAGCCGACAAGTTTGGCTTTGGACGTATGGTTACCACAGGTATCTTCATCATGTTCATCGGCTATCTTGTTCTCTCCCTTCCTCTTGGCAAGGAAACCGTTGCCGTTGCTGCTATGGGTATTTCACTGATCCTTATCGCTTTGGGAACCGGTCTGTTCAAGGGTAATCTGCAGGTGATGGTAGGCCGTCTCTATGATGAGCCACAGTATGCCAGCAAACGTGATTCCGGTTTCTCACTCTTCTATATGGCTATCAACATCGGTGCTATGTTTGCTCCTACTGCTGCCATCAAGATTATGAAGTGGGCACAGGAGAGCCTGAGCGTATCTGTAGAGGATTCATACCATTTCGCATTCGCCGTGGCTTGTGCTTCACTGATTTTCAGTATCGCTATCTACTATGCTTTCAGCTTTACATACAAGCATGTGCTTGCTTCTGAGACCAAGAGTAAGGATGATAAGACTTCTGTTAAGGAGACAAACGAGCTTTCTAAGGCTGAGACCAAGGAGCGCATCATCTGCCTCTGTCTCGTATTCGCTGTGGTTATCTTCTTCTGGATGGCTTTCCACCAGAATGGTAATACATTGACACTCTTTGCCCGCGATTATACACAGAAGACTTCAGAGGGTCTGCAGTCAATGGCGTTCGATGTTACCAACCTCGTAGCCTGCATTTTTGTGGTTTACGGTTGTTTCGGTCTGGCACAGAGCAAGACTGGCAAGGGAAAGGGCATCTCTCTTGGTGTCATCGTTGCTGCCATCGCTTTCCTCTTCTACAAGTACAGCAACCTTGAAGGTGCCGTAGATGTTGAAGCTCCTATCTTCCAGCAGTTCAACCCATGCTATGTAGTGGCATTGACACCAGTGAGCGTTGCTTTGTTCTCATGGCTTCACAAGATTGGCAAGGAGCCTACATCGCCAGAGAAGATTGGTTTGGGTATGCTCGTTGCAGCTCTCGGTTTCGTATGGATGGCTGTAGGTTCTATGGGTTTGGAGCTTCCTTTGACACAGGGAGATCCTGCTACAGAGGGTACACGTGTAAGTGCTAACCTCCTCATCTCTACATACCTCATCCTTACATTCGCAGAGCTTCTGCTTTCTCCAATCGGTATTTCGTTTGTATCGAAGGTAGCTCCTCCAAAGTATGCTGGTTTGATGATGGGTCTCTGGTTTGGTGCAACAGCCATCGGTAACCAGTTGGTTATGATTCCTGGCATCATGTGGGGTCAGAACTTCAACCTCATTGCCATCTGGGGTGTTCTCGCCGGTATCTGCCTGGTATCTGCAGCCTTCATCTTCTCAATCATCAAGAAGTTGAACCGCGTAAGCTAAATCTTAGAAATATCATATACAAAAAAGGCTTGCTTCATTTTTCGAAGCAAGCCTTTTTTGTATATGTTATTTCTTCAACCACTTGTCCAACCATCCGAAGAAGGTGCGCTGCCAGAGCACGCCGTTCTGTGGCTTCAATACCCAGTGGTTCTCATCAGGATAGATGAGGAGCTCGGCTGGGATGCCACGCATGCGGGCTGCATTGAAGGCGCCCATGCCCTGGTTGGCATTGATACGGTAATCCTTTTCGCCGTGGATGCAGAGAATTGGAGTATCCCACTTGTCTACAAACTTATGAGGACTGTTCTCGTAAGTCTTCTTGGCGTTGGCACTCAGGTCCTTGTTCCAGTAAGCATCCTCGTATTCCCAGTTAGAGAACCAAGCCTCCTCGGTATCGGTATACATGCTCTCCAGGTTGAAAGCACCATCGTGAGCGAGGAATGCCTTGAAACGCTTGTTGTGATGACCTGCAAGATAATAAACAGAGAAACCACCAAAGCTGGCACCTACACAACCCAGACGATCCTTGTCTACGTAAGGAAGATTATTGGCAGCATCATCAATAGCTGAAAGATAATCGTTCATGCACTGGCCTGTCCAGTCGCCTGAAATCTCCTCGTTCCATGCGCTTCCGAAACCAGGGAGACCGCGGCGGTTTGGCAATACGACAACATAGCCGTTGGCTGCCATGATCTGGATGTTCCAGCGGTAGCTCCAGAACTGGCTTACCGGGCTCTGAGGACCACCCTCGCAGAAGAGAAGGGTAGGGTACTTCTTGTTGGCATCGAAATTAGATGGCAACATGATCCATACCAGCATCTGCTTGCCGTCGGTAGTCTTCACCCAACGCTGCTCACACTTACCCATATTCAACTGGTTCAGAATATGGTTGTTCTCGCGGGTAATCTGCTCTACCTTGGTACTCTTGGCGTCCTTGCCTGGAGTTACGATGTAGATATCAGTAGGATGACTCATGCTAGCCTTGGTAGCAAGAAGTTTGTTGCCGTTGTTGGCAAGCGAGATGCTTCCGTAGTCAGCCCACTCGTTGGTAATCTGCTTCACTTCGCCCTTGAAGTTAGCCTGATAGAGGTTCTGGGTTCCGTGCCATACGCCGATGAAGCTGAGGCTCTTGTTGTCCTTGTTCCATACGAAGCCCTCTACGCTAGAGTCGAACTTCTCTGATACATAGTTCTTCTTGCCGGTAGTGAGTTCGTAAACACAGAGGCGGTTGCGGTCGCTCTCGTAGCCATCGCGAGCCATGCTCTGCCAAGCGATGTACTTGCCGTCAGCAGAGAACTGAGGGTTTACGTCGTAACCCGGATTGTTCTTCAGATTCTCAGGAGCGTTGACAGCCTGGTTCTTCATGCTCTTGGTTGCATCAATCTTAGGCTCAACATAGCCAGCCTCCTTGCAGAGGTTCTTGGTCTCGCGCGTACCTATATTATATAGATAGATATCAGAGTCGGTAGAGATGGCATACTGAACGCCCTCCTTCTTACGGCAGGTATAGGCGATGGTCTTGGAATCCGGACTCCATGCCAGCTGCTCGATGCCACCGAATGGAGCCATAGGGCACTCGAATGGTTCATCCTTCAGGATGTCTTCGCCGGCGTTGATGGTACCGTCTTCAGCCACATCAGCCACGAAAGGATGGAGAAGGCTCTCTACGTAGTGGTCCCAGTGGCGATAGTTCATATCAGTTACGAGACGGCCGGTAGCCAATGGAAGATCAGAAGGATTCTCCTTGATGGTTCCGTGGTAAGGGAGTTCCTTGATGAGGATCACCTTCTTGCCGTCAGGAGAGAAGCGGAAGCCCTGGATGCCCAGCTTGTCGTTGGTGAGCTGCTTTCTGCCTGTACCGTCAGGGTTCATGCTCCAGAGCTGTCCGTCGCGGATGAAGGCAATCTTCTGTCCGCCCTGAATCCAGGCAGCATCTGTTTCGCTCTTTGCATCGGTGGTCAGTGCCTTCTGGTTCTTGCCGTTGGCATCCATGATGAAGAGCATCTGATGACCCTTGTTCTCCTTTACACTGTAGTAACCCACCTGGTACACCACCTGCTTGCCGTTAGGCGAAGCTTCGGCGCCACCGATACGTCCCATTGCCCAGAGAGCCTCAGGAGTCATCAGGTGGTTTTCTACCTTGATGTCATTTTTCTGAATCATAGTCTGTGCATCAGCTGCTGTGCCCATCGTGAGAGCCGCAGCAGCTAAAATCATAGCTTTAATCATGTTTCTAATTTTACTGTTATAATGTTGCTTTGTTGTTATGTATCCTATTTGTCTTAAATCTGATCCAAAGCCTGCTTGATATCATCGAGGATGTCTTCTACATCTTCGATACCTACGGAGAGGCGAATCAGATCTGGCGCAACACCTGCTTCCTTCAGCTGCTCTTCGCTGAGCTGGCGATGGGTGTGACTGGCTGGATGGAGCACACAGGTGCGGGCATCGGCTACATGGGTTACGATGTTGATCATGTCGAGAGAATCCATAAACTTGATGGCTGTCTCGCGGTCTCCCTTCAATCCGAAGGCAATAACACCGCAGGTGCCGTTTGGCATATACTTCTGGGCAAGCGCATGATACTTATCGCCCTCCAGACCGCTATAATGAACCCAAGCCACATGCTCATCGTTCTGTAGGAACTCTGCCACCTTCTGTGCATTGGCACAATGCTGGCGCATACGGAGGTGGAGACTCTGAAGACCGAGGTTGAGGATGAATGAATTCATTGGGGCAGGGATGCTGCCGAGATCGCGCATCAGCTGAGCTACGAGTTTGGTGGTGTAACCCATCTTGCCGAAAGCCTTCACATAGGTCAGACCATGGTAGCTGTCATCCGGTGTGCAGAGACCTGGGAACTTATCAGCATGAGCCATCCAGTCGAAGTTGCCGCTATCTACTACCACGCCACCTACCTGTGAAGCGGTACCATCCATATATTTGGTAGTACTGTGGGTAACGATGTCGGCACCCCATTCGAATGGGCGGCAGTTGATAGGCGTAGCGAAGGTGTTGTCAACGATGAGAGGCACCCCATTCTTGTGAGCAATACGTGCAAACTTCTCGATGTCGAGTACAGCGCAGCCCGGGTTGCTGATGGTTTCGCCGAAAACAACCTTGGTGTTAGGGCGGAAAGCCTTCTGGATTTCTTCTTCGCTATCGTTCGGATTCACGAAAGTACACTCAATGCCGAGCTTCTTCAGGGTTACACCGAAGAGATTGAAGGTACCACCATAAATCTCATTAGATGTAACGATATGGTCGCCCGCTTCGCAGATGTTGAACACAGCATAGAAGTTGGCAGCCTGACCGCTGCTGGTTAATACGGCTTCCACGCCACCTTCGAGTTCGGCAATCTTCTTAGCCACAACATCGTTGGTAGGGTTCTGGAGACGGGTATAGAAGTAGCCTTCCTTCTTCAGGTCGAAGAGCATAGCCATCTCCTCAGAGTTGTCATACTTGAAAGTAGTGCTTTGATAAATTGGCACTTCAATAGGTTCGCCGTTCTTTGGCTCATAGCCTCCCTGCACGCAGATAGAGGCGGTACGTAATTTTTTTTTCATTTGTTGGTTATGTTTTCTTTTAAACTTCATGTTTTTGCGATATGACATGTTATGCTGCCCATTGCAAGATGCAAAGATACGGCAAATCCTTGAGAATTAAGAATAATTTGCGTAAAACATTGTTCTATAGCCAGTTTTTTTTGTACTTTTGCAGTCAAATTTGCAAAATAACAGCGATATAGTTTTATTTAAAGTAGTATGAAGATAGGTTTCGATAACGAGAAGTATCTGAAGATTCAGTCAGAACACATCAAGGAGAGAATCTCACAGTTTGACGGAAAGCTTTACCTCGAATTGGGCGGTAAACTTTTTGACGATCACCATGCCAGCAGAGTTTTGCCGGGGTTCCAGCCTGACAGCAAACTGCGTATGTTCCAGAAAATCAGCGATAGCATCGAGATTGTTATTGTGATTAGTGCAGCCGATATAGAGAAGAACAAGAAGCGTGCCGACTTGGGCATTACATACGATGAGGACGTGTTGCGCCTTCGTGGTGAGTTCCAAAACCGTGGTTTCATGGTGGGGTCTGTTGTAATCACTCATTATAATGGCCAGCCTGCCGCCATCGCCTTCAAACAGCGTCTGGAGCGCGAAGGCATCAAGACTTACTGCCATTATCTCATCGAGGGCTATCCTCATAACGTGAGTCTGATTGCCTCTGACGAGGGCTTCGGTCAGAACGATTATGTTGAAACAGAGCGTCCGCTGGTTATTGTTACTGCGCCGGGTCCTGGCAGCGGTAAGATGGCGGTTTGCCTGAGTCAGCTTTATAATGAGAACAAGCGTGGTGTGCGTGCCGGTTATGCCAAGTTTGAGACATTCCCTGTGTGGAATCTCCCATTGAAGCATCCTGTGAACATCGCATACGAGGCTGCTACTGCCGATCTGAACGATGTGAATATGATTGACCCGTTCCATCTGGAGGCTTATAACAAGATAGCCATCAACTATAACCGTGATGTAGAGATTTATCCTGTGCTCAATGCGCTGTTCGAGGGTATCTATGGTAGCAATCCATACAAGTCGCCTACAGATATGGGTGTGAACATGGTAGGTTTCTGTATCTCTGATGATGAGGCTTGCTGCGAGGCATCCAAGAATGAGATTGTCCGCCGTTACTATGCGGCTACCAACAAGATGGCGGCTGGTGCTTGCAATGATGATGAGATCAATAAGATTCAGATGCTCTTCAATCAGGCTAAGATTACTACTGATTACCGCAAGGTGACGGTAGCTGCCAAGAATCATAAGAAGGAGACGGGTCATACCTCTTCTGCCATTGAGTTGGAGGATGGTACCATTATCTGCGGTCATAGCAGCGAGTTGCTGGGCTGTAGTGCCGCCTTGCTCCTGAATGTTACCAAGCAGTTGGCAGGCATCGACCATGAATTGAAGCTGATTCCTCAGTCGATGATTGAGCCTATCCAGCATACCAAGGTGAATTATCTCGGTGGTCACAATCCTCGTCTTCATACGGATGAGGTTTTGGTAGCTCTTTCTGTTCTTTCAGAGAATGATGAGAACTGCAGGAAGGCATTGGAGCAGTTGCCTAAGCTTCGCGGCTGTCAGGCTCATTGCACCGTGATGCTGAGTGATGTAGACCAGAAAATCTTCAAGAAGCTCGGTGTGGATATCACCTGCGAGCCGGTATTGAAGAAGTAAATTCGGGTTGGATACTATTGAAGAAGCAAATTTGCCTTAAACAATATACCCCCGAAAAGTTATAGTTAATCTCGTAGATTGATTAATTATACCTTTTCGGGGGTGTTTGTTTTTATTTTATACAGAAACATTATCTTAATGCCATAACTCTGCTGAGGATCAGTTTCTTGTATTCCTTCTTCATGCTGTCCGGCAGGAAGGAGGCTTCTATCAGGTCGAGCCATTTCACGATGGATCGGCGGAACTTTTTGGCGATGTTGTTGATTACCTTGTCGCTGAGGCCCGAGGCGGTCATTACCTTGACGAAATCAGATTTCTGAATCTTTCTCTTTCTTCCGTTGAGTGTCAGGGCGAGTTCCTCGGTATCTTCTGGCATCACAATCTTCGTGCAGAGGAGGTCGTAGGCTGGGGTTAAGCCATAACCCAACTTGCGGTTGTTGTATAGCGAGAAGTTCTTGAGGTGCATGTCTGCGTTGCCCGTGATCCATGAGAAGATGACCACTTCCCAATAGTTCACGAGGTCGAGCTGCGAGAAGGCGGAATACTTCTTGATGAGTCTGGCTACCTGCTCGTAGGAACCTTTATATTTGTATTCGGTAAGGCGCTCTGACAGCTGACACATATCTTCCATCGGAACCTTTTGTCCATCATCCAGTCGATCTATTCTCCGGGTGATATAACAGAGTTCACCATCGGCAAAGCGAATCAGTCCGTGGGGAACCACAGCTATCTTGGCGGCTTCGGCGAGATGCATCGTGAGGTCTTCTATTTCCGGTAGACAGCGGTAGCGGTCGGTTTGTGGCTTGAGGATATATTTTCCCCAAAGACCTACGATGGTGAAGCGGGATGGTTCGTTCTTTCCGCCCGGATTTACATCGAGCGAGAGCTTCGCCTGCACACCGGTGAGGGTGGTCTGGGCACGCACTACCTGTTTTGCCAGGTCGCTAATTTCCTTTCTAACGTAGGGTAGGACAGGGGCTTCCTTGGTGCCGAAGAGCTTGCGTGCGCAGGCGGGATGGTAATCTACCTGACCAGGTTTGAGCGGTTTATAACAATATAGACATTTCTCCATATCTTATTCTCCTTTCTGTTTATGGGGTGAACCATTCATTTCTTCTGCTGGAGATTCGTTTGTAGGAATCACGCTTACTGCTCCGATGCAATCCTTGCAGCAGGCAAGGAGGAGCGACATTCTGTCGCGCTGGTTGATTTTCCAACTGCTTTCTGCAATGTTCAGCAGCCAGCCTTCGGGGATTAATCCATCGAAGAATGGAAACAGCACGGTATCGTGGTAGGGCTCATCGGATAAGGGAAGCGTCAGACTTACGGCTTCCGCACCATCCGATGCCAGATAATCTGAATCATAGGCGAAGGTAAAGCCTGTCTCGTCTTCCGTCAGCAGACCTACGTATTGGTCGTAGAGATATATTTTTCCTTGTTTCATGATATTTTATTTTTATTCTTTTTTGATAGGAACGGGGCCTATTTCCTGACCGAACAGGAGGAGGACCTGATTTACTTTATCGAGTCGCAAAGTTTCCTTTCCCTGTTCCAGTTCTCTTACGAATCTGAGTCCTACGCCCGATTTCGCTGCCAGATCTACTTGCGTCAATCCGAATTGCTTGCGCATTTCCTTGACGTATGATGATAATGTATTGCTCATGTTCTTGTTGTTTTATACCCTATCGGGTAATATTATATATGGGATAATATTATATTATACCCTTTCGGGGGCAAATATACGAATAAAAAATGAAAATACCCCCGAAAAGGTATAATTTATAATATCATTTAACAAATTATACCTTTTCAGGGGTAATGTTATGCGTTTGTGGCTGGAGTAACTCCTGTTACATTAGCTAGTGTGTCACGGATAAAACCATTGATGGTTGTTCCTGCTTGCATTGCCATCATCGCAATACGACTATGGATTTCAGGAGTGATGCGGATATTTAAGTTGCCACTATAAGGTACACGAGGTGCCTTTCCATTGGCTTTACATAAGGCAAGATAGTCATCTATTGCGCCTTCAAAATCCTTGCGTAATTCATTAACGTCTTGACCTTCGTAGGTAATCATATCCTTGCTCATTCCGAGAACTTTGCCATATAAGCAATTGTCCTCCTCACTATAATCTACGCTACCCGTATAACCTTTATATTTTAATAATCCCATATTATGTTCCTCCTATTTGTTAATATATCCATTAGTTTTTAGAAATGTGAATACTTGTCTCATAACATATCCTTTGATTATATTTGAAGGATGAGGCTTGTGCATGATGTAGCTATTACCATCTATGTCATTGACAAATATGACTCTTGAACCAGAAGTTGCTCCTTTGTTTTCCTGATGGAACCCATAGCAGGAAAATACACTAACTATTTCGTCGAAAGTGAAATCTTTCGGCAGGCTATAGAAACGTTTCAAAAGTTTATCTTTCTTGTTCATTTTCCACATTCTTTATGTATCCGACTGCAAATGTAACTAAAAATAGTTACACTGCCAAGTATTTGGGGCTTTTTAACAATCTTTTCCTGGCTTTAAGTATGTACTCCTACAAAAAAAGCGTAATGAACCCCTTTTTCAGGTAATCCATTACGCTTTCATTTTTATCTGGTAATCTTTATTTTCCGAGATTGTTCTTTTTCTCGTTCAGTTCTGCCTGCTTGCGCATCATCTCTTCCTGCTGCTTGCGCTGCATCTCCTGGAGAGCCTGCATTCTTGCCATCAGGCCGCTTGCCTTCTTAGGGTTGTTCTTGTTTTCCTGATAGCGCTTCTCAAGGATGGCGAGGAGTTTCTCGTCGTCGGTTGTCTTGCGTAGGGTCCACATGATTGCGGCACTGAAGAACAATGAGATGAAGTAGTAGAAGTTCAGACCGGCTGAGTAGTCATTGAACATGAAGAAGAACATCAATGGCATGAGATACATCATCCACTGCATCATCTTCATCTGCTCTGCCTGCTGACCTACCATCTGGTCGCGCTGCTGACGCATGGTCATCCATGAGTACAACAGGTTGGCTACACAGAACAGGATACAGGTCAAACTCAAGTGGTCGCCAATCAGCCAGATGTTGGTGTTCCATTCGATGATTGGGTCGAAGGTACTCAAGTCGTTCATCCACAGGAACTTCTCACCACGAAGTTGGATGGCATTAGGTACGAAGTTGAACATCGCAACCCAAACTGGCATCTGAATCAGCATAGGCAAGCAACCGGATAATGGGCTTACACCATACTTGGCATATTCCGCCATCATCGCCTGCTGCTTCTGCATCTGGTCCTCAGGCTTGTTATACTGAGCTGTAGCAGCTTCGAGTTTTGGTTTCAGCACGCGCATCTTGGCTGAACTCATGTAGCTCTTCTTCACCATAGGGTAGGTGATGAGCTTGAGGAGCAAGGTGATGAGAATCAATACGATACCCATTGGGAACACGTTGCTCAACCAGTCGAATACGTAGAGTGTGAAGAAACGGTTGATCCAGCGGATGATAGGCCATCCCAGGTATACGAGCTTCTGGAATTCCAAGTCCTTGCCAAAGGTACTTTCCTTCTCGGTATTCTTCAGAATCTGGAAGTCGTTAGGACCGAAGTAAAACTCAAACTCAGATGCCTTCTTACCGGTTGGGTCGAAAGCTGTCTTCATCTTAGCCTGGAACTGCTTCAGATAGCCCGAACCCTTCTCCTGAGGGATAGATGTCATGAAAGCATCCTTCTCGAAATTATCCTTTGCTACGATGATGGCAGAGAAGAACTGGTTCTTGAAAGATACCCAGTCGATGCTTTCTTCTATTTTCTCGTCAATCTTCTCGCTACCTTCGTTGAGGTGGTCGGTACCGCCCTCTACATTATGGTAGGTGAGGGTAGTGTAACGGTTTTCGAACATGAAACCACGTTCCTGCTGGCGTGCCTTGTCGCTCCAGTCAACATCCATCTTATTATAATTAGGTGAGAACAGACCAGCCATGCCATTTGCCTGAAGGCTCATGTGCAGCATGTAGTCATCGCCCAATGTATAAGTCAGGGTGAGCGTCTTGCCTTCACCAGCCACAGCGGTCATGGTTACAGACTTGTCGGTCACGTTGGATGGAGTGAAGTAGAGATCGCTGGTGATGATGTTGGCCTCCTTAGCCTCGAGCATGAACTTGAGGCTCTGGTCGTTACCGTCGAAGAGGGTTACGTCCTTGGCATCAGCCGAACCGTCTTTCACCTGCAGGTTGTGTCCCACATAGCCCTTGATGACAGCCTTCTCTACAGTAGCACCCTTGGTGTTGAGTGTTAATTCTACCTTCTCGTTTTTTAATACAATCTTCTTAGCCTGGCCTTTGAGTGCCGAATAGAAGAGGGCGGTTGAGTCTGCCTCAACCTTTGCTTTGGCATTAGTCTGGCGCTTAGCAGCGGCAGCCTTGCTGGCCTTTTCCATCTCGGCATGTTTAGCCTTGGCGATGGAGTCCTGAACAAATGCCGCTCTCTGTTCTTCGGCAGATGGCTGGTTATACCAGCTAAAGCCAATCAGCACTACGGCAATCAGGAGGAAACCGATAATGTTGTTCTTGTTCATTTTTAAAATTTGAAATTAAAGGAGTAAAGGGGATCACTCCTTTAACTCCTAATATTTACTTTTTGTTTTCTATTGCTGTCTTTACGAAATCCATGAAAAGTGGATGTGGTTTCAGCACCGTACTCTGGTATTCAGGATGATACTGTGTACCTACGTACCACTTCATGCCTGGGATTTCTACGATTTCTACCAGTTCGCTCTCAGGGTTTCTGCCTACGCACATCATGCCGTTCTTTTCAAATTCCTGCTGGAACTCGTTGTTGAACTCATAGCGGTGGCGATGGCGTTCCTGAATATGCTCCTTCTTGTAGATATTGAACACGCGTGAACCCTGTTTCAGCACACACTCGTAAGCGCCGAGACGCATGGTTCCACCCATGTTTGATATGTTCTTCTGTTCCTCCATGATGTCGATGACATTGTGTGGAGTCTTCTCGTCCATCTCGCGTGAGTTGGCATCCTTGTAGCCCAATACGTTACGGGCAAACTCGATGACCATCATCTGCATACCCAGGCAGATGCCGAAGGTAGGGATGTCGTGGGTGCGGGTATAGTGGGCGGCGATAATCTTGCCCTCGATGCCTCGCTGGCCGAAGCCTGGGCAGATGACGATACCGTCCTGTCCCTTCAGCTGTTCAGCCACGTTCTCTTCTGTGAGATATTCTGAGTTGATGAAGGTAATCTTCACCTTATGGTCGTTGTAGGTGCCGGCATGCGAGAGACTCTCGCGGATACTCTTGTATGCATCCTGCAGGTCGTACTTGCCTACGAGACCGATGTTTACCACCTCTGTAGCCTTGTTTCTGCGGTCGAGGAATGCCTTCCAAGGACCCAGCGCAGGTGTCTCGCCGATAGGCTCGCCCATCTTGCGGAGGATGGCGGTGTCGAGGCCCTGGTTCTGCATGTTTACAGGCACCTCGTAGATGCTAGGAAGGTCTTCGCTCTGAATCACGCAGTCCAAGTCTACGTTACAGAAACTTGCTACCTTCTTCATGATTCCCTCTTCGAGATGTTTCTCGGTGCGGAGAATCAGGATATCTGGCTGAATACCTACGCTCTGCAGTTCCTTCACGGAGTGCTGGGTAGGCTTTGTCTTCAACTCGCCTGCTGCCTTCAGATAAGGCACATAGGTAAGGTGAACGTTGATGGCGTTCTTGCCCAGCTCCCATTTCAGCTGTCGGATAGCCTCCATGTAAGGGGCGCTCTCTATGTCGCCGATGGTTCCGCCAATCTCGGTAATCACGAAGTCATAGTGATACTTCTTGCCGAGCAGCTTCACGTTGCGCTTGATCTCGTCGGTGATGTGAGGCACCACCTGGATGGTTTTGCCGAGATAATCGCCACGACGCTCCTTGTCGATGACTGCCTTGTAGATACGACCAGTGGTGAGAGAATTCGCTTTCGTAGTTTGAATGCCGGTGAATCGCTCGTAGTGTCCGAGGTCGAGGTCGGTCTCCATACCATCTACCGTTACGTAGCACTCACCATGCTCATACGGGTTCAGCGTACCCGGGTCGATGTTGATGTATGGGTCAAACTTTTGGATAGTAATGTTGTAACCTCTTGCTTGAAGAAGTTTACCGATGGATGAAGATATGATTCCTTTACCCAAAGAAGAAACCACACCACCAGTTACGAAGATGTACTTTGTTTCAGCCACGATATTTATAATTTAAATTAGAATAATTTGGGTGCAAAGTTACGACATTTTTGTGAAATGAGCAAAAATATTTCTAATAAAGGGCATAGATTTATGAATTATTTATTACCTTTGTGCCCAAAATTTATAAAATTAAGGTATGAAAATAAAATTTGGATTACTCGTTCTTGCGTTCCTTTCGGCTCTGACGCCTGTTTCTGCCCAGCGCAAATTGAAGAAGGTGGCGCCCGGAGAGGCATCGAAGAACAGGTTGGCTGAAATCTATGCTGACTCGCTCTTGATGTGCCGTCAGCGCATCGATTCCATGAAGATGGATTCCGGGGATAGCAGATATGCCCAGCTCTTTACGCCGCTCACCTTCTATCATGGGCCGGCAGCCCGCATGTTGCGACTCAAGCCTCAGGATGGGGCGAAGGATTCGCTCGGAACGATACTCGACCAGACGCTGATGGAGGTATATCTCAAGCGTCCCGACCTGGTGCGCAATACTGAGTCTCATCTCAAGGAGGTGGGGGCACCGCTGGCTGCGCAGAACAAACCGAAGAAGAATCATACTGACATCGTAGAACAGGTGGCTCCGAAGGCGATTGAGGTGGATGCGGCGCCGATGGATATCGTCATCACCCGTCCTAACTTCTGGACCATAGGTGGCGATTATTATCTGCAGTTCCTGCAAAACTATGTTTCTGACAACTGGTATAAGGGTGGTGAGAGCAATTATTCGGTGCTCGGAAGAGTGACGATGTTTGCCAATTACAATAACAAGCAGAAGGTAAAATGGGATAATAAGGTGGAGATGCGCCTGGGGTATCAGACTTCGAAGGGTGATACGGTTCATACGCTGAAGACGAGCGACGATATGATACGATACACCGGAAAACTCGGTCTGCAGGCTTCCAGAAAGTGGTATTATACCATCCAGCTGATTGGCCAGACTCAGTTTACGCATGGTTACAAGAGTAATGACAAGACGGTTTATTCCGATTTCTTCTCGCCATTCAATCTGAACCTCTCTGTCGGTATGGATTATAATGTAGACTGGTTCAATCACCGCCTGAAGGGTAGTGCCCATCTGGCTCCTCTGGCTTTCAACTGGAAGTATGTGGGCAGAGCGTCGCTGGCTACGCGGTACGGACTGGATGAGGGGAAGCATGGCATGACCGATTATGGTTCTGAGTGTACCTTCGACCTGTCGTGGCAAATAGCGGATAATATCAAGTGGAAGACCCGTCTCTGGGGATACACCACTTACAAGCGTGCTGAAATAGAGTGGGAAAATACCATTACCTTTCAGTTTAACCGCTATATTTCTACCAACATCTTCCTCTATCCGCGTTTCGACGATGGTGTGAAGCGCAAGGATGATGATAGCTATTGGCAGTTTAAGGAATTCATGTCAGTAGGTTTCTCTTATTCGTTCTAGGATAAGGTGTTGGCAGTAAACACAATAAAGGCTCGTTCCTGTTGAGGAGCGAGCCTTTGTTGTATCTGTTAGAATCGGAAGCAAACCTCGGCATCTGCCATGGAATAATTGTGCTTCGCGAGTGTTTTGTCGTTGATGAGCGCATACTCGGTAAGGATAGAGATTCGCTTGCCGATGTGGAAGTTCAAACCTGCCTCATACTGGGTTCTCTGCATGTTGCTCTTGCCGTTAGGCTGATACATGTCGTAACGCGCCTTCACGTCAATACGGCTGTTCTTTGGCAGCTGAGCCAATGGAGCGATAACCAATCCATATACACCCTGTGCCTTGTCGCCAATCTTTGCATTCAGATTGCAGTCCTTGGCGTTGGCATCGTTGAAGTTGGTGATGCTCTTGTCAAAAGCCTTGCCGGTAGAGTGGATATACTCAGAACGTACGGTCCAGCCGTCTTTCTTGTATTCGAAGGAGAAGGCATAGCGGTTTTGGCTGAGCTTGCGAACGCCAGAGCGTTCCTGAATGTCGGCAGTATAGGAGGCATCATGCTCGTCGGTCCATGTTCCCTTTCTTGCATAAGAACCGGTCCATCCGAAGGCACCGATGCGCATGCCGCTTACAGGCATTACCCATATACCACCAATCACATTCTTCTGCTGGTCAACGTCCTTGGTATTGGTTCCCTGTCCGTTGAATACACCAATCTGATAGTGCAGTAGGTTTCTGCCGTTGGCATTCTTGAGGAAATCGCCCTGGAACTGAAGACCGATGTCACGGCCGTTGGATGCATGCTCACCGGCACGGTCGCTGAAACCAGCCAGCTTGCTCACGTTCTGTGAATATCCCATGAAGCCCTGGTCGATAGGGTGCATCGGATTCTCAAAGGTGAACGGGTTCTTGAACTGACCGATCTTCACCTTGAAGTATTCATATTTCTGCCATTCAGCAAACAGATCCACCATTCTTGGACTGGAACCGAGGGTAGAGGTGTTGCCGTTGAACTGAATCTGAGTTTTCCAGTAGAAGTCGCCTGCTATGCGACCTTCGAGAGAGATACGCGCCATACGGATGTTGAATGAGTTGGATTCAGCATCTTTCTGTCCGCTGTACTGATACTGGGTCATTCCATAACCCGACAATTTCACGTTGCTCAACCATGATGGTATTTCGATGGTCTGCTTCTGCTGGGCGCTGGCTGAGACCGAAGCTACAGCCATGAGCGCCATGATGATGGTTTTCTTCATCTTGTTTCTATTTTGATTTCTAGGTTTATCTCTTTTCGAGCAATACCACGTTCTCTACGTGAGGGGTATGAGGGAACATGTCCACCGGCTGTACGGCAGCTACCTTATACTGTGCATCCATCAGCTGCAGGTCGCGAGCCTGGGTTGCCGGGTTGCAGCTTACGTATACGATGCGCTTTGGTGCTGCATTCAGAATGACGTTTATTACGTCTGGGTGCATTCCGGCACGTGGTGGGTCGGTGATGATGACGTCAGGTCGACCGTGCTGTGCGATGAAATCGTTGGTTAGGATATCCTTCATGTCGCCTGCATAGAAGAGGGTGTTCTTGATGTTGTTCACCTGAGAATTCACCTTGGCATCCTCTATGGCCTCTGGCACGTACTCGATACCGATTACCTTCTTTGCCTTGTGAGCCACGAAGTTGGCGATGGTTCCGGTGCCGGTATAGAGGTCGTAAACCAGCTCATCTCCGGTAAGGTTGGCAAACTCGCGGGCCACGCAGTAGAGGTGGTAAGCCTGCTCGGTATTGGTCTGGTAGAAACTCTTAGGACCCACCTTGAACTTCAGGTCTTCCATCAGCTCGTAGATATGGTCGTTGCCCTTGAAGAGGCTGAGTTCCAGGTCGTTGATGGTATCGTTTCCCTTCTGGTTATCTACATACATGAGCGATGTAATCTGAGGGAACTTGTCAGCCACCTGCTGCATCAGCTCCAATGCTCTCTGCTCATCGCCCTCCTCATCGTAGTGGAACTGGAAGACGAGCATCCACTCTCCGGTGTTCGAATTACGGATCATCATGTTGCGGAGCAAACCGTGCTGCTCACGCAGGTCGTAGAAGGTATAGTCGTGAGAATCAGCATATTCGAATACGAAGTTGCGGATTTCGTTGCAGAGGTCATCCATCAGCCAGCACTTCCTGATAGGATAAATCTTGTCGAAGGCTCCGGTGATATGGAAACCGATGGCGTTCTGGGCGTGGCGCTCCTTGAGCGATGTTACGGTATCATCCTCTTTCTGAGGGAGCTGAGCCAGTTCCTCGGCGGTGAACCATCGCTTGTTGCTGCATCCGAACTCTATCTTGTTGCGGTACTCCTGAGTCTTCACGCTGCCCATGATAGGGCGGAACTCAGGGAGTTCAATCTTTCCGATGCGGGTGAGCTGGTCTTCCACCTGCTTCTGCTTCGCCTTGATCTGTTCCTCGTAAGGCAGGTTCTGCCATTTGCATCCGCCGCAGATGCCGAAGTGCTCGCACATAGGCTCCTGTCGCACCTCGCTCTTCTTGATGAAGCGAACCACCTTGGCTTCGCAATACTTATGTTTCTTCTTTACTACCTGCAAGTCGACAACATCTCCTGGCACACAGAAAGGTACGAAGATGACCTGTTCATCTACGCGTGTGATGCACTTACCCTCGGCTGCTACTGCCTCGATGGTGATGTTCTCTAACAGAGGTAATGGTTTATGTTTTCTTGCCATAATAATGTTTTGTATTTTTTATGGGTGCAAAGATACTGCAATTTTATGAGAAATGCAAGAGTTGTCCCAAATTATTTGCGAGTAAAGGTAAAAAGGCGAGTAAAGGTAAAAAGGCGATTAAAGGTAAAAAAGTAAAAAGATTGTGAGGCGATAACAAAAGTAACAGGTAATATTCGGTGGTTGTAAAGGGATGAAATGTGAATGTGAATGTGAATTTGAAATGTAAGTGAAGAAAACGGACTGTCATGTGTATCCTTTTGTCAAGGCTGTTTATTGATGATTTTTGATAGTATATATTTTAATTGTACGTACGCGCGTACCTTATTATATATGAATTAAATGATATTAATGTCATTACATGCATTCTTTTTTCTTTGCTTACATTTCAAATTCACATTCACATTCACATTTTTATATCAAAGGTCACCTGTTACTTTTGCTATCGCCTCACAATCCTTTTACCTTTAAAATCCTTTTTTACCTTTTTATCCTTTTACCTTTAAATTGCGTCCCGACGCAGCCGTTGCTACATCGCGACGTGTCTGGCGCTGCGTCGGGACGTAGCCATCGCTACGTCGTGACGCAGTTTCAGATGCATCGGGAGGAGGTAAAAAACATCAGAATGCAGGCTGCAATCCCGAGAGACGCACTTTCAGATTCGTCAAATATCTTTCTATCGTATACGGGATTGTTAATTTTCTGCCCGTGTGTGCGTCAACAGTATAAAATGTAATCTCGGGATAGCAAAAAAGCGTATAAAAGTTTGGTAGTATCAAATAAAAATCGTATCTTTGCATTACAAATAATAATTAGCAACGTAAAACGAAATAAAATATATACCTATAACAATTATGAACGAAAAAAGAGTTTATACATTCGGAAACGGAAAAGCAGAAGGCAATGCCCAAATGCGAGAAGTACTTGGTGGTAAAGGCGCAAACCTTGCCGAAATGAACCTGATTGGTGTACCTGTTCCTCCAGGTTTCACCATTACAACAGACACTTGTAATGAATATTATGAAGTGGGTGAGGAAAAAATCAAAGAACTTCTTCAGGACGAAGTGATGGCTGCTGTGGCTCATACTGAGGCATTGATGAACAGCAAGTTCGGTTCTGTAGAGAATCCACTCCTCGTATCAGTACGCTCAGGTGCTCGTGCATCTATGCCTGGTATGATGGATACCATCCTCAACCTCGGTTTGAATGACGAAGTAGCTGAGGGATTGGTCAAGAAGACCGGTAACCCTCATTTCGTATACGATTCATATCGCCGTTTCGTACAGATGTACGGTGACGTCGTTATGGGATTGAAGCCTGTAAACAAGGAAGATATCGACCCATTTGAGGCTATCATCGAAAAGGTGAAGGAAGAGCAGGGCGTTACACTTGACAAGGACCTCTCTGTAGAGTCGCTCAAGAAGCTCGTTGAACTCTTCAAGGCTGCCATCAAGGCGCAGACCGGTCAGGATTTCCCTACCAACCCAATCGATCAGCTCTGGGGCGCTATCTGCGCTGTGTTCCGTTCTTGGATGAACGAGCGTGCTATCCTCTACCGCAAGATGGAAGGTATTCCTGATGAGTGGGGTACTGCCGTATCTGTCATGGCGATGGTATTCGGTAACATGGGCGATACATCTGCTACAGGTGTTTGCTTCTCACGTGACGCTGGTAATGGTGAGAATCTCTTCAATGGTGAGTATCTTATCAACGCACAGGGTGAGGATGTAGTAGCCGGTATCCGTACTCCGCAGCAGATTACAAAGATCGGTTCTCAGCGCTGGGCTGAGCGTGCGGGTATCTCTGAAGAGGAGCGTGCTGCCAAGTATCCTTCTATGGAAGAGGCTATGCCTGAACTCTATAAGGAACTCGACGCGCTGCAGGATAAGCTGGAGCACCACTATCACGATATGCAGGATATGGAGTTCACCGTACAGGAAGGCAAACTCTGGTTCCTCCAGACTCGTAATGGTAAGCGTACAGGTACTGCTATGGTGAAGATTGCCATGGATCTCCTCCACGAGGGTATGATTGATGAGAAGACTGCTATCCTGCGCTGTGAGCCTCAGAAGCTCGATGAACTTTTGCATCCAGTATTCGATAAGCTGGCTCTCTCTAAGGCTAAGGTCATCACACAGGGCCTCCCTGCATCTCCAGGTGCTGCCTGCGGTCAGATTGTATTCCATGCTGACGATGCTCAGGAGTGGCATGAGGACGGCAAGAAGGTCATCATGGTTCGTATCGAAACATCTCCAGAAGACCTCGCTGGTATGTCAGCTGCCGAGGGTATCCTTACCGCTCGTGGTGGTATGACTTCTCACGCTGCCGTTGTAGCCCGTGGTATGGGTAAGTGCTGTGTATCAGGCGCCGGCTCTATCAACGTTGACTACAAGACTAAGACTGTAGAGATTGAGGGCGTAGTTTACAAGGAGGGTGATTACATCTCTCTGAACGGTACTACAGGTCAGGTTTACGCAGGACAGATTGAGACAAAGGCTGCAGAACTTTCAGGCGACTTCAAGGAGCTGATGGACCTCTGCGACAAATATACAAAGATGGAAATCCGTACCAATGCAGATACTCCACACGATGCTGAGGTAGCCCGTGCATTCGGTGCCAAGGGTATCGGTCTGACACGTACAGAGCACATGTTCTTCGATGATCAGAAGATTGTAGCTATGCGTGAGATGATTCTGGCAGACTCTGTTGAGGGTCGCGAGAAAGCACTTGCCAAGCTCCTCCCATATCAGAAGGCTGACTTCTACGGCATCTTGAAGGCTATGGATGGCTGCCACGTGAACATCCGCTTGCTCGACCCACCTCTTCACGAGTTCGTACCTCACGATTTGGCTGGTCAGGAGACCATGGCTAAGGAAATGGGCGTAAGCGTAGAGGAAATCAAGAAGCGTGTGAACTCTCTGGCAGAGAACAACCCAATGCTCGGTCATCGCGGTTGTCGTCTCGGTATCACATTCCCAGAGATTACAGCCATGCAGACCCGTGCCATCCTCGGTGCAGCTTGCGAGTTGAAGAAGGAGGGTTATAACCCATGTCCTGAAATCATGGTTCCGCTCATCGGTACCGTTCAGGAGCTCAAGCAGCAGAAGGCTATCATCCTCGCTACTTCTAAGGAGGTATTCGCTGAGTACGGCGTAGAGGTAGAATTTGAGATTGGTACCATGATTGAGATTCCTCGTGCTGCCCTTACTGCAGGTCAGATTGCAGAAGAGGCTCAGTACTTCTCATTCGGTACTAACGACTTGACACAGATGACCTTCGGTTACTCTCGTGATGACATCGCTTCCTTCCTCCCTGCATACATGGAGAAGAAGATTCTGAAGGTTGACCCATTCCAGGTTCTCGACCAGGAGGGTGTTGGTCAGCTCATCAAGATGGCAGTAGAGAATGGTCGTGCTACCCGTCCTAACCTCCGCACAGGTATCTGCGGTGAGCATGGTGGTGAGCCATCATCTGTTAAGTTCTGCGCTAAGGTTGGCATGAACTACGCTTCATGCTCTCCATTCCGCGTGCCAATCGCCAGACTTGCTGCGGCGCAGGCTGCTGTAGAGGAGTAAATCTCTTCTGAAAGAAGATTGTACGATTAATGATTAGATAATTAGAGGAAAGTGTTTCGTAATGAAGCGCTTTCCTCTTTTTCGTCTTTTTTAGGTTAAATTTCGAAAGAAAATGAGCAAATCATTTGCAAGTTACATTTATTTTCCGTAATTTTGTCGGAAAATAGAGAAATATGACTGCAAGAGAAGATAGAGAAAAGGAAAAATTTACCAAAGAAACTGTAGTAAAGTATTTCTTTGATATGAGTAAATCCACCTATACTATTATGGTTTTAGGTGGGTTGGCTGCATTATTTGGTATAGTTGAGACTAATGAAAGCGGTACCATAAGTGCGATTTTGTTGGGCGTAGTGTTGTCTGCAGTCTTATCAATTATTGGTTATGTAATTTCTAAACGTTAAGAGTATGAATACATTGGCTTTAACTTTTGCAATATGCTTAGTTCCGGCTACGGCATTTTTGATTTGGCTCTTTACTCCTTGGGGAAAGAAGTGGTCGAAGGAATTGTAGTGATGAAGAATATAAAATATATATTATGTGCTTGCCTGATGATGGCAAGCTTGGGCATGGAAGCAAAGTCGATGAAGGACTTGCTGGTTTCGATGCCCGATTCTGTTGTGCCTTATCTCAACCACAACCTGCGGCTGGAATTTACTGAGCTGCAGGAGATGGGAGTGAAGGCGGAAGTGAAGAATCTGTTAGGTGAAACGAGTGTGATGGATACGCTGACTGCTGATTTCGCTCAGTTGAGAACGAGTAAGAGCGCTACTTTGCAGATGAAGAAACTGCCATCGGCTAACGGTGATTCGCTGCTTTGCGTGGTGAAGACTTTTGCCGGAGTAGAGAAGGAGAGCGAACTCTATCTCTTTAATCAGGATTGGCAGGAGCAGGATGCTAGCAGGATTTTCGATGGAAAATCTTTGCAGCAACTGGCTTCCGGTCTTGTTGCCAAACCCGATACAATGAGCGAGGCTAAGTTTGAGGAACTCAAGGGGAAAATTGAACTCAAAATCGTGAGTGCTCTGCTCCTGCAATATGAAAACAGCCTCGTAGTGCGCTTGGCTTTACCTTTCCTGTCTGCTGACGATAAGAAGGCTGTAAATGCAATAAAACTGCAAAGAAAGTTTAATTGGAATGGCAAAACTTTTAAGGAGAGTTAATTTTTTGAAGTTTTTTGCTATAAACTATTGCAGGTTACAAGATTATTTGTACCTTTGCATCGTGTTTTTCATGGTATTAGATTATTAAGGTTAATAAAAGATTGGTTGTCGTGAGACAATCAATTTTTTTTTTTTTCCTATCTGAAGGCATCAGCCCCTTGTCTTACCCATCGGCTTGAGGCCGTTGGTTCAGACTGCAGGGCGATGTTTAGAAGATAACCATTCCGATGATACCGCAGATGAAAAGCAGCAGGATAGGGTTGGTCTTTCTGAATTTTGTGAAGTAGAAAGCAGCCAGAAACAGCACGACGCTTACTCCGAAGACAAACGGATTGTCGGTTGGTGATCCGAAGTTCTCTTTATTCATCAGGAGAACAGCGGCAGCAGCTATCAGTCCGATGATGGCAGGGCGAAGTCCCGCAAAGATATCTTTTACGATTTTAGAATCCTTGTGCGTAATCAGATAACGGCTGATGAGAATCATGATGATGAAAGGCAGCCACATGATGGAGAGCGAAGCCAATATTGAACCCAGCCAGGCTGCCCAGACAGGATAGCCGTCGTGAAGGCAGGTGGTATAGCCTACGTAGGTGGCACAGTTGATGCCGATAGGGCCCGGTGTAGACTGGCTGATAGCCACTATATCCGTAAACTCAGCATTTGTAAGCCAATGATTCTTCACTACCGTCTCGTTGTGGATGAGCGAAAGCATCGCATATCCGCCACCAAAATTAAATGTACCAATCTTGGTAAATATCAGAAATAATTTCAGAAATAGCATAATCTCTATGTTTTTTACTTTTTTACCTTTCCATAAAGCCATCCCAGCACACCGGCTGCGGTGATGATGTAGATAGGGGAGATGCCGAATGCTGCAATCAGCAGACAGCAAACCACTGGAATCCAAATGTTGTAGCGGTTGATGTTTGCCGTCTTTGCCATCTTGAAGCAAGGCGCAGCAATGAGCGCTACCACGGCAGGGCGCACACCCATGAAGAACTTGCCCACCCAATAATTGTCCTTGAAATGCTGGAAGAACATGGCGATGATGAGAATGGCGATGATAGAAGGCAGGGCGATGCCTATGGCACCCACAATGCCTCCCCAGACTCCCTTCAGCTTATAGCCGATATGACTCGCCATGTCGATGGCGAAGATGCCCGGAGTGGTCTGCGCCACTACCATGATATCCATGAACTCCTGCTTGTCCATCCACTTGTTCTTGTCTACAAATTCCTGTTCCATGATCGGTATCATGGCGTAACCTCCGCCTAGCGTGAAAGCCCCGATTTTATTGCACGTGAGGAAAAATTTTACTAACATATCAGTTGCTTCTATATTATTTTTCTCTTATATCTGTTGAAATCGGCTGCAAAAATACACATAATTTGTTAAATATGCTAGCTTTCATGCGGATAATCTTCAAAATCGTGTGCTTTTTATCCGAAAATTTGTATCTTTGCAGCTAATATTTTATAATAAAAAGACATTAAACTATGAATCTGAAAGTACGCCTAGCAGTGATGAACTTCCTGGAGTTTGCAGTTTGGGGAGCTTATCTCACGTCTATGGGCAACTATCTCGGCAAGGCTGGGATGGGTGCCGAGATTTCCTGGTTCTATACCATTCAGGGAATCGTATCTATTTTTATGCCTACATTGATGGGCATTGTGGCAGATAAGTATATCCAGCCGCAACGTCTTTTGGGCTATTGTCACCTTTTGGCAGGAGCAGCCATGATAGGTCTGTTCGGTATGGGACAGGCTAGTCAGACTCCTAATGAGGCAATGTTTATTGCCGTTTACACCTTCAGCGTGGCTTTCTATATGCCTACATTGGCATTGTCAAATACTTCTGCATTCAGTATATTGAAGAGCAACGGGCTCGACACCGTGAAGGCCTTCCCGCCAATTCGCGTGTTCGGAACCGTGGGTTTCATCCTTACGATGTGGATTGTGAACTGTGCTACCTGGGACAACGGTTCATTCTCGTTCCTGTTGAGTGAGAACGCCCATAAGTTCCAGTATACCCATTATCAGTTCCTGGTATCGGGTGTGCTCAGCATTCTTCTCTTCCTCTATTGCTTCTCATTGCCAGCCTGTCCTATCGTGAAGAAAGAGACAAAGAGCTGGGTAGAGACATGGGGTTTCGATGCCTTCAAACTCTTCAAGAGCCGTGAGATGGCGATGTTCTTCATCTTCTCTTGCATGCTCGGTATGAGTCTGCAGGTAACCAATGGCTATGCCACTCCGTTCATTACCAGTTTCAAGGGCGATCCAACGATGCTTGATACCTTTGCAGCTAACAATGCTACGCTCCTGGTATCCATCTCTCAGGTGGCCGAGGCGCTCTGCATCCTTCTGATTCCATTCTTCCTGAAGCGATATGGCATCAAGGTTGTGATGCTCATCGCTATGTTGGCATGGGTTTTGCGATTCGGCTTCTTCGGATTGGGCAATCCTGCATTCCCGGGTGTTAGCTTATTCGTCCTCTCATGCATCGTTTATGGTGTAGCTTTCGACTTCTTTAATGTGTCGGGCGGTCTGTTCGTAGACCAAAAATGTGATGTGAAGGTAAGAGCATCGGCTCAAGGTCTGTTCATGCTGATGACCAATGGTCTGGGTGCATCTATCGGAACCATTCTTGCAGGTATGGTCATCAACCATTACTGCCACTGGACAGATGATGGCTACCTGATGGGTGACTGGAAAACCTGCTGGTTCATCTTTGCCGGTTATGCGCTCGTGGTAGCTGTAGCCTTTGCTGTCCTCTTCCGTCCGAAGAAAGAACAGAAATAAGGAAGAAAAAGTGTCATACTCAACGCGAGAGTAAAAACAGAATGTTACGTAAGAATATAAATAAATTTAAATAAAGAAAGGGTACATAATGATGTTGTACAAACTTAAACTCGCTGTCTGCTTTGCCATTCCGGAAGGTTTCGGAACATGTATTATTAGTTTGGTAGACGAATCCGAAAAAAGAGCTTTGTCTATTACGACTACTGAATATGTAGCAGAGCAGCTGAAGGCATGTAATTTGAAAACTTCTGATTTTAAAAATGATGTGATCTCTGTACTTTGGACACTATTTGACAGGCAAAATGTAGACGATTTCTATCTCGAATTCGATGCTACGCCAGAGAGGGGAGTATATGCTACTCTTGTGAATAAAATCACAAATGAACGTATGAGCATCAAGACAGACCAGGCTGTGTTGCTGTCTGTGGCTGCGGATATAGAAATGTATACCACAGAGATGGTTATAAAGGAACTTTCTACTCCTTTTAATAAAAATGATATGAGTACGACTTCTTGTGCCGTTTCACTCTTGAGCTTGCCAGACCAGATGCTCGAAAAAGCATTGGATTGTGCCATTAATGAAGAAGATTACGAAGCAGCCTCAGCCATTCGCGATGAGATAGAGCGCCGCAAAGCCAAAAAAGGTGAATAATTAAAGGATATTTTTACGGAATAACAGAAAATAAAGAAGAAAAAGTAACAATAAGAGGAAATGAAAGAAGTTAGATTTTTCTATGTGCCAGATGCGTCTACACAGACAGAACTGCCTCAGGAAGAGGCTACTCATGCACTCAGGGTTTTGCGTATCCAGGCGGGGGACGAATTGTTCCTGATGGATGGCAAGGGGGTGTTCTACCGTGCAGAAGTTTCGCTGGCTACCAACAAACGGTGCATCTATGAGGTGAAGGAGGTTATGCCGCAGCAGCCTGCCTGGCGCGGACACATTCACCTGGCCATCGCCCCGACAAAGATGATGGACCGCATTGAATGGATGGCAGAGAAGGCTACGGAAATCGGCTTCGATGAAATCTCTTTCCTCAACTGCAAGTTCTCTGAACGCAAGGTCATCCGCATAGACCGCATAGACAAGATTGTGGTTTCTGCCGTCAAGCAGAGCCACAAGGCTTGGAAACCTGTAGTCAACGAACTGCAGAACTTTAAAGATTTTATTACTACTCCCCGCAATGGCAGAAAGTTTATCTGCCATTGCTATGAGGAGATAGAAAAGAAAGACTTTTTTGCCGAGATTTCCAAGTCATGCCCAGCTGATGATTCTGCCGGAGCAGCCCAGGAGGGTACTGATGACATCACCGTGCTGGTAGGACCTGAGGGCGATTTCTCTATCGATGAGGTGAGACTGGCCCTGGAAAACGGATATGAGAGTGTTTCGCTTGGCACCAGTCGCCTCCGTACGGAAACAGCAGGATTGGTGGCTGTCAACATGTGCCATCTGGCAAGAGCTTTATAATATTTACTAGTGTGATGAAAAGATTGTATAAGAGTTTGATGTTCATGTGCTTGGCTGTCGTATTGGGATTGCTGAGTTCATGCTCGGGCACTGACTATCTCAATGCCATTCCAAAGAAAAGTACTGCGCTCATCTCTGTTGACATGCAGCAGATGGCATCCGGCAAAAGCGATGAAGACAAGGTGGGAATGCTCAAGTCTCTGCTGCACGTTGAGGATGCATCGAAGTGTGGCATCGACATCTCAGAGAAGATATTCCTCTTTGAGAGTGCTGATGGCAACCTCGGACTTTGTGCCAAGGTGAGCGATGAGGGCGATGTAGAAGACTGGCTTGCTTCGCTTGCCAAACAGCATATCGCTACAGAGGTGAAGGAGCGCAAAGGCTTTCATTTCTCTGTATTGAAAAATTCGTGGCTGGTCGGCTTTTCTGATCAGGCACTCCTCGTTATGGGACCGGTTGTAGCCGATGCGCAGGCCCAGCTCCAGCAGCAGATGGTGAAATATCTGAAGGCTGATGAGGACGAAGGTATTACCGCATCGCCTATGTTTGAACGTCTGGAAACTATCACTTCGCCTATGGCTATGGTGGCTCAGGCTCAGGCGTTGCCGGAGAAGTTCGTAGCTCCATTTACCCTTGGTACTCCTAAAGATACCGACCCTTCGCTGGTAGTGATTGCTGCCGAGATGGACGTGAAAGACGGTATCCTGCAGGTGAAGGGAGAAACCTTCTCCTTTAATAAAGAAATAGATGAGGCCCTGAAGAAGGCGGCTCAAACCTATCGTCCGGTCAAGGGCAGCTACGTCAAGTCGATGCCTGCTGATGCACTGGCGGGTATCTTTATGAACGTAAAGGGCGATCAGTTCCTGCCGATGATGCAGAGCAACCGCAGCCTTCAGACCCTCCTGATGGGTATCAACCAGGCCATCGACATGGATAATATCATCCGTAGTGTGGATGGGGATATGGCTATCGTGATGCCTTCGCTTACGGATAACAATATGCAGATGACGATGGCTGCTAAACTATCGCATGCCAAGTGGTTGGGCGATGTTGATTATTGGAAAACTTCATGTCCGGCTGGTGCGAAGATAGCCAATTGGGGCAAGAATGCTTACTTCTATACCGACGGCAAGACCTCGTTCTATTTCGGTGTGACGGATGACAAGCAGTTCTTTAGCGGAAGCGACCAGCTGATGGCGCAATATGCCGTGAAACCAAGTAATCATCCGATAGATGCAAAAATTCAGAAACTCATCGTCGGTCAGAAACTGGCAATGGTCATCAATCTCGCCAAGAGTTCTGATAGTGACGGCTCGGGCAAGGATGATGCCATCTCTACCGTAACCGGTCTGCTCACCCCTGTCTTCGGAAATCTTACTTCGGTGGTCTATACTTTAAAGGTAAAAGAGTAAAAAGGTAAAAGGGTAAAAAGTAAAAAGAACCTTACCCCCTCCTGCGCCCCCGTTCCTAGCGATTCTATCGCTAGTCCCCCCAAGTCTAAAGGTAAAAGATTAAACATTAAACATAAAAAAAGTGGAAAAGATTCAGCTTCATTCCGTTCTCCCACAGGTTTTTGCCCAGCGCAACGATCTGGATTCGGAGATATGGAAGCAGGATGTTACCTTCGAGAAAGGTCATCTTTATCTTATCGAGGCAGAGAGTGGCAGCGGAAAGAGTACTTTCTGCAGCTATGTGCTCGGCTATCGTCACGACTACAGCGGAAGCGTGATGTTCGACAATGATGTTACCGCCAACTATAAGGTGAAAGACTGGGTAGAGATGCGCAAGCGTCACATCAGCCATCTCTTTCAGGAACTCCGTCTCTTCCCTGAGCTTACTGCCCTGGAGAATGTAGAAATTAAGAACAAGATAACCGGATTCAAGACGCGTGAGCAGATACTGAAATGGTTTGATATGCTCGGTATTGCTGATAAGGTAGATGCCAAAATCGGCAGAATGTCGTTCGGACAGCAGCAGCGTGTGGCAATGATGCGTGCGCTCTGTCAGCCCTTCGACTTCATTCTGGCTGATGAGCCTATCAGTCACCTCGACGACAACAATTCGCGCATCATGGCAGATATCATGATGACCGAAGCGAAGGAGCAGGGGGCTGGCGTCATCGTAACCAGTATCGGTAAGCACATGGACTTAAACTATGAACATATATTTAGATTATGAATTTGGTTTGGAAATTATTGCGTCAGCATATTAGCATACCTCAGTTTGCGGGCTTTGCCTTCGCCAATCTCTTCGGTATGCTCATCGTTCTTTTCGGCTTTCAGTTTTATAAAGACGTGCTGCCTGTCTTCACTCAGCAAGACAGTTTCATGAAAGCCGACTACCTCATCATGAGCAAGAAGATAGGTATGGGAAATACCATCAGCGGCCGTTCCAATACCTTCTCGGGTTCTGAAATCGATGAAATCGGTGACCAGAAGTTTGTAAAGAAGATAGGAAAATTCACCTCTACTGAATATAAGGTAGATGCCCAGATGGGTGTAAACGGCGTGAACGTTCTGAACAGCGAACTCTTCTTCGAGAGTGTGCCTGACGGTTTTGTCGATGTACCGCTCAAGGACTGGAAATATACGCCGGGAACTCAGGAGGTGCCAATCATCCTCCCGCGTACCTATATTAATATGTATAACTTCGGTTTCGCCCAGAGTCATTCGCTCCCTAAAATCAGCGATGGACTGATGGGTATGATCGATTTCAATATCCAGATTCAGGCTGGTGGCAAGAAAGAGCAGTTCAAGGGAAAGGTTATCGGTTTCTCTTCGCGACTCAACACCATCCTTGTTCCACAGGCATTCATGGACTGGAGTAACCAGGAATTCGCTCCAAACCAGAAGAGTGATCCTAACCGTCTCATCGTAGAGGTAGGAAACCCAGGAGACGAGAACATCACCAAATACCTGGATGATAACGGTTATGAGGTAGAGACAGACAAGCTGGATGCTGAGAAAACTACCTATTTCCTCCGCATGATGGTATCGATGGTGATGATTATCGGTTTGGTTATCTCCGTTTTGAGTTTCTATATTCTGATGCTCAGCATCTATCTGCTGGTTCAGAAGAATTCTTCTAAGTTGGAGAATCTTCTTCTGATAGGTTACAGTCCGAACAATGTAGCAAAGCCATATCAGGTGCTCACCATCGCGCTGAACATCGTGGTACTCATCATCGCGTGGTTCATCCTCTTCTTCCTCCGCGATTACTACATGGGCTTCATTGAAACCCTTTTCCCTGATATCGACGAGGGCACCATGCTCCCAGCCATCGCCCTAGGATTGATCCTGTTCCTGATCGTTTCAATTCTGAACATCGTAGCCATCCGTCGCAAGGTAATCAGCATCTGGCAGCGAAAGGAGTAAGAGTGCCTAGCCCTCGCTCTAGCAGCAAGTAGTAAGGTTAGAATAAGGTGTAAGTTAAGAGCAAGGAAGTAAGTTAAGAGCTAGGTGTAAGGGAGCCTAGCCTCCGTTCCAGACGATTCCATCGCCTGTCATAAAAGCTCAGTCCCCCGCTTTTAGCCTCCAGAAAAAACTATAAGCAAACCCCCGTTATAAAATAACAAATTAAAGGAAATCTGCGTTATTTGCTTAACGCAGATTTTTTTTATGTTATAAAACACATTTTTTCATGCTGTTGTAACACTTATATCGAATTTTTTGTTTAATTTTGCACCCGTAATAGATATTTGGGGGCTATTCCCCCGTATTATTAATTAATTTTTTAAAAAAGGTATGCTGAAAAGATTGCATTTACTTCTGGCTTTGTTCATCCTGACGGTGAACGCTGCAATGGCTCAGATTACCACTTCAGGCATTAGTGGTAAGATTTCTTCCAATGGCGAAACCGTTATTGGTGCTACAGTTACTGCTACACACCAGCCATCTGGTACTGTGTATCGTGCTGTAACAAATGTAGATGGTCGCTATACTATTCAGGGTATGCGTCCAGGTGGTCCTTACAAGGTAAGTATCTCTTATATCGGATATAAGGACAAGGTTTTCAACAATGTCAGTCTGAACTTGGGTGAAAGCCAAAATCTCTCTTGCTCTCTTCAGGAAGATGCCAAGCAGCTTCAGGAGGTTGTTGTTTCGGGTAAGGCTGGTCTGAATGGTACGAAGACCGGTGCGGCCATGAGTATCAATGCTCAGCAGATAGCTGATATGCCTTCTATCTCGCACAGTATTGCGGATGTGGCTCGCCTGAATCCACAGCTTACTACAAACGGGCAGTCTGGTTCTATGTCATTTGCCGGTATGAACAACCGTTATAATTCATTCCAGATTGATGGTGTGATGAATAACGACGTGTTCGGTCTTACTGCTAATGGCAGTAATGGCGGTCAGGCTGGATCTCAGCCTGTTTCTATGGAGACTATTGACCAGATTCAGGTAAATATCGCTCCTTTCGATGTTCGCCAGGGTGGTTTTACCGGTGGTGCCATCAACGCGGTAACCAAGAGCGGTACCAATGAATTCCATGGAAGTGGCTATTTCTATGGAAACAACCAGGATTTGGTAGGTCGTCATTATAAGAATATGGATGGTACCTATGCTCAGCCTTATGATGATGAGAAGGAAACTTTGTTCGGATTTACGCTCGGTGGTCCAATCATCAAAAACAAACTCTTCTTCTTCGCAAACTATGAGAATTCAGAAAAGTCGTACCCAGCTCAGTATACCATCGATTCTCCAGATGTTAAGTTTAATCCGGATTTGGCTAAGGACTTGATGTCTAAGATTTATGACTTGGCTAACCGTCAGGGGTATGATTATGCAACTTCATGGGCAGATAAGGATAAGAACGTGAAGAGCCAGAAAGCTGGTTTGAAGTTGGATTGGAATATCAACGAGTTCAACAAGTTCTCTGTACGTTGGAGTTATGTTGATGCTAAGCAGACGCTTGGTCTGGGTGGTATTGCTACATTGAATACTACCGACCACTTGTATGATTTCAAATCTAAAACTCATTCTTTCTCAGCAGAGTTGCAGAGCCGCATCTCTCCAAACCTGAGCAATGAGGCACGTGTATCTTACGTTAGTGTTCGTGATGAGCGTACTTCTGGTCAGCCTGCACCATCTATCACTATCTATAAGGTAGGAAATGGTACCATGAATATCGGTAATGAATATTCCTCAATGGCTAATGGATTGAAACAGGACATTTATACCCTCGAAGATAACTTTACATGGTACAAGGGTAATCATACACTGACATTCGGTACACATAATGAGCTTTACAAGTTCTCTAACCTCTTCCTTCAGAATCTCTATGGATGCTATTATTTTGATACTCCTAACGATTTTCTGGATTATTATAAAGGTTGTGGAGCCGATGGTTTTGGAGGTGATGGTAAGTATATCAAGAACTTCTACTTCACACAGGCTAATGTTGAGGTGACTGGTAATCCTCGTTGGGCACCAGAGTTTAGCGCAGCTCAGCTGGGCTTTTATGTACAGGACAAGTGGGATGTGACAGACAGCTTCCAGCTCACCTATGGTCTCCGTATGGATATGCCTCTGTTCTTTGATACTCCTGCCGAGAATGCTAAGTTCAATGAGTGGGCAGCAGGTAAGGGATATGGTTTCAAGACCAATCAGAAACTTGCCAGTACACCAATGTGGAGCCCTCGTGTAGGTTTCCGTTGGGATATTGAGAAAAACCGCAAATATATCCTTCGTGGAGGTATCGGTGTATTCACTGGTCGTATTCCTTTCGTTTGGTTGAGCAATAACTTTACGAATACTGGAGTACAGACTTCTTCTTATTCTGCATCTAAGAATTCAGCTGTGCAGCTCATCATGGATCCTAACAAGCAGACACAGAATGCAGATAATCTGAAGGCTACCGGTAGCCAGCTGATCAATGTGTTTGACAAGGATTTCAAGTTCACTCAGACTATGCGTGTTAACCTTGGTTTCGATTTCAATCTCCTGGGTATCGACTGGACTGCTGAGGGTATCTTCAGCAAGAGTCTGAATGATGTTTATTACAAGAACTTGGCTTATGAGGAGTCTGGTAAGACCTTGTCACAGACCTCTTACATGAACTGGGATAACCGTCCTCTTTATACAAAGGTGGCAGATGCTAAGTCGTTTACCAACATCTATGCAATGTATAATACCAGCAAGGGCTATAGCTACAGCCTGTCTTTGTCAGCAGCTAAGCACTTTGCGTTCGGTCTTGATCTGAATGCATCTTATACATTCACTCACTCAGAGTCTGTAAGCAGTATGACCTCATCTGTTGCTCAGAGCAACTGGCGTAATACTCATACTTATCGCTTCTCAAACAACCCAGAGTTGGCTAATAGTGGTTATAATGTGCCCCATACAGTGAAGGCTTCTGCTTTCTATCACTTCAACTGGGGAACCAACAAGTTGTTTACCACTACAGTAGGTCTTATCTACCAGGGTCAGAGCGGTTCTCCTTACTCTCTCGTTTATAGTGGAGATATAAACGGAGATAATGGTACAAGTAATGACTTGATTTTCATCCCTACAGATGCGCAGGTAGACCAAATGCAGTTCTTGGGTACTGATGCTTATACTGCTGAGCAGCAGCGTGCTAATTTGAAGCAGTGGCTTGCTACTACTCGTTATGTGAAGGATCATCGTGGTGAGTACTTCGAGCGTTATGGTGATAACTTGCCATTCGAGAGTCATTTCGATTTCCACTTCGGTCAGAAGTTTGGCATCCGTACAGGTAAGTATGTACATGCTTTGGAACTTACTTTGGATATCATGAACGTGGCTAACCTCCTGAACAAGGATTGGGGCCGTACCTTCAGTAGTGGTTATAACAGCGAGTTTATTTCTCCTATCACGTACAAGGGTGATGGTGTATTCCAGTTTGCTAACCCATCAGATATGCCTCTCAAGTATCCTAGCTCATACTACAGCCGCTGGCGTGGCCAGGTTGGTTTGAAGTATACCTTCTAACTCCTGCCATTTATTCAACTTTTAAGAGTCCCTAGTGTCGCCAAATGCGATACTAGGGCTTTTCGTTAATATAAGTAGCTTTACGCCCTAAAAGAACAATAAATATTAAAATTATCGCCTTCTAAGGGTGTAAAATGTTGCCAAATTGTGGATTTTTTAGTATAAAATGTTGTCCTTCACATAAATTAACAAAATTACCCCCCCCCTATTCTCGCAATTTCTTTATATATTTGCAGCAGCTAATTGATAAAGTTCAAGAAAAAGCAAATGATAAAGTAAGAACTTCAAAGCAAATGATGAATTGTAAGTAAAAGTATACCCAGATGAACTAGAGTTACAACCACTTGTATACTCAAAATAGAACTAGATATACTAAAGAAATATATAAACCGAAATTACATATAAAACCCATTATTAATTATGTGCAAAACGATGGTGATGAAAATGTCTTTAGCTACCATGCTACTGATGTTGATCTCGATGAACGGCTTTTCGCAGAACATTGGGGTAAAGAGCAATTTGCTGTATTGGGCTACAACAACACCCAATATCGGACTTGAGACTGCTGTGGGGAAGAAGCATACCGCACAGGTATTTGTTGGCTTCAATCCTTGGAAACAGTCTGGAGGTGATCAGTCTAGTCTCCGCCACTGGCTTGTGATGCCGGAATACCGCTATTGGTTCTGCCAGAACTTCAATGGCTGGTTTCTCGGTGCTCATGCTATGGGTGGACAGTTTAATGCCGGAGGCGTCAAGCTACCTTTCGGTATGTTTAAGGACTTGCGCGACCATCGCTATGAGGGATGGTACGTTGGTGGTGGTGTCACCGCTGGTTATCAGTGGCCACTTTCCAAGCACTGGAATCTGGAAACATCCATTGGCATTGGCTACGACTACATCCAGTACGACAAGTTTAAGTGTGGAAATTGTGGGGAGAAGATAAAATCCTCTCACGATAACTATGTGGGCCCTACCAAGGCAGCCCTCTCCCTCATTTATATGTTATAACCCCTTTTAACATTAATGATCATGAAACTTTCAAGAAATACCACCTATTTATTATATGCAGCCTTATTGATGGCTCCAGCAACAGTCATGGCGCAGAACTGCCATGAAGTAAAGTTGGCTGCCAACAAGATTCAGGTTAGCAATGTGCAGGTGGCGCAGCAGAATAACGCTTTGACGGTATCGATGGATCTCAACCTCGATTCGCTCAATCTTCCTACCAATACCCAGCTGGTATATACTCCTATCTTCAAGAGTCAGAAGTTGGAATATAAGTTGCCTGAGATTGTCATCAACGGAAAACGCCAGCAGATTATGTATGAACGTGGGGTAGGGAACAAGCATCTGAACCTTTCGGCAAAGGCGATGGTGGTTCGCCGTAACAACAAGCAGGCACAGACCCTTAAGTATACCGCTTCCATTCCTGTGGCGGGAGTCATGAAGAACTACGATCTCAATATGCATGAAGATCTTTGTGGATGTGGCAACCTGGAGGAGGGAAATGATTTCCATCTCTGCCATCGCCGTCAGCCGCTGGCTGTCTTCGTACGTCCTGCCGTAGAGGCAATCAAGGTTCGTCATCTCGATAAGCGTGCTTATATCGACTTCCCTGTCAACAAGATAGAGCTTCATGCCGACTACCGTCGAAATCCGGCTCAGTTGGACAGCATTGTAAGAACCATCAATGCCCTGAAAGATGATAAGAACCTGGAGGTGAGCGGCATCAACATTCATGGTTATGCTTCTCCTGAGAGTCCTTACAGCCATAATGACTATCTGGCAAAGAACCGTGCCAAGACCCTTACCGATTATGTTCGCCGTATGGTAGCCCTGCCAACCCAGCTCTTCACCGTATCTTCTACGGCAGAGGATTGGGATGGTCTCCGCAACTATCTCAAGGAGAGTAACCTGGAGCATAAGTCAGAGATTCTGGCAATTGCCAATGATGAGAAGATGGATGCGGATGCCCGTGAGCAGAAAATCAAGAAGCTGTATCCGTCAGAGTATCGCTTCATGCTTGATACCTGGTATCCTGCCCTCCGCCATTCCGACTACCGCATCACATATAAGGTGAAGCCATTCGATGTAGCTGAGGCAAAGGAGATTATCAAGACCAACCCACAGCAGCTCAGTCAGGAGGAGATGTTCCTGGTGGCTCAGACCTATGAGCCTGGTAGCAAGGAGTTTAACGACGTGATGGAGATAGCCGTCCGCATGTTCCCGGTGAACGAAACTGCCAATCTCAATGCTGCCAATACCCGTTTGAATGCCGGTGATGCCGATGGTGCCAAGGCTTATCTTGCCAAGGCTGGCAACAGTCCTGCGGCTCAGAATGCCCGTGGAGTATACGAGGCATTGAAGGGCAATGACCAGCAAGCTCGCCATTACTTCGGTTTGGCTGCCAAGGCTGGTGTCAAGGCTGCTCAGGAAAATCTCGAAAATCTATAAAAGGTAATAAATAGGAATAAAAATATTAATCAAATTAAACATATCAATTATGAAAAAATCGTTATTGTTTTCTGCAGTATTGGCAGGTCTGATGCTCGGTTCTTGTTCAAGCAGTGATGATATCGCTGGTACATCAGAAAAATTTAGTGCTGATGGTAAGGGATATGTAAATGTAACATTGAATTTGCCTACTCAGCCTCAGTCAACTTCTCGTGCAATTAATGATGAATTTGATCATGGTGTACCTGATGAGTACAAAGTTAACGATGCTACTCTTATTCTTTTTGCTGGTGCAGACGAAGCAACAGCAAATTTTAAAGCAGCTTATACACTGAAAGGTTGGAAGACCGAGGCTCAAACAGAGCAAATTTCAACTAAACTAACAAAGGTTCAGCAGATTAATGCGATTGCTGCTGGATCTAGTGACAAAATATATGCTTTTGTTGTATTAAATCATAATAATGCATTAAAAGTAACTGCAGCAAATGGATTGCAGGTTGGTACTAGTACTGCGGACTTTGCAGGTACTTTTGCGGCTTTATCAAAAGAGGTAATGAATTCAACTTTGACGAAAGGTAATTTGATGATGTCTAATGCTGTTATCGTGAGTATGCCTGGGTCTGCAGATTTTAGTAGTGTGAAAGCTACAACTTTGACCGATGTTACAGCTTCTATTGCTTCTTCTGAATCTGAGGCAACTACTAAACCAGCTGCAAATATCTATGTAGAACGTTTGGCAGCTAAGGTTACAGTGACTCAAGATCCTACTTCAACTTCTACAGCTACAGTAGGTGTTGATGGTGCAACTGCTGTAACTTTCGATTACGACTTAGCAGGTTGGAGATTGGCTAATATTAATACAAGCTCTTATTTATCTCGTCAGTATAATAATACTTGGAATGGGTATAGCGCTTCTGATTTTGTTGGTTCTCCAAGTAGTGAGTATTTAGCCAATAAATTCCGTTTTGCAGGTATCAAAGATATAGAGTCTGGTAATGGTTACAGAACTTATTGGGGTGAAGATGCTAACTATAATACTCCTGCTTCTTTTTCTGATGGAACTGCTGAACCAACATTGGCAAAAGGAGAAAGCACTTATTGTTATGAGAATACATTTAATGTAGCTCATCAGAATGTAAAGGAGACAACCTGTGCTATCGTAAAAATGAAGATTACACCTAGTGGCTATAGTAAGGGTACATTCTTTACAATTGATGATAATAAGGACGTTGTTTATTCTGTAGATGCAGTAAAGACTGCAATTGGTAACAAGTTCTTGAATGATTATGAAACGAAGATAAAAACCTCTACAGATTATTATGCAGGTACAACTGGAACAATCTCTGTGAAAAATGTTGAATTCGCTGACGTTGCAGGTTTGGTAGATATTACCAAGATGACTTTAACTGATGGTACAACAGATAAGGAAGTCACTGCAGCCGACTTAACAACATTCAAGCCAACTATTAAGGTTAATGAGTTCAAGGATGGTTATGCATACTATACCATTTTGATTAAGCACTTTGGTGATGAGTTGACTCCTTGGAATCCTTCAACCAAGACAACAGAATCTTATCCTGATCCAAATAGTGAGCAGAATTGGTTGGGTCGTTATGGCGTTCTCCGTAACAACTGGTATAAACTTGAGGTTACTGGCGTAGCAGCAATTGGTGCTTCAACACCTGGTGAACTTGATGTAAACAATGACAATACTCCTGATGATAACTTGAAGCGCTATATCTCTTGCAAGATCAATGCTCTCTCTTGGGCTGTTCGTAAGCAGAATACAATCCTTCAGTAAAAATAATCATGCCCCCACTCACCTTTTCTAGGTGGGGGCATATATAATAAAGCAAATAACTACATCAGAAATATTCTGATAAACAGCTTGTTGTTCAACAAGGCATCGCATCACCAGATGCAAAGAGATGGTGATACTCGGATTCACTCCGACACTTCATGTGATAATTATAAGATTCAATATATATAAAACGAAGAAATATATGAAAGCGCAGATTTTTAGCTTGGTGAAAAGGGGAGTGCTGGCGGTTGCTACACTCTTGACGGTTACCTCCTGTGATATGTGGCATACCGACACCGACGATTGTCCTACAGGGATTTATGTCAAGTTTAAGTATGATTATAACTTGCAGCGTGCTGACATGTTCAATGATCATGTGGGTGCGGTAACCCTTTATGTCTATGATGAAAATGGAAATTTTGTGAAGAAATTCGAAGAGGCAAACTCTTTATCTGCGCTGCCTTTGAAAAATGTAGACTATAAAATGCATATTACCGATCTTCAACCAGGCAAGTATCAGTTCATAGCTTTGGCTGGACAGAATGCTTATGCCGATCAGTTGAATACCCAGCGTGCAAAGTTCGTTCGTACAGAACCTGCTGTGGGCGATAAGATGGATAAATTGGAGGTAAACCTTGATAAGGTTCAGCGCAATGGTTATTATATCATAGATAACCACAACTTGCCACTCGATACCCTGTGGCATGGTAAGACAGATGCGCTGGTAGAGTATTCCGCTACCCGTCCTAACTATACCACCGTTTCGCTGGTACGTGATACCAAGAAGATTAATGTTACCTTGCGTGAACTCAATGATCCAACCACAATGGATGTAAACGACTATAGTTTTATCATTCAAGACCATAACTCCCGCATCCTCTGTGACAATTCACTCGATGAGACTAATCAAGTTATCTATACTCCACATGCTGTTTGGAATACAGAAGACCGTGAAGGTTCTACCGCTGGTGATGTTAATGGTAATGAATTGGAAGGAGTGGGCAAGATAGCTCATGCCGACTTTATGACCTCCCGTTTGATTTATCACAATAAGGCAAAGGATGATGGCAAATTGATTATTGCCAACAAGGAAACAGGCAAGACCGTGGTAGATGTAGATTTACCTGATCTCTTGAGTCGAGTTCGCACCAGTGAGGAATATATGTATACTCCACAAGAGTTCTTGGATAGAGCTTATGACTATAAGTTACAGTTCTTCCTTCAAGATGGTAAGTTGAAATACGCTTACATTACTATCAGCGTGAATGCGCTTAGCTGGAGTCAGAGAATACAGTTTGAAGTACTTAACAACTAAGAGGATTATGAAGAAGTTGAAATCAATATATCTGCTTCTGTTTTCAGTTCTTGTCATCGGTGCTTTCGCATCCTGCGCTGGCAGCACCGATGATGATGACGGAAAGCCCGATGCCTTCAAAGGAGAGGCTTACTTTACTGTGCAGGTAGCTGTGGCTGGTGATACCAAAGCCACGTCTCGCGCAGCAGGTCCTCAAGGAGGGGAAGACGGTGAAGGTAGAGAAACGGCTTTTGAAAACGAATATAAGGTGAACAATGTCTGTGTATTTCTTTACTCTAGCACTACAGGCATAAGCGATGGCGATGCAAAGATAGAGCAGGCTTTCTACTTTAAGAAACCAACAGAGAAGCCAGGTAATACAAGATATGATAAGGTATATACGTTCGAGAAAAAGCAATGTTTGCCAATCGTCGTTTCCAAGGCATATCATGTTTTGGTGGTAGCGAATGCCGGTGACATTACTAATACCTACTTGAACAAGAAATTGAGTGAACTTAGAGATGCTCATCTTCCGGCTTTTGATTCTACTTCGAAATACTTTATCATGACTTCAGAGAAGGATGCTACTACCGAGTTGACTTCTGCTGGTGGTAATGCTACTGGTGATGGAACCGAGGCTAATCCGCTTACAGTAAATGTTGATATTGAGCGTCTTGCTGCTCGTATTGATATAGATCCAGGTGATGGTAAGTATGTTGATTCTCCAACAAATCCTGGTACCGGAACTTATGCTTTTGATGTGAAGGATGTTTCAAACAATTTAGTGGGTGGCTTTGTTTTGGAGTCTATTCTCCCTTACAACAAGCTTACTTCCGGTGAGTTTTGCATTAAGCGTGTGGGTGATATAACGGGAGCAACTCTGAGCTATTTGGGTGATGAGACAACTGTTTCAGAAACCGACAAGAAAGCTACAAACTATGTGATAGATCCATGGACTTCCGGTAAGAATACTGGTTCTACGCCAAGTGGTCTTACATATAATGTTCGTAAGTTAAATGATGCAGGTTGGCCATCAGCTACAGGATACCTTCCTGTCAAGAAAGTTTTAGGAACAGCAAGCTCTTTCTTCGTTCTTGATTATGCGATGGAGAATACTACTTTTGATAATTCAGAAGAGTATGCTACAGGACTGGTGTTTAAAGGAAAGTATTATGAGCTTTCTGATTGGGACACAACCAATAAGCAGCCTAAGCCTGGTAAATCCGGTACAGATAAATACTATACCTATACCATTCGCCATAGTGATCCAACAGGTGCTGGTCCTAAAACCGCTCCTATGTATTATGGCATAGTCCGCAATAACATCTATCGCATCAAGATAGAAGGAGTAGTGGGTGAGAAGAAAGGTATGGTTCTCACGATTGCTGTCAAGAAGTGGGCAAAGTATACCCATGCAGAGACTTCCATGTAATAAGACGGATAATAATAAGTAATAGATATGAATAAGATAAAAACGATAATGGCGCTGTTGGTACTGACGATGCTTGCCACCTTTACGGCTTGCTCGCCAGACGACAGTTCTATGTCTGATAATTCTGATGGAGGAAGCAAAAATGGTTATACCATTCATCTCAAGCTCTCTATTTCTGCGGCTGGCTCTATAGGTCAGGCTGCACCTCATAGCCGTGCTCTTACTCCAAAGTGGGAGTCTGGTTCCGATGCAGAGAATATGAAGAGCTGGTTTGTTGTTCTTACTCAAGGTGGTAAGGTGGTGCAGACCATAGAGAAAACTCAGGTTGATGCTCAGTATGCTAAGGAAGACGAGGTTACTCTGGAGAATGTAGCCCCAGGCACCTATCAGGTCTATTCTTTTGCCAATATTGATAAAACGCAGTTGGGTAAGTTGACCAACGGCTCTGCTGTTGATTTTAAGAACATGAAATATAAGATGAATGGCAATGGCTTCGATGCTACTATTTCTGGTATTCCTATGAGTAATGAGCAGACGCTTACTGTAAAACAAGATGGAACAACTGATAAGAATAAGCTTTGGGTAGTAAGAATGCTGGCAAAAGTTACACTTCGGTTTAAGAATCCAAGTGCTACTGCTTTGGAAATCAAAGAAATTACGTTGAGTGATGTAACTTCAAATCCTTCATCTACCATCAATACAGATGGTAATATCATGTTGCTGCCAAAGTATTCTGATGCATCATCTGATGCAGATAAAGGTGAAGTTAAATGTATTCCGAATCTGGTAAGGCAGGCTGCAACGGAGAATTATACTTATGAGCTGTCTTCACCAAAGACGATACCTGCAAGTACTGATACTTATAAGCCAGAGAATGAGATTTCGTTCTATGTGAATGAAAGCGCAGCGGGCAATACTTCCAAGTATTTCATCATCAACCTGAAAACTTCAGCAGGAGTCAAGCGTTACGCCCTGTTTCAGGATTGGACAACGATTGCTCGAAACGACCATCACATTCTACCAATCTCTTTAGATGATTACAAGTTGACATTTGATGTTCAGTCCTTCACAGCCATCGGTCTCTATCCATCTATAAGAGATAACGGAACCACTCTTTCCTACACCTGTTATTACCCGGAAGAGGAATTCCATATCCAGCCAAAGGTTGTAAAGGCAGATGACTCCGAGGTTTCCGGCACCATCGACTATAACAATGTAAAATGGGAGTTAATCCAAGAAGATGGTATGTCGGATGCCACTGCTGCCGAAACGAATGCCAAGAGCGTTTTTAAAGTTCTTCCATCATGGAATACCACCACTGGCTATTTCGAAGGTATCTTCAATGATGACAAAGCCGACAAGCAGAGTGCCCTCTATCAGGTCACTGTCCCTGTACCGGGTGAAACCGGCAAGTCTCTAACATACAAGATACTTTTCACCAAGGATTTGAGTAGCTTTGCTGCTCGTAAATATACGAGACAGAGTTACTATTTCAGAACAAAACAATAATACTAATATTAAAAAACATTGAAGCTTATGTTTAAGTCTAAGATTTTTAATAGTGTAATGAGATATATGTTGGTAGCAATGCTTGCATTGCTGCCAAATGCTATATGGGGAGAGAATGTCTTTTTAAATGATGTACATAAGGTTAACATTAACTTATGTGACATCATGTGGAAGAATAATGCTTTTGCATACGATTATGCTTTGATTTATTTTAAAGATAAAGATGGCAATCAAGTTTCTTTAGATAATTTTGGCTTAGCTCGATGGGGAAAAAATTCTGATTCTGATTTTGATTACTATATTTCTAATGTTTATAATGCTGGAGTTAAGAAAGTTGGAAATTATTATATGTTTTCACAGAATAATTATTCATGGGGTGATAAAGACAAACTTTTTAATTTCACCTTCTCTAATAAGGTATTAGACTTATCTGGATATCAAGTTATATTTAAGGCTTCAAATACCAATGATTTTGAGTCGGATAAAGAAACTTCAGATGTAACTCTAACTTATCAGCTTTATTCTCAGAGTGATATTGATGATGTAACTTTCACCAAGGCAAATGATCCTACTTTGGTGAAATCTGCTTATGCTTTAAAAGAAGGAAACAAATGTATCTTCAGTGCGTCTTCTATATATGATGAGATTAAATCTATCTTGGGTGTTTCGTCTAAAGAAGATATTAAGGACTTCTATATACGTTGGACTATAAAGCATACAGATGGCTCCAAAGTAGATAATCTTACAGTCTCTTCAGGAAAAATACAGAAGCGTAATGATTTTGACTATATTTACTTTAATAATACAGGTTCCTCAATTCAAGCAAAAGACTTGGATGTTACCTTAGAGTTGCCTAGTAGTGAGTCTTGGGATAACATAAAATTATCTTTTGTTATTTCCAAAAATGTCTCTGAATTGACTACTAAATATGGTGTTGTTGAGAAGGAGCCAACTTTGGATGCATTGTATAATATTACGTTGGAAACAAAGTATAGCATGCCTTTCAATCATTATGTAGGCCATGCTAATACTGCATTAGACGAAAAGGGTAGGCAGCAGACTGCAGAATGGGAGTACTATGTCTATGTGAAAGATGCTAATGAGCCAGTAGAGTTAGTGCTGCCTTTCGTTAATTATAAAGGTAGTAGTAACGCTCTTGAGCCACAGGGCTATTTCAGATGGTATGATTTTAACAAAGATAGAGCTAGCGCTAATTTACGTGCAAATACAGGTACTCGTCTGCATAACATAAAATCTGGAAGTGAGGACTATGGCTTGTTTGCTTATAATCTTTATCCTGCGCTTCCGACAAGCAGTAATATTGGTGTTACATATACTGCACCTGCAGGAGCTTCATCTGATGAATGGGCAGGTGAAGATATAGCCTGCGACGTGAGCCGTTATATTGATGGTTTGGATGTTACAAAAACTTATCTTGTACATGAGCCAACGCTCTCTATCAGATACATTTTCCATATCCGTTCTGCCAAGAAGTTAGCAGACGATATTATGAATACGGCTATTGGTAAAAATCCTCAAAGAGCAGGTTATAGAACTTATCAGGATAGAAAGTATTTGACGGTTGGTATGAAGGATAAAAGTTCTACTTTGACTCTTCGTTTGGATTTGTCAGACTCTAAAAAGTATTTTTTCCATCCATTGGTTAATGGTTGTACTCATCGGGTATATTATGCAGATGAAAAGGATAAACTCGTGGAATCAGACTTTGATAAAACAAAAATATGTCAGGCTACTCAGATAGAGTGGTGGGCATACGATAAGACCAAGACTTATTGTCTTAATTTGGGTACTCGTGTTAATCGTTTCTTTGATTTGGCGATGAACAATCTTGACGGAAACTGGACGTCCGTATCATCAAAGGGTGAAACAAAGAATTTTACCTTTCAATATGGAGATCTTGTATATATCGTTGCATATGCTATGGATGGTGCTGATAATCGTTGTCCAATTGCCAACATTGATCTTCGATTCTGGAATAATCATCCGATGACTAAAGAAGAGATAGTTAAAGAAGGTTTGAATAATAGACTTATTGGTTATCTTGATGAGCATTATAAAATGGCTATCAAGCCTATTACATTTGATGACGTTAATGTAGAACAGACTGTGGCTGCTCCTACAAGTCCGGATGACAACCAGAACCGATTACCATCTAAATGGGATCGCTGTGCTTATAGTTTCGTATATCGTGATTTGATTGACTACGATGCTACTAATTATAGTGGTTTGAATAAAATCGGTCATTCTCCACTTCATGGAGATTATTGCTTGTATAAGTCCGCAAATCTTAGTGGTGTTTCTACTTCTAGTGTAAAATATCTTTGGTGGCAAACTGGAGAATTATATGATAAGACTTATGAGATAACTAATGGTTCTCAATATGGTCATTTCCTTTATGTGGATGCATCTGATGAAAGTAGAAAAATCGCTGCTTCAGATTTCAATGCTAATCTTTGTACTGGACAGCAGCTTATTTTCATTGCAAGTGTTGCTGACATGACAAATGCAGGTACAAAGCCACAGATTATGTTTAAACTATTTGGCGTTAATAAAGATGCTAATGGTGAGATTGTTGATAAACATCTGATACATTGTTTTTCATCTGGTGATTTTAGTAATAATGTAGAAGACTTGAAATCAATGACTTGGTATCAGGTATACGGTAAGATTACTTTGCAAAAAGAGTCAAATGTAGAAAAGTATTCTGATTTCCGGTTGGAGATAGATAATTACTGTAAAGGAACTCTAGGTGCCGACTATGCTGTAGATGATATCCGTATGTATCTAGCGCCCGCTAAGGTTCAGGTGATTCAGGAAAAGCCGGTATGTAACGGTGCTACAACTGGAACTATCAAACTGAAGATACGTGCTATCCATGAGACTTTGAATGCTATTACCGGACACAAAGGACAGACTAAAATATACTTCCGTTTTGTCGATGAGAATGGTAAGCCTGTAGAAGGTACTGATGAGAGTAATCCTTACTATCAGACGATACAGAAGCATGCTACAGATGATTCAAAGAATATTACTTACGAGAGCAATAAATATGGAACTATTGACGTATTCGATTCTGAGGAAACTTGCAATCAGTATACTATAGATGGTACTCCTATGATTGAAAAGAACGGTGAAGGTGAAACTTATATCGTTATCAGTAATAGATATTATCCTCTTAAAGTAGGTAAGAAGTATTACGTATCTGTAGCTACAGAAACTCCTGACGCAACTGGCAACTCTAATTGGGGGTCACCTGCTGAAGTCTGCTCGGTATATAGTAACTGGTTTGAAATGATTAGCCAGCATCCCGTCATTACGGATACAGATGGTAAGATCGTGACTGATTATAAGATTCCTTGCGATGCTGGTGATGACTATGATGTGAAAATCAAAGGACAGTTGACTACAACCGATCCTAATAGTGGCGGTAAGATAACATTGGATAATGTGGAGTTCTTCTGGTATATTAATGATCCTGCAGTAGCTTCCAACAAGCTGAACGAAACAGCCAGCAACACAATCACTATCAGCAAGGAAAAGCTTCCTTTGGGTGAAACACATAAAATCTTTATGTTGCCAAAAGGAACTGAGAATTCAGATGGTTATATTCCATACGAAATCAATGGTAAGACCTATCTGTTGTGTTCTGCTGCAACACCCGTCCAATTGCGTGTCATGAAGGATGGACCGCAGCTTAACTTCGGATTCAACGATGTGGATTATCCATTCAAGGCTTCTGATTATGAGGCATCGCTTCGCATCGGTTTGCCACAGCTGAAGAAGTTGAAGAATACAGGATTCCTGGAGATTCCTCTTCATAGTGCTACTATGGGTGATGGAAATGCTATCACTTCGCCACTTACCTTCGTCGATGATAGTGGCACTTCTGCAGTTACTTCAGATAAGGTAATGGTAGCATACACGAATGACCCGTTATGGACAACTGCCATGCTGAATACCCAGGTTGCCACATTGCAGAGTACAGAGTTGCCGGCTATAGATAAAACGACTCAGGCTACCCTCAATATCAAGTTCTCTGACGCTGCCGTAGAGAATTTCCATGAGGGATATTACTACGAGCTCAGATTTGCCTTCGAGCAGAGAACAGCTACTGCGGGAACTACCAACTGCCCTGGCGAGTCTTATCTCAAGTTGAAGATTGTACCGGAGTTCATTACCTGGACTCCTACTGCGGATGGCGGTATGAATGCCAACTGGAATAATGATGATAACTGGCATCGCTCATCATCTACAGAATTGTATGATGATAAGTATACAGATTATCTGGCTTATGGAAGCAGTATGTCGGGTACGCCAACTTCTGCAAAGGAGATCCCAACGCTGAACAGCTATGTGCCAATGAAGTTTACCAAGGTAACGATCGGTAATCTGAATGGTTTGCCATTCCCTGACCTCGGTAACATCGTTTACCGTAGCACCAATGGCATCGCTACCAAGCTGACCAATGCCAAGGGTGATGTGGCAACAACGTATATCCAGTATGATATCATGGCGTTCTGGAATGAGGCAGCTGCTGATAAGGGATTGGAAGCAGGTAATCTGAAGTGCGAGAAGTTCTATGGCAATACCTGCCATCAGATTTACTTCAAGCCTCAGGGCGAGCTTCGCGACCAGTGCTATCTGGTATATGACAAGGCTTGGGTAGAGAAAGAGCTGGAGCCAAACAAGTGGTACACCATGGCTTCACCTCTGCAGTATATCTACGCAGGTGATATGTATGTGCCAGCAAGTAATGGACGACAGGAAACTAAGGCATTTACGGGTATTAAGTATAATGATAAGGTGGCATATTCTAGTACTTTAGATGCGTATAGCCGAAGCAAGTATCCGGTTTATCAGAGAGCTTGGATGAAGAGCGATGTGAAGGAAATCACTTCTGATGGTGAGCATAATGCATGGCATACGCCAAACGGTGAGGCTAGCAATATTGATGTCAATCTCGGCTATTGGAGCCATGTATATAATAAGGTGGATGAGAGCTATGCCGCAGATGGAACATTTGGTGGCTTCGCTATCAAGGCTGGTAATGCGCTCTTGCCTAAGGATCAGACTAAGAATGCGCTTCTTCGTTTGCCAAAGGAAGATAAGGAATACCAGTACTTCGATTATACAGGTTCAAAGCCTTCTTCAAGCAAGATACCGGTTGCGAAGAATGCTGGTCATGGCAGACTTCTCGTTGCTTACAACAATGAGGAAAAGCATCTTGCTCAGATGGTTCAGACGCTAGGTGCGGATAACACCAGCGGATTCTATCTCGTGGCCAATCCATATACCTGTTCTATCTCTCTGAAGAAGTTCTTCGAGGTGAATACAGGATTGCAGAATGCAGTATGGCTGATTGAAGGAGATGCAGTAAGAAGCGTTCCTTCTACAGATTTAAGTAGTAAGGATTTCGTTATCCAGCCTACACAGTCGTTCTTTGTCAAGAAGGAAGGAACAGCTTCTGTTGATGAGGTGAAGTTCACTTCTGCGATGTATGTAGACCGTCTGCTCTCTTCTGGTATCATCATTGCTTCTGATTATCTCAAAGACGTGAATGTATCGGCTCAGAATGCTAAGGGACAGACTTCGAAGGCTCGCATTGCCGTAAGAGAAGAGGCTTCTGATGATTATGATGAGCAGGAGGATGTGGATCTTCTGTGCGATCAGAACCTGAGTGGTATTCCGCAGGTTTATACCGTGGCTGGTTCTCAGGCTGTGGCGGTGAATGCTACTCCTAAGATTGAATGGATGCCAATGGGTGTAATCATGGAGAATGGGGAGAAGAATGAAATGGTGAACCTCGACTTCAAGGGCGTTGTCAAGCTCGATGCTCCGCTGTATCTCTATGATGCTGCCAGCAAACAGTATACCGAGTTGCAGGATGGCAATGAGGTGAGCATTCAGGCAAATGAGCATGGCAGATACTTCCTGACACAGACTCGTGGTACTACCGGTATCCAGCAGATTGAGGCTGAGGCTGAAAGTAATCAGTTGAAGGTTTATTCACCTGCTGCGGGCATGATTGTTGTATCTGCCCTGAATGGTGAGAAGTTGGGTAGGGTAGAGGTATTTACCTTGGATGGCAAGATGGTTCACAGCTATCAGTTGCCTGATAAGCAGAGAATGATTCTCCGTGTTCCATCCGGAGTATATATCGTAAAGGCATCCACCCGGTCCTGTGCTCAGGCTATGGGACAGAAGGTTGCCGTAAGATAGGAGAAGCTTGGTTTGACAAGTTTATAATAGTTGATAAAAAACGAAAAGAGGGTGTATCATGAATTTATGATGCACCCTCTTTTATTCGTATATTAAAGATATATTGTCGGAATAGACAGGATATATTTCTGAGTTATTTAGTATCTCAGGCCGCACAACAGCTGTTGTGCGCTTGCATAACAGCTGATATGCGCTCGCACAGCAGCTGATGTGCATGCGTTGCCCATCTGTTATGCACCAACTTTTATTTTCCTTCTCTATATGAACAAATCCTTCTTCGGCATATCTGCCATGAACTGCTTGCGGAGCTTCTCAAAGAATGCCACGGTGTCGTTGCTGAAACCGTGACCCTTCCAGGTGGAGGTGTTGGTTATGAGAATCCAGCACTGACCGTCGGGGTATTTCAGGACAATGGCAGAGGTGCCGGCAAGAGAACCGGTACGAATCCACGGACGATTGCTCTTTGGTGTGTAGTTCCAACCGATGGAATACTGATGGTCGGGCTGCTCGGTGGTCATGAACTGGATGCTCTTCTTGCTGAGAATGTCCTTGACATGAGGCATACCGTCGATGCTGGCGATGAGACGGCTCAGTTCGGCTGCTGAACCACACCAGGCACCTGCACCCGAGAGACGTGGAAGGTCGGTATCGCCATAGCATTTCTCTACCAGTCTGCCGCTGTTGTTATATTCGTATACCGGAATACTTCCTCCATGCATGTAGTATTTCGTCTCGTTAGGTCTGCGGTCCTTTAAGTAAGTTCCCGCAATATGCATGTCGTAGCAGCCGGCTGGGTGGAGCACATACTTCTGCATGAAGTTTTCATATTTCATTCCGCTCTTCTTTTCTATAATCATGGAGAGAATCATGTAGCCTAGATTGCTGTAGCATTTGCCTTCGCCAGGAGTATAGCCCAAGTGGCGCTTCAAGAGAATCTTGAGCAGGGTAGGGTGATCAGGTGGCGTTTTAAGATGGTTCTGCATCATGATGTAGCGGGTGGAAGATACCGGGTCGCCGGCATAGTTGTTGAAACCTGCCTGATGGCGCAGCAGCTGTTCTACGGTGATGTTGTAGTAGCGCTGGTCCTTGATGCCGTTGTTGTAGGTGGTATCGTTTAGGATTCCCTTAGGTCCGAATACCTTCTCGTTCATTCTGAGCTTCTTCATCTCCTGCAGTTTCATGATGCCTACGGCGGTGATGAGCTTGGAAATGGAAGCGAAGCGCATCAGCATATTCGGTTCCATTCGAATGCCCCTCTCCTTGTCTGCCCATCCGAAACCGCGGGCATAGAGCAGGGAGTCGTTGCGGGTGATGACGAGCTGTGCTCCATTGATTTCCCATCTCTTGAGATACCTTTCTATTACCGAGTCCATCTCATGATATTCCTTCCCCTCTGTCAGGGCATTTGAGATGGAATCGTTGATATGAACCTTAGGGAGCGAATCTGCCGCCTTGTTCTTGTCTGATGCTGATGTACAGCGAGATACACAGCTGTGTGTAGTCCATCCTACGATTGCTGTAAAGGAAAGCAATATGATTGCTATGCGTTTTTTTCTTAGTCGTCGTGCCATTTTATTTAATTTTTCTTTTGCAAAGATTTTGCAATCGAGTGCAATGAAAGTTTACTTTCAGCTTGCCGAGTGCAGCAAATCTTATGCAAAGATAATGCAATCTTCTCAAATAACAAAACATTGAAAATATATTTAAATTTATTTTGTATTGTCTATGAATTATCGTACCTTTGTACCCAGTTATAAAGAAAAACAATGAAGAAGGTATTAAAAAAGGTATTAAGATCCATATTCTATATAGTAGTCATGTCGGTTCTGGCATTCCTGCCCGACTTCTGGCTTTGGCACATCGGGGTGAGTGAGTGGCCTTTGCTGCTAGCCATCTTATGGTGGGTTCCCTCGTTGTTACTTGTTCTTGCCGAAGTGGGGTTACAGATGGGGTTCTTCCATAAGTTGTCAGTCCGTGTACTCTTTACTACCATACTTTTCTCGGCATTCCCTAAGGTTGTCTTCATCCTGTTCGATGCATTTCTTCCTTGGTTCTTTGCTCTGATTCCTGCTTTGGGTGTAATGGGGTGGTTTGCCTTCGGCTTTATAGAGGGTTGGAAGCGGTTAGAACTGAAACATATTACCTTTACCTCGCCCGATTTGCCACCTTATTTTGATGGTTACCGTCTGGTACAGATTACCGACTTTCATCTCGGTTCGTTTCCTCCCGGCAATGATTTCGTGCAGAAGGTGGTGGATGCGACCAACAATGAAGAACCCGATATGATTCTCTTTACGGGCGATCTGGTCAATAACCAAGCCAGCGAAGTGGAGCCTTATCTGGATACGCTGGGGCAGCTTCATGCGTCAGATGGCATCTATTCTATCTGGGGAAATCATGATTATTGTGAATATGGCAACAATCATTCTATTGGCGCTTTGAAGAGAAACCGCCGTATGCTCTATGGTTATCAGGAAAGTCTGGGGTGGCATCAGCTGATGAACGAACATCATGTGGTGAGTCATGGTATGGCATCTATCGCTGTAATAGGCGTAGAGAATCCCGGTCAGCCTCCTTTCACCAATCGCAGTAATCTGAAGAAAGCGATGAAGGGGTTGAATCCAGATATGTTTAAAATCCTCTTGAGTCATGATCCTCACCATTGGCGCAGAGAAGTAGTTGGTAAGAAGATACAACTTACTCTGGCGGGACATACGCATGCCGGACAATTGAAAATAGGTAAATGGACGCCTGCCCGCATGGCTTTCAAAGAGTGGGGCGGAGCTTACCGGATTGGTGAGCAGATGCTCTATGTATCATCGGGTATTGGTGGTTCTTTCCCTTTCCGCCTAGGCGCATGGCCTGAACTGACAGTTATCACGCTGAAACGTGATTTATAGTTCTTAAAGATAACGAAACTGGTGTTTAAGTGTTAACATATAGTTAAATATTAGCTGTTTGAACCATTGTGATGAAAAAAACGTGTTAAAAATTTGGTGGTTCGAATAAATGTTGTACCTTTGCACTAGTTTTCGCATATATTTGGGCAAATGGGGGGTGTCGTGAGATTGTACTCCATTTGTTTTTTGAAGCAAGGCGAAAATACTTCACATCAGAAGTAGCTGTTCACATTTTAATTTTACATTTAACATTGAAAACAATGAAGATTCCTGTAGAAGAACAATATAAATACGTAAAACTTACTCTCCCGGATGGAAGCAAGGCTGAAGGTCAGGCTGTCTTGTTGCATGCCTGTTGTGCACCTTGTTCGGCGGCTATCGTAGAATGTATGCTTCGTAATGGTATGAAGCCTACTGTATATTTCAGTAACAGCAATATCTATCCTCAGCAGGAGTATGATGTACGCAAACATGAACTGAAACGATTTCTGGAAACCCAGAATGTACCTTATGTAGATGATGAGTATGACCATCAGGAGTGGCTTTCTGTTATTAAGGGTTTAGAGGATGAGCCCGAGCGTGGCAGCCGTTGTTCTGTCTGCTTTCAGTTCCGCCTCTCTCATGCAGCCAAGTATGCGCAGGAGCATGGATTTCACCTTCTTACTACCACGTTGGCATCTTCGCGCTGGAAGAATATCAGGCAGATAGATACTGCCGGTCATCTTGCCGTTGAGGCTTATCCTGATGTAGAATGGTGGGATATGAATTGGCGGAAGGGCGGTTTGCAGAATCGCCGAGGTGAACTCTTGAGAATCAATGAATTCTATAATCAGTTATATTGTGGTTGCGAATTCAGTATGAGATAAAGTGTTTTTCTGCGCTGTGATATTTTAGGCACGGATTACACAGATTACACGGATTTATGACGCTCATGATAAATCCGTGTAATCTGTGTAATCCGTGCCTTTTCTATATTCTAGGCTAGATGCTTATTTAAGAAAGACCAGTAATCTCACCGTTTACTACATCAATGCGCTCAGCCTGTGGGCTCTTTGGTAAGCCCGGCATACGCATGATAGGACCAGCGATGACTACAATCATCTCGGCACCCATATTTACGGTGATGTCGCGAACGTGGAGTTCGAAACCTTCTGTAGGGCCGTATGCCTTGGCATCGGTAGAGAAACTGTACTGAGTCTTGGCAATACAGATAGGGAACTTTTCAGCACCCAGCTTCTTGATCTCTTCAATCATCGCCTTGGCAGAATCGCTCAATGTCACGCTGCCTGCTCCGTAAAGATTGAATGCAACCTTTTCTATCTTCTCCTCAACGCTATCGTTATCATCGTAAGCAAAATAGAGAGGGGCTGATGGACGCTCATCAATGGTCTTCACTACGAGGTTGGCAAGTTCAATAGCTCCGTTTCCGCCTTCGGCAAAGGCGCTGTTTACGGCGAAACCGCAACCCATCTCCTCGCAATGCTTGCGCAATACTTCTATTTCTTCATCTGTATCGGTTGCAAACTTGTTGAATGCAATCACTACAGTCTGACCAAAGCTCTGCAGGTTCTTTACGTGCTTGTCGAGGTTCCAGTAACCGGCTTCCATACCTGCGATGTTTGGCTTCTTGATATCTTCCAGAGCTACACCACCATGCATCTTCAACGCCTGGAGGGTAACAACGAGAACAGTGAGGTCTGGTTGCAAACCTGTCTTGCGGCATTTGATGTCATAGAACTTCTCTGCACCGAGATCAGCACCGAATCCTGCCTCTGTAATAGCATAGTCGCCATACTCAAGAGCAGCAGCTGTAGCCATGACGGAATTGCAGCCATGAGCAATGTTGGCAAAAGGACCGCAATGAACAAATGCCGGTGTTCCCTCTGTTGTCTGAACCAGATTTGGCTTCAAAGCATCGAGAAGGAGAGCTACGATACTGCCACCTACACCCATATCTTTTACGGTAAATGGCTTGTCGTCCTCGGTGATGCCCAGGAGGATATTATCGATACGGCGACGAAGATCATCGATGCTTGTTGCGAAACACATGATAGCCATAATCTCAGAAGCTGGCGTAATATCAAAACCAGACTCTGTCTCGATGCCGTTCTTATCTCCTATACCGGTGATGATGCGGCGCAAACCTCTATCGTTCACATCCATGACGCGACGCCAAAGAATCTTCTTGAGTTTGAAACCCTCTGCTTCGTGCTGGAAACGGTAATTGTCCAGAAGGGCAGAGATCATGTTGTTGGCCTCTGTGATGGCATGGAAATCGCCAGTGAAATGGAGGTTGATCTTATCCATAGGCAAAACCTGGGCATAACCGCCACCTGCTGCGCCACCCTTCATGCCGAAGCAAGGACCCAGAGATGGTTCGCGAAGTGCTACTACAGCCTTCTTGCCAATCTTCTGCATACCCAGGGCGAGACCTACAGATACCGTAGTCTTACCATTACCAGCCTTTGTAGGGCTGATAGCTGTAACAAGGATGAGATGGTGATTCTTAAACTTGTTGGTGTCAATCTTGTCCGTAGTAATCTTAGCGATGTAACGGCCGTAGTTTTCCACTTGGTCTTCATGGATTCCAAGTTCTGCTGCCACTTCATTGATAGGGCGCATTTTTACTGATTTAGCTATTTCAATATCTGTCAACATAAAAAGTAATGTTTTGTATTTTGAGTGCAAAGGTACGGAAAAGTATTCATATATTAAAATAAGAAAGTATAAAAAAACAAAATAAAAAAAAGGAAGACTTTCCCCATTTCCAAATGACGAAGTTTAAAAAAAGTAAATTGTAGGATTTTGTCGTGTGAATGTAGTACCTTTGCAAGCGAATTTATATTTTATAGTACGTATGAACAAGTCTTTAGCATTAGCTCATTTTCAGACGAGCTTTCAGTTTATCACGCATCAGAACGAGCGCTTCTCTTATCTCGAAGGAGCCTATCTGGCACTTATCGGAGGATGTGATTGGGTTCAGCTTCGCATGAAGGGGGCTACCGATGAAGAGGTAGAGCCTATAGCCCGTAAGTTAAAGTTGGCTTGCGAGGGTGCCGGTGCAACCTTTATCCTCGACGACCGTGTAGAACTGGTGAAGAAGTTACAGATAGATGGTGTACATCTTGGAAAGAATGATATGCCGGTTGATGAGGCACGTAAGCTCCTGGGTGGTGAATTCATAATCGGAGGGACTGCCAATACATTTGATGATATTCGTCGTTTGCATGAACAGGGGGCTGACTATATCGGTTGCGGTCCGTTCCGCTATACTACTACCAAGGAGAAACTCTCTCCGGTGTTGGGTATAGAAGGTTATCGCCAGATTATTGAGCAGATGAGGGAGAATAAAATCTCTCTGCCTATGGTGGCCATCGGAGGTTTGACTCCAGACGATATAGATCCGCTTGCAGAATTGGGCATCGGTGTGGCAATGAGCGGTACCATCCTGAATGCGGAGAACCCTGTTACCATGACACGTCAGATTCATGACAAGTGTTTCGGATTATTCATGGAAAATCTCAATCATTATTTTGAGAATCAGTAGAATGATACTCATAAATGATGATTTTGCATAGAAAAGAGAAGAAAGTTCTGGTTTTCTTCTCTTTTCTCATTTTATTGTTGTAACTTTGCACTCGCATTGCAAAACTGTTGCAAGGCTATTACAAATAATAGAATTTAAAAGACATGAAATTTAAAGTGGGAATTAACTTAGGATATATAGGAAAAACAGATGCAGTCGGCAAGAACGATAACATCATGATATACGCACCTTCAGATAAAGGTGCTTAAAAACCCGGGCACAAACGTGTTCGGGCTTTTTTATTTTACTATATATAATAGGTGTAAAACCAACTCAAAATAGATAGTGTGTGCAAAATATATAATTATTAACTTTATAAAAAAAGTATTAAAATGATGAAAACAGAATGGAGAGGTTTCAAAGGAAACATGTGGCAGAGTGAAGTGAATCTTCGTGATTTCATTCAGAACAACTACACTTGTTATGACGGCGATGAGTCGTTCCTTGCAGAACCAACTCAGGCAACTAATACCCTTTGGGGTATGTTGAAGGAACTCCAGAAGGAGGAGCGCGCCAAGGGTGGTGTGCTTGATATGGAAACAGAAATCGTTTCAGGATTGACAGCTTATGGTGCTGCTTATATTGGTGAAGGTACAAAGGATTTGGAGAAAGTGGTAGGTCTTCAGACTGATAAGCCTCTGAAGCGTGCCTTCATGCCTTACGGTGGTATCAAGATGGCGGAGCAGGCTTGTACAACATATGGCTATCAGCCATCAGAGAAGCTCCACGAAATCTTCCACAAGTATTGCAAAACTCATAATGATGGCGTATTCGATGCTTATACTCCAGAGATGAAGCTCGTTCGCCATAACCACATTCTTACCGGTCTTCCTGATACTTACGGTCGCGGCCGTATCGTAGGTGACTACCGTCGTGTAGCGCTCTATGGTATCGACTTCCTCATCGAGGAGAAGAAGAACGACCTCGCTAACATGGGCGACCGTGAGATGATTGACGAAGTAATCCGTCTTCGTGAAGAGGTTTCTATGCAGATCAAGGCTCTCAAGGGCTTGAAGGAGATGGCTCAGTTGTATGGTTACGACATCTCTCAGCCTGCTAAGAACGCTCGCGAGGCTGTTCAGTGGTTGTACTTTGGTTACCTCGGAGCTGTGAAGACTCAGAATGGTGCTGCGATGTCTGTAGGCCGTATCTCTACATTCCTCGACATCTATATCCAGCGCGATTTGAATGAGGGTACTCTTACCGAGGATGAGGCTCAGGAGCTCATCGACCACTTGGTCATGAAGTTCCGTATGGTTAAGTTCGCCCGTATCCCTTCTTATAACGAACTCTTCACCGGCGACCCAGTTTGGGCTACTCTCGAGGTTGGTGGTATGGGTCAGGATGGCCGCTCAATGGTTACCAAGAACGATTTCCGTTTCCTCCACACATTGGAGAACATGGGTCCTTCACCAGAGCCAAACTTGACAGTACTCTATAGCTCTCGCTTGCCAAAGGCATTCAAGCACTACGCTTCTTTGATTTCTGTAAAGACAAGTTCTATCCAGTATGAGAACGATGACGTAATGCGCCCGGTTTGGGGTGACGACTATAGCATCTGCTGCTGTGTATCTGCTACTCAGACAGGTAAGGAAATGCAGTTCTTCGGTGCACGTGCCAACTTAGCTAAGTGCTTGACCTACGCTGTATCTGGCGGTGTTGACTCAAAGACACGCGAGCAGTGCGGTCCTAAGTATCGCGCCGTTGAGGGTGATGTATTGACATACGAGGAGTTCATGCCACGTTTCATGGATATGATGGACTGGTTGGCTGGCGTTTATGTGAAGACATTGAACCTCATCCACTACATGCACGATAAGTACTTCTACGAGGCAGCAGAGTTGGCGCTCATCGATACAGATGTTCGTCGTACTTTCGCTACAGGTATCGCTGGTTTCAGCCACGTAGTTGACTCTATCTCAGCTATCAAGTATGCCAAGGTAAACATCGTCCGTGATGAGACCGGTTTCCCTCTCAGCTTCAAGACCGAGGGCGATTTCCCACGTTACGGTAACGATGATGAGCGTGCTGATGAGATTGCAGTATGGTTGCTCAAGACCTTCATGAACATGATCAAGAAGCATCATACATACCGCAATTCTGAGCCAACTACATCTATCCTGACTATCACATCAAATGTAGTATACGGTAAGTACACCAGCAACATGCCTGATGGTCGTCCAGCCGGTGCTCCATTGGCTCCAGGTGCTAACCCATCTTACGGTGCAGAGAAGAACGGTCTTTTGGCTTCATTGAACTCTGTAGCTAAGTTGCCATACGAGTATGCTCTCGATGGTATCTCTAATACTCAGACCATCAGTCCAGGTGCTCTCGGTCACAACGATGAGGAGCGTGCCCAGACATTGGTAGGTGTATTGGATGGTTACTTCAACCAGGGTTCTCACCACCTGAACGTGAACGTATTCGGTATCGACAAGCTCAAGGATGCGATGGAGCACCCAGAGAAGGAAGAGTACCAGAACTTCACCATCCGTGTAAGTGGTTATGCAGTTAAGTTCATCGACTTGACACGTGAGCAGCAGCTCGACGTAATCGCTCGTCAGGCTCACGAGAGACTCTAAGGAAGTGAAGAATGAAGAGGGAAGAGTGATGAATTCTCTTGTCAACATATAGATTGCCCGCTAGATTTTCTTTCCGAAGATATTTAGCGGGCATTTTAGCTTATTTAACTGCAAAATGGAGCAAGATATTGATAAATTTACTATCTTTGCGGTATGAAATTTAATATAGAACAAAAAACAACTCTTTGGAGTGAGGGAGGAAAATTTTGCTTGGATTTAGCCAAACTGATATTTGGTGGTATCATCCTGGCAAGTATTATGAAGAAGGATATCGATACAGGGAAACTTTTAGTTTTTGGTGCTCTAATAACTTTGTTTCTTGCTGTATGTGGATTCTTTTTAATATTGATGTCTAAAGATAACAAAAAGAAAGGAAAATAAATATGGAACTATTGGTATTTATGGGATTTTTTGCTTTGCTTGCAGGTGGGTTTACCCTATGGGCATATATTGATTATCGTAAAATGCAGGCTTAAGTGGGCTTCTTGTTTTTAATCATTTCTAAAAAGATAAAATAATATGGGTGTATTTCTTTTTTTAGGTGTTATAGCCTTATTTATGAGTCTTTTTGCATTGTGGGGAATGTATGATCTTAGAAAGAATGCATAAAGGTTTTGTTCACAGCATAGAGAGCTTTGGTTCTGTAGATGGACCAGGCATTAGGTTTTTGATTTTCCTGCAGGGGTGTCCGATGCGCTGCCAGTTCTGCCATAACCCGGATTCATGGAAGATGGGAGTGGGAGAGGAGTGGAGTGCCGATGACCTGTTGGATAAGGCAGAGAGATTCAAAAGTTATTGGGGAGACAAGGGCGGTATTACTGTAAGTGGTGGAGAAGCCCTGATGCAGATAGACTTTCTCATCGAACTTTTCGAGAAAGCCCATCAGCGTGGCATCAACACTTGTCTTGATACATCAGCGCAACCATTTAGGAAAGAGGGTGCTTTCTCCGATAAATTCGAGCGTCTGATGACCGTCACAGATACTGTTCTTCTTGATATCAAGCATATCAACGATGAAGAGCATCGTAAACTCACCCGCCATTCTAATGTAAACATACTGGATTGTGCACGATATTTAAGCGAGATACACAAACCAGTATGGATTCGTCACGTCCTGATTCCAGGTATTACCGATAAGGATGAATACCTCTATCAGTTGCGCGATTTCCTCTCAACACTCTCTAATATTGAGCGTATAGATGTCTTACCTTATCATACGATGGGTATCTACAAGTATGAGAAACTAGGTATTGCCTACCCGTTGGAAGGCATAGATCCTCCTACTAGTGATCGCATTGCTCATGCAGAAGCAATCTTGCAAGAGGCACTTTAGCCTCTTGCAAGACTGCTTAGATGAGCGTCTAGCGAACTGGTGAGACGGGCTTTGATGATAGGCTTTGTGATGTAGTCGTTTACTCCAAGCTCGTAGCATTCATCCACATTATCCTTGTTGCTTAACAGGGAAACCACGATGATGACCATTTCACTTTTCGAGTATTTAGAGCGTACATGGTCTATTACGTCCCACCCATTTACATTTGGCATCATCAAGTCGAGCAGTATCACGTGCGGCTTGAATGTGTCAATCAGTTCAATGGCTTCTTTTCCGCCATTTGCAGTTTTCACGTCGATGTCAAAGTCCTTTATCATTTCAGAGATAGTTTCAATATTTTCTGAAATATCATCGACGATTAGCACTTTGTTCTTTTCCATTTTTCACTGGTCTATTTTATGTAGGTTCTTTCCGATCTTGAAGGTCTAGTTTCTTGGCTTGTGAATGCCGTAGATGTCGCACATGAATCCTTTATCAGTGATTAGATTGTTCATGTCGATACTGTCGAACATCTTGTGATGAGTACCGATTACTACAATCTGATACTCTTTTTCCAGAACTTTAGGATCATCTGTCACCTTGATGTTATATTCTTCTTTTACTTCCTCTACATCTACCAATGGATCGTAGAGTGTGGTTTTGTAACCTGCTCCTACCAGGTTGATATAGAGATCGGCTACTTTTGTGTTTCTGATATCATCGCTGTCTGGCTTGAACGAGAAGCCGAGAATCAGCACGTTAGTCTCCGGAGCCTTGAACTTTCTGCTTTCAGATGCATTCTTTATCTTTCCTGCCATCCATACCGCCATCTGCTCATTAACCTCGCGGGCTGTAGAGAGCAGCGATGGTACCACGTCAACCTCCTGTGCCTTGTTAATCAGGTAGTATGGGTCTACCGCGATGCAGTGGCCGCCAACGAGTCCTGGAGTAGCTGGCACGAAGTTCCATTTTGTGCTAGCTGCCGCCGTTACGTCTTCAATGTTGATGTTCATCTTGTCGAAAATCTTTTCCATCTCATTGAAGAAGGCTATCTGCACGTCTCTCTGGCAGTTCTCCATCAGTTTACATGCCTCTGCTATTCTGATACTCTTCGCCTTGTAGGTGCCATGGGTAAGTACTGAAGCATAGAGGCTGTCGATGATAGCTGCTGCTTCGGGTGTAGAACCGCTGGTAACCTTCACGATGTTCTCGATGGTATGAACCGTATCGCCCGGATTGATGCGCTCTGGCGAGAAGCCTACAAAGAAACTCTGGTTCAATTTCAATCCTGATGTAGATGCCAGTAATGGGGCACAAACCTCTTCTGTCAGACCTGGGTAAACGGTACTTTCGTATACCACGATATCACCTTCTTTCAGGATCTTGCCAATCTCAGCAGTTGCATTGCGCACGCAACTGATGTCTGGCTTGTTCGATTTGTTAACCGGTGTCGGTACAGCGATGATATACACGTTACACTTCTTCAGGTCATCAATATTGCTGGTCAGTTTCAGTCCCTGTTCCAAAGCTTTGGATACAGGTCTGTTGTCTTCCATCGTGCTTTTGGCTAACTTGGCTACCTTCTCAGCTTTGATGTCATAACCCCATGTATCGTATTTCTTTGAGAATAAGCATGCTAGTGGAGTACCAACATACCCTAATCCTATTACTCCAATCTTAAACTCAAAAGACTTGTTTATCATATACTATATTTTGTTTATGTTTTATAATGTTATTTCTTTTATTGGGAGCTCCCTGCTGTATGTACGTTACAGCAAGTAACTCGGATCTTTTAGATTCCTTCAAGCTGAGCATAGCGCGAAGTCTTCTCAGGGTTCCATGCGTCCTTGTAAGAACGGCGGAAGAAGAATTCTTGCAGATGAGCCGACAGACGGGCGATACGCAGGAAATAACCTGTATAAGGCGACATCAGTGGCAGATATCTGTAAAGGAACCACACGTCTTTCTTTCTTTCTGAAACCATCAGTACAAGGAGGAAGGCAAGCTGCGAGAAGCATACTCTGATAAAGTAGCCCAGCGCCAGCACCTCGATGATGTGCGTGTTAAACGTGATGGCGAGCTTGATGATGTACCACAACCACAGAAAATTGAGGAAGCAGTCGAAAACCACACTCTCCATGTTGGATAACCAGTTAAGGATACTCCAGTTCTTGGTAGGCAACAGAATGTCGACATGCTTGCGTAGACGGAATCTCACGAACGAGCGCGACCATCTGATGCGCTGATGATACAGCTTGTACCATTTGGTAGGCACATTGGTCATACAGATGGCATCTTCGGCAAATTTCACTTTATATCCGGCTTTGCGGATCTTCTGTGTCAGGTCACCGTCCAGTCCCGGTCCTATGTCCCAATAGCCCACTTCCTTCAGCGTCTTTCTTTCGAAGGCTCCAAATGCTCCCGAGATGATGTGGTAGATACCCAGTTCGCTGGTTACGATACGTCCCACCTGTATTCGCTTCAGGTATTCGAAAGCCTGCAGCGATGAGCAGATGGTTTCCTTGTAGTTGCGTACCTTCACGCATCCTCCTACGCCCTTTACCATTCCGTCGATGTAGAAGGGGAGTAGAATCTTCTCCAGTGCATCACGGTCGAGCGAAGAGTCGGCATCCAGACATACGATGTATTTGCCTTTTGCCATCTGGGCTCCATAGTTGCTGGCGGCAGCTTTACCGCCTCTTGTATCCAACCTCAGGTAGTGGGTGATATACCCGGCTCGGTAGAGGTCGTTACAAATCAGTTTGGTGTCGTCGTCGCTACCATCGTCTACCACGATGATTTCGTAGTTGCGGTAGGTTTGCTCAGCCAGCGAGTTCACCATTTTGAATATATGTTTGCCTTCGTTCTTTCCCGGTACGAGGATGCTGATAAGCGGATTTTCGCGGTACAGGAAGTACTTGGCATATTCTTTCTCTTTATCTATCTGGTTTCTCTTCATCAGTCGGTTTCCGATTACGAGATATTCCAGGATATAATATCTTGGCATCTCGATGAAGAAGAGAAACCAGTAGGTATTCACGATACTGCTAAACGATAGCGTGCTGATCCAGTCGAAGAAATCGTTCAGATGTTCTGCTATGCTAAACATACGCTTTTCCCTTTCTTCTTGATGACTTATCTCAGCACGGTGAGCGCCAAGAGGGCCATGATTATGAGTATACCTGCGATGGTGACAAGGATGGCAACGAGTTTCTTGTAGAGCACGATGCGTTTCTGTATCTTGTCGTTTTCATCTTCCTTCGGCTCCGTATCAAGCAGCTCTTCCTGCGGCTGCACCAATTTCTCTTCTTCCTTCATCAGAGGTTCCTCTGAGTAGCGGCAGTAGTCGTCTGGAGTCATATCCACATATTGCAGTTTGTTGAAGAACTCGTCATAGTTGTTGGCGATGGTCTTCGCCTTGGTTTCCAGCATGCTGCAGATAATCTCGTCCGGTTCTATCGAGTTGGCCACCTTTCTGATGGCTACCGACATCTCCTTGCTCAGTTTCTGCTGAGCCTCTTCTACCGTTTCTTCATGCTCATAGAGGGTAGAGGATACGTAGAAGATATTGTTGTTGTAAGACACCTTGTGATTGGAGAAGATTCTACAGAGCTTGCCCTGTATGCTTTCCTTTATCTTTACGGTATCCTTGTTTTCATCTATAATCCATATCTTGCCTACCATGACCGAGAGTTCATCCTTGCGGTAGGTTTCCATCAGCTGGCGTCGCAGTCGGTTTATCAGCAGGTAATATTCCATGAAGTTATCATAGATGTTCACCATGCTGTTGAACATGATGTTGCCGCTGGTCAGTGCTCTGATTCCTTCTTCTGTTATCTCGAAGTCCTCAACGTCTCGTGGAACCAGGGCGTTTACCGGATAGGTGCTCTGGCAGTAGCAGCAGGTTGACTTGGTGATAGGCGAGGTAAACGAGTTCTCGCAGTCGTTGCAGGTATATACCACGGCAGGTCTGTCATAGTCAACACCGATGTGGCGAAGTTTCTTGTGACACTTCGGACAGATGAGCATACCGCCCACATTGTAGCTGCTTTCCGGCGATACGTTGGCGCAGCTGAAGTGGTGGATGATGTTCTGTATCTTCAGGTTCGAACTTCCGCACTTCGGACAGCACTCAGTATAGAGCAGGTGAGAGTGGTTGCACTTAGGGCAGAGGTGCTCCTTGAGCAGGAAGCGGTGAATGCGCAGTGATCCGAACTCCACCATAGTGTCGATGAACATGAACATCTCGTAGAGATGGAAGAGACCCATACTGTGATAGTGTTCGAAGATTGGGTTGATATATCCCAAAGACGATTTCTCCAGCAGTCGGTGTCCCATGATTCGCTGGTCTCTTGAGAGCAGGTATCTCAGAATATTGGCAAAGAGCTGGTTAGGCTGTGTAGGACGGCTTGTTTCGCTTTTTACACCAAACTTCTGTCTTGCCAGCTTGATTTTGTCTATAATCTCGTATACCTTCTCATTGTTCATGTCGCTCACATAGGCATCGACGATATAGTCGATGATCTGTTCCTTTCCCGATAACGCCGTATTGACGAATATTGGTTTGTAGCTACATTTCCACGATAAGATTGGACTGGCTCCAAACAGTATAGCATGGAATGCACGCTCACTCTTCGTATTGATGTAAATACAATCGAAGTAGTCGGGCTGGATGTCCGGTGTCGAGTCGATATCTATATAGCTATCGATGGTGAGCACCATATCTCCACGTTTGTTTCTTCTAAGTCCAATCATTTCTTCACGTTGTCTTTGTTTTGGTCAGGTGTGACGAGCTTTGAACTTCTTATCACATTTTGATTCTTTTCCACTGGGATGGTATACATCGGCAGTGGCTTAGGGTCTAACATCGCACTGATTTTGTTCACCCTGATTCTCACCGGCAGTTTGTTGCACATCACCCAAGCCGGCACTCGCTGGTTGGGTTTGAAGGTGAATACTGCCACTACGGCATTTGCATCGTGCGAGAAGTTGCTCTGCAGGTGCTTTGGAATTTCCTCCACTCTCAGACCCACCATCTGCAGCTTAGCCTTCAGTACCAGGTCCTTGTTCACGATGACGTCAGCATCGTCAGGACTTTCCATATACTTGATTTTCTTACTAGGCACGTATGTGATGATGCCCAGGTGGCATGCTGCATAGTCGGTATGCTGGATGGTGAGCACTTCATCGCTCTTGAACACCAGTGTCTTGTCGCTCACGCTCACCTTTGAGACGTAGGCATCGGCAGGCGCACAGCAGTAGTGTATCAGACCTTGGTTGTAGATGCTGGTATTGCTGGAGTATGGCATGTCAGCACCCGCCATGCCTGCACCTCTTCTGCTCATGAAGTTATAGGTGGTGTTCTTGGCTTGTGAGTAGATGGTCACCTTGTTCATCTGCTTTCTTATTTCTTCCTCCACCTCGGCAATCTCAGCATCCAGCTGGTTGCGCTTGGTGTTGTTGGTCAGTCCGTAGTAGATGTCTGAACTTTCCGATGCCTTCTGTTTCTTCAGTTCAGCCAGTCGGGTACGCAGTACCGGAATCTCTTCTCTAGCCAGTTTGGCCTGCACTTCCATGTCGTGGGTTTCCTTTACCGCCGAAGGAATGATGTTTGGGTCGTATTGGGTTACGATATTACCCAGCAGTACGTAGGAGTAGAGCGTATCACCTTTGTGTACGGTTTCTCCCACCACCTTGTTTACCTTCAGGACGTAGATGTCGTCAATCGCACAGATATGGTTTTCATCGAGTCTTACATATCCGTCATAGATGGCCCAGATCATTCGGGTAACGATATAGTATGCTGCCAGTACAATGATGAGGAGGAAGATCAGCGCGAATATAATCTGCTGTCTAGCCAAGCGGTGGCTTTGCGATTTCAGCAAGTCGGCCATCGCCTGTTCCTGTGGCGTGCTGTCATATTGAAACTCATTCATAGTTCGATCTCGTTGAATATATTGTTGTTGTTATAGATGCTTACTGCCTTCTCTATATTGATGATGGCGAGTCCGCGGTTCAGCATCAGCTTGTACATTCTTTCCATGCTTTCCAGGAGTCCGGTATATTCTTCCATTCTCATCAGGTAGTTGTACCCGTTTTTCTGGTTTTTATATGCGAACCGTCGCATGTCGATGTATTTTCCTGTCTGCTGTATGTGGTAAGCCTCAGTGGCTATAGCCTGGTTGAGGTTTTCTATCTTTTTCAGCAGGATGTTTACCGACTGCTTGATTTCCTTCACGTCGGTGCTTCTGCTGTTTATGATAATCTCTTTCTGTGTCTCCAGTGCCTTTCTCTTTCTTGGGTTTTCGTTGTAGATAGGCACGGTGAATCTGATTCCTACATCCCCATTGTGCGAGAACTTGTCGTTGCTCTGCCAGTAGGTTGACCATCTGGCGAATGGGGTGAGTCGGGTAGTGCTGAGATAGTTGTTCAGCTTGCTTTCGTTGTTGGCTATCTCCAGCTTTGTCATTACGATTCTTGCATCCAGGCTTTCCTTGTCTACGTGTTCCCAGAGGGCTGCGGTGTCTACCACCACGCGGGTAGGCTTGATGCGGTAAATCGGTTTGTTGGTGATGTCTCTGTCTGAGCAGAGGATGGAGATGTCGTATTCCGCCTCCAGCTTGTCGTTCATCACCTTGAGCATCTTGTCGTTGCTTATTCGGTCTTTCTCCAGCATATACTGGTAAGCCTCGTTCATGATGTCGAGGTTGTCCAGCTTGTGTGCTATGACGGTACCGATATAGAAGTTATATTGTTCGGTCAGCTCATCTGCTGTCTTTTCATAGATGTCTGCAGTCTGTCTCTTTTTGTCTTGTAGACGTGAGAGTTCGTTAGCTAGGGCCACTTTGTTTCTCTTTTCCTTTCCCTGGTAGAACTTGCTGTTGATGATGTTCCATCCCAGTTCAGCCTGTACTTTGGCTTTGTACTTGGAGACCTGTTCTGCATCGTCGTTGTCGGCATCGAAGTATGCGTCTGGTCTGGCGTATATCTGACCAGTTACTTCCAGTCCGTTATGTCTGTTGATAGCCAACTGTTCGTATGCAGTTTTAGCCCAGTATAATGAGTCAGTGGTTTTAATGTCAGCAGTATGTTGTTTGTTGAGTCCCAGTTCAATGATGGGCGCTTTCACCCATATTGGGTTACTGATGAGTGTGTCGAGTTGTGCGAAGCGTTGGTTGAAGTGTCTCAATACGTTTTCGTTCTTCAGATTTTCGTAGACGAGCATTTTGGGGCTGAAACTCTTCTGCTGTTTTTTGCCTTGAGTTTGTGCCCATCCTTGCTGTCCTCCGATCATCGTCAGAAGAACTGTTGTTGTATATAGTATTAATTTACGCTTCATAGCTTTACTTATTTAAACACGATGAATGCAGCTGCTAGCTGTGGCAGCTGCATTCATCTGATGTTTTTAGTTTATTTAAATATCTATATTGCTGATGCAATGTCAATTAGCTTACTCTGCAAGTTTGAATACCTGCAAGCGGCTTCTACCGTATGCTACGTACATGTAGCCATCCTTTACAGTGATGTAGTTGGCAGAATTTTGCGTTTTACGGTGAGTAACAACCTCATGAGTATTCTTGTCAAGAACTACGATACCGTACGAACCGTAAGCCAGATATACATACTGGTCGTCAACGAAGCAACCGTTACAGAGAGCCTTATAGATGCCCTTCTTGTCATCCCAAGCCTTAGGCATCTGCCAGTTCCATTGTTCTGTGCCGTTCATGTCGTAAACATAAAGACCCAATCCGCTCTGGCAGACATAAATCTTATTATCGTTTACTGCAACAACGTTCTTACCGTCGTTAGGCTTGATGTTCATAGATACAGAGAATGTCTTTGAATTCTCAAAATCCTCAGTGTCTCTGTCAATCACTTCGATGGTTGCATCTACAGCATCTTCACTGCCATGTGTTCTGTCGTTGAGATAGAGACCAACAATCTTACCATCTCCAATAGCTACATGCTTTACTTTGCCTGGTCTTGAATAGCTTGCAACCTCATTCATCTCATTATTCTTGTTTGCATCGTATATGATGTAACCTTCTGTGGTTGCAACTATTAAATGGTCAGTCTTATTATTATAGACAACGCAATTCTCATCGTATCCCTTTCTTGCAAATTCTTCGGTTGCAGGATGCAACTGTACATACTGCAATGGCTCTTCGTACTTGACAACAGGTTTGCCATCCTTGTCAGTCTCAGTAGTGGTAATCTTCTTGGATTCTGTTGCCAGCATGTGGTCATCATTGATGGTCATATAAGCCAACATTGCGCCCTTTTTGTTAGAGGTACCAGGTAAGAATACCTTTCTTTCACCACTGTTTAATGTTACAGCCAAGAGATGGTTGAAGTCAAGGTCTCTTGCTTCATCATAGAGATATTGCTTGAGTTGTATCTTGTCATCTTGTACAGGTGTGAATACTTCTACACAACCTCCATGAGAATAGGCTGCATTGTCAGCCTGCTCCTGGTTGGTATGGTAGGACATATAGAAATAATCGTTGAGAGGCATGATGCCTGTTGCGGAAATCTCATGAGTATGATCGTAATCTACAGAAACAACCAAGTCTGTGGTTGGTTTTTCTGGTTCAGGGGTACTTCCACCGCCATTATCATTGAAACCGCCATTATTGCATTCTGTAGCAGGTATAGAAAACTTCTTGGCTTCATCGTCATCAGAAAGAATCACATTACCATTCGTATTCCATGAAATTAATTCCTTATTGATTGGGGTTGCTACATTTTGTTCGTATACATTATTTACTTTGACGATGATGTTAGCTTTATCCCCTGATGTGCGGAACATATCGCATGTTATCTTGTCAACTTCACCATTAGAATTCTTATGTTTTAAATTGTCAGGCAAGTTGAATTCAAGTTCATTTGCTTCTATATATGCAACGCCCTCATTTTCCAAATTTAAATAGCCTTGACCGTGATTGTAGTTGTACCAACGACCTTCACAGATAATCATAGAATTAGGTGAAATGCAAAGTTTTGCTCCAGAATCTTCCTTGATAGATCCTGCTTTGAGGTACATGAAAGTTGCTTCTGAATTATTGGTAAAATATGCTTGTTCAGTAACTTCTGCTGAACAGCTGCTATTGAATTTACATCCAGCTCCAATTTCAAATGAATTAGCTTTGAATTTTCCTGTAACAGCTAAATCTGCATTGTTGCATAACTTAACAAACTTTCCGCTTAAATCCATGTCTCCTTCATTGTAGACATATTGTTTAATAGTGGCATTTGTGTTTGTGCTGAATTCGATAGTTCCATGGTTCTCGATAGAGTTCATATCTTTGAATGGTTCATTTCCTTCTGCAGCTATCAATTTACCACCTTCAAGAACAATAATGTTACCATAGGCCCATGAGGAGTTCAAACTAAAAGTACCTTGAACGTAAATGTTCGCAGGAGCATTTGCATTATTCACCCATTGGCTACAGCCAAAGCCTCTTGATTCTGTCTTCCCTGCAGGGATATAATAATTCTTTCCTCCTTCCAGTTGATCTCCTGTAAGAGTTGTAATATCTATTGCTCCTTCTGGAACTGTAGTGCTAGAACCTGCTCGAGTTATTTTTTTTGCCTTATTTGTGTTGCTTTTTACCTTATAATTGGTAACGCGACTCGCTAATTGTTGAGCATCTGTAATTGCAGTAACAGAAGAACCCACAATCTTGGTGTTTGCAGTTATATTGCCACCATTATCGATGATATTGCTATTGCTATCACTACAAGATGCGAGGAGCAATGCTGCGAAACTGATAGTAGCAAGTTTAAAGTTCATTGCTTTCATGATGTTTCATTTTTAATGTTAATACATTACCTTATTATATATATAGCTGCCTTAATGAGCTTTTATGAGGTTTGTTCTCCCTCACGAAGAGTGAGGGAGAACAAGAGAGTTTTATTAATATTACTTAGTTTGTCTGTGTGAGCTTGTAAACCTGGATACGGCTCTGACCGTAAGCAACATAGATGTTACCATTGGCTACTGCTACGTAGTTAGCTGACTTACCGTTAGATGCCTTGCGGTGGCAAACTTCCTTGCCTGTTGTCTTGTCAAGAACAACAACACCATAGCTACCACATGCAATGTATACATACTTACCATCTACAGCTACACCATTAGCATTACCTTCAGTCTGACCTTGCTTATCTCCAGAAGAGATCTTAGGGCAAGTAAAGAAATCTGTTACAGTATTACCTGAAATCTTAGCCACACCATTCTCGCCTTTGCAGACGTAGATATCACCATTAGGTTCGTCAATAGCTATTACCGCCTTGTTGCCCTTAGGTGCTACTGCGCCAACTGTGTAAGTTGTTTCAGGAGTAGTCATATTAGAACTATTGTATACGTTCAAATTGCCTGTTTCTGTCAATGCATAAATCTTGGTGCCGTTACTGATAACATGCTTGGCTACTGTGCCTTGCAGGTAGAGCTCAGCATTATCATCCTTATCGATTACGTAGAATCCCTGAGTTGTTGCCAATACATGGTCTGTACCATATGCTGCAACGCAGTTTGCGTCTACCTTGTCGCTCTTCTTATCAACAGAATGGAGAATCAGGTCGTCGCTAATGCCTGAACCTGTAATAGCAACTTCACCCATGAAAGCACCTACAGAATGACCACCTTCTACATCTTTACCATTGCCCTGCTGGCTACCTGCGAGGAAGAGCTTGTCTCCTTCAACAATCAGGTGGTTGTAGTCGATATTATCTGCCTTCTTGCTCTGTTCGATAGTCAAAGTCTTGCTGCCTTCTGTCATGCTTGCAACCTCGATGCTACCACCAACCTTATTGTTTCCGTTAGTATGATATGAAACATACAACTTGTTATTTGCAGGCTGGATACATGTTGCAGACTCACCGTCCTTAGGATCTTCTGCAGAAGCAATCAAGTCAAGTTTCTGAGTTGCAACCAACTTGGAAGCGTCTCCCTTCCACTCGTAACCGAAGCTTGTGTTGTTGTCTTCTTTGTATTCAACCTTCTGGTTCTGGTCTGTCTTATCGTAGTCGATGTATGTAGCCTGAAGAGTCAGGTCATCGAATGAAGACAACTTGGTTTCACCCTTATAGTTGGTTGTGAACTGGAACAGGAAACAAGCGTTGGTACCAGAGGTAGAGAATGAAAGGATTCTATCATCACCATTGTTAACGAACTTGTCAGCCTTGATTACAGCAATAGAACTGTCATCAGCCAACTCAACCTGACCCTGAGTGTTGTCTGTAACCAGGTTGTTGACGTTCATTACGCTCTTGTTGGTCAATTTGATTTTGCAATTACCATTTAATTTAAGCGTAGCATCGCCAGGAATGGTATTGCCCTTATCATCTGTAGCCTGGTTCTTTCCGTTCTTCGGATTGTTAGTTACATTGATGTAATTAGCAACAATCATAGAACCCGCATTAGCATTGAGAGTACCTGTTACCTTAACGGCAGAACTTGTGCCTGTCTCAAGGTAGCCATTTACAGTCATGTCAGCAGCAGTTGCTCGATTGTCAGCTGTCAAGTTTGTGAAGTCACCTACTCGTACAAAACCGTCAACCTTCAAACTTCCATTCAAGTTAAAGCCTTTAGAATCGAATACATTTTCTGTGGTGTATACAACTGCACCCTTATTGATGTTCAACTCTGTAGCACGGATAGAACCATTAATGTAAGCTACTGCCTTATCACCGAAAGTAATCTTCTGGGTAGGAGTAATGTGCTTATTCTTATCTTCTGCAGATGTTTCTTTGATAGCTCCAAGACCTGTCAACAAATCTTTGCCTGATTCAGTAGAGGTACCTTTGAAGTTAGCGTAGAATTCACCGTTGATATTGATTTCGTCAGAAGCAACAACATTGTTTCTTACATCTGTGCAGAATACAGTGTTGGTTGCAGGTACCATTTCTCCAGTACCGGTATATTTCAAAGTTGCACTACGATTCAATACGATGACACTGTTGGTTATCTTGGTAGTGTTGTCGTATTCGAAAGTAGAACCGCTATGTACAAAGATTGTTGCGCCGTTAATAGTCTTTCCTGCGAAGTTCAGACTCTTTTTACCGCTAATTTGGTAACTCTTGCCTACAACTTCGAGGTCGGCAGGATTGGTAAGCTGCTTTGCGTTTTCCTCTACAGGAGCAGTCTTGAGAGTAGGGAATGTAACTTCGCCCTCAGCTCTTGTGCTCAGGAAAAACTTTCTAGCCTTGGCGGTTGAGTTCTTGTAATTGATTACACGGCTGTTGTCAACAGTCTGTGATTCAAGTGTAAGGTTAGTAATCTCTACAGGATTGATTGCTGGTGAACCATCTGCAGGATCACTGTTACTGTCGCTACATGATGCGAATACGAATGCTGCCAAACCGATGGCAGCAAGTTTAGAATTGAATACATTCATATCTATTTAAGTTTAAATTGTACTTTCAGTTTCTGATTAATATCACTTACTTATATTCTTGTCCTTCAGCTCGTGTTTTTTTGGTAGTTTGACTATCGTTTTGGTAGTTTGACTATCATCATCTTGCGTACACTTACAAGTGGAGCTGTTAGACGCTGCAAATTTAATGAAATTATTTCATAAATAGTTGTTTTTTAAGGTTAAATAAACTTAATTCGTTACTTTTTGTTCTGATTCTCATTAGGTTAGTTTGTTGTGGACGATAACGGATTGGCTCTTCTGCTTCTCAAACGATAACGATTTCTGAACTCATTAACCCGAAAATTACTCCGAAAGATAGCAGAATATCTCCGAAGAATACGAAAATATCTCCGAAAGATAGCAGAATATCTCCGAAGAATAAACCAGGAAAACAAATGTTGGGAATACGATGATGGATATGTGTTGTGGTGTCGAGGTGAAGGGTGAAGGGTGAAGGGTGAAGGGTGAAGGGTATATTTTAAATCTTATATATATATTCTTTTTTTAGGATTTTTGGAAAAACCGGAAAGTCAGAAAAATGAAAAAACGGATTTTTTCCCTTGCCGCGCGTATATATAAAAAAAGAGTTTTCAAACCTTCACCCTTCACCTTTTTATTTAACGTTTTATGTGTCAAATAGTTACGGGTGAAGGGTGGTGAAGGGTGTTTTTTGCTTTTTATAAACATATTTTAAGAGTTTGGCCCGTTTTTACATATTTTAAGCGTTTATTTTTGGTTCCGAAAGAGGTGCCATTTTTTTAGGGTCCCATTTTTTCTCTTTTCTTACCGCTGAAATCTTTGAAAAGCGAGTGGGGTAGGATATCCCGTCTTATGTTGTGTTAAACAATTATCAGATAAAAGAAGTTAACGATACCGAAAAAGGACTGATTTTTAAACAAATATTAACGGAGAAAACTTGAAGTTTCGCATATTTGATTGAACTTTCGTATCTGGGAAAGTTAAGGGAAGTTAAAGAAGTTATCACTCTCTATGGTCGTTCAGTAAACCAGGAAAACAATACTGTTTCAGTGAGTAACGAATACTGTTTCAGTGACTAACGAAGGCTGTTTCTGTAAGAACAGGAGGCTGTTCCTGTGAGAACAGCTTCCTGCTTCACTTTTTTGTATTTTTTTCTCTTTCCCTGCAACCTTTATGTGTCTTCTGCCAGTGAAATGAAGGGAAATCTCAACTTTATGCAGGATGATTTGAGCGAGAAACCTTTCAAGGCTATTCTTCTTTGTTGGCAATGCCTATAGCCCATTCCGGAATCTCCTTCACGTATTCCTTAAATATTTTACCTTCTGTCATTCTGAAAAGAAGTTGAGCTTCTACACCGTCTTTTGAGTTGTCATATACGTATGTGCGGTCGGCGTATTGGGATGCTATTTCGCAATTGATGATGGATTTGGCATATCTTGAAATAATCTTTGTAATCGGTACATCGTGTCCACCTTTCATTACTCTAGTAGCAATTCTTGAAGCATTTATTGTTGGCGAGGAAGTTCCTACAAAAAAGAGACGAATAAAAAATCCAGCTTCTTTAGCTCTTTTGATAAAGTCAATTTTCTCGGCAGTGGACATTACTGTTTCGAAAATCATACTATGTTTATTGTTGAGGCATTCTTCTCTTTGAGCCTGGCAGTATTGGGCTGCTTTTAATACTGCATCTTGATTGTTCCAATCGCCAAACATATTTTGTGCAATATTGTCTGGGTTGATATAAATAGAATCTTCTAGCCATTCGTGGTGTAATACACGACTGGTTATTGTTGTCTTCCCAGAACCATTAGGTCCTGCAATGACAATTAAAACGGGTTTGTGTATTTTTGCCTCCATTAGTTCAAATTGAATTTTTGTCGTTGTTCTTTAGCCTGTTTTTGCATATTGGCAAAATAACTTCTGTAAGCTTCTTCGTTTTCTCTGTTGTATATTTCGGCTGCCTCATGCATAATCTGAGCCAGCATTTCATCTGTTGGCTCTTCCATGCTTGTCAGCCGATAGCTATTTAATTCTTTTTCTGAAATCATAATTCTCATATTTATTTAAAATATGGCGCAAATATACGATTATTTTCTGAAACGTGCAAGAAAATCTTGTTTTTTTATAAAACTTGCATAATAAGCAAGGCAATTGAGGCTCTTTTTGCAATCTTTTTGGGTTTTCCTGCAACCTTTCTGCATCTTCTTACGTCTAACCATCAGATTTCCGAAACAGAATAGGTATTCGGTATATCATGTATTTAGAAACATAAAATAGAAATGATATGAAGAAATTATGTATTTGGGCGGTGGCTGCCGCTTTATTCTTTGCCCCAATGGGCTTGAGTTCTTGCAGTATGGGATCTTCTGCCAGTGAAATGAGGGGAAGTCTCAACTTTACGCAGGATGATTTGACCGAGAAGCCTTTCAAGGCGATCGATGTGGATGTGATTGCCAACGTTTATTATACCCAGAACAATGGCGATGAATGCAGCGTTCGATTGGATTACTCTGCCATCAAGGATGCTGAGTTCGTACAGAAGCTCAAGGAGAAACTCAAGGTGGTTTATCGTGACGGTGAGGTGAAGATCGGACTCAACGGAAAACTCAAAGTGCCTGCCGCGTGTAACTCTGAAAAGAATAGACTCAAGATTTATATCACCAGCCCCGACCTTGTGAAGATTGCACAGGAAGGCGTGGGCTCATTCTATGCCAAGAGCATCAATAGCGACCGCCTGGAAATCGATAACGAGGGTGTAGGCTCTGTCAAGATTGGGAAGATTCTTGCCAACAAACTGGAGATAACCAACGAGGGTGTTGGCTCGGTAAATATCGATGATGTGGCTGGAGATGATATGAACATTGATAACGAAGGCGTAGGCTCGTTGAAAATCTCTAAGATTGAGATGGGAAGTGTGAAACTGGATAATGAGGGCGTAGGCTCTGTTAATCTAGGAATGTTTAAGGGCGGCAGTCTGATTATCAAGAACGACGGCGTGGGCAGCGTGAATGCCAAGGTTGATTGCCAAAGTGTAAAGGCTACATCCGGGGGTGTAGGCGGAGTTAACTTGAGCGGTGTAACCCGTCTGTATAGTAAGGAAAAAGGTGGAATTGGAGGAATTTCTGATGGCGGATTGACGGTAAGAAAGTAACGTAAGTTGTTGGAAAACAGAAAATAAAGTGGTTAAGAATTAGTGCGGAAAATTTTTAAAATGAATTTTTGAAAATTTTCCGCAGCTAAGAAAATTCGTAATTAGAAGTCCCACTTTACACCGAGGCAAGGGCGAACCATCCAGCCGGCATTGCTGCCGAAGTTGTGGCTGATTTCTACCTCGCTACCTACGCTCAGGTTCTCACAGCCGAAGTGCTGACCTACATTATACCAAAGCTGTGGCTCAGTGGTGAAGACGGTGTGCTCAGCTTTGTAATCGATGTTGCCATCCTTGTCGAGCTTCGGGTCTCCATCCTTATCCAGGAAAGAACTGTGGTCCTCCCACCAGAAATCAGCGAAGCCGCTAAAGTTCAATCCTTTTAATCCAAAGATGTCTTTGCATCCCCAAACAGCAGTCAACTGCATCGGTACGTTCTGGTCGGTCTTGCGGATAGTCTTGTAGAGTGCCTGGAGTGTCAAGGTGTTCTTGAAACTCTTGTCGTGCATGAAATACTCCACACCGAAGAGCCAGGCATTGTTGATAGGGTAGTTCTTGGTGATACCGCCATTATACTCTACGTGGAGGCTCCAGTTCTTCATTGGGCTGTTCTGCCAGAAGTTCAATGCACGCGAAATCTCAGTATAGGTACCACCCTGTGCCACGTTTGGACTGCTGGTGTCCATCTTGTCGTAATTGAAGTCGTGGTCTACAAAGAAATAGGTGTTACCCCATTTGTCCTGCTTGAACATTTCGAGTGTGAGGGTAACAAACTTGCGGTCACTGCCGAAGTCGTAGAAAACTTGGGCGTTGGTCTGTGCTAAAGTTTTGCTCGCAGGGAGCAACGCAAGTGCCATGAGCAGTAGGCTTTTCATCTTTTTCATATTTTTTTTCTTTTCTTTATTATTTATTAAATGAAACAAAAAACTGCGGACGGAAGGCCCGCAGTTTGTAATTATATTTATCCGTAACGATTAGTATGCGAAGAGAGGGTAATCCTTCATTGTAGCATTCACCTTTTCGCGAACGCGGGCAATGACCTTCTCGTCCTCAGGAGCATTCAGAACCTCCTCGATGAGTTCGGCAATGAGGTGCATCATATCTTCCTTGGCGCCACGTGTGGTCATGGCTGCTGTACCCAGGCGGATACCTGATGTCTGAAAGGCAGAACGGCTGTCGAATGGAACCATGTTCTTGTTGACAGTGATGTCGGCTGCAACCAGCGCATTCTCAGCTACTTTACCTGTAAGAACTGGATATTTACTTCGGAGGTCTACGAGCATAGAATGGTTGTCTGTACCACCGCTCACGATACCGAATCCGCGACCGATGAGGTCATCTGCGAGTACGGCAGCATTCTTCTTTACCTGAGCTGCATACTCCTTCCATGAAGGCTGCAGATTCTCGTTGAAGGCTACTGCCTTGGCAGCGATGACGTGCTCCAGCGGACCACCCTGCTGACCTGGGAATACGGCAGAATTCAAGAGCATGCTCATCTTCTTAACCTCGCCCTTCTTGGTAGTCAAACCCCATGGGTTGTCAAAATCCTTTCCCATCAGAATGATACCGCCACGAGGACCACGCAGGGTCTTGTGAGTAGTAGAAGTAACGATGTGCGCATACTTCAACGGGTTGTCGAGCAGACCGGCTGCAATCAGACCTGCAGGGTGAGCCATATCAATCATGAGGAGAGCGCCTACCTCATCGGCAATCTTGCGCATGCGGGCATAATCCCACTCGCGGCTGTAAGCGCTACCACCACCGATAATCAGTTTTGGTTTGTGCTCAAGAGCCAGTTTCTCCATCTCGTCGTAGTCTACACGGCCTGTTTCCTTGTTCAGGTTGTAACCGATAGGGTTGTAAAGAATACCGGATGTATTGACGTGGCTACCATGAGAGAGGTGGCCGCCGTGGTCGAGGTTCAAGCCCATGAAAGTATCACCTGGCTTCAATACGGCAAGCAGAACAGCAGCGTTAGCCTGTGCACCAGAGTGAGGCTGTACGTTGGCATACTCAGCACCGAACACCTTCTTTACACGCTCGATGGCGAGGTTCTCTACGATGTCAACTACCTGGCATCCGCCATAATAACGCTTGCCTGGCAGACCCTCTGCATACTTGTTAGTAAGGTAAGAACCCATAGCGTTCATCACCTCGTCACTCACGAAATTCTCAGAAGCGATAAGCTCCATACCCTTCAGCTGGCGCTGATGTTCTCTTTCGATTAAGTCGAAAATCTCTTGATCTTTTACCATTTCCCTTTACTTTTTATGGTTGATGTTTAATGAAATCGGGTGCAAAAATAAGCAATATCTCTCAAACTACCAAATAAATCGTAACATTTTGAGTGATATTGCTTACTTTTTGTTATAAACTACCTGTTTTTATTACTTGCAGAGCTCTACTTTGCCCAATTGCTGCTCTTTGTCGCAGTAGTGGCAACGTACGATACCGAGCATCTTGTCTACGGTATGGAAGAGGGTCTGCATAGGCTCGTTGTTGGTGATACACTTAGGGTTGTTGCACTTTACGATGCCCTTCAATGTATCAGGAGTCTTGACGGTCTTCTTCTCTACGATTTCGTAGTCTTTGATGATACTCAGTCCGATGTTAGGTGCAACGACAGAGAGTCGGTTGATTTCCTCATCGGTAAAATACTTGTTGGCAACCTTGATGATGCCCTTCTTGCCAATCTTCTTGCTTGGCAGGTTGTAGCCGATGGTAACAGGAGTCTCCATCTTCTCCAACTGGAGCAGATTTACTACCTGATAGGTCTTTTCGGCTGGTATATGGTCGATTACGGTACCGTTCTCGATAGCCGCAACCACTAATTGACTTTTATTGTTTCCCATCTGTCTATTAACTATAAACTATTAACTATAAACTACTCAATAATGGTCTTATCGTTCTTCACATCATCGAGCGAGATGCCGAGGCAGTGGCAGAAGATAGCCTCACGCGCATAGAGGCCGTTCTGAGCCTGCTGGATATAGTATGCATGTGGATCATCGTCTACATCGTAAGCAATCTCGTTGACGCGTGGCAGCGGATGCATGATCTTCATGTTTTCCTTCGCCTTGCAGAGCATGTCGCGCTTCAGAATATACACGTTCTTTACGCGCTCATACTCCATCAGGTCGCTGAAACGCTCCTTCTGTACACGGGTCATGTAGAGGATGTCGGCACCTGCAATCACATCTTCGTTAAAGTCCTCGTGCTCAACATATTTGATGTTGTGCTCCTTGCAGTAGAGTTTATACTCTTCTGGCATGGCGAGTTCCTTAGGTGCGATGAAATGGAAAGTAGGATTGAAGTGGCGCATAGCTGTGATAAGTGAGTGAACGGTGCGGCCATATTTGAGGTCACCCACAAGATAGATGTTCAAGTTCTCCAGGGTACCCTGGGTCTTGTAGATAGAGTAGAGGTCGAGCAGGCACTGTGAAGGATGCATGTGAGCGCCGTCGCCTGCATTTACGATAGGCACTGGTGCTACCTCACTGGCATACTGGGCTGCTCCCTCGATGAAATGGCGCATGGCGATTACATCGGCATAGTTGCTTACCATCAGGATGGTATCCTTGAGGGTCTCGCCCTTGGTGGTACTGGATGTCTTGGCATCAGAGAAACCAATGACACGGGCACCAAGGCGGTTGGCAGCGGTTTGGAAACTGAGTTGGGTACGAGTAGATGGCTCGAAGAAAAGGGTCGCTACGACCTTTCCCTTCAACAACTCCCTGTTCGGGTGCTTTTCGAACTCTTGCGCCATTTCCAGGAGGTACATGATTTTCTCCTTGGAAAGGTCTGCAATGGTCACAAAATTATGTTTTTCCATTTGAAATATGATTGAATGTTCTAAAATCGCCCCCAAAGTTACATAAAAAATCTGATTTATGTGCGATAAGTCAAAACTTTTATGTAATTTTGCACAAATATTTAAAGAAATAGTGATGAGAAAGCGATTTATACATATTTTATGGGCTGTTTTTGGCACCGGAATACTCACGGTAATTCTTGCCTTTGTTGCCATCTGGTTTGGAAAGATTGGCTACATGCCCGACATCGAGGATCTGCAGAATCCTATCAACAGATTTGCCACTCAGGTTTACTCTGCCGATGGCAAGGTGCTTGGTACGTGGAACCTGAACAAGGAGAACCGTATCGTAATTCCTTACAAGAAAATGTCACCTTATTTAATAAAGGCACTGGTGGCTACTGAGGATGAGCGATTCTATGAGCATTCAGGTATCGACTTCCGTGCACTGGGACGTGCCATCGTCAAGCGTGGTATCCTGGGGCAGACTAATGCGGGTGGTGGAAGTACCATCACGCAGCAGCTCGCCAAGCAGCTCTATTCTGAGAAGGCAGGCAGTACGATGGAACGATTGTTGCAGAAGCCGATAGAGTGGGTGATTGCGGTGAAGCTGGAACGCTATTATACCAAAGAGGAGATTCTGGCTCTCTATCTCAATTACTTCGATTTCCTGCACAATGCTGTAGGAATCAAGACGGCGGCCAATACCTATTTTAATAAGGAACCGAAGAATCTGACCCTCTGTGAGTCGGCAACGCTCATCGGACTGTGCAAGAATCCGTCGCTCTTCAATCCGGTTCGCTATCCGGAGAGAGCGAGGGAGCGCAGAAATGTGGTTCTTTCGCAGATGGTGAAGGCGGGATATCTGAGCCGGAGCGAGTATAGCCAGTATGCTGCTGAGCCGCTGACACTCAATTTCCACCGTACCGACCATAAGGATGGTTCGGCTACTTATCTGCGTGAGTTCCTTCGCCAGTATATGATGGCTAAGCGTCCGGAGCGCAGTGATTATCCATCCTGGAACCGTGCCCAGTTTGTGGTGGATTCTATCCAGTGGGAGAATGATCCGCTCTATGGATGGTGCAACAAGAACTATAAGAAGGATGGTTCGCCATATAATGTATACAGTGATGGACTGAAGGTGTTTACAACTATCGATAGCCGTATACAGCAGTATGCGGAAGAGGCTATGTATCAGCATGTAGCCCGCTATCTGCAGCCTCGTTTCAGTGCAGAGATAGCCCGCAAACCAAGCTCGCCATACAGCGATAAGCTGACACCGAAACAGATTAAGAGTATACTGAACCGCAGTATCACCCAGAGTGAGCGTTACCGTACGATGAAGGCTGCGGGATATTCTGAGGATGAAATTAAGGCGGCATTCCGCAAGAAGCAGGAAATGACCGTATTTACCTATCATGGTGATATTGATACGCTGATGAGTCCGCTCGATTCTATCCGTTATTACAAGAGTTTTCTGCGTAGCGGTTTTATGAGCATGGATCCTAAGACGGGTGCTGTGAAGGCGTATGTGGGTGGATTGGATTATACTCATTTCATGTATGATATGGTGAGCCTGGGACGCCGGCAGGTGGGTTCTACCATCAAGCCATTCCTTTACAGTCTGGCGATGTCTAACGGCTTCCAGCCTTGCGATCTGGCGCCTAACCGTCAGCAGACCTATATGGTGGCAGGTCGTCCGTGGACACCTCGCAATGCCAACCATTCACGTGCCGGACAGATGGTTCCGCTGAGTTGGGGATTGGCACAGAGTAGCAACTGGGTGAGTGCTTATCTGATGAGTAAGCTCAATCCGCAGCAGTTCGTACAGATGTTGCGCGACTTCGGCATCAACAGTCCTGACATCCATGCATCCATGAGTCTCTGTCTGGGACCATGTGAGGTAAGTGTCAGCGAGATGGTGAGTGCCTATACCGTATTTGCCAACCACGGCATCCGTACTGCTCCAATGTTTGTGAGTCGTATCGAGGATAATGAAGGTAATACGATTGCTACCTTCCAGCCACGTATGAACGAGGTAATCAGTGCCGATAATGCCATGAAGATGCTCACCATGCTGATGGGCGTTGTGGATAATGGTACGGCAGGAAGACTGCGCTACCGTTATAACCTGGAAGGACAGATTGGCGCCAAGACCGGTACTACCAATAACAACAGCGACGGTTGGTTTATCGGCTTTACTCCACAACTCGTAAGTGGTTGCTGGGTAGGTGGTGAGGAGCGTGATATCCACTTCGATTCCATGAGTATGGGCCAGGGCGCTACCATGGCTTTGCCTATCTGGGCGATATTCATGAAGAAGGTTTATGCCGACCCGTCGCTGGGCATCAGTCCTGCTATCAAGTTCGATTTGCCGGAAGACTACAATCCTTGTTCCCGCAAGGCAGCCGAACAGGATGACTTTGAGGAAGTAGGAGCTGGCAGTATCGACGAAGTTTTCGAATAAAAAACAAGGCATTCGCCATTTTTGCATGTATTTATTTTAAATAGTGCAAAAATGGCGAATGTTATTTGTTTATATGCATTTTTTTTTGTATTTTTGCAGAGTTTTAGAACATGCATAGCCCGAATGATGTTTCTTCGGGTTTTTCAAAATAGAAATAAAATAAAAAATCATTATAATGAACGTTTCATACAAATGGCTTAAAGAATACGTCGATTTCGATTTGACACCACAGGAGACTGCGGACGCGTTGACCTCTTGCGGACTCGAAGTTGACGCTTTGGAAGAAGTTCAGTCTGTCAAGGGCGGACTGAAAGGTCTCTATGTTGGTAAAGTATTGACATGCGAGGAGCATCCTAATAGTGATCACCTCCATGTTACAACCGTTGACTTGGGTAAGGGCGAACCTCAGCAGATTGTCTGTGGTGCTCCTAATGTTGCTGCAGGTCAGAAGGTTATCGTTGCAGATTTGGGCTGCGTGCTCTACGACGGCGACCAGAGTTTTACCATTAAGAAGAGTAAGCTCCGCGGTGTAGAGAGTTTGGGTATGATTTGTGCTGAGGATGAGATTGGTGTAGGTACCTCTCACGATGGCATCATCGTACTCCCGGAAGATGCTCCGGTAGGTCAGCCTGCTGCTGAGTATTATCACCTGGAGAGCGACTGGCTCATTGAGATTGATATCACTGCCAACCGTGCTGATGCTCTCGGCCATTGGGGTGTAGCCCGCGACCTGTATGCCTGGTTGAAGCAGAATGGTTACAAGACAAGTTTGCATCGCCCATCTTGCGATGAGTTTGTTGTAGATAACGAAAATCTTCCTATCGATGTCGAAATTCAGAATACTGAGGCTTGCAAGCGTTATGCCTGTGTAAGCATCACCGGTTGTGAGGTGAAGGAAAGTCCTAAGTGGTTGCAGGATAAGCTGAATATCATCGGCTTGCGCCCTATCAACAATATCGTGGATATCACCAACTACATCATGATGGCATACGGCCAGCCATTGCACTGCTTCGATGCAGATATGGTTACCGGTCATAAGATTGTAGTTCGTACCCAGCCAGAGGGCACTAAGTTTGTTACTCTCGATGGCGAGGAGCATACCTTGGGTGAGCACGACCTGAGCATCTGCAATGCTGAGGAGCCTATGTGTATCGCCGGTATCTTCGGCGGTAAGGGTTCTGGTACTTACGAGACAACCAAGGATGTAGTCTTGGAGAGTGCTTACTTCCATCCTACATGGATCCGCAAGAGCGCTCGCCGTCATGGTTTGAGCACAGATGCCAGCTACCGTTTTGAGCGTGGTGTAGATCCGAACGGACAGATTTATGCTTTGAAGCAGGCAGCCATCCTCTGCAAGCAGTTGGCAGGCGGTAAGGTTTCCATGCAGATCAAGGATGTATATCCAGAGCCAATGCAGGATTTCCCTGTTCGCCTGAACTATGAGTATGCGCATCGCCTTATCGGTAAGGAGATTGGTGCTGAGACCATCAAGAACATTGCCACATCTCTCGAGATGAAGATCGTGAAGGAGGATGCTGAGGGCATCGACCTCCTGGTTCCTGCTTATCGTGTAGACGTTCAGCGTCCTTGCGACGTGGTAGAGGATATTCTCCGTATCTACGGATATAATAATGTGGAGATTCCAACCCAGTTGAAGAGCTCCCTGACAGTTCAGGGCGAGGCAGACAAGGCTTATCACAGCCAGAACCTCGTGGCTGAGCAGCTGGTAGGAGAGGGCTTCATGGAGATTCTCAACAACTCTCTGAGCAAGGCTAGCTACTATACCGACTTCGACCTCAACAAGTATCCTAACGAGACAACCGTGAAGGTGATGAACCCATTGAGTGCTGATCTCGGTGTGATGCGCCAGACGATGCTGTTCGGTGGTTTGGAGAGCGTGGTTCGCAACATCAACCATAAGAGCGCTAACCTGAAATTCTTCGAGGTAGGTAATACCTATTTATATAATAAGGAGAAATGGAGCGAGGAGAGTCCTATCAAGGCTTACTCTCAGGAGGCTCACATGTCTCTCTTCATCACAGGTAAGCGCGTAGAGGGCAGTTGGGCTCATGCTGATGAGCAGAGCAGTATCTACGAGTTGAAGGCTGTGGTAGAGAATATTCTCCGCCGTGTGGGTATGCCACAGAACAACGTGGTTATCAAGCACAGCGACAATAACATCTTCTCTAAGGGCGTAAGTTACGAGACCCGTGCCGGCAAGGTATTGGTAGAGCTCGGTATCTTGAGCCTGAAGCTCAAGAAGGCATTCGATATCGAGCAGGATGTATTCTATGCTGATATCCACTGGGATAACCTGATGAAAGCAGTGAAGAAGGTGAACCTTACTTACACCGACATCAGCAAGTATCCTTCAGTGAGCCGCGACCTTGCATTGCTCGTAGACAAGAATGTAGAGTTCGCTCAGATTGAGCAGATTGCCCAACAGACAGAGAAGAAACTTCTGAAGAGCGTTGTTCTCTTCGATGTTTACGAGGGTGAGCATTTGCCAGAGGGCAAGAAGAGTTATGCCGTTAACTTCATCCTGCAGGATGAGGAGAAGACTCTGAATGACAAGCAGATAGATGCTATCATGAAGAAGCTCATAGCCAACCTTACAGGCAAGCTCAATGCAGAATTAAGATAATATTATAAACAAACGATAAACATTTAAAATTTTATTCCAATGGGAAGAGCATTTGAATATCGTAAAGCTACAAAGCTGAAAAGATGGGGCCACATGGCCAAGACATTTACTAAGTTGGGTAAGCAGATTGCTATTGCTGTGAAGGCAGGCGGTCCAGAACCAGAGAACAACCCAACCTTGCGTGCTATCATCGCTAACTGTAAGCGTGAGAACATGCCTAAGGATAACATCGCTCGTGCCATCAAGAACGCTTGTGGCAAGGATACCAGCGATTACAAGGAGGTAACATACGAGGGATATGGCCCTCACGGAGTGGCTGTCTTCGTTGATACTCTGACAGACAACACTACACGTACTGTTGCTGACGTTCGTTCTATCTTCAACAAGTTCAGCGGAAACTTGGGTACAACAGGTTCTCTGTCTTTCCTCTTCGACCACAAGGCTGTGTTCACATTCAAGAAGAAGGAAGGTCTGGATATGGATGAGATGATTCTCGACCTGATTGACTACGGCGTAGAAGATGAGTTTGATGAGGATGAGGAGAACAACGAAATCACAATCTACGGTGCTCCTACAAGCTTCGGCGAAATTCAGAAGCACCTGGAGGCTGAGGGTTTCGAGGTAACTGGTGCTGAGTTCACTTACATTCCTAACGATTTGAAGGATGTAACTCCTGAGGAGCGCGAAACTATCGACAAGATGGTTGAGAAGTTGGAAGAGTTTGACGATGTTCAGACTGTATATACCAACATGAAGCCAGAAATTCCTGCAGACGCAGAATAAGCATTATGTTGCAGCAAGACAAACAGGATAAGTTGCAGAAGGTAACTTATCAGACTCATGGCACCTGCTCAAAATACATCTGCATCAGTATAGATGAAGATGGAAATGTGCAGGATGCCCAGTTCATCGGAGGCTGCGATGGCAATACCAAGGGCGTTTGTGCTTTGATTAAAGGCATGAAGGCAAAGGAGGTCATCGCCCGACTGAAGGGTATCACTTGTGGCAATAAGCCTACAAGCTGTCCAGACCAGTTGGCGACAGCTTTGCAGGAAATGGGATATTAAGAGTGTTTTAGGCACGGATTACACGGATTACACGGATTTAGGGCACTATATAATAAAGCGTATCTATAAATCCGTGTACTCCGTGCCTTTTCTAATACTTGAAGGTATCATCCAGCAACACCTCCTTCGGGTTCTTAGCCGAATGATATACGAAACGGAAGGTGAAATGCTCTTCCTTATATTTCTTCAGGCCAGGGTTGTTGTCCAGGGCTTCCCTCTGAATCTTATGGAGTTTATCCTTGTTGGCATCAATCGCCTTCTTGTTATCTGCCTTGTTTCTCAAAGAGATATAGTATGTATACATCTTCTTGGTTTTATCAAATGCAGCACTGTCAGTCCTGGCGTCGTTGACGTATGGAGTAGGACAGTACTTTTCAGTATATTCCTTGGCTTCACGAGCCGCTTTGTCCTCCAGACTTTCTGTACAAGAAACGAGCAAAGAAGCAAAAATACCGATGTAAATCAACTTTTTCTTCATGATTTTTCTATATTTTATCTAAAAAACTCTATTATTTTCAATATTTTGTGCAAAGATACGAAAAAAAATACTATCTTTGCACTCTAAAGAGAGAAAATTATATGGAGAATATAAATAAAATAAGAAATTTCTGCATTATTGCACATATAGACCATGGTAAAAGTACCTTGGCAGACCGACTTCTGGAGAAGACTCAGACCATCAAGATTACTGAAGGACAGATGCTTGATGATATGGATTTGGAAAGAGAACGTGGCATCACAATCAAGAGCCATGCTATCCAAATGGAATATAAGGCAAAGGATGGACAGACCTATATCCTGAATCTTATTGATACTCCGGGACACGTTGACTTCTCATACGAAGTTTCCCGTTCCATCGCTGCTTGCGAGGGAGCACTGCTGGTTGTTGACGCAACTCAAGGCGTTCAGGCACAGACCATTTCAAACCTCTATATGGCTATCGAGCACGACCTGGAGATTATTCCGGTAATCAATAAGATAGATATGCCTTCAGCTATGCCTGATGAGGTAGAAGATGAAATAGTAGACCTGATCGGTTGTAAGCATGAAGATATTCTCCGTGCTTCAGGTAAGACCGGTGAAGGTGTAGAAGATATACTGGAAGCTGTCGTTAATCGTGTTCCTGCTCCGGTAGGAGACGAGAAGGCACCGCTTCAGGCTTTGATTTTCGACTCTGTATTCAACTCTTTCCGCGGAATCATCGCCTATTTCAAGATAGAGAATGGTGTAATCCGTAAGGGAGATAAGGTGAAGTTCTTCAATACCGGCATGGAATATGATGCTGATGAAATCGGTGTATTGAAGATGGATATGATTCCACGCCAGGAATTGGGGACCGGTGAGGTAGGTTATATCATCTCGGGCATCAAGAATGCTACCGAGGTAAAGGTGGGTGATACCATTACTCATATCGCCCGTCCTTGCGACAAGGCGATTGCGGGTTTCCAGGAAGTGAAACCTATGGTCTTTGCCGGTGTTTATCCTATCGATCCTAGCGATTACGAGAATCTGCGTGCATCGCTCGAAAAACTGCAGCTCAATGATGCTTCATTGACTTTCTCGCCAGAGAGTTCTGTGGCTTTGGGCTTCGGTTTCCGTTGCGGATTCCTCGGTTTGCTCCACATGGAAATCGTACAGGAGAGACTGGACCGTGAGTTTAATATGGATGTCATCACTACCGTACCTAACGTATCTTATATGGTATACGACAAGCAGGGCGGTGAGAAAGAGGTTCACAATCCTTCCGGATTGCCAGACCCAACGCTGATTGATCATATTGAGGAACCATATATCCGGGCAACCATCATTACGGCTACCAATTATATTGGACCTATCATGAAACTCTGTCTGGATAAACGAGGCGAACTCATCAACCAGGAATATGTGAGTGGAAACCGTGTAGAGCTCCACTTCATGTTGCCATTGGGAGAAATCGTCATCGACTTCTATGACAAGCTGAAGAGTATCTCCAAGGGATATGCTTCGTTCGACTATCATATCGATTCATTCCGTCATTCCGACCTGGTGAAGCTCGATATCCTGTTAAATGGAGAGCCTGTAGACGCATTGAGTACTTTGACCCACCGCGATAACTCCGTGAACTTCGGCCGCAGAATGTGCGAGAAGTTGAAGGACCTGATACCTCGTCAGCAGTTCGATATTGCTATCCAGGCAGCTATCGGTGCCAAGATCGTGGCACGTGAGACTGTTAAGCAGGTGCGCAAGGATGTTACTGCCAAATGTTATGGTGGTGACGTAAGCCGTAAGCGCAAGTTGCTGGAGAAGCAGAAGAAGGGTAAGAAGCGCATGAAGCAGATTGGAAATGTGGAAGTTCCACAGAAAGCCTTTCTGGCTGTGCTCAAACTCGACTAATTATTTAATATATGTATAAAGGAAAAGGAGGTTAAGTATTATGGCAGACTTTAAAGTAATTACCCCTAAGCGTGATATTGCACGCGAACTGGCGCGTAAATATAGTACGATGACTCATGATGAACTCGATGTGGTGGAAGATATCCTTGAGCCTATCAAGTATGGCAAGGGCGAGATGATCTTGCCTGAAGGTGAACAGTGCATGGGTATCTCGTATATCGAGAAGGGATTGGTACGCCAATTTTACTTTAAGAATGGCAAGGAGGTGACCGAACATCTGGGTGTGGATCATACCATCTTTATGTGCATTGAGAGCCTCTTTAAGGAAGAACCTACCCGCTTGCAGGTGGAAGCTTTGGAGCCTACTCTGGTGTATATGCTACCGAAGAAGAAGCTGGAGGCGGCTGCTATGCGTAATGTCAATATCCAGATGCTTTATCGTAAAATATTGGAAGAGAGTTTGATTCAGTCTCAGATTCATGCCGATCTGATGCGATTTGAGTCGGCGCCTAATAAATATAAACGCCTGTGCGAAATGAACCCACAGGTGGTTCTGCGTGCACCGCTCACCTATATCGCAAGCTATCTGCAGATGACTCCGGAAACGCTGTCCAGAATCCGATCAAATACATTATTATAATTATAAAATAAAAAAGAGGATGTGACTTGTGACACACCCTCTTTTTTGTTGTTTCATATCATAGACCAGCAAGCCTTTATTCTGCCGTATAGAGGAATCGCTTGATACTCTTCTTAGGAGTCTTTTCAAACTCATCTTCATGTATACGTATTTCTGATACTTTGCTGTAAGCAGGAATCATGGTGTTGAGCTCCTGGCGGTTCTGCTCCATGACATCTGCCAGCTCGTTGGTACCGAGATTCAGGGTCTGAGCTTCATCATAGTCTGGGTGAACCAAAGCAATGAGCTTGTCGCCCTTCTGTACAACCACGCTTTCTGCTACCAGAGCCAAAGAGTTGAGCTTATCCTCAATCTCCTCAGGGTAGATATTCTGACCGTTTGCGCCGAGCAGCATGTTCTTGCTACGGCCCTTGATGAAGACGTTGCCGTCACCATCCATGGTTCCGAGGTCGCCTGTATGATACCATCCGTTCTCATCGATGGTCTGCTTGGTAGCTTCCTCGTTCTTATAGTAACCCAACATCACGTTAGGACCCTTGGCAAGGATTTCGCCCGGTACATTCTCAGGGTCAGGACTGTCAATGCGAACCATCATGTGGAGGGCAGCCTTACCGCAAGAGCCCGGTACGAAGTTCTTGTAATCCTCGTAGCAGATGATAGGCGCACACTCTGTGGCACCATAACCCACGGTATATTTGAAACCTACGCTATGGAGGAAACTTTCCACTTCCTGGTTAAAGGCTGCACCACCGATAATCACCTCGTAGAAGTTGCCACCGAAGGCATTGGATACCTGGTCGCATATCTTCTCCTTCACCTTCTTGCTGATTACAGGCATGTGGAGCAGCATACGCATGCGGTTGTTCTGGATCTTAGGGAATACCTTCTTGCGGATAATCTTCTCGATAACCAGAGGTACAGCTATGATGACAGCTGGCTTGATGCGGCCGAATGCCTCGGCGATGATGGCTGGACTAGGGATGCGGGTGAGATAGAAGATGTGGCAGCCCTTGATGAATTCGAAGATAAACTCAAACGCCATGCCGTACATGTGGGCCATCGGCAGGATACTGATGACAGAATCTCCCGGCTTAATCTTCTTACCCAGTACGTCCTCAGCGAAATCTGCATTGCCCCAGAGTGCACGGTATGGAACCATTACTCCCTTGGAGAAACCGGTAGTTCCGCTGGTATAGTTAATCATAGCCAACTCATCCGGATTCTGTTCCATATAGTAGTTGACATGGTTTTTGCGGAAGTACTTAGGATACTTGATACCGAACATCTCGTTGAGGTGTTCGCGGGCATAAGTCAACTTGTCGGTACGTGAAACGACAAGTGAATAATCCGGTATATAGATGATGCCTTCAAGACCTGGCATCTTCGTTGCATCAATCTGTGTTGCTACAACATCACCCACGAAGAGCAGTTTGGCATCGCTGTGGTTTACGATGTTGTGAATCTGGTCTGGCATGAATTCATGCAGGATAGGTACGGCAATGGCACCATAGGTAAGGGTAGCAAGGAATGCTACAGCCCAGTTTGCGCTATTTCGACCGCAAAGTGCTATCTTGTCGCCCTTTACTACACCAGAGTTCTCAAACATGATGTGTAGCTTCTCAATTTTGCGTGCTACATCATGGTACTGCAAGGTTGCTCCCTTGTAGTCTGTCAGAGCATCCATATCCCAATGGTCTACGATGCTCTTTTGGATTAATGCGTTAAAGCTTGGAATCTCCATATTCTTGTTATTTAACGATTTGCTTTTTTATATTTTTCTCGTACTGAAGTCTGTTTGCTGATGATAGACCTTATCTGCTGATGGTCTGTCAGCAGATAGGGCCTGTCTCTAGATTGCGTTCTGATAGAGGTAACGCTTGATAGACTTCTTGGCTGTCTTTTCAAATTCCTGATTATGAAGTTTGATGCGTGATACCTTTGCGAAGCTAGGCATCTGCAAGTTCAGTTCCTTGCGGTTCTGCTCCATGATGTTCTCCAGGTCTTCGTCTGTAAAGCCGAGGTTGTTAACTTCTTCCATATCCGGATGAACCAGAGCTACCAGCTTGTCATCGTTCTGTATTACGATGCTCTCGTTGACCATAGCCATGGAGTTGAGCTTGTCCTCAATCTCTTCCGGATAGATGTTCTGTCCGTTAGGTCCCAGCAGCATGTTCTTGCTTCTTCCTCTTACGAAGAAATGTCCGTCGGCGTCCATCGTTGCCAGGTCGCCTGTATGGAACCATCCGTCTTTATCTATTACGGCATCTGTTGCCTCCTGGTTCTTGTAATAGCCCTTCATCACATTGATGCCGCGGCAAACCAGTTCACCGGCTACGTTCTCCGGGTCATCGCTCAAAACCTTTACCTCCATGTGCTTCACGGCAACACCACAGCTTCCTGCCACATAATTGTCCTGATGGGCAAAGGTGATAAGTGGAGCAGTCTCAGTGGTACCATATCCCATGGCGATAGGGAAACCTACGCTGATGAAGAAGTTCTCTATCTCCTTGTTGAGCGGAGCACCACCCACAACAACCTCGCAAGGACGTTCGCCAAACTTTCTCAATACAAACTCGCGAACCTTCTCCTTGATGCGCTTATTGATGACAGGCATGTTCATCAGCAGTCGTGCACGGTTGGTTTGGATATGTGGGAATACTTCCTTTCTTACAATCTTGTCTACTACAAGCGGCACCGCATAGAGAATGTCTGGCTTGATTTCTGACAACGCTTCTGAGATGAGCGTTGGGCTCGGCAGACGGGTAAGGAAGAAGATATGGTTACCCAATACTATATTGAAGAGAAATTCTGTCATGAGTCCATACATGTGAGCCATCGGAAGGGTAGAAAGGATGTTGCAGTTCTTACCTATATGAGGTTTCACTGAATCGATGAGGTAGTCAAGATTACCCCAAAGTGCTCTGTATGGGAGCATCACACCTTTTGAGAAACCGGTAGTTCCACTGGTATAGTTGATCATTGCCAGTTCTTCAGGATCGTCTACGTGATACTTCACGTGTTCTGGTCTGAAATACTTAGGATATCTGTGTCCGAACATTGCATTGAGGTTCTCGCGCGCATAAGTCAGTTTCTCAGAGCGCGAGATGACAAGCGAATTGTCCGGAAGATAGATGATTCCTTCCAGCGAAGGCATCTCCTCTGGTGTTATCTCTGTAGCTACCACGTCACCAACGAACAGAAGTTTGCTTTCGCTGTGGTTCACGATGTTGTGAATCTGCTCAGGCTTGAATTCGTTCTGTATAGGTACGACAATGGCTCCGTAAGTAATAATGGCCAGGAAGGCTACTGCCCACTGGCTACTATTTCTTCCGCAGACGGCAATCTTGTCGCCCTTCTTTACATCGCTGTTTTCGAACAGGATGTGTAGCTTCTCAATCTTTCTGGCAATATCGTGATATTGGAGGGTTGTGCCCTTGTAATCGGTGAGCGCATCCAGATTCCAATTCTTGATAATGCTGTTCTCAATATACGAGTTAAAACTTGGTATTGAATTCATTGCACAATTTACAAAATTTTGTGCAAAGATAATGAAAATAGTGCACACTGCAAAATAAAATGTGCACTATTTTCAAAAACTATATAAAATAATTAGTTTTTTTCCTTTTTAGTCTACATATTGTGGTATTATAGACTGTATTTTACTCATATCTCATTGATTTGGCTGGATGGATATGAGAAATCAGATAGCTTGGTGCTACGAGCATGAAGATGCTTATCAGCAGCGTAGCAATGTTCAGGGCTATGATGGCTAGCCAGTTGAATTCTACCGGAACGGTACTTACATAATAGGTCTGTGCATCGAGTTTGATGATGCCTGTAAAGTACTGGAGGGTAAGAATGCCGAGGGCGATGGTGTTGCCCAGAAGCATACCCTTGCCAATGATGAAGACGGCAAACCACAGGAAGGTGTGGCGGATGGTCTTGTTGCGGGCACCCAATGCCTTCATTACGCCTATCATGGAGGTGCGTTCCAGAATGATGATGAGCAGACCGCTGATCATGGTGACACCGGCTACTATCAGCATCAGACCGAGAATAATCCAGACATTCAGATCCATCAGGCTCAGCCATTGGAAGATGTTTGGATTCAGGTCCTTGATGGTAGAACTGCTGTAGGTTTCTCCATAGTGATCTACCGTGCGGTTCACCTTATTAATAATATAATCTTCAGTCTCGTTGAGCTTGTTGAAGTCGTTTACTGTCAGTTCTGCACCGCTCGTCTGGTCTTCTTCCCATCCGTTCAGCTTCACGGCAGTATAGAGGTCGGTGTATACCATTACCTCATCATACTTCTTCAGGTTGGTCTGATAGATACCCTTGATGGTGAAGCGGCGCATACGCACTCCGTTGTCATCAAAGAAATAGGCAAAGATGCGTTCTCCCGTCTTCAACTTCAGCTTATCAGCCATCAGCTGTGAGATGAGAATCTGGTTATGACTCGCTTTGTCATCAAACTTAGGGATGCTGCCTTCAATCATGTTCTGATGGATAAAGGTAGAATCGAAATCAGGTCCTACACCTTTGAACATGACGCCCAGGAAATCGCTGTCCGTCTTCAGGATTCCCTCTTTCATGGCAAATTTCTGCACATGTTTTACGCCAGGTATCTTTTTCAGTACGTTGACCATCGAGTCGTTCATAACCACCGGATACTGGTTTTGCTGCTGCAGCGTCATGAAGTCGGCCACCTGTATATGGCTTCCGAATCCTATTACCTTGTCGCGTATGGTATGCTTGAATCCGAGCACAACGCATACCGACATAATCATAATGGCGAGTCCGATAGCAACACCTGCTGTGGCTATATGAATAGCAGGGCGAGAAACTTTACGTTTATCGCCCTGATCGCTATATAATCTCTTTGCTATAAATAGAGGAAAATTCATCTTTACTTTGAATTTTGAACTTTGATCTTTGAACTTTATGATTAGTGAAGCTGTTGTATTCTTCACTCTTCACTCTTCGTTCTTCACTTTTCGTTCTTCACTTTCTTACAGTCCTTCGTCTTCCACTCTTCCCGGATAAGCCTCAAGTGCCTTACCCAGAACTATCAGGGCACGCTCCAGATCGTGTTTCTTCAAGACGTAAGCTACACGAACCTGATTGTGGCCGGCTCCCGGAGTTGTATAGAAACCGGAGGCTGGAGCCATCATGATGGTTTCGCCCTCATAGTTGAATTCCTCCAGACACCAGCGGCAGAACTTTTCAGAATCATCGATAGGCAGTTTGGCTACGGTGTAGAAGGCTCCCATAGGAATAGGAGAGTATACGCCCGGAATGCGGTTCAAGCCGTCTATCAGGCACTTACGGCGCTCTACATACTCATCGTATACATCGCGGTAGTACTCTTCAGGAGCATCCAGAGAAGCTTCGGCTACAATCTGACCAATCAGTGGAGGAGAGAGACGGGCCTGGCAGAACTTCATCACTGCCTTGCGGATTTCAGCATTCTTGGTGATGAGGGCACCTACACGGATACCGCACTCACTGTAACGCTTCGAAACAGAATCGATGAGAACCGTGTTCTGCTCGATGCCTTCCAGGTGCATCGCACTGATATAAGGACTGCCGGTATAGATATACTCACGGTAAACCTCATCAGAGAAGAGATAGAGGTCGTACTTCTTCACCAGGTCACGAATCTGATTCATCTCTCTGCGGGTATAGAGATAGCCCGTAGGGTTGTTAGGGTTGCAGATCAGAATGGCACGGGTGCGCTCATTAATCAGCTCCTCAAACTTCTCCACCTTAGGCAGGGAGAAACCTTCTTCTATCGTTGTAGCGATGGTACGGATCTTGGCACCCGCCGAGATGGCAAACGCCATATAGTTAGCGTAAGCAGGTTCTGGTACGATAATCTCGTCGCCAGGGTTGAGGCAGCTCATGAAAGAGAAGAGTACAGCCTCAGAACCTCCCGATGTAATGATGATATCATCGGCAGTTACGTTGATGTTGAATTTCTTATAGTAATCTACAAGCTTCTCGCGATAGCTGAGATAGCCCTGACTTGGAGAATACTCCAAGACCGTGCGGTCTATATGCTTCAGGGCATCTAGGCCACATTGAGGAGTTGGAAGGTCAGGCTGACCGATGTTGAGGTGATATACCTTTACTCCACGTTTTTTTGCTGCGGCAGCCAGAGGAGCCAACTTTCTGATAGGTGACTCTGGCATTTCAAGACCGCGTACAGATATTTCTGGCATCTTAAAATATTGTTTCTTTCTATTAATTATCCGTGTCGAAAATTGAATTCTATGACCTTCTGGTCTTTTCAATTTACGCTAATCGGCTGCAAAGATAAGAAAATTAGATGAGAATTGAGAATAACTTTCGGTTAAATTTTATTTTTTGATTAAAAACTCTTTAAATATGTCGCTCTTTGCTTTCTTTTTTATAACTTTGCACTTAATTTCAAGAAATGTTATAAGATTATACGAATTAATTAAAATAAGTAAGAAGAAAATTATGAGAAGTAGAACAAGTACATGGTTTGAGACCAAAGTGAAATATCAGAAGACAATGGAGGATGGTTCAGAAAAGGTTGTCTCTGAAGCATACGTAGTAGATGCTTTGAGCTTTACCGAGGCTGAGAGCGCCATCATCGATGAGATGTCGGTTTATGTAAGCGGCGAGTTGAAGGTGAGCGGTATCGGTAAGGCTGGCTACGGCGAAATCTTCTTCAGCGATGTGGATGATGATGATAAGTGGTATAAGGCTAAACTCCAGTTCATCACGATTGATGAGAAGAGTGAGAAGGAGAAGCGCAGCAATGTTACTTATCTTGTTCAGGCTAAGTCTCTCGCCCGTGCCCTCCGTTATATTGATGAGGTGATGGGCAAGACGATGATTGATTATGATGTGATTGGTTTGAACGAAACCAAACTCATGGATGTATTCGAGCACCATGCTCCTAACGAGAAGAAAGAGGAGAAGAATGATGTGCCTGAATACGAGGAGCAAAAATAATTGAACTATGTATGATGTAAAAGGAAATCTCCATGAGGTGCTGGGCAGCTTGCCTGCCGGCGTCCGTCTTGTTGCCATCAGCAAGTTCCATCCCAACGAGTATATCGAGGAGGCTTATGCTGAAGGACAGCGTATCTTCGGCGAGAGTCACGAACAGGAACTCGCCAGGAAGGTGGCTTCGCTGCCTGAGGACATCGAATGGCATTTCATTGGTCATCTGCAGACCAATAAGGTGAAGTATATCGCACCTTATATCTCGATGATTGAGTCGGTAGACAGTCTGAAACTTCTCAAGGAGATTGAGAAACAGGCTGCCAAGCACAATCGTGTGGTGAAGGTTCTTCTGGAACTTCATCTGGCAGTGGAAGATACCAAATCGGGTCTTTCTCTTGATGCTTGCCGCGAACTCCTGGAGGCAGGCGAATGGCGGGAGATGAAGCATGTGCAGATTTGTGGCATCATGATGATGGCATCTAATACAGACGATGAGCAGCAGATTGCTCAGGAGTTTGATGAGGCTGCCCGGTTCTTTGATGAGATAAAGGCCAGATATTTTGCCGATGATGATGCTTTCTGCGAGCGTAGCTGGGGTATGAGTCACGATTATCATATTGCCGTCAAGCACGGCAGCACGATGGTTCGTGTAGGTACCACCATCTTCGGTCCTAGAATATATTAAAAAGCAAGGGAATTTATAAATTAGGCACGGATTACGCGGATTACACGGATTTATGGCGCTAATGCCAATAAACCATATTTATGGTTTTGTAAAAATCCGTGTAATCCGTGTAATCCGTGCCTTATCTTTCGTTTAGAATACTATCTTCTGTCCCTTGCTGGTGATATAAATCTTGCCCTTTTGTGGAACGGAAACCTTTCTGCCTTCCAGATCAAAGTATGCTGTCGGTCTGTCTTTACCGATGATGACCGAAGAGATTCCGGTAGGAGAGAAGTTCTTGAGATAATCGAAGGTAACCAGACCGGTTGCTTCATCCTTTGTGATGTTGTAGAGCGGATGACTCGTATCAACACTGTTGTTCAGGGTGATACTGGTCAGACTGTTCACCTCATACTCTGTAGCAGAGCCCGCCTTGTAGGTTGGGAACGGGTCGTTCTGAAGACTCGTTATAATATCAGCATCGCTAACTTTCTTGTTATAGCTGTTGTATACCATTCCGTCTGCAGGAACAATCATGACCCTTGGCTTACCTGTCGTGTTGTTGGGATTATCAAACAGATTAACCGATGGCAATTCATCGTAGTCGATGCGCCATACCAGCATTCCGTAACCCATAGCCTCCTTGTACCATCCCTCGTTTCTGATATTCTGCAGCAGCAGGTATTCGCCCTGGCTGTTGGCTATAATCTTGTATGCATCCGATGCTATGTCGTATGGTTCCAGCTTTATCTGCTGCGCCTCGGTATCAGAAAGGAGGGTAGGCTGTTTCCATCCTACAATGCTCTTCTCCCATGGTGAATAAGGGATTGGCTGATAGCCGTTAGCCTGATAATTGCCCATATCCATAACGTCCCAATATTCAGGACTCTGGTTGTGCTCTGTGATACCATTGGTAGGATAGATGTCTGGCAAACCGAGGGTATGCGAAAATTCATGGCAGAAGAGACCGATACCATTGATGTAGTATTTACCGTCTTTGGTATCTGCAGGCTTATTGTTCAGCTCGTTGTTGATGCCGAACCGGGATACTGTTTTCCCGTCATAGGTTCCCAGTCCTCCTACGGTACCCGATTTCGGCCAGAGACAATCGCCTGAATTACCTGAGATGCTTTCAGAATAGCCGGCATAGATTACGTATACCAGGTCTACATATCCGTCGCCATCGCTGTCGTAATTGGCAAAGTTAACCTTGTCGTCTACCTGCTGGCAGGCTTCCTTAATCATCTGAGGAAAGTTGGTGTCACTTCCGTCGCCACCTCCGTTCTTGCCATAATAAGCTGAATTCCTGCTTACCGTAACAGGACCCACTACGTCAAACTGTGGTATAAACTGGTTATCGCTCATGTCAGCGAAATACTGCTGTACGCTGCCGTAGTTCTGGCAGTAAGTCATGTTGGTGATAAACACTTCTTTATCAGCCTCAGGCATAGCTTCTCCCTTCTTTCCGTTGAGGTAATGGTTGAATGTAGCAACCGGATCCTTACTCTTGAACTTCACATCCTGAAACTGCACCAGGAGTACCAATGCCTTCGGACTTCCCTTATGAGGGAAATAGCTTGGGCTCACGGTTCCTATTTCAGAAGCTCTTGTGATATTCTCTGAAGAGAAAGCACGGGTCTTTCGGGTGTTCAGCTCTTCGGCAGTTATCTTTTCGTATTTTCCGTCTTGGGTTTCCCGCAGGGGCGTACCGTCCAGCAGCATGTAGTAGTGGAAGGTTTCGTCGCCATGCAGGGTAGCACATGCTACGGTTCCATCAGCCAGCATAATCTTGGCGATGCCCGGTTTAGCCTTTACGGCATAGAGATTGGCGATGCCCAGGAAGGCGAGCGCCAGAGAGATGATTGTCTTCTTCATAAACAGTTAGGATAGATGGGGGATTATTTATAAAAGTATTGTCCTTTCTTCTGAGTCTGGTGACCAAACTCGATGGCGTGATGCGGACAATGGTGATAGCAGGTAAAGCAGGTGAGGCAATCCTTGTGATGCAGCCATTCCGGATATTCTCCATGACCGCCCTTGATATCGCCTACAGGACAGACGTTGGCACAGATGCCACACTTCACGCACTTGTCTTTCTCCACATGAAACCGCTTGTCGGTGATGAGCACCTTCTCAAAGAATCCGCCCACAACCTTGGTGAAGAACCAGGGGATAGGACCTTTTACCAGACGGTTCATGCCCTTTTTCCTGTCAAATACTTCTTCGCAGATAACCGCCAGTTCCTGTGCCGATTTCGATTTCTTACGAACTTCGCGCTCCTTCGGATCAACATCCATGAAAGGAAGTCCTACATAAGATTCCGGCATGATGAGCGAGTAGGAAGCAGAAACTTCCGTGATGCCTAATGCCTGAAGCGATGCATTCAGCGCAATCGTATCGTTGAGGTTTTCGATGGTGAGTCCGATGCTGTCGCCTGCAGTACAGACGCAATAGGCGAAAGGCTGTTTCCTGAACGTCTCCTTGTCTTCAGCAGTAGCATCAGGAGTTTCTCTCCGTATCTTCATCTTCCTGATAAACTCCCTTACAAGGCGTGGAACCCTCCAGCCATGTACGGGGAAAACGAATCCGAGCCGTTCATTCTCTTTCAGAATAAACGGCTCGGCTATATTGTGGCTTGAATCATCCGCCCGCATATAAGGGGCGATAGGAATCAAGTCTTCGTGTGTAGCCGCTGCCAGTCTGGCTGCTGCCCACTTGGTATTTCCTGTTCCGGAGAAATAGAAAATCATGCTTACTTTTAATATGTATTGAGCTAGATTATTTCTTTTCTGTCATAACACCTTCTATATAGAGGCGTGACATTTCTACATTGCCGTTAGAACGGATGGTGATGCTCTTCTTGAAATGACCAGGGAACATGCCCTTGCCGTTATAGGTAACACTAATCTGTCCCTTCTCGCCTGGAGCGATAGGCTTCTTGGTATAAGAAGGTACGGTGCAGCCGCAGCTGGCAATAGCCTGGTTGATAATCAAAGGCTTGTTGCCTACATTGGTGAAGGTAAAGGTAGCCTTCTGTACCGGATTTGACTCTTCGAACGAACCGAAGTTGTGTATCAGTTTGTCGAACTTAATCTCTGCCTGAGCAGATGCAGTAGCTACAAGAGCCACCAGCATAGTGAGTGTCAATATGATTCTTTTCATCTTCATATCCTTTCTTCTTTTTTATATTTCCTCTTTAATTTGTTTCTTATTTTTATATAATTCGATGCAAAAGTACATATAAAGTTTAGTATTACGCTACTTTTTTACATTATTTAAAACAATTATGCCTTATATTTCATGTTACAGCCTTCTTTTCTGTGGAAAAGTGGGGGCGCAATACTCCTCATTTTGAAGACGTTTGCAGATTCCTGAACAAAAATCCCCCAACCTTAATCACTTAAGATTGGGGGATAGAGTAGAAAAAATAATAAAGTATGAACAATATCAACAGAATAGAGGGCTAAATGTGGAAATTGATTTCATTCAGCCAAGCCTGAACACTGAAGCAGGGACAGGACTTGTGGACGTTCGGGAGATCACGATGACCTAGGATCTCGGCTTCGGGATAGTCTACGCACAGACTCGTCAGGAGATTCTGGAGCGACTGCTTCTGAGCCTTCGTACGGGTATCTGCCGGATTGCCGTCGGCGTCGAGACCGCCTTCGTAACAGATGCCGATACTGTGTGCATTGAAATGGCGGGCGTGGGCACCGATTTCTGATTCGGGACGTCCGGGGTAGATGACGCCGTCTTTCGTGATGTAATAGTGATAACCGATACTGCGGAAACCACGGGCTAAATGACAGGCTTCGAGCTTTTCGAAGGTGAAGTCCTGTGTGACGCGGGTGGCAGAACAGTGGATGACAATAAGTGATATTTTTCTTGTGTTTTTCATAGTGCTGAATCTTTAAAGGGTTGATACTACTGGCAGCTCTGCACACAAAAGGCAGAGGCTACGGCGGTGAGAACGGTAATGACGAAATTCAGAATTTTCTTGAGTGTTTCTTTTTTCATTTTCATTTGATTTAAGGTTAATAAATGGATTGGGGGCTCGGATTTCCTATATCCGGGCGATACTGGAGAAGGAAGGCTGACAGGATGAGCAGATGGGCTTGATAGCGCGTGTTTCAATGATGCTTGCTATATTGATGGATAGCCGGGGGTGCTATAGCCGAATCCCGGACTGCATCCTGTCTAAAACCTTCTTTCTTCATCTACTGGCGATGGGTTACTCCAGGCCGTCGCTACCATCGGAGCCGCTGCTCCCGGTGTTGCCGGATCCGCTAGTCTGTGTTGAATCGCCACCTTGGTTTGTGCCGCCACCCTGGGTAGTATCGCCTGTGTTGTCCTTACCGCCGTCTGGTGGAGTAGCATCTCCTGTTACGGCTGTGGCCTTCTTCAGGGATGCATCGAGGTTCAGACTGTTTGCCTTGAACTCACCGGTGCCACGGGCACGGAGCTTCAGTCCGGCAATGTTCTTGGTGATGCTGAATTCCTTCTCGGAGGCAGCACCTTCCTTGTTCTTGATGCCGATGCTGAAAATGGCGAGGTCGGGAATCTTCACGGCGATACCCTGCAGAACCAGTTCTCTTACGCAGCTCACCATGTCGGTGAGCATACCCTTGATGGCTCCCTTCGAGAACGGGGTGTTGTGACTTTCCATGTGCTCTGCGAGTTCATCAAGACCATAGGTCTGGGTGACTACAGGGTAGGCGAAAAACTTGCCGTAAGCGGCGCTCAACTTCTCGTTGACATACTTCTTCAATGTGTACAGAATCATAGTGTCTTCATTTTTAAGGTTAATAAATTGTGTTTGTGTTGTAGGGGGCGCTGCGCATTGCCTCTTGGTGGTATGAGATGTTATCTCTGAACCACAATGCAAAGATACGAAATCGGTGAGGGGTCAACTCACAGTTGCTCATACTTGCTCATGTTTTATCATACTTTTTCATAGATTCTTTTTTTCTGGAGTTTATAAGCCCACTGAACTTTCGCAAGTAAGATCCACACGCTCTTTTGGGCCTTCAGCCCGTACTTGAACCACATGCGAAAGTTCAATCAATTATTTGCATGTTTTCGTAAATGTTTTGAGAATATTTTACCTTTTTCTGAAATTATTTTCGTACTTTTGCAAGCGTATTTCAGATTTGCTGAAAGTGGATGTAAACGATTTGTTGAACAAAAAATGTATCAAAGAATGATGAACGATATATTGAAACAGATAAACGCTGGCGAGGTGTCGGGGGTGCAGTTCAAGGAACGCATTCTCGACAAATATGATATTGCCTGTGAGTTAGTGGCGTTCAGTAATTCACATGGTGGTAAGTTGGTAGTTGGTATAAAGGATAAGACCGGAGAAACCAATGCCTTGTCGTATTCTGAGGTACAAGAAACAACCAACTTGTTGAGTGACATTGCTTCTGAAAACGTAGTGCCATCCATTCTGATAAAGATAGATACAGTTGAAGTTGAGGATGGCAACTTGGTTGTTGCTACTGTGAAGGAAGGACTCAACAAGCCTTATCATGACAACAAGGGAATCGTATGGGTGAAGAATGGTGCCGACAAGCGTAAAGTGTTCGACAATGCTGAACTTGCAGAAATGATGACCGACTGCGGAAGTTTTGCACCAGACGAGGCTGGTGTTAGGGATGCAACTGTCAACGACCTTGATGCAACGACCATCAAGCAGTTTCTTGGCAACCGTTTTGATAGAGTGTTGGAAAACAAAGGCTTGACAGGTGACGCTTTTAATGAAGCATCACTTGATATGATATGCTCTGCCATAGCTAAGGGGCATGACTGTGAGAAGATACTTCGCAATCTGCGATTTATCCGTCCTGATGGTTCACTAACCGTTGCTGCCATGCTTTTGTTTGGCAAATACACCCAACGCTGGATGCCAATGATGACAGCCAAATGTATCTGTTTTGCAGGCAACAGCGTCGGCAGCAAGGTTTTTCGTGACAAGGTGAATGATGCAGATATGGAGGGAAATCTGCTTCATCAGTATGACACGATCATGGATTTCTTCACTCGTAATCTGCATAATGTGCAGGTGGGAGAAGAATTCAACAGCATGGGTAAGTTGGAAATACCTTATACCAGCTTGGTTGAGTTCACGGTAAACAGCCTTGTACATCGCTCGTTGAACATGAAAGCCCCTGTTCGCATTTTCATTTTCGACAATCGTGTTGAGATTCACAGTCCGGGTGCATTGCCTAACGGACTCACTATTGATGACATCAAGGCAGGAACTTCTATGCCTCGCAATATGTTCCTTTTTAACAATGCTATATACTTGCTGCCATACACTGGTGTAGGTAGTGGCATCACTCGTGCACTGGACGAAGATATCAATGTCACGTTTATGAATAATGACAAGGCACAGGAATTTGTCATCACGGTTTGGAGAGAAGAAAGTAACCAAGTCGAGGGGGAAAGTAACCAAGTCGAACAAAAAAGTAACGAAGTCGAGGGAAAAAGTAACCAAGTCGAAGACCATAACACTGGACTTAGACACTCTGACACCGACCATGACACTCGACTTAGACACTCTGGCACCGACTTAGACACTTCTGAGAACGACTTAGATACTCGACTTAGACACTCTGGCGCCGACTTAGACACTTCTGAGAACGACTTAGACACTCGACTTAGACACTCTGACACTCCAAAAGTGTCATTGTCTAACAAGCAAAGGGACATAGTAAATTTCTGTTCTGTTCCTCGAACCACAAAAGAGATACTTGACAGAATTGGAGTCAGCATGCATTCCAAGAACCGAGAACGTTACATCACCTCCCTTGTTGCAGCAGGATATTTGCAGATGACCAACCCTGAAAATCCTACGGCAAGCAATCAAAAATACAAGAAAGTAACAATAAAATAGTAAGAATGATAGACTCTTTATATTTCCTTCAGTTTGCATGTTTCATCTTCATGCTCATCAATGCCCTTATCCTCGGCATCACCCACCTGCACATGAAGTGGACCAACCGACGCTATGAGTGGTCACGCTGGCTGATACTTGCAGGTATGACGGGACTTGCCATACAATATCTCTTGCAGATGCTCTTGGGTTTTCGTGCGAAAAGCGATAACTTGGGAGCTATTTTCAACATTCTTGTCTATACCCCATGCTTCACCACTATCTCCATGGGCATATACAACATTGAGGCGACCCATGCCAACCGCCGAAAGATGAACATCGTCTGCGCTTGCATTTATGCCGCCATCATTGCAGTTTTCTGCATAGGCTACAGCAATAGCGGAAGTCTTAACATTGGCTACTGGCTCTATGCGATGCTTGTATTGTTCGGCGCAAACGTAGCGTATTGCATCTATATGATTATGATTGAGATGCGGAAACGCAAGTAAATGTTAGAGCTGATGACTGGTGGCGACATGCTGCCCTACGTGCGATATGCCCGAGCCAGTGTCTTCGCCCTGTTCTTCTCTGCCCTTACCATGCCTTTCGTCATCCTCTCTACCACCTTATTATATATAATAGGACCGTTGGCTCTGCTCTCTATCCTTTTCTTCAACCTGAGTTTCGTGGCATTGGGCTACAATTACGTTCCTACCGAGGAACTCTTGGATAAGGAGGAAGAAGAAAGCGCAGCCATAGCAGATGAAGAAACAGAAAATGGGGGAGCATCTTTGGAAAGCTCCGATGTGCAGAATGCAGAGTCTGCCGATAGTAAAGAAAACTTACAGCCAATTTCTCAGGAGCGTCAGATGTTCATCAAGGAGAAGCTCGACAAGTGGTGTGCTGATTTGGGCTACAAAGACACCACAGTAAACATGTTTACCCTGTCACGCTCGCTGAACATTTCCAAGAACGAGCTGTCACGCTACTTCACTTCATGCCTTAACTCTACCTTCCGCATCTGGCTTGCCGAGGTACGTTTTGAGGCAGCAAAGAAGATGATGCTCGACTATCCCGACTACAACAACGACATCATTTCTGCCGAATGTGGCTTCTCTTCACGCTCCTATCTCTATCGCATATTCAAAGAGAAAGAAGGTTGCTCCCCAACTGTCTGGAGAGCGAAAATACAATAAAATCACGCCTTAGGTGTCTACTTCCCCCACCAAGTAGACACCTATTTTGTAGGAAGTAGACACCTAAGTGGGGCAAGTAGACACCTTTTTTGAAAGAAAAACCCTATATTTGCACCATGGAAAATATAATTCAGACTTTCACGAAAGAAGAACAAGCCATTTTTTTCGTGGCATTGTTTCTTCTGATTTTCGCCCTGGTCATGAGCTATGCCATGGTTCAAGACTACAGGATGTATCTTGATGAGAACTACAAGGCTCGCTACAGCTTCTGTGATTTCATCAAGAGAGAACGCTTTTATATCTATTTGCTGTTTGCATCCATTTTTATCAGCCTGACAAATCTCTTGTATTTTCTGGAGTGAGCTTAACAATAAGCAGAAAAATTTAAATAACAAATATAATATTAATTTATGAAAAAAATTACCAATCAATTCAATGGGTCGCATGCCGACCGTATGAACTATGGGGGGGCAAAATTCTGTAGATTTGCTCTGTTCCCATTGATGTTGTTGATGTTGTTGCTTCTGCCTGCCAATATGGTGGCGCAGACCACAACAGAAGACCCTCGCTATGTTTTGTTCAAAGGCTTGGAGGGTATAACCGATGTTACCATTACTGACAATGGCAGTTATCCTTGGCAGGAGCTGGACTTGAACGCAGATGGAATGAAGGATCTTGGCTTCACTATTCCTGATGGTAGCAAGGGACTGATGTCAAGTAATTATCATGTGGACGGAAGTTCTTCAGAGACTGTAGTCAATTTCACTGTAGAAAAGCCTATGTTATTGATGTTTAAGTATCTCGTTTCTTCAGAAGAATTTGATGAAGCCACTATTACTTTAGATAACAAAAAGTCTTGGACGATTAGCGAAATAAATCAAATAGAGATTAAAGAATTATTATCTGTTGGCAAGCATTCTTTGAAGTTGTCTTACACAAAAGACGGCTCAGATAATGAAAATGCCGACCGCACATGCATATACGATCTGAAAACAGCAACCACTTTTTCTGAATATGTTGCAGACTACGTTGCTACGAACTCTACATTGACTTTCAAAAAAATCACTTCAGACAATCTGGAAGGTCTTGATTTAAGCCGTATGGCTGTGGTAGATAACACACAGACGGTGAGCAACATGTGCTCTCTTTTAGGTATAAAGGCGAGTACAATTAAGAACATTGTTTTCGAAGATAATTTCAAAACTTACGCTCCTACATCGTTGAGAGAATTCTTTAATGGCTGCGAAACCTTGGAAACAATTTCAGGCCTTGAATATTTGAATACAGCGAATGTGGAGTTTATGGACAATATGTTCAATGGCTGCTCCGCTCTCAAATCTCTCGACCTCACTAACTTCAATACAGCGAAGGTGACGGATATGGGCAATATGTTCTATGGCTGCTCCGCTCTCACCTCTCTCGACCTCACTAACTTCAACACAGCGAATGTGGAGTTTATGTACTATATGTTCGAAGGCTGCTCCGCTCTCAAATCTCTCGACCTCACTAACTTCAACACAGCGAAGGTGACGGATATGAGCTTTATGTTCTATGGCTGCTCCGCTCTCACTTCTCTCGACCTCACTAAATTCAACACAGCGAAGGTGGTGAATATGGGCAATATGTTCTATGGCTGCTCCGCTCTCACCTCTCTCGACCTCACTAACTTCAACACAGCGAATGTGGATTTTATGGACAGTATGTTCAATGGCTGCTCCGCTCTCAAATCTCTCGACCTCACTAACTTCAACACAGCGAAGGTGGTGAATATGTACATGATGTTCAATGGCTGCTCCGCTCTCGAATCTCTCGACCTCACTAACTTCAACACAGCGAAGGTGACGTATATGAACAATATGTTCTATGGCTGCTCCGCTCTCACAACCATCTACGCCAGCGACAAGTTTGATACGGACAATGTTAAGTACGGTTTAGATATGTTCACTGGTTGCAAAAGTCTCAAAGATTATAGCGATAGCAAGACCGACCACACCTATGCCAACTGCGGCGGCACGGATGGTTATTTTACTCCTGGATGTGCTTATGCTGAGTTTGACAATGCTACTGGAACTCTTTCATTCCGCTACAAGGGAGTAAAGCCCGAAGGTGCTTATGATTTGAATTTGGGTGGAAGTGATCCTGAATGGAAAACTCTAGGAACTAATGTCAATAAGGTGGTCTTCGATGCTTCGTTTGCCAATGCAAGACCAACGAGCTGTTATTACTGGTTCTGTGGCTGCTCTAAACTGACAGATATAGAAGGCATCGAGAATCTTAACACCGAGAATGTGACGAATATGAACTCTATGTTCGATAGATGCTCAGCTCTCACCTCGCTCGACCTCACTAACTTCAACACAGCGAAGGTGTCGGATATGAGCTATATGTTCGTGGGCTGCTCCGCTCTCACAACCATCTTCGTCAGCGATAAGTTTGTTACGGACCAGGTTACTGATGGTCGTGATATGTTCCATATGTGCATCAATCTCATCGGTGCCATAGAATACGACGGAAGTAAGAGCGACCACACTTATGCCAACTACGATAATGGCTACTTCAGTCCGGAAGGCGGATTCCATGCGTATGCCGAGTTTAACGAAGGCACAGGAACGCTTACATTCAGACGCGGCCTTTCCAAGCCTGAAGGAGCTTATGATTTGAATGAAGGTAACGCTACACCTGAGTGGAGGAAAGAGAAAGAGCCCGAACATAACAATGATGAATTTTTTAATCCTGGTAGCAAGATTGATATTCGTAAGGTAGTCTTCGATGCTTCGTTTGCCAATGCAAGACCAACGAGCTGCTATAAGTGGTTCGATATGTGTACCTCTCTGACCGAAATTGAAGGTATTGAGAATCTGAATACAGAGAAAGTAACAAACATGGGCTCTATGTTCTCGGGTTGCTATGTGCTTAACCCGCTTGACGTCTCTAACTTCAATACTCAGAACGTGGAAGATGTGAGCGAAATGTTTGTTTCCTGTATGAAACTTAAATCGCTCAACGTCTCTAACTTCGATACTCAGAAAGTGAAAAATATGAGCAGTATGTTCTATAACTGCAATAGTCTTACCTCGCTCGACGTCTCTAACTTTAATACTCAGAACGTGGAGAAAATGAGCTATATGTTTAGTTGTTGCGAAGGTCTTAATTCTCTCGATCTCTCTAAGTTTGATACTCAGAACGTGAAAGATATGAGCGGTATGTTCTGGAATAGCTCTGCTCTCACAACCATCTATGCCAGCGACAAGTTTGTTACAACAAAGGTAAGTAGTGGGGCTAAGATGTTCGAAGGCTGCACCTCGCTCAAGGGTGCAATAACAGAATATGACAAAAATAAGACCGACAACACCTACGCCAACTACGTGGATGGCTACTTCACCAAGCTGGTAGGCAAGAATGGTGATGAGAAGATAGGAGCAACGGGAGAAATTCTTGCAGCTGATAATCTCACTCTTGATGACAACAAGGACTTCGTAGCTAACGAGAAGTTCGCAGCCAAGGCTGCATTTTATAGCCGCTCGATGAATGCTGGCACCACCTGGGGAACGCTCTGCTTGCCATTCGCCATTGCCCAGAGCCAGGAAACAGAATGTAAGTTCTATCGTCTCACAGGTATTGACAATGATAATGAATGCATCACCCTTGAGAGTTGCGAAGGAGCAGAAATTCCTGCCGGCACTCCGGTGCTCTTCAAGATGAATGAGGGTGAGCAGACACTCAGCATTTCTGCACAAGATGCAAGCATCGTTACTGAGCCTAAGGCTGGAACAAACACAGATGTCAACCTCGTAGGTTCATTCACCAAGATTGGCGGCAATGGCAATCAGGGTCTTGACAAAAACGACTACATCATTGGCAAGGATAAGTTCTGGCGTGTCTCTGACTTGAATGATGGCAAGGGCGTGGGTATCAAACCGATGCGTGCATACATCCATCCAGCCACAGCATCTCAGGCAAGAGCAGCCATGCTGAGCATCGGAAAGGGTGATGGCACTACTGCCATTGACAACCTCAACGCTATCAGCAACGATGCCAATGCAGAATACTATGATGCAAATGGTCGTCGTACCAATGGTCTGCAGAAGGGTCTGAACATCGTGAAGCGTGGCAGCAAGACTTATAAAATCATGGTTAAGTAAAGAATTTTAAAATCAAAAGGATATGAAAAAGAAAGAATATACAAAGCCAGAGATACAGGTGGTAAACATCACCTCTTGCACCCTCCTTGCAGCATCTACTATGCAGCAAGGAAAAGGTGACAGTGGTAGACCAGAAATGGAAGACGACTGGTATTATGGTGATTAACAGTCATTATAACGCCTAACGGCAAAATACAGGAAGAGGGTGTGTCATAAGTCTATGGCGCACCCTTTTCGTTTTTCTTCTTTTTCCAGA
>ERZ791808.13-NODE-13-length-214153-cov-31.752908_pt1 | contig 214153 bp, 189 predicted proteins | sample MGYA00510305_ERZ791808 | MGnify/ENA primary metagenome ERZ791808 (study PRJEB30046, sample SAMN00792024) | human gut metagenome | study: EMG produced TPA metagenomics assembly of the A metagenome-wide association study of gut microbiota in type 2... | reverse complement strand
ATACTAATTACGCTATGAATACAGCTAAGTTCTCTTATAACCCAAAACGACATTCATTGTTGTATTTAACTAGAAAAGACGATTTTATAGTAGAAGAATATGATATAAAAAAAAGAAAAATAATTAAGACATACCCACTTTCATATTCAATAATAAATCCAAAAGGATCTTTGCTATATGCAGATATGGATGCACCTAATGTTAATTTTGTAGACAATAAAATAATCTATAATTATCCATACGAATCTACAATATATCTATTAGACATGGATTCCGGAAAACAATTATTGATAGATGCCCCAAGTTGCTATACTTCAAATAAAGCACAGACGTGCAATGCTAATGGGTATTCAATTTGGGAGAGACACCGAATCGAAAATGTACACTTTTACGATATTATGTATTTACCGGAATGTAAAACATATATTCGATTACACATAGGTGGAATTGATTTTTCAGAAAAAGAGTCTGTGCAAACATTACTTGATAGTAGACCTATTTACATGATGGCTTTTGATAAAGATTTTAATATTATGGGCGAAAGTAAACTAGCAGGAAAACGATATAGTTGCTTTACAGGATGGTGTGCATTGAAAAATTCTGTATTGTTATTCAATGAAAACAGCTTATCGGATTCCATTAGTTATGAAACCTTGAATGTAGATATTATCAGCTCCATTAGAGGTCTTTAATATCCTCTATGATTAAATGCACTGTAGGGGAAGTAGAGTTGGAAAAGTATTAAATTCGAGTATGCTCAATAAATAAAGTTTAATTTAGAGAAACCCTGCCTAGAGTCTTGGGTTTCTCCTTTAAAGAAAAGAGGATTAGTCCGATGCAAACTTAATGGAAATAATCAGAATCTGCAAGTCATGTATTTGCTTTTTCTGCGGTGGAGTTCTTTCCGACAAAAGATGAAAACAACTTTTATTAATCATCGAAACATAGAAAAGAGATGAAAAAGAATATTTTGAAAGCAACACTGGTTGCTGCATTTGCTCTGATAGCAGGATTTAATGTGTATAACTCTCAGAAGTCGGATGTGATGTCTGAGTTGGCTTTGGCTAATGTGGAAGCATTGGCTGATGATGGTGAGACACTTACTCCCACAGAATGTCCGGGTGGAAGACATCTTTGTCAATGGATAATATACCCAGGCGGTTCTGTTACCTACTATGACAGAAACGGAGAAGATACTATTTAGTTTGGAAAAAAACACTGGATTGGAACTGACTAAAATTAGTGAATGATTTGAACTCGTTTTTTATCTAATACCAAGAATTTATGAATATCAAAATTATATTATTAGGATTGTTTACTTTAAGTTTTGTTCAATGTACCACTCATACAACGGATACAACTATAGGATATAAGTTTTCCAATCAAGAGACGTTGGTATTTGAGGACATAGATTATCCTGAAATACTAGGTGATATCATGCAGATTATTAAAATAGATAGCCTTTTGCTGATAAATGATTATTATGGAGATTCTTTACTTACTGTGTTCAATCTTAATAGTAATAAAGTAGAAAGAAAATTATTGGGGCAGGGAGAGGGCCCCAATGAACTAATATCCCCATTAGAAGTTCTTTTGTCGAATAATAATTTATGGATTTTAAGTCGTCCTATTCATCAGTTAAATCATCTATCAACACAGTCTATTCATAAAACCCCAAAACTGGTAAGAGATCTGCAAGTTAAAACAGAGGCGGATTGTTTCGTTCCATTAACCGATACTCAATTTGTGTTGTCCGGTTTTTGGAAGAAACGATATGCGTGGATGAACTTACAAAAAAGTGATGAGTTAATAGAGTTTGGTGAATTCCCGGACTTCTGGGAGGCAGAAAAAGATATTCCACACTTATCTAAAGCTATGTTTCATCAATGCCATTTTGCAGTAAATCCTCAAAAACATTTATTTGCTTCATGCTCTTATTTTGTTTTGGAAATCTATGAATATGACCCGTCAGGTAAAAAATGTCCGACACTGAAATTTAAAAAGCAACTTGGAAAATATCAATATAAATTCAGTACTGACGAACATGTTGTCTTCGCAAAGATGAAAGAAGGATGCGACCCGGTCTCTGTCGACATAGTGGGCACGGAAAATCATATTTATCTCTTGACTCAAGACCCGGAACAGAGAAAGCAAAGGAATATTCTAGTCCTTGACTGGAAAGGAAATCCTGTGAAGTTACTGAAAACAGGGCAACGAGTAATGTGTTTTGCCGTTGATGAAGAGAACCAAATGGGATATGGAATTATTCAGGACCCGGAAGATAAGCTTGTATCATTTAAATACAATCTGTGAAAATTTACGCAATAGCTTAATTTAAAGAATAAAAAGAGATGAAAAAGAATATTTTGAAAGCAACACTGGTTGCTGCATTTGCTCTGATAGCAGGATTTAATGTGTATAACTCTCAGAAGTCGGATGCGATGTCTGAGTTGGCCTTAGCTAATGTGGAAGCATTGGCTAGCGGTGAAATTGATGTGAACACCTCTTATGGATATGGCCTAAGAGATTGTAAAGATTCAGATGGAAATCTTACGGGCAAGCGTTGCGAACTGACGCATCCTTATGATACTTGCAATAACAAATTAACATGGGGAAACTGCCGCTAATTATGTATAGATGTATATTCATGTTCCTTTTGTTGTGCACAAGTTGTGTAGAACAAAAGGATACTACTTCAATCAAGATAGATTTGATGGCAACAGATAGTGATACCCTGTATTATTCCTCATTTGTTGACTCCTTGAGTTATATACCATTGGAAACAAAAGATGATTGTTTAATAAGGGAGATAACGGATGCTATCCTGACCAATCAATACATCTTCATTTTAGACACCCCACAACAGTCCGTTTGGATATATAGCACAAAAGGGAAATTCATACGCTCACTTCATCATCAGGGTAACGGTCCCGGAGAATATATAAACCTGATACAGTTTGAATATGATGCCGACAACAGGGAACTGTTATTATTGGACGGCTGGAATAAATCCATCCTGCGATATTCCCCTGATGATAAATTCATTGATAAAACAGTACTTGATATATATCCCTCAGATTTCAAGAAGACCGCTGATGGATATCTATTATCAATGTTGGGAGCCCCGGACAGCATTGGAGGAGTCTATTCTTATTCTTCGCAGAATCATAAGTCGACGCAATTAATAAAACGAACCTACAATTTGCCATGCAATTTTAATTGGGAATTAATGGGTTATGACAACGAGATAACTTTCATGGCACCTCCTTTTGATAATATAGTTTACAGTTATGATAAGAAAGGAGCATTAAGACAACAAATACCTTTTAAAATCTATCCACTTCCTACACAATCCTATACAGAAGATGTTTCCACCCAACATTTGCCCGATTTCATTCGGACAAATTATATAGAAAGTTCCCATTGGTTGTACGCAACATATTGGCGTGCGGAATCAGGTTTAAGAGTGTTTTTATACAATAAACAAAATGGAGATCTTCAAATAGGGAAACGTTTGGTGAATGATATTGACAGAGTTAAATATACCTATATGACTTCGTCCTGCAATCACAACCGATTTGTCTTTGGATACAGGAAAGAAGAGAATACGGATGACAATCCGATATTACAGATATTACATCTTAAGAATTAGATATGCATTGCGTCAGCCACCGTTTCTTCGCTTGGTATTATTTCAAGGCAAAGAAGCCAGAAACTTATATAAAGGCTACTCGTCGCTTAAATAAGATGTTGTATTGCAATACAAATACATCCCCGCTTCGGTTAATGATAGCAGGGAATGCCAAATAAATAGAGTTTAATTTAGAGAAACCCTTCCTTCCCTTGGGTTTCTCCTTAAAGAAAGGAGGATTAGTCCGATGCAAACTTAATGGAAATAATCAGAATCTGCAAGTCATGTATTTGCTTTTTCTGCGGTGGAGTTCTTTCCGATAAAAGATGAAAACAACTTTTATTAATCATCGAAACATAGAAAAGAGATGAAAAAGAATATTTTAAAAGCAACACTGGTTGCTGCATTTGCTTTGATAGTAGGATTTAATGTGTATAACTCTCAGAAATCGGATGTGATGTCTGAGTTGGCTTTGGCTAATGTGGAAGCATTGGCTGAATCAGAATTAAGCCAAAAGTGTGGTGACTGCAGTACTGATAAACAGGTATATTGTTGTACTCTAGTTATAGAAGGATTAGGTACATTTACACTTAATAAAGATTAATCCCATTAAATAAAAGGAGAGATTTAAAAAAGTTAGGTCTCTCTTATAATAAAAGTACCATGAAACTCATATATAAACACATATTATTTTTGCTTTTATTGCTGTGTATTTCTTGTACAAGTGTATCAAACAATAAAATAATGTTTCCAACAAAAAACTTTAAGACAATAAAGGGAAAACAAATTTTATCAGATTTGTTTATTGGACGGCCTTTAAAAATGAATATTGTGGATAATAAGCTCTTAATGATAGATAAATATGAAGGTAAACAAATAACGATGATTGATTTGATAAATACCAATAAAATCGAACGTATTGCTAATATTGGAGAAGGGCCAAATGAATTTCTTAATTTAAGAGATATAACTTATAATTCAAAAAATAACTCATTGGCTTTTTTTGATGGAATGCTAAGACAAGTTTCTTTCTATAAAATTAATGAGCATAAGATTCAAATAAAGTATTTACAACTAATTATTCCTCAATATTTTATAAGCAATAAGTCAGGAATATGGTCGTTGTCTTTAATTGTACATTCTAAAGGATGAAGATTTAACATTTTTATTATTTCTTAGCTTATTTGACTTATTATCACCTGTTCGTACAGTCAGAGTACTTCTTCCGAAAGTTGTTCGGGCTCCTCGTCCGTCACCTTATGTTGGTTGACGCCGGGAAAGTAGTGACGCGCGTAAATCATCTGTTGCCGGATGTTGCTGGTCGTCACGTACCGCCCAACATTCTATTAATTTATGAGCGTGCTCTAGCGGGTGATAATAAGTCGGTGAGTTGTCCCATCAAGCCGAAGAGGAACCGGAAATTATTATTTACCAGTTCGTGGTCACCTTCGATGAAGCAGTCCTTGATAAGCGTTCTCATAGCCGATACCTCGTCTTTCTTGGATACGGGCATGAACTTGGAGAACTGCGAAAAAGTTGGTTCTGCCATGAGGGCTACATACATCTCCTTTTTACCGCAAAAGGTTTTCCGAACTCCACCATCAAATAAACCTTGCGCAACTTCTTTTTCTTCCATAAACGTATTTTTTATTTTCCGATAGATATAGGACGGAAAAAAAGAAAGAATGTGGAAAAACGGAAAGGAAAGTGCGGAAACCCCGTGATGTTTTCCACCATGTGTATATGGGAAAGGGGTACGTTATATTTCTTTAACAATATGAAATAGTGAATTTTGCCTTATTTTGTGTCCTTTTATGTAGACACACAGAATAATAAGCCTATTTGTATGAATAAATTTACAATAGACATAGACGAAACATTTAAATACCATTATCGTTCGTTATGCTTGTACGTGCTGCACTATGTCCATGATACGGATATTGCAGAAGACATCGTACAAGATAGTTTTTCTGCCTTGTGGGAGAAATTAAGTATCAGTGGAGCCGAGATAGAAAATGTCAAAGCCTACCTTTATACGACTGCCCGCAACCGCAGCCTGGACTATCTGAAGAAGGAGGAGATTTATGATCCGAATCTTTCCCCTTCTGATTTTGAAGATACGTTGAGCGATGAGGAAGCGGAGGAACGTTCGGTCAGGGAAGCGCGGATGTGGACTGCCATTGATGCCTTGCCCGAACGCTGCCGGGAGATATTCCTGCTGAACAAACGCGACGGCATGAAATACAGGGAGATAGCCGCCAAGTTCCAGATTTCCGTAAATACGGTGGATAACCACATCAGCAAGGCGCTCCGACTGATACGGGAAGGGACACAGAAAGTTTACGCATTCTTATTTAACTAATATTCACAAATTCCGCATAGTGAATTTGTCTGTAATCCCAGTCATTAATACGAAAACCAAAATAAAAGAGTATGAGAACCACGGATGAAAAATGCCTTCATTTTGTCTTGCGCCACTATCAGAAGAACAAGTTGGATACGCAAAAAGCATTGAAGGCTTTCAAAGAGAAATACCAGATAACGGAACAGGAACGGAAATCCTTCCGCTTGTGGTGGATACTTCCCGGTATGGCGGCAGCCATTCTGGTCGCAGTCCTTATTTATCCCCGCTTCCGGGAAAACGGAGCATGGAAGGAGGTAACGGCTTACTCGCACCCCGTGGATTATATGCTTCCGGACAGTTCCTCCATAACCCTGTTCCCGCATTCTTCCGTCCGTTTCCACGCAAAAGATTACCGGAAATCCAGCCGCAAAGTTCACATGGAAGGAAAAGTCGCGTTTTCTGTCAAGCATGACAATGCCCACCCGTTTACGGTAGAAGGGAAACTGTCCCAAGTCAGGGTATTGGGTACTGTCTTTACCGTCGATGAGAGCCGTGCAGACACAGCTATCGTGCAAGTCACATCGGGAAAGGTGCAGTTCTCAGCAATCGGGCAACCGGACGTTGTGATACTGACCGGAGGCATGGCAGCGCAAGTGACGGAAGAACAACCGGACGTACAGGTAATCAAAGAACGGAAAGCGGGCAGCTTTATTTTCGACAACGCCCCACTTCCAAAGGTACTTGAGGAATTGTCCCGATATTATAAAGTCAAACTATCCGCAAGCAATGAGAATAAACGCCTGACGGCCAGCTTCAAGAACAAAAGCCTTGATGAAATAATCAGGTTTATAGAGAAAGTGTTGAATGTAAAGATAGAAAAAGTAAAACAATGAAGTTAACAATCATTGCGATTATATTGTGTGTCTCTCTGGGTGCTAAAGCCCAACAGGATTCAACCGAAATGAAAAAAGCCATAGATGCCATGCAAAAAATGTATTCTGTTCATTTCGTATACGATTCTTCCTTGGCAAATATAAAGCCCAAAGGTATCTTCCAGCGGAGCAGTTCCTTGCCTGAGAACCTAAAAAGGATTTTCAGCGGAACCGGCATCCGATGGGAGATTCAGGGAGAATATGTCCTGCTGTTCCGCCAGAACAACTATACTTTTTCCGGCCACATATGCGAGGATAAGGGAGAAACGCTGATCAACGTGACCATTTTCGATTTGAATACCCAAACGGGAACACTGAGTAACGAACAGGGATTTTTCAGCATTACGCTGCCGGAGGGGAAACACAAACTTCGTTTCTCTTATATAGGTTATCAGGATGTGGTGAAGGAGGTGGATTTGACATCCAATTACAACGGTGTCATCTACCTGAAAGAAAGCAATACTTCGCTGAAAGAAGTAGTAGTGGTTGCAGACTTGAACGCTTCCCTCCGCACGACACAGACCGGCAAAGTGTCGCTGACCTCGGAACAGTTGAATACGGAGTTTTCGCTGCTTAGTTCACCGGACTTGGTAAAGACCCTCCAGAATATTCCCGGTGTGGCTTCCGGAACGGAGCTGCTTTCCGGCATGTATGTACACGGAGGCAAGAACGATGAGAACCTTTTTCTGCTGGACGGAACACCGCTTTACCAGATCAACCATTTGGGCGGGCTGTTCTCCGCTTTCAATACGGATATTATCAAAAACGTGGATTTCTATAAAAGCGGTTTCCCGGCACGTTACGGCGGCAGACTTTCTTCCGTAGTGGATGTACGCACCAAAGAGGGGAACATGAAGGAGTTTCACGGGACTTTCTCCTTGGGGCTGCTCGATGGCAGAGTCCAGTTTGAAGGCCCGATCATAAAAGACAAGACCTCGTTCAACATAGCCATGCGAAGAAGTTGGGCAGATCTTTTCACAGCTCCGGCATTCTTCCTGCTCAACCGTTCCAATCCCGATGACAAAAAGAACGTGCGCTATGCCTTTCACGACATCAACGGGAAAATCACCCACCGTTTTTCGGACAATAATAAACTGTCCCTTAGCGTGTATTCCGGAAATGACCTGCTGAAGACAAAAGCCCGGCAGACGTTCGAAGACGGGGAACATTACGACTCCGATTTCAAGGCTCAATGGGGCAACCTGACTACGGCTTTGACGTGGAACTGTCAAATCGTCCCGAAGTTGTCCGGCAGTTTCACCGGTGTCTATTCACGCAATATCTCCATGTATGATTATGTGGAAGGCAGCCGTTTCTTTTCCGACGGGGAACAAACTTCCATGACGGGAATGGAACGGTCCAACCGTTCCACAATCGACGACATGGGATACCGCATGGAGTTCGACTACCGTCCCGGCACGAATCATCATATACGCTTTGGCAGCAATTATCTGCATCACATATATCATCCGCAAAGCACGGCTTCCAGAAACCAGACGGACAGGGATACCTTATCGACAGAAAACGCAAGCAGCTATAAGGGTAACGAGGTCGCTTTTTATGTGGAAGATGAAATGCGGCTGTCCTCCAGGACGAAATTAAACGCGGGACTGCATTACACCCTTTATCAGACAGACGGAAAGATGTACCATTCCTTGGAGCCAAGACTGGCCATGAGTTACCAATGCTCGGAAAAAGCCACGATGAAAGTGTCCTATACGGAAATGAGCCAATTTGCGCACCAACTGTCAAACACCTATCTGAACCTGCCGACAGACAGTTGGGTTCCTTCCACACGCAAAGTTCGTCCCATGCGTTCAAGGCAAGTGGCAGCCGGGATATATACGGAGTTGCCTTGGCATATCAGTTTGAACGTGGAAGGATATTACCGTACCACAAGCCAACTGCTGGAATACGACGGGGGCAACAGCCTGATGCTTCCTGCCGAGAACTGGGACAATCTGGTCAAGACCGGCAAGGGAAAGTCTTACGGCGTAGAATTGTCATTGGCATACAAAGACCGTTACAATGTCATCGAAGCAGGATATACGCTTTCATGGAGCTTGCAAAAGTTTACTGATTTTTATCCCGGCTGGTATTCCAGCAAGTTCGACAACCGGCATAAACTGAACATCGCCTACCGGCATAAGTTCAATGACCGTATAGATGCCTACGCCGCATGGGTTTACCGTAGCGGCGACCGTGCCACCGTCCCGAACCAGTATGTAAACGGGCCCTCTTTTCCGGGCATACCGGATTCAGGCGAACCGGAACTGGTTTACGAGAAACCGAACAACATCACGCTCCCGGCATATCATCGGCTCGATTTGGGTGTCAATTTCCGGCGTACTACCAAAAGGGGATTCGAGCGTATCTGGAACGTCAGCATTTATAACGCCTATTGCCGTATGAATGCGTTTTATACCCGGATAGAGCGTCTGCCCGACGGCGGTTTCAGGGGTAAGGGATTTGGCATTTTCCCGATTATACCCTCGTTTAGTTATACCCTCAAATTTTAAGTGCATGAAACATTTATATCATATATTACTGCCCGTGTATATCGGCTTACTTTCGTCCTGTACCTATCATTTTGAACTGGACGATGTGGGCGCTTCTCCCAAACTGGTGCTATACAGCTATCCGGGAAGCGGCGACACAACGGTAGTCCACCTTTCACGCAGCCTTCCCGTCAGTCAGAAAGGCGAGCTCGTCCGGGGACTGAAGGGAGCGGACGTCCACCTGTCCGTAAACGGTGAAGCGGTACCCCTTGCATGGACGGACGATTCCATACCGGGAGTCCCCGCCCAAAGCTATTACGCGGTAAAGGCGTATGAAGATGGCGACAAGGTCAACATAACCGCAGCGGCAGAAAGAATGAAAGCGGTTTCATCCGCTACGGTTGTCCCGTCCCGATTCCCTTTGACATCAATCAAATTGGCTCTCAAAGACGGTGAACCGAACCTGCTTCAGTTTCGGATAGGCTTTACAGACAATGCGCAGACAAAAGACTATTATGCGTTGAAGGTGGAGCGTAAACAACTGTTCTGGAACGATGGCAAGTATTCGGAAGAAAGCAGTACCCTCGCGTTGAACTTGGACGACGAACCTCTGCTGAATACATCTTCCGGGTTAGACGATATCCTGATGATTGAAAACGGGTTCTACCGGAATTTGTATTACTGGGACGATACGAAAATTAAAGGGAAAAGCTACACGGTTCGTCTGAATACCAATTACGAGGCAGACTATGAAGACGACTTCATAACCCCTGACGGAACCGAACATATCAAACGCCAAGTGAAATACAGAATCAGCCTGTACAGCCTTTCGGAAGAGTTTTACAGGTATCTGAAATCACTGAACGACCAGAAAAACAACGGGCTTGGAAACTCTGAACTGGCTCCCATACGCTCTACTTACACCAATGTCATAAACGGGATAGGTGTCGTGGGAGGATGCAGGATGTTCCAGACGAAATGGATAGACAATTTACAGGAAAACTAAATAATAATAAAAAAAATGAAAAAGACAATTTTATCAATGCTTTTCTTGCTGGCAGGAATAGGATGCTTTGCACAAAAATCCGGCATTATCATCGGTGTGACGGACGGACATTTGGGAAAATATTCGGGATATGCTTACATGAGTACGGGAACGGCGAACAACTCTTCCTACCCCGAAACCCGATGGACACCCGGAGTAGGCTTTAATTTGGGCTACCAGTTTGGCTTCGATCTTTCCAACCGTTTCTGGATTGATGCTTCCATATTGGGAAAAGCCGTTCAGGGAAAAGCAGAGTCCTTCGATTTGAATGGAAACAACGTTGTTCCCTGGTCTGACAAGGCATGGATATGGGGACTTGCTTTGAACGGCTCAATCAATTACCGCATCTGTTCCGGACTGTATGCCGGTATTGGCATTGAACCCACCGGTTATTTCAAAACCGATAAATTGAAGGAAAACTTGGAAGGGCGGGTTTTCGACTTTCCGATAGTCCTCACCTTAGGCTATGAGTTTAAGAACGGCATGAAATTGTCCGCTTCCTACAAGCATGGTTTCAAGCCATTGTATGACAATGCTTTTGCCTCCAATACAAAGAATAACAAAGAGTTCGGCATATCATTATATGTGCCCATGTTTAAATAATAACCAATTATTAAATTTTTTCAATTATGAGAAAAACGCTTTTTAGTCTTGCTTTGGCAATGGCTGTCTTATCATCATGTAGTTCTGATGACATAGTGAACAATCCGATGAATGAGGAGAACCATTCTTTCCCGGCCTCCAGAAGTTTGCATGAAAATATTCTTTCCTTTTCCAGTGAGGAGGAATACAATGCCTTGCTCGATTCCTTGGGCACGTTGTCCGATGAGGAACTTCTGCAATGGGAATCCGGACAGAAAGGCTTCACCTCCATGTACAGGATGCACAGCGAAGCCTTGGGACAGATATTAAACGCCACATGCAAGGAAGAATATGAATCCATTAAGACTGCTTACCAGACTGATTTTATATTCAACGACAAGGACAGCACCGATTTGTCGATATATATGCCGGTGTTGAATGTAAGCAAGGCAATCACATTGACCCCCGAAGGGTTCGTATGTATCGCCGGTGAGAGAAAGAACATGAAGGAGTTTGAAAATTATGACGGATATAAAAAAGAACTTTCTTTACTTTATCCTGTCCCGCTGGGTGTAACGATCGAAAATGGTATAAACAGGGTTTACGTGAAAACGAAGAAAAGAAAGTTCACCGCACAGATTGGTATGCGAGGAAACCAACAGGCTATCCGTGTAAATGCGTCTAAAAAAGTTTTATGGGGCTGGGTGGAATATACGACTGCGTACTATTGGAAATACACGCCTAACGGCCCTGTACAATTTGGTAAAGAAGTGAAAAGCGGTCATGACATTATGATCGTGGGCAATCCTTTCCCAAATGGAGCGAAATTGTATATGTGGACTCGCGGTACCGGTGAAGAAAACTGCGGAATAATGACTGTGCAATTGTAATCCTTATTGAACCGGATTATTCACCAATCATTCGGGACGAATCTCTGATATAGCCAAATGTTCGTCCCGAATATTAAAATTATCATTTTATGAGCAGGAAAGTATTTACTTGTTTTATAGTGATTTTCTTTTTTCTAAATAAAGCCGCTTCTTACGGTCAGGAATTTCAAGTGTCGCGTGACACCGTCAAGGTTTCCGTTCAGGAAGGAAATACTTCGCCTCATAACGAAAGAAGCATTACCCCAAAGCCTTTGGATATACGGAAAGCGGTTGATCTTTCTTCCGGCAGTTGCCCGTCCCAGATAACATTTGACGTGCAGAACCCATATAATCCGACATTCCCTACCGACAAATCGCCTTTGCATGAGGGGGAATATTCGACCTCCGGTATCATTAAAAGCTATCCTTCCGGCTATTTTTACGGCATAGGCAGGCAGGAAAACTTCATCGGCTTGGGAACAATGAACTATGCAGGTATCGGATATGTATATTCTCCCGGTTGCTGGTCATTTAACTTGCAGGCATATACCGTAAAATGGAGTGTCCCCAGACGCGAGAGTCAGCTATTGGGATTGTCCGGGCTGTTGACATATCCCGTCAACGAGAAAATTCGTCTAAACACATTTGCCTCATACTCCTTCATTCTTTCTTCTCCTTTCAGTTCCTCGAATTACGGGGGATTCGTTTCCTATGACATCATTCCCAACTGGGGGATGGATTTCGGCGTCAGAAGCCATACCGATTTTCCGTTGCATAAAACGAAAACGCTTCCGATAGTAGCTCCGTATTTTCAGTATAAAGGCAACAAATTGGGTATTGATATCGGTGGCGGATTATTTAATTTGCTATTCAAATAACCTGCACTGATTTCTATCGTTACTCCTGAAGCGAGGATTATAAGATAAAGGTATTATCTTTTCATCGAAAAACCTCTTTTCTGCTGCTGGTCATAATTCCCTTCCACCACATTGTCAACTTCCCGTCTGGCTTTGATTTGCTCCCGGTTGTCAAATTCACCCTTTTGCCTGGCAGTGAAGTACAGGAAATCCCCTGCCGCCTGATGTGATTGTCTGTCATCCCCGAACAGGTTAAGGGCGTTCTTGATGTCATATACCTGTTCCGTGTCAAAACGGGACTTGTAATAATCACGGGCAAAACGGATGATACTGTGTACCGCCTTGCGGAAGATGTCGCTTGTTTTTAGCAGCAGGAAACTGAGGCAGCCGATAATATGGCTTTGCCATGCAATCCGGTTCTTGAGTCTCGTAGTTTCCTGTACATGTTCCGTTTCCTTGCGGTTCAGTTCGGACCGGTGTTTGGCCTCCAGTTGCATCAGCTCACGGCTGTGGTCGTTCTGTATGGTCTGGATTTTATCCTGCAACCGTTCGATGGTTTCCTCGTGCGTGGAAATCTCACAGCGCAAATCCTCTATTTCATTTTTCAGGGCTTTCGATTTCCCGGTAGCCCAGCCGACAGCGGCGTTCAGAAGTTCACTTCCTTTTTCCTTGTTCAGTCTGGAGCGTTTCTCGCTGATAGCCCTGTCAAGGTCTTCACTCTGCCGTTCCTTTTCATTTGCCTTTTCGATAAGGGCGTTGGTAATGCTTTCCGTTTCATGCATCTTTTTGTTCGCCATTTCCAGCTCATGTTCCCGGTATTGCCTCGTGGCATCAAGCCGCTTCATTTCCTCCTTCTGCTTCCCAATGATAAAGTCGTTACGTTCCTGATGTTCCTTGCCTGTAACAGCCTTTGACTGCCCACGCTCCATCAGGAGTATGTCGGATGCCAGATTCTGCATTTCTGTCATATCCTTGTCATTGAGCTTGCAGCTCTTGCCTGTGTCATGGTTCATCCAGTCAAAAACGATATGGGCATGGTAATTCGGCTTGAACCATCTTTCGCCGACTTTGAAACTCTCCCTGTCTTCCGCTTCCGGCTGACCGTTCAGCCAGTGTCCCTCGTCCTTGTGCAGGAAGATCTGGAGAGGAGTGATGCCCCAGCGTCTCTGGCACTCCTCGCCAAACTTGCACACATCTGCCAGTGTCGTGTCCGGTCTGATGAGCAACACGCCCTCACGGATTGGCGAGCATCCAGCCACCTTGGTGATTTTCCCGTTCTTGCCTTTTCGTTCACGTTCCTTCTCCTGCATCGCACGTCCTGTCTTTTCCTTGACCATCCGCTTGATGTAGTCATAGTGCGCCTGCAGGTCGGGATTGCCGAAGCCCGGGTTTATCCACTGCTCGTTACCGGCAGTCAATTCGGGTACGATGTAGATTTGAGACTTGCCGATATTGCGCATATATTCGGCAGTTCTCCGGTTATGAGCCCCACTTGATGTGACTCTGCAGGGCTTGATATGTATGCTTGATTTTGTTGCCATTTTTATGTTGATTTGGTTATTAACTAAAGTTGTTTGCCGCTGTTCGCTCATAACCGCTATGGGGTTCTTAGAGGCTGTGCCCATAAGGGAGATTGCAAAGAGAGGGTCACTCTTTGCTCGGGGTTCTCAGGGGTGAAACGCCCTGAGTGGGTCATTAGGGCAAAGCCCTAATCCCCTCGGGAGAGCCCACAACTACGAAAGCGGAGCGTGTAGTTATAGTGGGCTATATCAAGGGCAAGCCCTTGTCTGTCCGCTACAGCCTACGGCTTCCGCTCTCCTCCATTAAGGAGGGTTTTCATCGCCACTGCCGATTGGGGATGTACTGACCAGTACAAGGTCGAAATCATCTATCAGCTTTTGCAGGACGGGGTTCTTCTCTATCATCCGCCGGAGGACTTTTTCCGCCTCTACAAGATGATTGGCTGTACACATTATTTTACTTTCTCGTATCTGGAAGACAATCCAGTCGGCTATGTCGATATGGGCTGCCTTCTGTTCCGGTGTGGCGTTCTTCTCTATGATGTCAGACACGACAACCTTGCAATAGGTCATGTCCCTGGCATGCTGTTTCCACTCCGAATATCCGTCCGCATCGGGAAAGAGAAGCACGGTTCGTCCGCTCAGCACACGGAGCTTTTCCTCTCTCAACTGGCTTTTGCCGCCTGTCGCCAGCCATACATAACCGGGAAAGAGGGCAGAGCCGATAACGGCACTCTTTTCGGATTCCACCAAGACCGCTACCTTGTCGGGATAGACATTCAGCAGGTGTTCCCCGAACAGGCATTGGGAAAGTTGCCAATCCTCCGGCAGTACCCGTTGCCTTTTCAGTATGCTGTGTATCCAGTCCACTGCCGACACCTCTCCTCCCTTGATACGGTGTCCGTCCTCTGGATTGTACTGCATCACCTTGCCCGTGCGTACCCTGTTTGTGCGGTCTATCTGCCAGAAGATGACAGCCCCGTCACGGGTTGCTCCAAGACGGTACTCTTCCAGCAACCGCTTCAACACTTCCTTTGCCTTGCTGCCGTAATAGGAATCAAGGAGCGAGGAAATGAAGCGGAAGAAGTTGCTGTGCACGCTTTGCGACCTCTCCACATACTTTGGCGGTATGTAGCCTATGCTTGCTTTTGGTGATGTCTGTCCGGGCTTCCGTTCTGACCTTTGCCTGTCAAAAGAGAACCCCTTGTCGGTATGGCATTCGGGGTGGTCGTGGAAATACTCCTTGGGAGTATAATGATACCCGCAACTGCTCTCATGATTGCACCTGCCGACAGACGGATGCAGGAGCATACCGCTTTCATCCACATAACATGTGAAAGAACGCTTGTCCCCGCAATTCGGGCAAGTATGCCGTGTTGCCGTTCCTTTATATTTCTGTAACGAATAGTTGCTCATGGCTTGTCTTTGTTTTTGAGTTTTTCGATTGTTGTCCCGCTGTCCCATTGTCCCGTCCCTATAAGACTTGGGACAGTGGGACACCCCGGGACACCTTGGGACATCAGGCTTCTGCCTGTATCATCCCTTGTACCGTAAATGAAGCGGTTATCCTTTATACAGCTATGTGCAGACTGCTTTTTCATGCCTTATTCTCCTCTTTCCCATATCCTGTAAACAACTCTGCCTGCTTTGTTTCTCTTACTGTCCCGCTTGTCCCATGCTGTCCCACCTGTCCCATTGTCCCACTTCCTGTCTGTTGGGACAGCGGGACACTTGGGACGGCTGCATTCCTGTCCTCCTTGCTGCGCTGGATTATCCGGCTGACGGTGGACTTGCCGCAGTTCACCTGTGAGGCTATCTCCCTGACGGACTTGCCGGACTGGGACAATTGCAGGATTTGGCAATCCCTCTGGCTGGATTCGTTGTCACCCAGTTTCTTCAGGTGTTCCTTTTCCGTTGAATAACCCCTGAACACGAATTGCAGGAAAGCGTCCACCTTCTCAATCTCGTAGATGATTACATTGTCCGCATCGTGGGAGAATGTCCCGTACCGGACTTTGAGCTGCTTCACATAGCGAAGCCCTCCGTCCTGCGCACTCTTCCCGATGGCGAACACGCTGTCAAAGAAATTGTAGAGCCGTTTGCTTCCGGCAAGGTCGTTGGAAGTGATGGGACAGTCCAAAGAGCGTTTGGGTGTATGTGCCAGAACAAGGACGGACAATCCGTATCTCTTTTTGAGGTTGTTGAGCTGTATCATCAGCCGTCCTGCCGCATCGCCTTTCTCCATGGCGCAGCACAGGTAGGTAAGATTGTCAACGATGAAGATTTTGCACCCGGTTTGCAGAGCCATCTGTTCTATGCCTCCCATGATGGCTTCCTCGAAATCGGCTTCCAGCAACGAATTGCAGTCAAGCGATACCCGGTACAGCCTTTCAGGAAAGATGTATGGCGTTCCATGCTCGCTGGTATAGCGTAGCTGGAACTGTTTTTCGGAGAGTTCAAAGTCCAGATACAGCACATCGTCAGTCCGGGCGATACGGTCGGCTATCTGCACGGCAAGGATGGACTTGCCCACATTGGAATCCGCAAAGAGGCAGGACAGTTCCCCCTCATACCAGAAACTGTCCCAGAGCGCACGGGGCGTGGGCAGCAGCGATGCTTCGAGTATCGTCCGGTTGGCGGTCTTGATACTCATCACGCCGATGCTGTCCGGCATCCCGTGCTGTACTTGGGTCGCCCTCGTCAGGTCGCCATGTATCAGACTGATATAATTCTTGTCCTCTTCCATGACGTTTACCAATTACGCGGAGCGGGCTTGCGGCGGTGGGAAGAATATAAGGATTCGCTCAGTTCCTCATCGGACAGGGGTACGGGATTCTTCCGGGAGGATTCCAGCCATTTGTCCAGTTCGTCCCTGTAAAGGCAATATCGTTTGCCGGGCTTGGTGGCGGGAATGCTTCCCTCCGACAGCTTCATGTAGAGCGTGCCTTTGGGAATGCCCAGATATTCCGCCGCCTCTTCCACTGACATGGGGACATGGGTGTCCACCGCCCTTGCGTTGTTCACACTGCGCTGCTCAGTAAGCAGGCTTCTAAGGCTCATCACCTCGTCCCGAAGCTGAGCCACAATCTCCGGGAGGTCGTTGAATGTAATCACTGTTTTTTCCATTTGCGTACTCGCCTCTTTTGTAAGGCTTGGCGCAAAGGACTGGAATGATACAGCCGTGAATATCTCCACGAAAGGTCATTGCAAAATAATTCCCGAATAACGATGCCCAACCGCAAATGACGGGTAAAGTTATTCGGGAATTATTGTATAACAGAGGATTATGAGTTTTGGCTGTTTGTCGTTATTATCGTGATTACTCTAAAACAGGCTTAAATCCGCTTCTCCTGCACATAATCCGCAGGATAATGGAAATCCAGTCTGCCGTTTTCAGGCTCGTCAATGGGAATCAGTGTCTTTAACGGCTCTACCTTGAAGTTCTTGATGGTAGCTATGTCCGTATCGGCAAACTCCCGTGGGAAAAGGGTGCTGATGAAGCGGGCACGGTTATCCCCCGTGTAGTATTTCTTGTACATGAAACGCTCGGAGATATTCCACACGAAATGGCGGAGCGGAATGTTTGAAATATCTTTGGTCAGCCGCCCTTTTATCGGCTTGGGCTTGTAACTGTGGAGCCGCATCCAGTTGTTGACCTCGGCACAGATGTGGTTCACGGTCTCCTTGTCAGCAATACGGGGCATGATGAAATGGATGTATTCCATGACCATAGCGATGCGCTCCTCATTTTCCCGCTGCTCCCTGTCCTCGTAATCGGCACGGTTCTTCTCGTGAAGCTCCGGGGATATGGCAATCTCTGTCGGTTTTATATCCGGGGTCGCTTCTCCACCTGTTGGCATTGATGCCGATATTACAGGCTTGTGTGCATCTTGGGACTGGTCTTCCTGAATTTCTGTGATTTCGGCAGGTGTCTTTTTCCTGCCGAACTTGATTCTGTAGATTTCGTATGTATCGAAAATGACTGTCTGGAAGGAGAAGTAGAGCAGCCACCCCAACAGGTTGCTGCACACAAAGACTATCAGCCTTACAAAGGTGTCTTGGTTGAATTTCTCAGCGACAATCAGTGTCGCTATGGAAGATATTAGGAGGATGGCAAAGCCGACAAATCCTAAAATGATATATTTGTCTTTTACGGACGGTTCCATATTCTTTGTCTTATTCGGTTATTACTTGTTCCTGTTTTCGCAAATTTAATAGTCTTCTTTCAATTATTACTCATTATCCTTTGTCAGTGGTTTCTTTTTCAATGTTTTTCACCAAATGTCCGGAATCATACTCAATTATCATACTTTAAGTACCAACCAAAATAAAAGGAACGGTTAAAGCTCCAAACAATAACCGCTCCCTCTGAATATCATGGATTTTGAACCGCCTTACGCTTCCTTGCGTTTCAGGGTTATCTTGTCCACGACCTCGCACATCTGCTGTGCCGCCATCTTGGAATAAATCTGCGTGGTGGTAATGTTCTTGTGTCCCAGATAGGCTTGGATGACAGCCATGTCCGTACCCATTTCCACGTGCAGGCTTCCGAATGAATGCCGGGTGCAGTGAAAGGTTATCTTCTTGGTTATGCCTGCCGCCAAGAGCCAGCGTTTGAGTGGTCCTTGCAGCATCTTGTCCTTGAAACCGTCAAAGATAAGTCCCTCGTGCCGTTCCCCAAGCAGTCCGTAGGCTTCATCGCTGATGGGGTTGTGTACAATCTGTTTGGTCTTCTGCATACGGGTGGTCACGAACATCTTGCCGTTGGTGTACGGCTGTATCTGCTGCCAAGTGAGCTGCCTGATGTCGCTCTTTCTTAGTCCGGTCAGACAACCGAAAAGGAACGCCCTTTTCAATACCTCTTCCTCACAAGGCGTTTCGGCAAGCCGTATCAGTTCCTCTTGGCTCAGATGTTCCCTCATGGTGGGAATGCACTCGATGCGGTCTAAGAATCCGTTTGGGTTCTCCTTTATCTTCCTGTCCCGGTAGGCGGTGTGAAGTACCGCACGGAAAGCCGACCAGTAGCCCGCCGCAGAATTGATATGCAGCTTTTGGCTGGTGTGTATGGATTGTGGGGCGTTAAGCAGATATTCCATGAACTTGCGGCACAAATCCACGTCCACCTCCTCAAAGGTGCATTTGCCGTTCACGAACCGCTCGAAATGTTTATAGACGTGCTGCCACTTGATATTCTTCCTGTCTGCCAACCCCTTGAAGTAGGCGAGGAAATCGCCTTTCATCTTGGCTTTGTCAAAGAAGCCGTTGTTCTCGTTGAAGATGGCTTCATAACGCCTATTACGCAGTATCTCCGCTTTTTTCATCATGCGTGCGTTGAAATCACGCTCCTGCTGGTTGGCAGGTTTGGCGAAGATGTAAATCCCAAGAGCTTCACGTGTAATCACCTTCATGGTGGTGTTGTCACGGTAGCCGGGATAATAGTCCAGACACAGCGAATACTGTGTTCCGTTCTTAATCTTGCGCTTGCGCAAGGTAACTGTCTTGCATTTGCTCATATTGATGATGTTTTAAGTTGTACATTTTCGGGGGTGTTCCCGTGTTTACGGTGGCAAAGGAACAACGTGAAACAACCGTGAATACCTCCACGACAATCATTTTGAAATAATTTTCCGGCAATGTCGGTTGCTCACGGTTGTTTCTCCCTTTCAGCCATGACACGCTCCACATCGGAGCGTAAAAGCAGGTTTTTCACGCCTACTTTTATCTTTTCGATGTGCTTCACCTTGACGATATGGCTGATGTTGGCGGAGGAAAGCCCGTAAATCTGCCGGACTTGCTCCACGGTGTAGTAGCGTTCATCGTTCACGAGGTCTGTCCTGCGGAGTTCGTCCAGATGGGATTTGGAGTAATAGGTGCGCCCGTATTCTCTTTTGGTCGGTATCTTGTGGCGGTAGGCGTATGCCCGGAGTGCGGAGGGTTTCATGCCGAACAGTTCTTCCGCTTCTTCAATCAGGAGCCAATCGGTGATATTGCTTGTATCTATAGCCATACCGAAGAACTCGTCAACGTGTTTCTTGCTGTAATAGTTTTTCCCTGCGATGCGGCAGATGGGAATGCGGTTGCGCTTGGCTGTGGTATAGAGCCACGACTGCCTGACCTTGAAGAGCGACATCACCTCCTCGCCAGAATAGAAGTCCAGCACTTCATAGGTTTCCTTTTCCCTTTTTTCTTTTTTGGCAAGCGGGGAAGATGAAGCGGACTTTCTCGGAGTGGAAGTACTGCCGGGCAGGACACGGTGGTAGGGATTGCCCTCCAGCATCCGCTCGATGTCTGTCTTGCGGATAAACGCCATGCGGTTGCTGATACGTGAGGCTTTCAGTTTGCCGAGGGCTACGAGTTTATAGATGTACTGTCGGGAACAGCCCATGAGTACTGCTGCTTTGGAAAAGGTGAGATACTCCTGATGCTGTATCTCCATCAAGGGGCGGACAGCTTTGAAGAGGTTGTTCTTCTGTTCCGTTCTAGCTCGTTTGGCTTCCGCCTGACAAGCCTCGCTGCAATATTTCTGTACCCCGCTCCGGGTTACAAATGACTTGCTGCAAAAATTGCATTTTCTGGTTGTTTTCATGCTGCTTTTATCGTTTACTGGTTCATTCCTTCAATCGTATATCTCTGAAATGGTGAACGGATGTAAACGGAGGTCAACCGTTGTCGCCTTTCTGCACAATGTTACTATTGCTGCATATCAGGGCGGTTGTTGTCGCTCATCGTAAACGGTTGTAAACCCTTGTCAACTGTCCGCACGATGTGGCAAAAAACAAGCTCCGCAAATTCTCCACGTCAGAAATACGTCTCAAAAATATGTGGAAATTTGGGAAGCATCAAAAAGCAGCCGAAAAGTGTTAATTTTTAGAATATTCTGATAGATAAAGACTTACGCTTGAATATTTCTGGTTATTTTTGGTTGTTTTGAGATTCTAAATACATCGTTGTAATAATACTTTTCATCGTAAAGTGCGATTTAATGCAGATTGTCCCTATGATATTGTTGCGTTTGGGGATTATTTTTTAGCAAATGGATGTTTTAATGCAAAACAATTTGCTTTATTGAATTCTAAAGCGGATATTATTGCGGAATTTGGTGTTTTTCCCGGAGATAATACCGGTGTGGAAGTTGAAAATAGTTTTTTTCTAAAAAACCAAACGACTCTCTGTACTAATTTAGATCAATCTCGATTTGTTGCTGCGGGATATTTCCATGACCAACTCGTCTTTTATCGATTTGAAAATAATAAAATTATAAAGGTGAGAGAGTATTTTAGCATGAATGCTAAAATGGTTTCAAGGCATACTAAAGATGGGAATCAAGATATCTATAGCTCATCAGAAAATGACGAAACAACACGAACTTACAGAATGCTATATTCAACAAAAGAGCATATTTATGCTTTATATTGGGGTATTGCCAATAAAGATTTTGGGAAAACAGGAAAGGTTTGTTACATCTTAAAGTTTGATTGGAATGGGAACTTAAAAGAAGGTTTCAAAGTTAATAATTTATTAAAAAATATTGCAATAGATGAAATCTCAAATTGCATATACGCTGTAACGTATCCAGAAGATGAGAGGGAATCCATTTTAATGAAGTATGAGATGTGATTGATAATATAAATTTAAGAATAAAATATTAGCTAAAATAGGTAATCGGGCCTTTTCTTTTATCTTTGTGTCTTGGTAATTTTATGGTTCTTCTTTCAGGTCACCACTTTCACCACCTTCCATATTCCTTCCGACTCCATGTATCCCGCTTTACAGGCAGGCAATAATGTGTTGGTGAACAAATGGATAATGGGAACCCGCATCTTCAATATCTGGGATGCATTGGAAGGCAAGGAGGTGAAGATTCACCGGTTGCCGGGAGATACGCTGGAAATAAGGAACGGATTCTATAGGATACGCGGGATAGAGGAAAAATTAGGCAAAACCACATGCGGAACTGGGAGGTTATCAACGACAAAAACTGGAATAGGATGCAAAGATGATAATGGAAAAAGAACCGAAAATACAATCCACAGCAATAAAACAGATGAGAGAGGAAATAAAGAAGCTGGTTATCAAGGAATAAAATATTCTTTTACTATATTTGCATTCTCATGCACATTAGGGGAAAAGCTATTTCTATATAATCTTACTTTTTAATAAATAGTCGACAAAGAGTATGCATATATGGAAATAATCAGAATCTGCAAGTCATGTATTTGCTTTTTCTGCGGTGGAGTTCTTTCCGACAAAAGATGAAAACAACTTTTATTAATCATCGAAACATAGAAAAGAGATGAAAAAGAATATTTTAAAAGCAACACTGGTTGCTGCATTTGCTTTGATAGTAGGATTTAATGTGTATAACTCTCAGAAATCGGATGTGATGTCTGAGTTGGCTTTGGCTAATGTGGAAGCATTGGCTGATGATGATGAAAACCCAATGTGCGAAAATGGTTGTTTGGATAATGGTGATGGTTGTTTATGCCATTACTGGTTTCCGACTTATAGAGAAGCAAATCTATAAAAAGAGGAATTAATAGCCGAACAGCTTGATTGAATTCCCTAAAAGTAAAAACGAAGGAGAAAAATAGAATTTGTGATAATTGAATCTTATCCTAATTTTTGTTTTTCTCTTTCTAAAAGCAAATACTTATGTTAAGAAAAATAGCAAACATATTATTTATTGTGTTAGCCATAACCGGTTGCACTAATAATGCGACAACCGAAAAACACCAGACAGTTCGTAACAAAATAGAAAACTGTTATCAGAAAGTAAAAGAATTCCAGACTGGCGATATTTTGATAGGCTCTACAACACGTTTATATTCTATGGATAATCATCTGATTATTGCAGACCATAAATCCTCAAATCAGCTTATTCATATTTTTAACATGCAGGATTTTACTTACGTGCAAAGTATAGGAGAATTGGGACAAGGACCTGGTGAAATTACAATTCTTGGGAATATTGGCATAGACAATATACGCAAGAATTTATATATATCCGACTATGGAAAACAAAAAATATTCAGTTACAATGTGGATAGTGCGTTTGCTAATCCTTTCTATATGCCAAACGTGAAAATGGAAATGGATAAAGGAATATTCCCAGATGTATATCAATTTTTCAGCGATACGCTGGCTATAGGCAGAATGATTTCCCCTACCAGTTCTTCTTCTTTCAAACAAATGTTGGCACGTCTTAATATGCAAACAGGTAAAATACTTCCTTTAAAAGAAAACCATCCTGAAATAGAAAAGAAACGTGTTTGTTTTACTGCTTCAGAAACTAAAAACATCTGTGTGGAGTGCTATACAGGCTATGATTTAATGGTAATAACTGATATAATGGGAAATTTGAAATATAATATTTATGGACCGGAATGGAAAGAAAATCCGACTGCAACTCATTACTATAGTAAAGTAGCATTAGCCAAAGATAAGATTATCGCTTCATATTCAGGCGGTAACAAGCGAACCGATGATTATTATCCTACAAAATTCTTTGTTTTCGATATCGAGGGAAACTATCTTAAAACTTTAGATATAAATCGGAAAATAACAGACTTTTGCTATGATGATAATAGCAATAGAATTATCATGTCGTTCAATGATGATATACAGTTCGGATATTTAGAGTTGAATGGCCTAATTTAATTATAAATAAAAAAATAAGCCATGCGATAAATCTCATAGCTTACTCTGTACAATGAAATATATATATTTATATAGTCTGCTAGTTATAGCCGCCGGAATTGCAGGTTGCACGCCAAAAACAGGAAGCCACTCGCCTTCATTAATTACAGAAATTAACTGGGAAGAGATGACTGAAGAAAGAAAGCCATTGCCTCAGCCGCTCCCACTGGTGTGTGATATAGCAGAAATGACAACCTATGATTCCATGATTTTATTAAAGAGCGATAAAACAGCTCCCGCATTCAACATACTTCCTACCGATTTAAAGAAAAGTACCGCATTTGGCACCTATGGCAGGGCGCAGGAAGAGTTATCGCTGAATGTACAGATGATGCATAACAGCGGAAAGGAGCTCAAATTATACGATAACTACGCCATAAAGGAATTCAAATACGAAAACGACAGTGTAGTATATCTAAAAACGACGAACGGCAAGACCACACCGAATTTCTATCAATATATATGCTCGGTGAATGACACATTGTGTTGCGTCTACAAACTTGCCCCAAAAGAAACCGGAGTCCATTTGGTGAATCTCTTAACGCAAGAATCATACGACAGCATCAGTGTAGCCCAAGGATATTTCGACAATAAAGATATTCCCTATGACTTGGTATGCCACGTATACAGAGACAAACTAATCATAGGACGCAGCAAGTTCAACCAGATAGAGCTGTATAACATCAATACGACCGACAAAAGGCTGGTTCCGGCCTCTGTCATCAACTACAAGAATGCTTCTGCCGAGAATTACATCAAAGAGGGAGCCTGCTACATGTATAATATAAATGCTGATGAAAAATATTTTTATATGCTGAATCAGGATACTGATAAGTTTGGAGAGAAAACATATATTGATGTGTACTCTTGGGATGGGAATCCTGTAAGACGTATCGAGCTCGATGATTTATACCTGATGGGAGTATTAATAGACAATACTTTCTATCTGAAGAAATACACCGATGATGATAACTTATATATTTTGAAACTATAAGATGGAGTACAAAGATTTGATTAGAAAAAAAATAGGACGGATAGCAGACAGACTGTTAACCGTATTATTCAGTATTTGTATTCTGATTATAGTCTTTATATCGTTTCAGGTCACCACTTTCACTACCTTCCATATTCCTTCCGACTCCATGTATCCCGCTTTACAGGCAGGCGATAATGTATTGGTGAACAAATGGATAATGGGAGCCCGCATCTTCAATATCTGGGATGCACTGGAAGACAAGGAGGTGAAGATTCACCGGTTGCCGGGAGTCGGAAAGATTAAGCGCAATGATGTGCTGGTCTTCAATTTCCCTTATCCTGCCAAGAAAGACTCCCTGGCGATGGATGTCATGCTGTATTATGTAAAACGCTGTATCGCCCTGCCGGGAGATACGCTGGAAATAAGGAATGGATTCTATAGGATACGCGGAACAGGGGAAGAATTAGGAAATATGGCCGCCCAAAGACGCATCTCCGCCCTGACGGAAAACGATTCACGGGGAGTGGTTATGGAGAGTTTTCCGTGGAGCAAACGGTTGGGATGGACGATAAAGGAATTCGGTCCATTGCCTGTCCCGGCAAAAGGGCAGGTGGTATCATTGGATAGCATTTCAATATTATTTTATCAACATATCATAAGGTACGAACAAAAAAAGGAACTTTCATTGAGGGATAAACTTATTTACTTGGGCGACAGCCTGATAAGGGAATATCGGTTTAAAGAGAACTATTACTTTGTATCGGGCGACAACATGGAGAACTCCCGCGATTCGCGGTATTGGGGACTGCTGCCCGAAAGCTACATAGTGGGAAAAGCAACAAGAATATGGAAATCGAAAGACCCTGCCGACGGACATATCCGCTGGGACAGGGTATTTAAAAAGATAGAGTGAAATGAATAAAAGGATACTTTTTCTTGGTTTATGGGTGGTGTGCCTGTCGCTGGTGATGGCCTGCAGCCGGAGGAACGGCATGGAGGGCACTCTGGAACGCGCCGGTAAGAACAGGGCCGAACTGGAGAAAGTGCTGGAGCACTATGCCGGCGACGAGCTGAAATACAAGGCGGCCTGTTACCTGATAGAGCACATGGAGAACTGCTACTTTTATGCCGACCCCCGGATTGATTCCCTGAAGAGCCTGAGATGGATGGCTACGGTATATCGCGAAGGCCCGTGGCTGGATTCGGTGAAAAGGGTATGGAGTCATTTTTCTTATAGAGACACCCGCAAGGTATATGATGCGGAGGTCATAACAGCCGACTATCTGATAGACAATATCGACCATGCTTTTGAAGTGTGGGGAAAACGTCCGTGGGCAAAATATTATTCATTTGATGACTTTTGCGAATATGTACTCCCATACCGCATTGCAAACGAGCCTCTGGAAGCATGGAGAAGGGTCTATTATGACCGGTATGCCGCAACCGTCGATTCGATGTATGGCGGCAGCGATGTGCTGGAGGTGGTAAAGGCTGTCCGTAAGAAGTTTAAAGAAGAGGGATTTATATGGAATACCCACTTCAGCCTCCCGCATTGCGGCGGTCTGTTCCTGCTCGACCACCACACCGGGCAATGTCCCGAATCATGCGACATCACGGTCTATATCCTCCGCGCATTGGGCATCCCTGTAGGTACCGACTGCTACATTGCTTCACCTTATATCAGCGGGGCGCACTCCTGGACTATATTAAGGGATACCACAGGGCTGTTTGTCCCATTCTGGATTACCCAGACGGAGCCGGAAAGAGGGGCGGATGACGGACGTCCCAAGGGAAAAGTTTTCCGTAAGCAGTATTGGGGACAGCTGGAAGATGTGACGGCTGAATATTTCGGCAAGAACAGCGCAAAGGTAAAGATACAATGTCCGCCCGAGGTGAAAGAGGTCAGTCTCTGTATTTTCTCATGCGGGGCAATGACGGCTGTCGACAGGGCCGAACGTGCCGGACAGGAAGTGACTTTCCACAATCTGGAGCCGGGCATCCGTTTTCTTCCCATGTATCAGAAGTCAAAAGGAGGGGTTTATTCAGCTGCCGGATACCCTTTCAGCCTGGATAAGGATGGAAAGGTGCATACCTATGTCCCCGATACTTTACATACCCGGACAGCAGAACTTTTCAGGAAGTATCCCCTCCACATCCAGATGAAGGAATACGTGGCGGCCCTGACCGGAAGTATCATAGAGGGGGCACGTTCGGCGGACTTCCGGCAGACGGTATTGTTGGCACACATCAAGGATACAATCAGGACAAACTATGTGTGGCTGGACTCACTTCCCGACAGTCCCGTCAGATACATACGCATCACTCCTCCGGGAGTAAGATATACCGAGATAGCCGAAATCGCCTTTTATGGGAAAGACGGACTGAAACTGGATGCGGAACTGTACCGGATTCCGGCTGCCATGGACTTGAGGCATACAGGGAACTATATGACGGATGGGGATATCCTGTCCTATTATCAGTCCAAAGAACAAAACAGGGAACCGATAACCGTTGATTTGAAGAAAGAATGCCGGGTGGACAGGATTCATATTGTTCCCCGCAACGATGATAATTTTATCCGTCCGGGCGATGAGTATGAATTGTTTTACCAGAATGGCGCAGAAGGCTGGATATCGTTGGGAAGGCAGACAGCGGTGACAGACAGGCTGAAGTATGACCGTATTCCTTCCGGTGCCGTGTTGTGGTTGCGTGATTTGAGCCGCGGACGTGAGGAACAGTTATTTATATTGAAGGAGCATGGAGAACAGTTCTTTTATTAAGAAGGCATTGCATGGCATACCGGTTTTAATCACCTGGCTCTTCATCCTTGCCGGTGCGGTAGAAGCGGTATGGGGGCTTGCACAGGTATATGGCTTTACCGTCTCCAAGCATTCGCTCTATGCCCTTACCGGCTCTTTCTACAATCCGGGACCTTACTCCGGTTTCCTTGCCATGACGCTTCCGGTCTGTCTGTATGAATGGCTGAAGTGTAGGAAGGAAAAGAAAACGGCAATCTATTATATAGCCTTATCCGTGTTGGTACTCCTTATTTGTGTGTTGCCGGCCGGAATGAGCCGCTCGGCATGGATGGCCGGGGCGGTCTCGTCGGCATACATCGCATATATGCATTACCGGAAGGGGATTCACGCCTACATCCGTTGTCACCCGAGACGGACGAAAGCGGGAACAATTCTGCTGATATTGCTCGCAGGAGGGATACTTGCCGGTGTTTACCTGATGAAGAAGGACTCGGCAGACGGAAGGCTGCTGATGTGGAAGGTGTCCGTGCACGCCATAGCCGGACAACCGTGGCGCGGATACGGATGGGACGGTGTCCCCGGTGCCTATGGGCAGGCGCAGGAGGATTATTTCTCGGTGGGAGATTATACAGAGACGGAAGAACGGGTGGCGGGGTCACCCGAATATGTGTTCAATGAATATCTTCAGGTGGCGATGGCATGGGGAGTTCCCGTGCTCCTGATGGCGTTGCTGGTGGTGGGCGGAAGCGGTTATGCCGGGCACAGGCAGAAGGAGTACGGGCTGTGCGGTGCACTGCTGTCTTTGGCCGTGTTCTCCTTTTCTTCCTATCCGTTCCAGTTCCTTCTGTTTGTCGTTGCCCTGGCATTGCTGGTAACAGGGTGCGCAATAAAGACCCTTTCCTCCCGACGCCCATTGGTTTGCATGGCGGGAACCGTGTTCTTATTGTTGTCGGCGGGCTATGGGTGTTACCGGGTGTATCGGTGGAAGGAGGTGCGTGAGACGGCTTCGTCGGCATGGCACCGGAAACAGATGTTTTACCGTTCGGGGGCTTATGAACAGGCGGCGGAAGTCTATGCGGAGATATACGAAGACATGAAATGGAATGCCCGCTATCTGTTTGAATACGGTCATGCCCTGCACAAACTGCACAGAAATGAGGAATCGAATGTGGTTATGAAGGAGGCGTTGAAGGTGAGTGGCGACCCGATGATACTGAACATAATAGGCAAGAACGAGCAGGAGGCGGGTAATTATGCAGAGGCGGAATATTGGCTGATTCGTTCCACCCATCGGCTGCCGGGCAGAATCTATCCTTATTTTCTGTTGGCAAAGCTATATGCGGAACCGGGGTTTTATCAACGGCAAAAACTGGAACAGGCCGCAAGGATGGTAATGGAGAAAGAGCCGAAGGTGCAATCCACGGCCATCAGGCAAATGAGGGAGGAAATAAAGAAATTACTTTGATATTCCTATTTGTACTGAATTGTATAAATGCCTAAAAAAGAAAATTTAACAAAAAAAGAAGAGGGAAAATGAGTTTTATTCAAATATAATATTTTTATTTGTCTTTTAAACAAGAATAACATGACTATGAAATTACACATATTGGCTTATGGGCTGGTGCTGGCCACTACAGTGGCAGCTTGTTCTGATGAAAAAAAAGATTCTAAGGAAAAAGAAGGTGTGGAAACTGTATTGCCCTCATTGCCCAATGAGGTGACGGTGGTGCCGCTGGAAAAACGAGTATTCAATCATGAACTGATCAGTAATGGGAAGGTTACGGCAAAGGATTATGCCGACTTGTATTTTCGCACTGCAGAAGTAGTGGCCCATGTTTGGGTGAAAAATGGAGATGTGGTGCGTAAAGGGCAGAAAATAGCAGAACTTGATTTGTTTAAGTTGAATAATACGTTGGCACAGCAGAAAAATGGATTGGCCCAGTCCACACTGGAGATGCAGGATGTATTGATAGGACAGGGGTATGCACCCGATAATTTGAAAGCTGTGCCGGCCGATGTATTGGAATTGGCAAAAGTAAAAAGTGGTTATGAGCAAAGTAAAGCCCAATATGAGTCTGCCAAATATGATGTGGAACAAGCTACACTGGTGGCACCTTTCGATGGTGTTGTTGCCAATCTCTTCGAAAAAGAACATAACATTCCAAAAACGTCAGAAGCTTTTTGCCGGGTAATTAACGCCGGTACGATGGAAGTTGATTTCACTGTGCTTGAAAGTGAGTTGCCTCTGATTAAGGTAGGGGATAAAGTGGAAGTGACTCCTTATGCTTCCGCTGCCGGTGTACGTCAGGGAAGTATCAGTGAAATCAATCCGCTGGTGGATGAAAATGGTATGGTGCGTGTAAAGGCGCGGGTGAATGGAGGCAATAAACTCTTTGACGGGATGAATGTCAGAGTCAGTGTGAAGCGTTCGGTAGGAGAGCAGTTGGTGATTCCTAAAACGGCTGTTGTTCTGCGTTCGGGCAAGCAGGTGGTATTTACGCTGAAAGACGGTAAGGCTATGTGGAATTATGTGCATACAGGGCTGGAAAATATGGAAGAGTATACCATCACAGACGGTCTGGAGGAAGGAATGGAAGTGATAGTCACCGGTAATGTAAATTTGGCTCATGAAGCTCCTGTCAAGGTAATTAAGAATTGAGAATTGTCATTCTGAATGAATTGAAGAATCTGAAAAGAATTAGCAAATGGTAAAGTTCTTATTACAACGCCCTATAGCCGTGCTGATGGCGTTCACTGCCTGTTTTATTATCGGGCTGGTGACGTATTTCTCATTGCCGGTGTCTTTGTTGCCTGACATCGCTATTCCCCAAATTACCATTCAGGTGTCGGGAGAAAACTCTTCGGCGCGTGAGTTGGAGAATACAGTCGTTACACCGGTGCGCAGACAATTATTGCAGGTGGCGGGATTGAGAGAAATAAAAAGTGAGACTCGTGACGGTGCAGGTGTTATCCGCATGGAGTTCGAGTTTGGTGTCAATACGGATTTGGCGTTTATAGAGGTCAATGAAAAGATTGATGCTGCCATGAACAGCCTGCCCAAAGAGGTGGCGCGTCCTAAAGCAATAAAGGCAAGTGCAACGGATATTCCGGTTTTCTATCTGAACATGACACTGAAGAATGACCGGCCTTATGAGGGCACGAATGAGCAACAGTTTCTGGATATGTGCGAACTGGCGGAAAATGTGGTCAAACGCCGCATCGAACAGTTGCCTGAGGTAGCAATGGCTGATATTACCGGTGTCCCCGGAAAATTACTTCAGATAGTTCCCGATAAAGATAAACTGGCCATGACGGGTATCACGGTGGAGGATATCGAGAATGCATTGGCTTCCAATAATGTGGAGCCGGGAAGTATGTTGGTAAGGGATGGGTATTATGAATATAATATCCGTATTGCTACGTTGCTACGTACCACCGAAGATGTGAAGAATATATATATCCGTAAGGGAGACCGTATTTTGCAATTGAAGGAACTTTGCAAAGTGGATGTCGTATCACAAAAAGAAAGCGGGCTATCCGTTGCCGGAGGTAAAAAAGCGGTTACTCTGGCTATCATAAAGCAGAGTGACGAGAATATGGATGAAATGAAGGAGAAGTTGAAAGAAACGACCGATTATTTTGCTTCTCTTTATCCTGATATTGAGTTCAGTATAAGCCGTAACCAGACGGAATTGTTGGATTATACCATTTCCAATTTGCAACAGAATTTGTCTTTAGGATTCTTGTTTATTTTCATTGTTGCCATATTGTTCTTGGGAGATATCCGCTCGCCGTTGGTTATCGGTATCAGTATGGTGACCTCTATTGTCATTACTTTTTTCTTTTTCTATTTCTGCCATGTTTCATTGAATGTTATCTCATTGTCGGGCTTGATTTTGGCTGTGGGTATGATGATTGACAGCTCTATCATTGTGACGGAGAATATTTCTCAATATCGGGAGCGGGGATATTCATTGAAGCGGTCATGTGCTGTGGGAACTACGGAAATGATTACTCCGATGTTGAGTTCGTCACTGACTACCATTGCTGTCTTCCTGCCGTTGATATTTATGAGCGGGATTGCAGGTGCTATCTTTATGGACCAGGCTTTCTCCATCACAGTGGGATTGATGATTTCGTATGTCACCGGTATTATGCTTTTACCTGTGCTTTATCTGTTATTCTATAGATTAGGCATACGGAGCAAAAGCTTCTTGTCCAAGAGATTTGATAATCTGTTGAAAAACGAATGGCTGGAGGGTTTTTATGATAAAGGTATTGATTGGGTGTTTTCTCATAAGAAAATTAGTCTGTTGGGCACTTTGGCCACTTTGCCTGTTTGTGTGTTCTTCTTTTATTTTATGGAAAAGGAAAGGATGCCGGAGATAGACCAGAACGAACTGATAATGCGTATCGAATGGAATGAAAATATTCACGTGGACGAGAATAATCGGCGGGTGGATGAGCTGATGAAACTGACAGATGATAAGGTGACTGAACATACGGCTTATGTGGGTATGCAGGATTACATATTGAATGGAGGAAGTGAGTTGTCTTCAACCGAAGCGGAACTTTATTTTAAGACCGGGACACCCACAGAGATACTTCCATTGCAGGATTTGTTGACGAAGGAAGTGGAAGAGAAATATCCTTTGGCTGTGATATCTTTTTCTCCTCCCGAAACTATTTTTGAGAAGTTGTTTGTGACAGGGGAGGCAGATATCGTGGCAGAGCTTCATGCTGCCAATAAATCAAAAGCTCCCGAAGCCGAGCAATTACAGCAGTTGGAAAAGAACGTTATTCAGGCAACGGGAATGACTCCGACGGGTATTGCTTTCCGTAATCAGTTGAATTTGGTGGTGAACCGGGAAAAGTTGCTGTTGTATAACATTGCTTACGAGGAACTGACCAGGGTGTTGCGCACTGCTTTTAAAGAAAACAAAGTGTCTACCTTGCGTTCTTACCAGCAATATTTGCCTATCGGCATTGCCGGAGAAGAAAAAAGCGTGAATCGTATTCTGAATGAAACTTTGGTTCAAACTCAGCCTGATAAGAACAGACAGGTGAATTATATTCCGCTGAGTGAGCTGGTATCGATTGTTCCGGCTGAGGATTTGAAGAGTATTACGGCCGGTAAGAACGGAGAGTATATTCCGTTGAGTTTTTATGATGTTGAAAACCCTACACGACTTATGAAGGAAGTGAAGGAAACGGTTAAAGAAAAGAATGAGTGGGAAGTGGATTTCTCAGGCAGTTTCTTTTCGAATGAAAAGATGATGGGAGAACTGACTGTTATTCTGTTTGTGTCGCTTTTGTTGATGTACTTTATCTTGTGTGCACAGTTCGAGAGTTTCTTGCAGCCGTTCATCGTGCTGTTGGAGATACCGGTAGATACAGCTTTTGCATTGATTACCTTATGGGTGTTTGGACATACGCTGAATTTGATGTCGGCTATCGGTATTATTGTAACTTGCGGTATTGTGGTGAATGACTCTATTCTGAAACTGGATACTATTAATGAGTTGCGTAAAACCGGAATACCTTTGGTTGAGGCTATCCATATTGCCGGTAAGAGACGTTTGAGAGCTATTATCATGACGTCGTTGACTACTATTTTTGCAATGGTGCCATTGTTGTTTACTTCGGATATGGGATCGGAATTGCAAAAGCCATTGTCTATTGCCATGATTGGTTCGATGGTAGTGGGAACATTGGTCAGTTTGTTCATTATTCCTTTGATATATTGGTTTATTTATAGAAAACATGATAAAAATGAAGTACGTTAGTATATGGATCATAGGCTGTCTTTTATCGGTTGGCGTAAAGGCACAGCAGACGGTGAAATTGGATTTGCAGCATACGATAGAGATTGCGAATGACAGTTCGTTGTCGGCATTCAGATATCAAAATATGTATTTATCGGGTTATTGGGAATTCAGAACCTATAAAGCGAATCGCCTTCCCAGTTTGACACTTGACCTGACTCCGGCAAAGTATTACCGGTATATCACTCAGCGTTATGACTCTAATGAGGATATGGACGTATATCGTGAACAGCAGATGTTCAGTGCCGGTGGCGGACTGAGCATCAGGCAGAATCTGGATTGGACAGGCGGTACTTTCTATATAGATTCGCAACTTGACTTTATGCGCAACTTCGGTGATACGAAATCTACCCAATATTCCAGTGTGCCTATCCGGGTGGGCTATCAGCAGAGCTTATTGGGGTATAATGCATTTCGTTGGGACCGTAAGATTGAACCGCTGAAATATGAAAAGGTAAAGAAACAATTCATTTATAATACGGAGACCGTGTCAGAGGAGGCTGTCACTTACTTCTTTGCATTGGCAATGGCTCAAGCCGACTATCAATTGGCTAAAGAGAATGTGTCTTCCAGTGATACCTTGTATAGTATCGGACTGCAACGCCATAAAATAGCAGCCATTTCACGTGCGGATTTATTGACCCTTGAATTGGATAAAGTGAATGCGCATAACACTTTGGAAAATGCACAGATAGCGCTGAAACGTGCTATGTTCTCATTGGCTTCTTTTCTGAATCTGGATAAGAATACGACTATCGAATTGTCTTTACCCGGTCGCCCCGCTGCCATGGAGATTCCGGTAGATGTGGCTCTGGCTAAAGCAAAAGAGAACAATCCGTCTTTCTTGGAGCAACGCCAGAATATTTTGGAAGCAGAACAGAATGTGAATAAGACCAAGGTGGAATCTCGTTTTAATGCCAGCCTGAATGCCAGTGTCGGATTCAATCAGGTAGCAGATAAGTTCGGAGATGCCTACCGCCACCCTTTGCAACAGGATTTGGTGTCGGTGAGTGTTTCTATTCCATTGGTGGACTGGGGAGTAAGAAAAGGAAAATACAATATGGCAAAGAATAACCTGAATGTGGTAAAGATTGCCGCACGTCAGGAAGAGCTTAGTGTGGAAGAAGAGGTGATAATGACCGTAAGTGATTTCAATATCCAGCAGCGCCTGATTGCCAGTGCCGAAGAAGCATTGGACTTGGCGGTGATGGCGTATGAACAGACACGCCAACGCTTCATTATCGGCAAAGCGGATGTAAACAGTCTGACTCTTTCATTAAATCGCCAACAAGAAGCACAGAAGAATTATATTTCGGCTTTACAGAATTATTGGTTGAATTATTATAAGATACGGAAACTGACATTGCACGACTTTGCTTCGGGATTTTCATTATCTGATAAGTTTGATTTTAATGTAGGTATGTATCGATGAGCAACTCTCGTACTTTATCTTCGTTTACGCTGATAGTCACTTTTGTCTGTTTGGCGTTGATAGGTTTGGCTTTGGTTCCGTTATTGCCGGTCAAACTGGCACCGTCGCGTGTTTTGCCGGGGCTCACTATTTCATTTAGAATGCCGGGTAATTCATCGCGGGTGATAGAGGCTGAGGTGACCAGCAAACTGGAATCGATGCTGGCAAGGGTAAACGGAATAAAAAATGTAATATCTACTTCTGATAATGGAGGAGGAAGTATAACGCTGGAACTGGATAAGCATGCGGATATTGATGCTGCCCGTTTTGAGGTGTCAACCATTATCCGCCAAACGTGGGCGCAGTTGCCTGACGGAGTCAGCTATCCTCAGATTAGTACCCGCCGTTCGGATGATAAAGCATCGAGGCCATTTATGACATATACTCTCAATGCGCCCTCTAATCCTATCTTGATTCAAAACTATGCCGAAGAGAACATAAAACCGGTGCTGGGACAATTGGCGGGTGTATATAAAGTAGAATTGAATGGGGCTACTCCGATGGAGTGGCAATTGGAATATGACAGTGAACAGTTGTCTCGCTTGGGAATAACACTGGGAGACGTGCAGGTTGCCATCAACCGCCATTACGAGAAAGAATTTCTGGGTATTTGTTCTATAGAGAAGGGGCCGGATGATAAGGACTGGATTCGGGTGGTGCGCACTGCTACAGGCAAGGAAACGGAGTTTGAGCCCGATGCCATCAAACTGGAGACAGGAGATGGAACGGTGGTCACATTGGATAAGTTGATAAAAGTAAAGCATGTGGAAGAACAGCCACAGAGCTATTACCGCATCAACGGACTGAATTCCATCTATCTTTATATTACGGCTGAGGAAACGGCAAATCAGCTGGAACTGAGCCGTCAGGTAAAAGACCGTATGGCGGAATTGCAGGCAAAGATGCCGGCCGGATATGAGGTACATATCGGTTATGATGCCACGGAGTATATTCAAAAGGAATTGGATAAAATTTATTTCCGTACCGGACTGACTGTGCTGATTTTATTGCTGTTTGTTGCATTGATTACCCGCAATTTGCGTTATCTGTTTCTGATAGTAACCAGCTTGACTATCAACATAGCCGTAGCTGCTATTTTCTATTATATCTTCGGACTGGAAATGCAGCTTTATTCTTTGGCCGGTATTACCATTTCTCTCAACTTGGTGATAGACAATACTATTGTCATGACCGATCATATTTTGCATCGTAGGAATCTGAAAGCATTTGTCTCTGTGCTGGCTGCTACTTTAACTACCATCGGAGCATTGGTTATTATTTTCTTCCTTGATGAAAAGATTCGGTTGAACTTGCAGGATTTTGCGGCTGTGGTAATTATAAATCTGGCTGTTTCATTGTTTGTAGCCTTGTTCTTTGTTCCTTCCATGATTGACAAGATTAAGTTGGAGAAGAAAAAGACGAAGAAGCACAGACGCACTTGGATGAAGCGTTTTGCGGTTTATTTTACTCGCTTCTATCAGGGATTTATTTATTACTTGTGCCGCTTTAGGGTGCCGGCCTGTATTTTATTGGTATTGGGCTTTGGCCTGCCTGTCTTTATGTTGCCCGATAAGATGGAAGGGGAGGGGACATTTGCGGAATATTATAATAAGGTATTCGGCAACTCCACTTATAAAGAGAAAGTAAAACCGATAGTCGACAAGGCATTGGGAGGCAGTTTGCGTCTGTTTGTCGAGAAAGTATACGAAGGCAGTTACTTTAATCGTGACGAGGGAGAAGTGGTATTGTATGTAAATGCCAATCTGCCTAACGGAAGTACATTGGAGCAAATGAATGCATTGGTCAAGAAGATGGAAACTTACTTGAGCGATTTTAAGGAAATCAGGCAGTTCCAGACAGCCATATATAGCGCACGGCAGGCAAACTTACAGATTTACTTTACGAAAGAAGTGGAACACAGTGGCTTCCCTTATACATTGAAGTCTAATATTATCAGTAAAGCTTTGACGCTGGGAGGAGGAAGCTGGGGAGTATATGGTTTGCAAGACCAGGGCTTCAACAATGATGTGCGCGAGAGTGCCGGAAGTTTCCGGGTGAAGATGTATGGTTATAATTATGATGAGTTGGCTTATTGGGGAGACCGTTTGAAAGAGAAACTTTTGGAGCATCGTCGAATAAAAGAGGTGATTATCAATTCTGAATTCTCATGGTGGAAGGATGATTACAGCGAATTCTACCTTGACTTGAACAGGGAAAGGATGGCCAAGGAGAATATTACGGCTACACAGTTATTCAATGCTTTGGGACCTGTGTTCGGGCGTGATATTTATTGCGGAAGTGTTTTGTTTGAAAATCAGGCTGAATGGTTGAAGCTGTCTTCCATGCAAGGGCAGCAATATGATGTGTGGGGGCTGGTAAATGTTCCTTTGATGATAAACGGACACTCTTATAAATTAGCTGATTTTGCAACGGTAGAGAAAGGACAGTCTCCGCAGAAGGTGGCAAAAGAAAATCAGCAGTATCGTTTGTGTCTGCAATATGAGTATATAGGTTCTTCCGAGCAGGGAAGAAAGTTGTTGAAGAAGGATTTGGAAGCCTTTAATAAGATATTGCCGATGGGATATACGGCAGAGGATGAGCAGGAACGGTGGTCATGGGGGAAGAAGGACAATGCACAATATGCATTGCTCTTGATTGTGATTGCAATCATTTTCTTTACCACCGGCATTTTGTTTAATTCGCTCAAACAACCGTTGGCTATTATTTTTGTGATTCCTATTTCGTATATTGGTGTGTTCTTGACTTTCTATCTTTTTGGCTTAAACTTCGACCAGGGTGGTTTTGCATCTTTCGTATTGTTATGCGGTATAACGGTGAATGCAAGTATTTATATATTGAATGAGTATAACTCCATCCGCAAACGTTATCCGCTGCTTTCGGACGTGCAAGCGTATACTAAAGCATGGAATTCAAAGATTATTCCTATTTTCCTGACTGTTGTGTCTACTATTTTGGGATTTATTCCTTTCATGATAGGTCAGGGAAAAGAGGCCTTTTGGTTTCCGTTAGCAGCCGGAACGATTGGAGGATTGATTGCTTCTATATTGGGCATTTTCATGTTTTTGCCTATATTCTCTTTGAAGAAACAGAAAAAAAGAATGAAGTCTGAATAAAATGAAGAAATAAAAATAATATTGTATGGTTGTTGCAATTCATTACTTATTGTAGAATAAGAGACGTAATGCCTTCTTCTTATATTTAGTGTTAATAAATTTTACCCATTTCAAACACATACGTCTGCACGGAACTATACATACGTTCGCATGGGGCTACACATACGTATGTGTAGGGCTATACATACGTATGCATGGAGTTATGCATACGTCCGTGTGGCACAACGAATCGGAAAGAAGATTAGTATGAAATTATTTGGTGGTATTATCGGGTAGTTGTAATATTGTATGCGTTTAAGCTTATTATAAAAAAACAAAAGTTATGTATATGGTAGAGAAGAGCGGCAAGTTGTTATGTCGTATAGTTCTTATTATGTTGTTGTTCGTCCTGTGTTTTTGTGCATCTTGTGGTCATAAAGAGGCAAGATATGCATTGGATATGGCAGAAAAACGAATGTGGGATGAACCGGATTCTGCTTTAAAAGTATTGGAGTCTATCGTTATGCCGGAAGATTTGGAGGGAAAAGAGCTGGCAGATTATGCATTGTTGTTGACACAAGCGCAATATCGTTCCAATATTGTCGCTACTTCGGATTCATTGATTAATATCGCTGTCGGGTATTATCAGGATAAAGATGTGGAAAAAAGAACGGCCTCATTATTATATAAAGGAGGAGTATTAAAAGATATGGGTAAAGATGAAGAGGCTATGTTGGTCTATAAAGAAGCAGAAAGTTATATTCCAAGAATAAAAGATAATAGGATTGTGACATTAATTTACATGGGATTGGGGTATTTGAATCAAAAGAATAGAAACTATGCTTTATCAATCGATTATTTTAAGAAGTCTGTAGCGGTTAACATTGTTCCAAAGCAGGTATTGTCATGGAAAGTAAGCAGTATAATGAATCTTGCTAATATATCATATTATTGGGGAAATAGAGATGATGCTGATTTGTATTATTCTCAATTATTGGATATGGTACCTTTGGTCGATTCTATGCTTCAGACAAAAATATATTATAATTATGGAATCTATAAAAGTAAGGAAAAAGAATGGGCGGAAGCTGAGAAGTATGTGCGTAAGGCGTTAGATAATGCGTCGGGAGACGTATCATATAGAGCTATGCTTTTATTAGCCAATTTATATAGCCGGACAGGACGTGACGGGGAAGTTGATAGCTTGTGTCAGTATGCGTTAAAAACATCGGAGCCGGCAGTAAAGGCTCGCATTTATTATTTCTTGTATGAGGAAAATGTGGCAAGAAAGGAATACGAAGATGCTGTTACCTATTTATCGCATTATGTATTATTGTCGGATACTTTGCGTTCTCAAATAAATCGGTCTGAATATTTGGAAATACAAAAGAAATATGATCAAGTAGTATTATTGAATAAGAATGTAGAGATACATAATCATTGGTATCTTACTATTATAATATCGACCGTTATAATTGTTGCGCTGATTGGAATACATTATTTGGTGTTGTCTATAAATAGAAAGAAAAAAGAAAAGTTATTATTGAAAAGCAAACAGGAAAAAGTGGAGCTGCAAGAAAAGATTGATGCCTGTCAAACTAAGATAGCGGAGGATGAAACGATGCACAATGAGGAAAAAGAAAAATTGCAGATGCAGATCACTCAATTGGAAGCGGAAAAAGAGCAAAAAGATATTAGTATTCGTCGGTTGGAAATCATTTGCAAATCGAAAGATAAGGATATTCCGTTGGAGTATATTGAAGCTTTGGAAATGATAATGAAACTGAAGTCTAAAGAACAGGCTTCCTATAATCCGGCAGTGGATAGGGAGAAATTGCATATTTGGTTGGATTTGGTTTATGATGATTTTGCCGGCCGTTTGCTGGAAAAGTATCAGTTGACCGGGCGGGAAAGGGATGTGTGTTATTTGAAAGCTTTGGATTTTTCCGATGATGAAATCTCTGAATTATTAAAGATACAATTGCGTTCGGAAGAACGATGGATTTATCGTATATGTGAGAAATTCGGGTTTCCCAAAGGTAGTAAAGATGATTTCGCTGCTTATATTGCAGATTTTAAGAAAAGAAGATAGGTGTTTTATTCAGGTTTTGTCGCAAAAAAGAGTGCTGCATTGAAATATAATGCTGATAATCAGTGAAAGTAAATGTCGCAAATCAGTTGGATGATTGTTTGGATTATTGTGGGGCTCTTTCTAAATTCGCAATGTAATAAAAACATTTGTTATGAAAAACGTATTGATAACTATCTTTTTTATCTTGTCTTTTGCACCTATGTTTGCGCAAACAGTTCCTGAAAAGGAAATTGATTTTGAGGGAAGTTTTATTATGGACGATGCCAGATCTGCTTCTCTGCCGATAGAGGCTTATCTTCAAGATACACAAGTTGTCATTACTTTTTATGTGGACCTTTCCGATGCCACGGTGACGATTGCATCAGAAGAAAATAATCAGGAAATGGAAGAACGTACTATTTCATTTATTGATTCCGCTCCGGAGGTTTTTAATATAAGTGGTTACTCAAAAGGTACTTATATTATAACTATAACGACACCGCGAGGTACGTATTTAAGTGGCTTATTCAGAATTGAATAACCACAAAGTGAAGCATGTAAGCTCATCATTACTTCTCTTCATGTTTTTCTGTCTTCTTTTTACTTGTAAAGAGGCTGAAAAGGGGAAGAATACACGTTTGGTTAAAGTGTGGGAAGGGAAAGCATCGGCTTTCCCTTCCTGTTTTATTTGTACTATTCAGGAGATTGATGCCATACATTTATGGAAAAAGTAGAAAGAAATCTCAATTTTATAAAGAGGAATAAAATAAAATGTTTTATTTTGCAGGTCAATAAACATTCTAATACTTACATATCATGTTAACTCAAATTATCAATGGTAAGATATTTACCCCGCAGGGTTGGCTGGACGAAGGTTCGGTGTTGATGCGGGATAATAAAATACTGGAAGTTACCAACTGTGATTTAGCGCTGATTGGCGCCAATCTGATTGATGCCAAAGGCATGTATATTGTCCCCGGATTTGTATGTATGCACGCTCATGGGGGCGGTGGTCACGATTTTACAGAGTGTACGGAAGAGGCATTCCGCACAGCTGTCAAAGCACATCAGAGACACGGTGCCACCAGTATTTTCCCGACATTGTCATCTTCTCCTTTTTCAGAGATTCGTAAAGCTGTAAGTATATGCGAAAAGCTGATGAAAGAAAAAGACAGTCCGGTATTGGGACTTCATGTGGAAGGACCTTACCTGAATCCTAAGATGGCAGGTGGGCAGTTTGCCGGTAAGGTGAAAAATCCGGATAAAGAAGAATATACTTCATTGTTGGATGAAACAAATTGTATCAAGCGCTGGGATTCATCTCCTGAGTTGCCGGGTGCTTTGGAATTTGCCGGCTACCTGAGATCCAAAGGGATAGTGGCTGCCATTTCTCATACCGAAGCCGAATATGACGGTATCAAAGCTGCTTATGAAGCCGGATATACTCATGCGGCTCATTTTTACAATGCAATGCCGGGATTTCATAAACGCCGTGAATATAAGTATGAAGGAACGGTGGAAAGTGTCTATCTGACAGATGGAATGACTATCGAACTTATTGCTGACGGAATTCATTTACCATCTACTATCTTGCGGTTGGCTTATAAGCTGAAAGGAGTGAGCCATACCTGCCTGGTAACCGATGCGCTGGCTTATGCTGCTGCCGAAGGAGTTGAAATAACTGACCCGAATGTGATTATTGAGGATGGTGTATGCAAGATGGCAGACCGTTCTTCGCTTGCCGGAAGTATTGCTACAATGGATGTATTGGTACGTACGATGGTCAAAGCAGGCATTCCTTTGGGTGATGCCATCAATATGGTTTCGGAAACACCGGCACGCATCATGGGAGTAGATGATAGAAAGGGAACATTGCAAAAAGACAAAGATGCCGATTTGTTGGTTTTAGACCGTGATTTGAATATCCGTGCTGCATGGGCAATGGGCAATTTGATAGAAGGAACGAATACATTGTTCTGAATATACTTTTTAAATACTTTAGGGAAGATGTCTAAACAGTTCGAAGTAATTGTTTAGGCATCTTTTTTAGTTTTAGTAGTCATAATCAATGGGAAAATTACTACATTTGCAATTTGTAGAATTGAAAACTCAAACAATAAAATCGATATGAACGAAGCGATTAGACAAGACGTGAAGAAAGCCTGTGAGGTAATGCAGAAAGGCGGGATAATTCTTTATCCTACGGATACCATCTGGGGAATAGGTTGCGATGCAACCAATGCAGAAGCTGTGAAGCGTGTGTATGATATCAAGAAACGAGCAGACAGCAAGGCAATGCTGGTACTGGTAGACAGTTCGGTGAAAGTCGATTTTTATGTACGGGATGTACCGGCAGTTGCGTGGGATTTGATAGATTATGCTACCAAACCGCTGACTATTATCTATGACGGTGCTCGTAATTTGGCCGAAAATCTGTTGGCGGAAGATGGCAGCGTTGGCATTCGTGTAACAGGTGAGGCGTTCTCAAAAGAGCTTTGTTTCCGTTTTCGCAAAGCAATCGTATCTACTTCCGCAAACATCAGCGGTCAGCCTTCACCTGCTAATTTCAGTGAAATAAGCGAGGAAATAAAACAAGCGGTAGACTATATTGTCGGTTATAGGCAAGATGAAGTCGGACATCCGAAACCTTCCGGTATTATTAAGTTGGGTAAAGGAGGAGAAGTGAAGATTATAAGAGAATAAGAAAGAGAGAATGGATGCTTTAATAGAAGATAAGAAGAGCTTATTGCAGCGCTTTATTCTGTGGCGCGAAAAAAGGATAAAGGAAAAACATTTCATTCTGATACTGAGCTTTCTGGTAGGTATTTTTACTGCACTGGCAGCATGGTTCCTGAAGTTTTTGGTAGAATGGATTAAAGAATTCCTGACAGAGAATTTTGACTCAACAGGGGTGAACTGGTTATATTTGGTGTATCCTGTGGTGGGTATCTTTTTGACAGGCTTATTCATACGTCATATTGTGAAGGATGATATCAGCCATGGTGTGACAAAGATTCTTTATGCTATTTCGCGGCGTCAGAGCCGTATCAAACGGCATAATACCTGGTCATCGGTGATTGCGAGTGCCATTACTATCGGTTTTGGTGGCTCGGTGGGAGCTGAGGCGCCTATCGTGCTGACCGGTTCTGCTATCGGTTCTAATTTGGGCAGTGCCTTTAAGATGGAACATAAGACGCTGATGCTTTTGGTGGGATGTGGTGCAGCGGGAGCAGTGGCAGGTATTTTCAAAGCTCCTATTGCCGGATTGGTATTTACTTTGGAAGTTTTGATGATAGACCTGACGATGGCTTCTCTTTTGCCATTGCTGGTGTCGTGTGTGACGGCTGCTACGGTTTCTTATATTCTCACCGGTTCGGAGGCTATGTTCAAGTTTCACATGGATGAGCCGTTTTTGATGGAGCGTATCCCATCGGCTATCTTGTTGGGGATTGCTTGCGGATTGGTCTCTTTGTATTTTACCCGTGCTATGAATTCTGTAGAAAATGTATTTCGTCGTTATAATAATCCGTATGTGAAGTTGACCATTGGCGGCATCATGCTGAGTGTTTTGATTTTCCTCTTTCCGCCTCTTTACGGTGAAGGGTACGATACGATAAATTTATTGCTCAATGGGGTATCCAATCAGGATTGGGATACGGTGATGAACAACTCTATCTTCTATGGATATGGCGGTTTGCTGCTTGTTTATCTGGCATTGATTGTGTTATTTAAGGTCTTTGCATCCAGTGCCACCAATGGCGGTGGCGGTTGTGGCGGTATCTTTGCACCCAGTTTGTTTTTAGGGTGTATCACCGGATTTATCTTTGCCCATTTTTGTAACGAATTTCATCTCGGTCCGTATATTCCTGAAAAGAATTTCGCCTTATTGGGAATGGCGGGATTGATGTCGGGGGTGATGCATGCACCTTTGACAGGTATCTTCCTTATTGCGGAACTGACCGGAGGCTATGACTTGTTCTTGCCTTTGATGATGGTGTCTGTCAGCTCTTACCTCACTATCATGGTGTTTGAACCGCATAGCATTTACTCCATGCGCTTGGCTAAAAAAGGAGAATTGTTGACTCATCATAAGGACAAGGCGGTATTGACCTTGATGAATATCGAAAGCGTGGTGGAAACCGACTTTGAGAAAGTTCGTCCCGATATGGATTTGGGCGAAATGGTAAAAGTCATTTCCCAGGCAAAACGTAATTTATTTCCTGTTGTGGATGTGAATGGAGAGTTACTGGGCATTGTGGCATTGGACGATATCAGGAACATTATGTTCCGTCAGGAGCTGTATCATCGTTTCAAAGTGGAAAAGTTTATGGTGTCGCCTGCCGCCAGAATTTATGTCAACGATTCGATGGAAGAGGTTATGAGGAAGTTTGATGATACGAAAGCTTGGAATCTTCCTGTGATAGATGAGCTCGGCAAATATAAGGGATTTGTTTCCAAGTCGAAGATATTCAACTCATACCGTCAGGTATTGGTAGATTTTTCAGCAGATTAATAGTTATAAGTATGGAAAAGAAAGATTTGAGAATTGTATATATGGGTACTCCTGATTTTGCGGTAGAGAGTCTCAAATGTCTGGTTGAAGGAGGTTATAATGTAGTAGGTGTGATAACGATGCCCGACAAACCGATGGGGCGTCATGGAAGTGTGTTGCAGCCCAGTCCTGTAAAGCAGTATGCTGTGTCGCAGGGATTGCGCGTGCTTCAACCGGAAAGATTGAAAGATGAATCTTTTGTTGAAGAGCTTCGTTCTTTGCAGGCGGATTTACAGATTGTGGTGGCATTTCGAATGTTACCCGAAGTGGTTTGGAATATGCCTCGCCTGGGAACGTTCAATCTTCATGCCTCTTTGTTGCCTCAGTACAGAGGAGCAGCCCCCATCAATTGGGCAGTCATCAATGGAGATACAGAAACGGGTATCACCACCTTCTTCTTGAAGCATGAAATTGATACCGGAGAAATCATACAGCAGGTGCGTGTGCCTATTGCCGATACAGACAATGTGGGAATTGTGCACGATAAACTGATGATGTTGGGAGGAGAGTTGGTGCTTGAAACGGTAGATGCTATTTTGGCCGGTACGGTGAAGCCTGTTCCGCAGGAAAAACTGATTCAGTCGGAAGCAGAATTGCGTCCGGCTCCTAAGATTTTTAAGGAAACGTGTCGCATTGACTGGAATAAGGGAGTGAAACAGATTTATGATTTTATTCGCGGCTTATCTCCCTATCCGGCTGCATGGACAGAATTGTATATGGGGGGAGCCGGTAAGCAGATGATGAAGATTTATGAAGCTGAGAAAATCTTCTGTCAGCATGATATGCAGATAGGGGAGATTCGTACAGATTTAAAGACTGACTTCCGGATAGCGGTAAAAGATGGTTTCATTAATATACTGTCTTTGCAGCTGGCAGGAAAGAAACGTATGCATGTTGCGGATTTCTTGAGAGGTTATAGGACAGCTAATGATAACCGTGTAGAGTAATCACACAAAGAACAGAAACAAAGTAAAAAGGCGCAGCCGGTGAATGCCGTCCTGCGCCTTTCGTTATAATAAATGAGACATTATATTATAACGGTCGTTTAGTTTTTGGGTTGAGTTATGGTTTAGATATTGAAATTCATGCTTTTTCTGTTATTGTTCATCGTGACTTCTACGATATCGGTTTCATTTTTAATCGTTTTTGTTTTTATCTTAAATCCTTTCAATGTACCTTCTTTAAATCCCGGCATATTTTCCAATGTAAATGAGACATAACCACTGTTGGCATTGAGTTGCAGGTCATCGGCCGCATCATGACGCAACTCGGCACTTAAATATCCGCGTGCGTCCGGTTGGGCATCTTTCGCTATGAGTAAGCTGATGGAATGTGGTATAAGATGGTTCCCTCCGTTTAAAAAGGTGTAGCGTAAGTTGAGATGCGCTTTGCTTATACTTTGCCCGCTAATCTCAATCGGGTCTGTGCCATAGTCTTTTGCATCATTGTCTTCCACGAAGACAGGTTCTTTGGTCAGCACTTTATTCACTTGCATAATAGTGATATAAGGAATACTGTCAGCACCTGTACTCTGAGGAATGGCAGTGTAAGTATAAAATATGCGTTGCCCTTTTTGGTTTATTTTATTGTCAGACAAGATTTGCGGGTTGGCTATATAAGTATATCCGTTTAAGTCAGTATCTATCAAAGTAGCCCCCGACAGCGTAATGGGATTGACGATGATAGCCATGTCTGCATTATAATTATCCATACTGCTTTGGAGGTCATCTATGTCTTCATCGTGACTGCATGCTTGCGTCATGCAGGTCACGACCGACAGAAAGAGTAGGAGTACTATATTCTTTATATGCTTCATTTCATTATCTCTTTTTGAATGTTTCTATGACGTAAATGTACAGACAGGATGTTTACTGCTTCTAAAAGTGTTAAATCTGCTTAAGCAAAAAAAATCTGCTTCGTTAATGCAGTATTTTTGCAATCTCATCATTTATAGAATAAAATAGTGTCACAAACAATGAATGAAGCAGAGTTGGCCGAACGATGCGGCAAGGGAGATAACCTTGCCCGCAAGCAGTTGTATGAGCGTTATGCCGGACAATTGATGGCTATCTGTATTCGTTATATTGGTGACAGAGAGACGGCACAAGATGTTTTGCATGATGGCTTTTTGAATATCTTTCGTTCTTTCGACAAGTTTACTTACAAAGGAGAAGGGTCACTCAAAGCATGGCTTGCGCGTGTGATGGTAAATGAAGCTTTGGGTTATTTGCGCAAACAGTCTTCAGCCAATCAGGAAATAGTAGTGGAAGAATTGCCGGATATGGTGGATGGAGATGATGATACGATGGAACAGATTCCTCAGTCTGTATTGATGCAGTTTATAAAAGAATTGCCGGAAGGCTATCGCACCGTTTTTAATCTATATGTATTTGAAGAGAAAGGACACAAGGAAATAGCTCAGATGTTAGGAATCACCGAGCATACCTCTTCATCGCAATTATATCGTGCCAAAAGTTTACTTATAAAGAAGATTAATGATTATAGAAAGAGGATATAGGAATGGAAGAGAAAGATAAATGGATAAAGAATTTACGCCATCGGATGGAGGACTATTCCGAACCGGCTCCTGCTGATCTTTGGAATCAGTTGGAGAAGGAGCTTAATAGTACTCCCAAAATTATTCCGTTGTGGCGTCGCTGGCAGGCAGTAGCAGCAATTGCCTTGCTGGTGGTCATATCGACAGTGACCGTATGGTTCTGGCATTCTCCTTCGGCAGAATATGTAGAAAGAAAATCTGTTGAAATAGCATCTCTTTCTCCTTCGGCGGATATGAATGAGATAATTCCTACCCATCCGTCAGTGGCACATATCGCTCCCGAAATTACGTCAGTAAAAAAGAAAGTGAACAATGTGGAAGCTGTTATGCAGAAAGCTGTATCTGCATTTTATAATGAGGTGATGACAGAAAAAACAGCAGAAGAGAAGCCGATGGAGGAAACAGATAAGACGGATAAAAAGAGCAAAGAAACGGAACAGGTGAAGAGTGGAGAGCCTGTGCAGAAACCGGCTGCAAGAACTGCCCGGCGTAATAATTATTATGCATACGCCACCCCCCGGAAGACAAAAGACAGGAAGTGGTCGGTTGGTGTTTCTACCGGTAACGTTCCTTTTTCTTCCAATATGAATTATTCGGGATATGGAAGTCTGGCTCCATTGAATAAAGAACCGAAGAAAAATTCACCTTATGCTTCTTTGGAGGCAAGGAATGAACTGAACGAGCCTATTTATTTTGCTAATCTGAATGAGGATAATAATACGAAGGTGGAACATCACATGCCTGTCACATTCGGTGCGTCTCTCCGTTTTGAGTTGAATGAGAAATGGGGTATCGAGACGGGAGTAACCTATACGTTGCTTTCCACTGATTTACGTTCAGGTTCTCAGGATTCTTATTTTGAAGAAGAGCAACGCTTGCATTATGTCGGAATTCCTTTGAAGGTAGATCGTCGTTTGTGGAGTAATAAACGTTTTGAAATCTATGCTTCGGCAGGGGGAATGGTCGAAAAGTGTGTTTCGGGCACGATGCATAAGGTGGGCATTGTGAATAAGCAAGACAAAGATGCAACAGATGAAAAGATAAATGTGAAGCCATTGCAATGGTCGTTGTCGGCTGCTGCCGGTGCACAGTTCAAGATTACAGAGAAAGTCGGTATTTACGCCGAACCCGGTGTGGTTTATTATTTTGATGATGGTAGTCAATGGCAGACTATTCGCAAAGAGCATCCTTTTAATTTTAATATTCAATTGGGAGTGCGGTTTACTTTGAAATAAATGACTTCTGTTTGCAATTTTACCGAGTATTCGCAAATAAACCATTTTTTTGTACTACTTTTGTAACCTATATGCTAAGAAATAAGAACAGTGAATTATGGCTAAACCTCTAATATCTCCTTCTTTACTGTCTGCCAATTTTGCTAACTTGCAGGCAGACATACAGCAAATCAATCGCAGTGAAGCCGATTGGTTGCATATTGACGTGATGGACGGTGTGTTTGTTCCTAATATTTCTTTTGGGTTTCCCGTATTGAAATATGTAGCGGAACTGACAGAAAAACCTTTGGATGTACATTTGATGATTGTCAACCCTGAGAAGTTTATAAAGGAAGTAAAAGACTTGGGCACTATGATGATGAATGTGCATTATGAAGCATGCATACACTTGCACAGGGTAGTGCAACAGATAAAGGATGCGGGCATGAAAGCAGCTGTAACGCTCAATCCTTCTACTCCTGTTGCCATGTTGACAGACATTATCCGTGATGTGGATATGGTTTTGTTGATGAGTGTAAATCCGGGATTCGGAGGGCAGAAGTTTATTACACACACATTGGATAAAGTGCGGGAATTGCGCGAGCTCATAGCCCGTACCGGTTCGCAGGCTTTGATAGAAGTAGACGGAGGTGTGAATCTGGAAACCGGTAAGCTGTTGGTGGAAGCCGGAGCCGATGTCCTCGTGGCGGGAAATGCGGTATTCAAAGCTCCCGATATGGGAGAAATGATTCATAAGTTGAAGAATCTTTGATTATTCGGCAGTGCAATTATTTTCGGCTTTGAAGCCTTACTCTATACTCCGGCTGACCATCCCATTGGTAGCCGGAATTTTTTTATCCGATACCTGCTTTCGGTCTTTGAATTTGTTGTCTGTGCACTTTGGAGTGATGGCTGTGCTTTTTGTTGCTCTTCTGTGGATGCTGAGAACATGCGCTTACCGTTATCGGTGGCTTTTTGGAGGAACGGTCAGCCTGTTTCTGCTGGTTTTGGGAAGTACGGTGACGCAAATACAGTGGGATAAAATAAACTGCGATTGGTCATCGGAAAAGAAAGTGTACCGAGGTGTCGTTCAGGAAACTCCTGTTGAAAAGGAGAAAGTCATGGTATGCAAAGTAAAGACAGAGGACAGACAGGTGCTGCTTTCTGTTTATAAGGACAGTTTGTCTCAAACCTTGCAAAGCGGAGATAATATCTTGTTCTATGGCAAAATTCGTTCTCCGCACAATGCTGGTAATCCGTATGAGTTTGATTATGCTTCTTATTTGTTGCGGAAACAGATTAGCGGGACTGCTTATGTGTATGCCGGATATTGGCGTGTTATGGACAAACCGCGTGTGCTCAGTATCAAGCAACAGGCTTTGGCTTGCAGAGATAAGATTGTCGGGTGTTATCGGCAATGGGGATTTAAAGGAGAGGAATTTGCCGTACTTTCCGCATTGACGGTGGGATATAAAGAAGAGTTGAGCGATGAGTTGCGGGAGTCTTATTCGGTGGCGGGGATTAGCCATGTGCTGGCATTGTCGGGACTTCATGTCGGAATACTTTGGTTTCTGTTAGGGTATATGTTGCGGCCGTTTTGCCGTAATCGGGCAATGCGTATCCTGAAATGGGTAGTCGTTACGCTGTTGCTGTGGAGTTTTGCTTTTGTGGCAGGGTTGATGCCCTCGGTGGTGCGTGCCGTCATCATGTGTATGTTGGTTGAGCTCGGAACACTGGGAGGGAAACGAGGGAAACCTCTGAATATATTGGCAATAGCGGCATTTTCTATGTTATTGTATTCTCCTTTTTATTTGTTTGATGTAAGTTTTCAACTCTCTTTTATGGCAGTTTTAGCCATTTCTCTGTGTTATAAAGAATTCTACCGTATCCGTTTTATCCGTAATCGTTTCTTGAGATATATATGGGGAACAACGATTGTGTCTGTGGTGGCACAATTAGGTACGGCCCCATTGGTAATGTATTATTTTTCCGGTTTCTCTCTTTACTTTTTATTGGCAAATCTGCTGGTGGCACCATTGATTCCTGTTATTATTTATCTGGCATTGCTGGCTTTTGTCTTTGCACCGGTCGCAGAACTTCATCATTGCATTCTGTTCATGCTGGAAGAAGTCATTAAATGTTTGAATTGGGGTACATGGACTATCAGCCGATTGCCTTCGGCTTTTATAGACTCGTTGTATTTATCTTCCTTGGAAGTATGCTTGCTTTATGCTTTTTTTATGTTGGGACTGTATTATTGGAGTACCGGGAGCAGGAAAGCGTTGATAAAGGTGTTTGCAGGAATAAATATGATTTTGGTACTTTTGCTCTACATTCATTTTCCCCGGGCAACCGTTCCTTCGATAGTGTTTTATAATCTGCATAATTGTGCTGCCGTTCATTTTATAGAGGCTGATAATTCTTCTTATTTATGTTCAAACAGGAAAGACAGCACCTATATTTATATGAAAAACATAGCTGAAACCTATTGGAAACGGAAGAAGATGCCGATCCCCCATTTGCTGTTATCCGATTATGAAGGTAGAAATGTATGGAGCCATAAAGGAATTGTCCATTGGAGGGGCATGAATATTTGTATGGTGACTGATGGGTATTGGCGCAACAAATCCGCAACAAATCTGTTGGATATCGATTATATGTATTTGTGTAAAGGATATAAAGGAGAGATTGCTCCGTTGCAAAAACTGTTTCATATAAAGAGAATAGTCTTGGATGCATCGCTCGGTGATTATAAGTCAAAAGCTTATAAAGAGGAGTGTAAAACCTTGGGTTTGGATTATATTGATATTTCGGAGAAAGGTTCTTTCCGTATTCTTCTGTGAATAAAGAATAAATTTGTATTTTTGCCATTTCAAAAGAAAAGATATATATATGTTATCAAAAGTAATTTCGCAAGCTAATATTGACCATGTGGAGAAATGGTTTGAGAGAGCTGAAAAAATAGTAATTGTCACCCATGTATCTCCCGACGGAGATGCGATAGGTTCTTCATTGGGACTATGGCATTTTCTGGAGTCTCAAGAGAAGAATGTGAACGTGATTGTTCCCAATGCTTTCCCCGATTTTTTACGTTGGATGCCCGGGGCGAAAGATATCATCCGTTACGACAAATATAAAGAGTTTGCCGATAAGTTGATAGCTGAGGCGGATGTTATTTGCTGTTTGGATTTCAATGCCCTGTCGCGTATTGATGCCATGGCAGATGCTGTTGCTGCGTCAAAAGGACGTAAGATGATGGTAGACCATCATCTTTACCCCGGTGATTTTTGCCGGATTGTCATTTCTCATCCCGAAATCTCCTCCACTTCCGAACTCGTATTCCGTTTGATTTGCCGTTTGGGGTATTTTGAAGATATCACCAAAGAAGGAGCGGAATGCATCTATACGGGAATGATGACAGATACAGGCGGTTTCACTTATAATTCGAATAACCGGGAAATTTATTTCATCATCAGTGAGCTTCTTTCGAAAGGCATAGACAAGGATGAGATTTACCGCAATGTATATAATACGTATTCCGAAGGACGCTTGCGCCTGATGGGGTATGTGCTGTATGATAAGATGCAGGTTTTTCCCGAATTCAATTCGGCGTTAATTTGGTTGACCAAAGAGGAACAAGGCAAATTTCAATATGTGAAAGGAGATACGGAAGGCTTTGTGAACATTCCCCTTTCTATCAAGAATGTCCGTTTCTCTGTTTTCTTGCGCGAGGATACGGAGAAAAACATGATTAAAGTTTCCTTGCGTTCGGTCGGTACCTTCCCTTGTAATAAAGTTGCCGCTGATTTTTTCAACGGAGGCGGGCATCTGAACGCTTCGGGAGGTGAGTTTTATGGCACAATGGAAGAAGCTATCGGCTTGTTTAAACAAGCTTTATTGAAGTACGAAGAGCTATTGTTGGCAAAAAAATAGTTATTTTAGTATAATTGCCTAAAAACAATATAAAAGTTTGCGGGTGATTTATTACTTTTGCCCGAAATTATAACAGAATCAGAATGAAGAAATTAAGTATACTGTTCACATCAGTGTTTCTATTAGGATTGTTTTTCCAGTCATGTAACAATGAAAAATCCTATGCTGAGATGAAGGAAGAGGAAAGAGAAGCTATTAAGCGGTTTATTGAGAAAGAAGATATCAAGGTAATTAGCTTTGAGCAGTTTCAGGAACAAGACTCAACTACGAATGTGAAGGATAATGAGTTTGTTCTTTTCTCGGACAATGGTGTGTATATGCAAATTGTAGAAAAAGGAAACGGGAATGCACTGAAAGACGGACGTTATGAAGTGCTGGCCCGTTATGTAGAAGAGCAGATAACGGCAGATGGCACAGGGGATACTCTGTCTTTGAATACTATTGGTAATCTTGCACCACATCCCGATGAATTTATGTTAACTAAGTCGGGAAAGAATTTTTCGGCTTCTTTCACTACAGGGCAAATGGCTTCTGTATACGGCAGCACGTTTGTTCCCAGTGGTTGGTTGATTCCGTTTAATTATATCAGAACGGGCCGCGAGATTTCCGGTCGGGCAAAGGTTAGATTGATTGTTCCTCATAGCGAGGGACAAAAGAATGCCTCTGCTTACGTTTATCCTTGTTACTATGAAATAACTTATCAATTAGGACGATGACACTGATTAAATCAATCTCAGGTATCCGTGGCACTATTGGTGGCCATGCGGGGGAAGGTTTGAACCCGCTGGATATTGTAAAATTCACATCAGCTTATGCAACGCTGATACGTAAAACAACAACTGTAAAGAGTAATAAAATTGTAGTAGGACGCGATGCCCGCATCTCCGGTGAGATGGTAAAGAACGTGGTATGCGGAACCCTGATGGGGATGGGGTTTGATGTGGTGAACATCGGCTTGGCTTCTACTCCGACCACCGAACTGGCTGTTACTATGGAAGGCGCATGTGGCGGTATTATTCTGACTGCAAGCCATAACCCTAAACAATGGAATGCCCTGAAGCTGCTGAATGAAAAGGGAGAGTTTCTGAATAAGGAAGAAGGAAATGAAGTTCTTCGTATCGCTGAGGCTGAAGAGTTTGAATTTGCTGATGTAGACCATTTGGGCAGCTATCGTGAAGACAATACTTACAATCAAAAGCATATTGACAGTGTATTGGCATTGAAGTTGGTTGATGTGGAGGCTATCCGCAAAGCTGATTTCCATGTAGCTATCGACTGTGTGAATTCTGTGGGAGGAATTATCCTTCCCGAATTACTGGAACGTCTTGGTGTGAAACATGTAGAAAAACTATATTGTGAACCTACCGGAAATTTCCAGCACAACCCCGAACCTCTTGAAAAGAACTTGGGTGATATCATGGGATTGATGGCAAAAGGCGGCTGTGATGTGGCTTTTGTTGTTGACCCTGACGTTGACCGTCTGGCTATGATTTGTGAAGATGGTAAGATGTACGGTGAGGAATATACATTGGTAACTGTTGCTGATTATGTATTGAAACATACTCCGGGAAATACAGTTTCCAATTTGAGTTCTACCCGTGCTTTGCGTGATGTAACCCGCAAATATGGTTGCGAATATAATGCTTCTGCCGTAGGTGAAGTAAATGTGGTGACAAAGATGAAAGCAACAAATGCAGTCATCGGTGGTGAAGGTAATGGTGGAGTCATCTACCCGGAAAGCCATTGCGGACGTGATGCTTTGGTGGGCATTGCTTTGTTCTTGAGTCATTTGGCACATGAAGGTAAGAAAGTAAGTGAGTTGCGTGCTTCTTATCCTTCTTATTTTATTGCAAAGAACCGCATTGACTTGACTCCCGAAACCGATGTCGACGCAATTCTGGCAAAGGTGAAAGAACTTTATAAAGATGAAGAAATCAATGATATTGACGGTGTGAAGATTGATTTCCCCGATAAATGGGTTCATTTGCGCAAGAGTAACACAGAACCGATTATCCGTGTGTATTCAGAAGCGTCTACTATGGAAGCTGCTGATGAAATCGGACAGAAAATCATGGATGTTGTTTACAGCTTAGCAAAATAAGATATTAAATACTTTAATTTTTTATTTGCCATATCGGGCGGCAACTCTTGTTGTCTTCTTGATATGGCAAATGTTTTTTTACCATTAAAAGAAATACGATGAAAAAAGGAACATTTATGGCATTGGTATGCCTGGGACTGATGGCATTGACCACTGTCGGTCAGACTTCGGGGAAGAAAGGAACATGGAAGCTGGTTTGGCAGGAAGAATTTGACAACAAAGCCGGATTTGACACCACATCATGGAGCAAGATACCTCGTGGAACGGCAGACTGGAATAACTATATGTCTGATTTTGATTCATGCTATGCCGTGAGAGATGGAAATATGGTCTTGCGCGGTATTGTGAATTATACGCAAAAGAATGATACCGCACCCTATCTTACCGGTGGCATTTATACCAAAGGTAAAAAGCTTTTTACCGGTGGGAGGGTAGAGATAAAAGCCAAGTTGCAGGGAGCTCGCGGTGCATGGCCCGCTATCTGGATGCTGCCCGAAAATGCAAAATGGCCCGATGGAGGTGAGATAGATATCATGGAGCGCTTGAATAGCGACACCATCGCTTATCAAACCGTACATTCTTATTATACCTATAAATTGGGGTTTAAGGATACTCCTCCTCATGGTGGTATCAATAAGATAAATCCTGATAAATATAACATTTACTCGGTAGATATTTATCCTGACAGCTTGGTCTTTGCCATTAACCATGATTACACGTTCACCTATCCGCGGATAAGTACTGACAAAGAAGGGCAATATCCCTTTTATCAGCCTTATTATTTGCTGATAGACATGCAGCTGGGTGGTTCATGGGTAGGAGGCGTGGACCCGAAGGATTTGCCGGTGGAGATGCTGGTCGATTGGGTGAGATATTATGAAAAAGAATGATACCTTACATCTAGTCTTCTACACGGAGCATGTCACTCATTATGCCATCTGAAATGAAAATACCCGAGCGTGTCAGTTTTAGCGTATCATTGACTATTTCCAGTGTTCCTTGCTTCAGATAAGGCTGTGCCATGCGCAGACAATAGGCGTACAGTTCTTCACCATATTCTCTGCGAAGCTTGGATAGCGGCATTCCCCATTTGGTGCGGATACCGGTGATTACAAAGTCATTATAGCGGGTGTACAAATCGAGCTCTTCAATCTCGAATGCCGGTATCCCGCCGTCTATCCCTTTGATGTATTCATTCAGCGAAGCAATATTCCATTGACGCGAGATGCCGTTGTAGGAATGTGCCGACGGTCCGCAACCCAGGTATTTCTTTCCGGTCCAGTAACTGGAGTTATGGCGGGAATGCAATCCGGGCAGGCAGAAGTTGGATATTTCATAATGGTCATATCCGGCGGCACTCAGGCTGTCGATGAGTGTACCGAACAAAGAAACGCTTAAGTCTTCATCTGCTTCGGCTACTTTGTGTTGTTCGCGGAGTTTCCACAAAGCAGTATTTTCTTCGTATATCAGATGATAAGCGGAGATGTGTTCGGGATGCAGGTTTACTGCCTGCTCCAAGTCTTTTTGCCACGAATCGAGTGTTTCACCGGGAAGTCCGTACATCAGGTCGATACTGATGTTATGAAATCCTGCCCGGCGGCAGTTGTTAAAAGCATGGATAGCCCGGTCTGCAGTGTGACGACGCTGTAATAGTTTCAACATATCCTCGTTAAAAGTCTGGATTCCCATACTCAGGCGGTTGAATGGCAGGCTGCGGAGCATGGTGATATATTCCGGAGTCAGATCGTCAGGATTTGCTTCGAGTGTGATTTCGGCATCGGGCTCCACATTGTATACCTTATATATATGGGAAAATATACTGATAAAGTCCTCTTGTGACAGTTGTGAAGGAGTTCCCCCACCGAAGTAGATGGTTTCTATTGTTTCTCCTCCGATATAATCTTTGCGCATTTCCAGTTCCCGACACAGGGAAGATACATAAGCTGTTTTCTTTTCGCTTTGGGTGGTGGAAAAGAAATCGCAGTAGATGCAACGTCGTTTGCAAAAGGGAATATGTAAATAGAGTCCGGCCATATATTAAAATAATGTGCAAAACTACGAAAACTATCATTGCTTTTCGCGGTATTGAACTGATATTTATATTTATTTGAGGGATTATCGGAAGAATATATGGAATTAAGGCCAAGAATAAGAGGACATAACGTTTAAGGACCTGATAACCCTGCCGTAAAACATAGTTTAGTAACACCTGCCTTGAGGTTGTTTTTTTTGTCTTTATTTCCTAATTTGCGCTCCACTTTTAAGGAGATATGAGACACATATCCGTTTGTTAATAATTAAATCTTAGATATCATGAAAGTATATCAGACTAACGAAATTAAGAACATTGCACTCCTTGGCAATGATGGATCAGGTAAAACCACCCTCACAGAGTCATTACTCTTTGAGAGTGGTATTATAAAACGTCGCGGCAGAATTACTGCCAAAAACACGGTTAGTGATTATTTTCCGGTAGAGCAAGAATATGGTTATTCAGTGTTCTCTACCGTTTATCATGTAGAATGGAACGGAAAGAAACTTAATATAATTGACTGTCCGGGAAGTGACGACTTTGTAGGTGCCGCACTTACTGCATTGAATGTAACAGATACTGCTATTCTTTTGCTGAACGGACAATACGGTCCTGAAGTAGGTACACAAAACCATTTCCGCTACACAGAAAAACTGGGTAAACCCGTCATCTTCCTGGTGAACCAACTCGATAATGAAAAGTGTGATTATGATAATGTATTGGAACAGTTGCAAACCATCTATGGTTCTAAAGTAGTTCCTGTACAATATCCGATTGAGACCGGACCTAATTTCCATGAGCTGATTGACGTGCTGCTGATGAAGAAATATTCATGGGGTCCTGAAGGTGGTGCACCCACCATCGAAGAAATTCCGGATTCGGAAAAAGAAAAGGCGATGGAGTTGCACAAAGCATTGGTTGAGGCTGCTGCCGAACACGATGAAACGTTGATGGAGAAATTCTTTGAATCGGAATCACTGACTGAAGATGAAATGCGTGAAGGCATCCGTAAAGGATTGGCGGCACGTGGCATGTTCCCCGTATTCTGTGTGTGTGCAGGTAAAGATATGGGTGTTCGCCGACTGATGGAGTTTTTGGGAAATGTTGTACCGTTTGTAGATGAAATGCCCAAAGTACATAATACCAGAGGTGAGGTGGTAGAACCGGATGCTGAAGGTCCTACTTCACTTTATTTCTTTAAAACAGCCGTTGAACCGCATATTGGCGGAGTTCAATATTTCAAGGTGATGAGCGGAACCGTGCATGAAGGTGATGATTTGACAAATGCGGATCGTGGCTCAAAGGAACGTATGGCACAGCTCTTTGTATGCGCCGGTGCAAACCGTATCCCCGTTGAAGAACTGCGTGCCGGTGATATCGGTTGTACGGTGAAGCTGAAAGATGTAAAAACCGGTAACACACTGAACGGTAAAGATTGCGATAACCGTTTCAACTTCATTAAATATCCCAATGCTAAATATTCTCGCGCTATCAAGCCGCTGAATGAGGCGGATGTGGAAAAGATGATGGTCGTACTGAACCGTATGCGTGAAGAAGATCCCACCTGGGAAATCGAACAGTCTAAGGAGTTAAAACAGACTATCGTTCACGGACAGGGTGAATTCCACCTGCGTACGCTGAAATGGCGTTTGGAGAACAACGAAAAGTTGCAGATTAAATTTGAAGAGCCGAAGATTCCTTATCGTGAAACAATTACCAAAGCAGCCCGTGCCGATTATCGCCATAAAAAACAATCGGGTGGTGCCGGACAGTTTGGTGAAGTTCATCTTATCGTAGAACCTTATTATGAAGGCATGCCTGTTCCCGATACATATAAGTTCAACGGACAGGAATTCAAGATAAATGTGAAGGGTACCGAAGAAGTTCCATTGGAATGGGGCGGTAAATTAGTATTCATTAACAGTGTAGTGGGAGGTGCCATTGATACCCGTTTCATGCCGGCTATTTTGAAAGGTATTATGAGCCGTATGGAGCAAGGACCGTTGACCGGCTCTTATGCACGTGATGTCCGTGTGATTGTTTACGATGGCAAGATGCACCCGGTAGATTCCAATGAAATCTCCTTTATGCTTGCCGGACGTAATGCCTTCAGTGAAGCATTCAAGAATGCAGGTCCTAAGATTCTGGAACCTATTTATGATGTTGAAGTATTCGTTCCAAGTGATAAGATGGGCGATGTAATGAGCGATTTGCAAGGTCGTCGCGGTATGATTATGGGTATGAGCAGCGAAAACGGTTATGAGAAATTGGTTGCCAAAGTACCTTTGAAGGAAATGTCTTCTTATTCCACTTCCTTGAGCTCACTTACCGGCGGGCGCGCTTCATTCATCATGAAATTTGCCAGCTACGAACTTGTTCCGGGCGATGTTCAGGATAAATTAATGAAAGAATTTGAGGCGAATGAAAATAAGGATGAATAACGTAAACTGTAAGAAATGATATCTAGAAGGAACGCTTTTCGTTAAAAAGGCGTTCCTTTTTATTTAAGTAACCTTAAACTTTTAGGTTTATTATTTGGTTTTGAACTTAATTTTTTATTATTTTTGCAAACCAAGCGGCGTTAATTTTGTTATAGTAGTCAGATTATTAGTTTAAATGACTTTTTCGGTTAATTATAGAGAATTGCCGTTTAAATTTGGTTAATCCGTTATGTAATAAGGTTTAACGCTTTTAATTTTGCTGGCATGAAAAAGTCTACTATTTGGATATTAGGAATTGTAATGGGGCTCTCATTTCTGAGTTTGCTTTACTTGCAAGTGAGCTATATTGAGGAAATGGTGAAGATGCGCAGGGAACAATTTGATGAATCGGTTCGGCGCAGTTTGGATCAGGCGTGCAGGAATATTGAGTTGGTGGAAACAAAGAAATATCTGGAGGATGATGTTGTTGCTACCGAAAGAGCTGCCCAATTATACCGGCAGCAGGCCGCCAAAGAAGGAAAAGAGGAAAACGAATTGGTCGCACATACACAGCATTATGCTGTATCTTCGGACGGGTTGGATGGGTATTCCACTTTCGAACTCAAGATGAAGATTAGTACAAACCGTCCGGCCAATGTTCCCAAGGCAATTATCTCTACCGGTAAAAATATCCCGCAAACAGCCAGGGCATTGCAGGAAATCATAAAGGAGAGATATGTATACCAACGGGCATTGTTGGACGAAGTGGTTTATACTATTTTGCGCACAGCCAGTGATAAACCGCTTAAAGAGCGTGTTAACTTTAAGCAGTTGGATTTGTTTATAAAGACGGAACTGTTAAATAACGGCATTGATATTCCGTATCATTTTACAGTGACAGATCGTGAGGGAACAGAGGCTTATCATTGCCCCGACTATACGAACGAGGGTAGCGAGAGCATGTACCGCAAGGTCATATTCCAAAATGATCCGCCCGCACGAATGGGAATGGTAAATGTTCACTTCCCTGATTTGAACAGTTACATATTCAGTTCTGTTAAATTTATGATACCGTCACTCATTTTTACGTTTGTATTGCTTGTGACATTCATCTTTACTATCTACATCATCTTCCGCCAGAAGAAGCTGACCGAGATAAAGAATGACTTCATCAACAATATGACACATGAGTTTAAGACACCTATCTCTACCATTTCGTTGGCAGCACAGATGTTGAAAGATCCGGCGGTGGGTAAGTCTCCGGCTATGTTCCAGCATATTTCGGGAGTTATCAATGACGAGACGAAACGTTTGCGTTTTCAGGTAGAGAAAGTATTGCAGATGTCAATGTTCGAAAGACAGAAGGCAACACTCAAAATGAAGGAAGTGAATGCAAATGAGCTGATAGCGGGAGTCGTTAATACTTTTACGTTGAAAGTAGAAAAGTATAACGGAAAAATAACTTCCAGTTTGGATGCAGAGAATCCTGATATATTTGTGGACGAAATGCACTTTACGAATGTAATCTTCAATCTGCTTGACAATGCAGTGAAGTATAAGAAACCGGAAGGAGAATTGCTGCTGAACATCCGTACATGGAACGAATCGGGTAAACTTTACATTTCGATACAGGATAACGGTATCGGCATCAAGAAAGAAAACCTGAAAAAGATATTTGATAAGTTTTATCGGGTACATACCGGTAATTTGCACGATGTGAAAGGCTTCGGTTTGGGCTTGGCATACGTGAAGAAAATAATTCAGGACCACAAGGGCGTTATACGTGCTGAAAGTGAACTGAATGTAGGAACAAAATTTATAATTGTATTACCTTTATTAAAAAATGAATAATATGGACGAGAAATTGCGTATCTTGTTATGCGAAGATGATGAGAATCTTGGCATGCTATTGAGAGAATATTTGCAGGCAAAAGGCTACTCGGCCGAACTTTGCCCGGATGGTGATGCCGGCTACAAGGCTTTCCTGAAGAACAAGTATGATTTGTGTGTACTGGATGTGATGATGCCTAAAAAGGATGGTTTCACTCTGGCACAGGAAATTCGTGCTGCAAATGCTGAAATTCCTATTATCTTCTTAACTGCAAAGACATTGAAAGAAGATATTCTGGAAGGTTTTAAAATCGGTGCTGATGATTATATCACCAAACCGTTTAGTATGGAAGAATTAACTTTCCGTATTGAAGCTATCCTGCGTCGTGTACGTGGTAAGAGAAATAAGGAGAGTAACATTTATAAGATTGGCCGTTTTACTTTCGATACTCAGAAACAAATTCTGTCTATTGATGGCAAGAATACCAAGCTTACCACTAAGGAATCCGAATTGTTGGGCTTGCTTTGTGCGCATGCCAATGAAATTCTGCAACGTGACTTTGCTTTGAAAACTATTTGGATTGATGATAATTACTTCAATGCCCGAAGCATGGACGTATATATCACTAAATTGCGTAAGCATTTGAAGGAAGACGACTCTATCGAAATTATCAATATTCACGGCAAAGGTTATAAACTGATAACCCCGGAAGTTGAGTAATGAGGTCATACATATAAAAAGTCCGAAACACTCGTTTCGGACTTTTTTGATTGTTAAGAATTTAAATAAACGAATCTTTTTTTTTACCGCAATCGTTGTTATACATTTAATTCCGCAGCACCATGTCGGTGTTGTTTATTAAAATCAATAATTTTATGTGTAACAATTCATTTTTTTCTTTTATGAATGAGCAGAAAGAGCTTCTGCTGCAAAACGGGCAGTTTAAGACCGCCGTTTCCTATTCATGTACCTTAAACAGTTTTTTCAACTTCCGTAGAGGGAAAGACCTCGGCATCGAAGAGGTTACTTCAGAACTGATACAGAGTTATCAGTCTTGGCTGAAACAGCGTGGTGTGGTGGCAAACACCTCTTCTTTTTATATGCGTGTATTGCGTGCTGTATATAATAAGGCTGTTAAGAAAAACTTGACAGTGCAGCAACGTCCTTTTGAAGAGGTATATACAGGAATTGATAAGACTCAAAAACGTGCTTTGACGATAGAAGCATTACGCCTGCTCAGAAACCTGGATTTAAGTCACAAGAAGAAGCTGGCTTACGCCCGTGATTTATTTATGTTCAGCTTCTATACACGTGGCATGGCTTTCGTAGATATGGCCCATCTGTGTAAAGAGAATATAAAAGAAGGTACCATCACCTATCACCGTAAAAAAACGGGGCAGAAACTGGTTATCGGACTTGAATCTTGCATGGCAGAAATTATAGAAAGATACAGTTCATTCACTAAAGATTCCGATTATGTATTACCGATTCTTCATTCGGATAATCCTAGAAACATACAGGTGCAATATTATAATGCATTACGCTATCAGAATATACAGCTTAAAAAAATAGAAAAGTTATTGGATATTCCTCATCTGCATCTCACAACCTATGTGTCACGCCATGCCTGGGCTTCCATCGCTCGTGAAAATGGTGTTTCACTATCTGTAATAAGTGAGGGCATGGGACATACTTCAGAAAAAACAACACGTATTTATTTAGCCTCTTTGAGTCAAGTAGTGATGGATGAAGCTAACCATAAGGTTTTATCATCGATTTGAAACTTATGGACTTTGTATCACCTCTTACACAGAGGAAGTACAATAAGGTTTAAAATTCGCTGCAAAGTTAATATTTATTTCTATAAAAGAAAGAATGAAACCAGATGTTTTTTCTAAATAAAGTGAGTTTTCTTTATTGAAAAGCCATTTATAAAGTAAAGATAATTTAATCTACAGCTTTGAGTTAAAAATTGAATAAAATCTATATTTTCTCTATATAAGGAGCTTAGAAAGGCTTTTCATGCCCCTCAGAAGGTGTTCTGAGGCCCGTATCACCTCTGTGTAAGAGGTGATACAAAAAGTTTGATTCATTTTATTGAATCTTTTATAAAATTGCCTTCCAAAGGGGTGATGACGCGAAGCGTACTTGAACATGACGACAAACAAAGAAAAAGTGCAGCTGATCAAATGGTTCGCAGCGAAAACAAAATTTTCTGCAGAAAAGAAAATCAAGCAATTCTTGGAGCGGTTGGGTATAGAGCATTATATACCTTTCCGAACCGTTATAAAAGAAAAAGGAGGGAAGAAAGTCAAAGTAGAAAAGCCCGTTATACCCAATTTAATATTTATCCATTCAGATTATAACACTTGTCTTTCATTGGTTAATGAATATAAATTATCCATGAATTATCTCCTGAACTTGGAGACCCGCCAACTGTTGGTGGTCCCCGACAAGCAGATGCAGGATTTTATGTTTTTGCTTGATTTTTCGGAAGATGCAGTTCAAGTGCTTAATGAAAACCTTCGTCAGGGTGACCGGGTGCGCGTTATAAAAGGCGAATTTGCGGGTATAGAAGGCGAATTGATTCGCATCAAAGGGCATAAGCGGGTTGTGGTGCGTCTGGAAGGGGCATTTTCTTTAGCTACTACTTACATTCCGGGATCCTATCTGGAAAGAATATAATTTTTCATTGAACTTTTTTAATTAAATCATAGAACTATCATTTTTTGAATGATAATTAAATTTTATCTAGGAAATAAAACTGTACAGAATATATAATTTATGAAAAAACATTTTTTAAGCATGCTTCTTATGGCAGTGTTGTTGATGTCCTGCAACACTTCCAAGGAGATTCTCTATTTTCAAGACATCAATGTAAATCAGCCTGAGGTTATCAGTGGCGCACGAGACATTACCGTGCAGCCCAAAGACCAGATTTCCATTCTTGTGTCAAGTAAGGACCCGCAGTTGGCGGCATTGTTCAATCTGACAAGGGCTCAGGCAAGTATAGGAACAGGAGGGGTAAGCGGTGGAGGAGAGGTATCGGGCTATACGCTGGACGACAAAGGAAACATTGACTTTCCCGTATTGGGCACACTTCATATTGCCGGTATGACCAAGAGTCAGATTGCCGCTTTGGTGAAGCAGAAATTGATAGACGAGAATTTGGTAAAAGACCCTGTTGTTACGGTTGAGTTTATGAACCTTTATTTCTCGGTGTTGGGCGAAGTCAAGTCACCGGGTAAATATAGCATTACCAAAGACCAAATCACTCTGTTGGAAGCTATCAGTATGGCAGGTGATTTAAGTATTTACGGAAAGCGTGATGCTGTGTTCGTTATCCGTGAAGAAAACGGAGAGCGTGTCACTCATTGGGCAGATCTTCGTTCGAAAGAGGTGTTTAATTCTCCCGTTTATTATCTGAAACAGAATGATGTGATTTATGTACAGCCCAACAAGGTGCGTGCCGGACAGTCTACTCTGAACGAGAACAGTGTGAAGTCTGTTTCGATGTGGATTTCCATTGCTTCTTTCCTTACTTCATTGGGTGTGTTGATATTCAAGTAATCTTTTACATTATATTATAATATATATGTTAGAAAAAAAAGCTGCCGCCGGCAAGCCTGCCGACGATTTTATACGGATACAAGACCTGTGGGGGCTGTTTGTTCCCAAATGGCATTGGTTTGTTCTTTCTCTTTTTGTCACCATGTCTGTGGCAGTGCTACGTCTGATGAGCACTCCTTCCATCTATACCCGCAGTGCGGCAATTTTGGTAAAAGACGATTCTAAAAGCGGTTCTTCGGGTGGAGCCATGAGTGAGTTTTCCGATATGGGTATATTCAGATCAAATACCAATATCAATAACGAGCTGTTCACGTTAAAGTCTCCCGCATTGATGACCGAAGTGGTTCGCCGGTTGAGGCTGAACGAAACTTACACTGTGCGCAAAGGACTTAAAAATGTAGATTTATATAAGGCAAATCCTGTGGCGGTGACATTTGGTGAGGTGATGGAAAAACCGGTCAGCTTTACCATTCGGATTGATTCCAAGGATACTTTCACCATTTCCGGTCTGAAGGTTGCCGGAGCGGAATCGGAAAATACCTTTGCCGGCAGGATGGGCGACTCCATACAGACTGCAGCGGGAACTTTGTTCATTTCTCCTACCAAATTCTATAGCGATGCCTGCATCGGCATTTCCATCCGTTATGCCATAGGCAAAGCAGATGGTGCAGCCGACCGTTATCTTAATGCATTGCGTGTCGAATTGGGCAGCAAGGAAGCCACCATCATTAATATGAGCATCAACGATACATCCATAGCCAGGGCAGAAGACATACTGAACACCCTGATAGAGGTGTACAACGAAAAGTGGATACAAGACAAGAACCAGATTGCCGTCAGCACCTCTCAGTTCATAGGCGACCGTTTGAGTGTAATCGAAAGCGAGTTGGGACATGTGGACGAGAATATTTCCAGCTTCAAAAGCGAACACTTGTTACCCGATGTTCAGGCGGCATCCAGCCTTTACATGGCTCAGTCGGCAGAGAATAAAAAAGAACTGCTTACGCTGAACACTCAGCTTTCCACCGCTCGGTATATTCTGAAAGAGCTGAAAGAAAAGAGTCTGAGTCAGCCGTTGCCTACCAATTCGGGCATTGCCAATTCCAATATTGAGAGTCAGATAAGCGAGTATAACAATATGGTGTTGAACCGCAACCGGTTGATAGATAACAGTAGCGAGAAGAATCCGTTGGTGAAAGATCTTGCCAGTTCTTTGCAGAGTATGCAGCGCACCATTATTCAGTCGGTAGACAATCTGATAGTTTCTCTGAATACCCAGATACACAGCATCCGTCAGCAGGAAGTAACCACTACCAGTCAGTTGGCTTCCAATCCGAGTCAGGCGAAATACCTGCTCAGTGTGGAACGTCAGCAAAAGGTAAAAGAGGAGCTTTATCTTTACCTGCTTCAAAAGCGTGAGGAAAATGAACTTTCACAGGCATTCACTGCTTACAATACAAGAGTAATTACAGCTCCTCGCGGTAGCATGGCACCGGTTTCTCCGCAGAAAATGAACATATTGCTGATGGCTTTTGCGTTCGGACTGGCAGTGCCTGCAGGTGTTATCTTTCTGAAAGAAAACATGAACAGCAAGGTGCGCGGGCGGAAGGACTTGGAACATCTGAGTCTTCCGCTGGTCGGTGAAATTCCTTTGTACGGTTGTGAGAAAAAAAGCATTTTCGGACGGAAACCGCTTCGTAATAAGCGTGTCGTTGTGGTGGAAGAAGGAAATCGGAACGTCATTAACGAAGCCTTCCGTGTGTTGCGTTCCAATCTTGATTTTATGGTATCCAACACTGCGGAAGCTACGGCATTTGCTATCACATCGTTCAATCCGGGCAGCGGTAAGTCTTATCTGTCGGCAAATATGGCAATCAGTTTTGCCCTCAAAGGGAAAAAAGTACTGCTTATTGACGGCGATTTGCGTCACGGCTCCCTTTCTGCCTATATCAACTCTCCCCAACTGGGACTGAGTGACTACCTGAGCGGACGTGTCGGCAACTGGGAAGAAACTTTGGTGTCACACGATAAATATGCCAATCTGAAGATGATTCCGGTAGGTACCGTGCCTCCCAATCCCACAGAGTTGTTGGAAAACGGAAAATTTGCCGGACTGCTTGCACAGCTCCGCACCCGCTATGACTATATCTTTGTGGACTGTCCTCCCATAGATATTGTGGCAGATACACAGATTATCGAGAAAGCGACAGACCGTACCCTCTTTGTGGTTCGTGCCGGCTTACTGGAACGCTCTATGCTTTCCGAACTGGAAAATATTTATCGCGAAAAGCGTTTCAAGAATCTTGCCATGATTCTGAATGGAACCGAACGTAGCCACGGTCGTTACAGTTACCGTTACGGCTATCACTACGGTTCTTACTATCATAGCGGTAAATAGTTTTTTATGTGGCCGTTCTCCAGATACATATCCGTATCTTCTAAAGGTATCCTGCAGGGTATGACCGATTGTCACAGCCACCTCCTTCCGGGGGTGGACGACGGTGTGCGCACTGCCGAAGAGTCTTTCCGTATTTTGGAAGAGATGGAGCGGCAGGGCATTCGTAAGTTATGGCTCACCCCTCATATCATGGAAGATATTCCCAATACCACCGATGCTTTAAAGACCCGTTTCAGAACGTTGTGCGAAAGTTATCGGGGAAATATCCGACTGGAACTGGCGGCGGAATATATGCTGGACAATCTTTTTGTCCGGCGTTTGGAGGCAGACGATATCCTTCCTCTGCACGAAGAAAAACGTTATTTGTTGGTGGAAACCTCCTATTTCAATCCTCCTATGAGATTGCTTTCTATGTTGAAGCATATTCAGGAGAAAGGTTATCATCCGTTGCTGGCACATCCCGAACGCTACGAATATATGCAGATGGCAGATTATAAAGCTTTACAGCAGGCAGGAGTAGCATTTCAGTTGAATATACCTTCGTTGGCAGGTATGTATGGCAGGCATGTGCAGAAAAAAGCAGAAGCTCTACAAGAGGCAGGCATGTATGCTTTGCATGGTAACGACACTCATTCCTTGGTTTTCTTTCAGAATTTGCTGAATGAGAAAATCAGAAAATAACAATAATTGAAGAAAATGTCAAGCGATATATCTCAAAATAATAAACGTATAGCTAAAAATACTTTCGCCTTGTATTTTCGCACATTCATAACGATGATTGTGGGCCTGTATACCGGTCGTGTGATGCTTCAGGCATTGGGTGTTGATAACTACGGTATTAATGCAGTGGTAGGTGGGATAGTGGCTATGAGTTCACTTATTACCAGTACCATGTCTGCAGCTATTAGCCGTTATATCACATACACATTGGGTCAGGGGAACAAAGGTCGGCTGAAGACAATGTTTTCTACTTCTATCAATGCGCAGATTGTGATGGCTGTGATTGTTGCATTAGTGCTGGAGATAGCAGGTGTATGGTTTCTTAATCACGAAGCCAATATACCGGAAGGGCGTATGGAAGCTGCCAACTGGGTGTTGCAATGCTCTATTGTCACATTAATGATATCTTTGATTAGTTCTCCTTTCAATGCTTTGATTATAGCTTATGAGCGGATGACAATTTATGCTTATATGAGCATTATGGATGTTACATTGAAACTTGCTATTTGCTTTATTATTATAGTGTATGATGGTGATAGGCTTGTATTGCTTGCGCTTTTACAAATAGCAGTCACTTTATGTATGAATATATTTTATGGTTGGTATTGTAGTAGAAATTTTGAGGGGGCTTACTATAGTCCCCGTTTATTGGATAGAGGTTTGTTGAAAGAACTTACAGTATTTAGCGGATGGAATCTGATGAATAATGGTGCATACGTTTTTGCTACGCAGGGGGTAAACATGCTTGTCAATGTATTTTTTGGTGTGGTTTATAATGCTTCTCGTTCTGTAGCTATGGCTGTAAATAGTGCCGTTCAAGGTTTTGTCGGAAATTTTACGATGGCATTTTCGCCACAGATAACTAAAAGTTATGCAGCCGGTGATACTGCTTATGCAGTTCATTTGGCTAATAAAGGAACAAAGTTTACGTGGTTGATGATGTATATTTTTATCGTACCTGTCTGTATAGAAGCTGAGACTCTTTTACGACTTTGGCTTGGAGAGGTTCCGGAACTTGCGCCTTTGTTCTTGCGTTTTGCTATGTTTGAATCGCTTGCCGTATCTTCGGGGCAGAATCTTTTTAAATTGATACAGGCGGATGGGCATATTAAGAGTTATACGGTTCATGCAGCGCTGACTGCCGGTTTGATATTTCCTTTGGTTTGGTTGTTTTTTTATATGGGTGCACCTGTTTGGGTGGCTTATCTTATCTTTATTATAGATTTTCTATTTCTTAATCTTGTGCGCTTTTATGACCTTAAACGTTTGATGGTATTTTCTGTTTTTCAATTTTTGAAAGATTGCATTATTCCCTGTGTATTGGTATCCGTTGCTTCGTTTATAGTACCGGTTATATTAGCTCATTATATGGAAGAAGGAATTATTCGTTTTTTTGTTAATGGAGCGGTTTCTGTTTTTTGGACATCTTTGTGTTGTATTGTATTTGGTCTCACAAAGAGCGAACGTGTATTTTTGAGAGATAAAGTTTTTTTTATATTAAAGAAAAGCATTAAAAAGTAACTATGTTGCAAATTACCGATAAAAGTAAATGTTGTGGTTGTAATGCTTGTGTGCAGCGTTGTCCCAAACAATGTATAGTTATGCATGAGGATGAAGAAGGATTTCTTTATCCTCAGGTTGATGTTACATTGTGTGTAGACTGTGGACTTTGTGAAAAGGTTTGTCCGATGCTTGCTCAAAATGATGTTAAAAAAGCACTTCAAATATTTGCGGCAAAAAATAAGAATGAGCATCAACGCTTACGTAGTTCTTCGGGGGGAATTTTTATTCTTCTAGCGGAGCAAACGATTAAAATGGGTGGAGTTGTTTTTGGAGCTCGGTTTGATAAGAATTGGGAAGTTGAACACTGTTATGTAGAAACTATCGAAGAGCTTGAACCGTTAATGCGTAGTAAATATGTCCAAAGTAGGATTGGTAATACATATAAGGAAGCGGAACAGTTCTTGAAAGAGGGTAGAAGAGTATTGTTTGTAGGTACTTCGTGTCAAATATTGGGATTGCATAAATTTCTAAGAAAAGATTATAATAATTTACTTTCTGTAGATTTTATTTGTCATGGTGTACCTAGTCCGGGGGTATGGCGCAAATATCTTCAAGAAATAAAGAATAATGCTTTGCAAAGCGAGGCTGCTGGAAAAAATAAGGTTTTGCCTTTTTCTCTAAAATCTATGCCTGTTATAACAGGTATAAATTTTAGAGAAAAAGGATTGGGTGGCTATGGTTGGAAAAAATTCGGTTTTGTTGTTCACGGTAAGTCACCCTTAAAGGGCGACCAAAATTCGGTTTTGTTGTCCACTATATTTAATGAAAATGCTTTTATGAAAGCTTTTTTATATAATTTCATTTTGCGCCCTTCATGTTATTCATGCCCCGTTAAAAAAGGAAAAAGTGAGAGTGATCTTACTATTGCAGATTTTTGGGGAATAGAAACTATCTATCCAGATTTTGATGATGATAAAGGTGTTGGAGTGATATTTGTACATTCTGAAAAAGGAAGCAATATTCTTAATTTAATAGATATTGATTTATTATCTGTAAAATATGATGAAGCTATAAAAAACAATCCAGCATATTATACTTCAGTAGCAGTTCCTTGTGGTAGAGTTAGGTTTTGGAAATTTTTTAATACAGGTAAAACCCTAGTTGAATCAACGTTATTAGCTCTCTTTTCACCTTTATCAATTAGAATTAAAACTAAGGTGGTATTGATTCTTAAAAAAATAATTGGAGTTAAAAATATATATAATTGATACTGCAATATAGAGTAGGCAAATTATATGCAAAACAATAATATAATGACTATGAATAAGTTTGTTGCTATAATCACACAACCTTTGATGACTAATTATGGATGTTTGCTTCAAAATTGGGCTATGCAGCAAGCTGTAAACAAGTTGGGATATCAATCTATTACTTTTGACCAGAGTGAGTGGTATCCACCTTTGGGTATTCGATTAAAAATTGCAGTTAAACAATTGCTGAATCTAAGTACTCCTAATGTTTTTGAGCAGTTTATAACTCAAAATATTAATAGGACATCTAAAGCTTATTTTATGTCTGATTTTGTAGCATTTGATAAGAAGTATCATCCTCATGCTTATATTGTAGGAAGTGATCAGGTATGGCGTCCTCGATATAATAGATTGTTAGATGCGTCATTTCTTATTTTTACTACTAATAGTAGAAAAATTGCCTATGCTGCCTCTTTCGGAACAGATAAATGGGAGTTTAATGAACAACAGACAGCAGCATATTCAAAGGCAATACGACAATTCAGAGCAATAGGGGTTCGTGAGCAGTCTGCAATAACTCTTTGCAAAGATTATTGGGATGTTGATGTGACATTAGTATTGGATCCTACATTGTTGTTGACGGCGGAGGAGTATTTTCCGTTGTTAAATAAGTCAAATAAGCAAAACCATGTTTTTACTTATATATTAGATAGTGAAAGTTGGAAGAGAGTAGCTGTAAAATCTATATGTATACAAAAACAGATATGTGAATTGGCAGGAATGTATGATATGGATGGACAAATCCATGAACGTATTTCGGTAGGAGAATGGCTTACTTATCTTAGCCAATCAAAATTTGTAGTCTGCGATTCTTTTCATGGTACTGTTTTTAGTATATTGATGCATCGTCCGTTTTTGGTATTGGGAAATTCCAAAAGAGGAAATACGCGTTTGTTGTCTATACTTAAAGCTGTTGGTCTTGAAAATCGCTTGATCCAAGAAAATGATTCTATTGATATGTCGCATTTGCCGGATATCAATTGGAGTGATGTTGATTTACGTCTCTCAAAATTAAGAAGTAATTCAATGGAATTTTTATTGAAAGCATTAGCGTGATGAAAAATAGAAATAAACTCCCACTTGTTTCTATAATTGTTCCTGTTTACAAAGCAGAGGCTTATGTTGCTACTTGTATTGAAAGTATACAAGCTCAAACTTGTACCGATTGGGAACTTATATTGGTAGATGATGGTAGTCCTGATAATAGTGGGCAGATTTGTGATAATTATGCATTTGGAGACGAACGAATAACTGTTATTCATAAGATGAATGGTGGAGTTTCGGCTGCAAGAAATGATGCATTAAAGATTGCCAAAGGGAAATATCTTAGTTTTGTTGATTCAGATGATTACGTGTTACCTTCATATCTTAGTGATATGCTAGCGTGTGAAGCTGATGTTGTTGTTACAGGGTATATAAATCGTTATGAACCACAAACTAGAAAAGAACATTATCGTCCCATTGCTGGGGATAGGTTTTATTCGGTAGAGAATAGAAATCTAGCCGATGGTCTTTCTGATATAGAAATGGATTATCGTTGGTTGGGACCTGCTGCAAAATTGTATCTACGAGATATTATAAATAAGCATAACATTCTGTTTGATGAGTCATTGGATTATGGTGAAGATCATCTTTTTAATATGGAGTTCGGTAAGCATGTGAAAAGTATAGCCTTTCTTAATCGGCATAACTATATTTATATGCATCGTAATGTGTTTTCGCTTACAAATAGACAAATAGATAGTGAAATCATGTTCAAATATATAACAAAATTATATATAATAAGAAAGGTGTATATAGATACGATTTGTTTTGGAAATAAACAATATCAGAAATTTGTATGCTCAGAGCTGTCTTCGTATTATTGGAGAACAATATTTACGTTGTTAACAGAACAAAAAAAGACAAATAAAAACAAATGTGAACTTATTCGATTAGTTGTGAAGAAATTACCACGTAGTGTGTTGTACGATAAACAATATCAATTATCTGTCACTTATCGGATAGTGAGATATGTTTACACTGTATTGCCAATAAATGTAGCAACTTTCATTTTGGGGATTTTTCATAGAAAATAGTTACTTCCCATGTTATAATATAAAATATATCAGTTATTGTTTGTAAGTAATTTAGATATGCTTTGTGCGTTTTTAACTAAGCTTCGTAATTGGAGTATTAAAGAAGAATATAATATCGGTTTTGTAGATAATACCTATGAGGACATTATTAGTGGTAAACCATTATCTGTAAAATGGATGGCCCATAGCTATAAGGATAGTTGGTTTGCGGATCCATTTATTCTTGACGTGACTGATACACAGATATATCTTTTAGTAGAAGATTTTTATTATCCAATAGGGCGTGGACGGATCTCATTGTTGAAAGTTAACCGAAAGACTTATGTATGTGAAGAGCGTATACCTCTTCTTACACTTAATACACATTTAAGTTTTCCTGCAATTTTCCGTATAGGGAATGAGGTTTTCGTATATCCGGAAAGTGGATTGAGTGGGAAGTTGAAGTTGTATAGATACGAAAATGAAAAAATGATTGAAGTGGAAACTTTGGCGGAAGGAACTTTTAGTGATGCTATAATAACGAATTTGTGGGGAAGCGATTATTGTTTTACAACGTGTAGTAGTACTCCGGAAGAAGAAACTAGCATACAATATATTTATCGTATTGATCGGCAGAACTTGATATTTCAACTATTCCAAAAAATAAGATTTAAAGATAAAACAGCTCGTAATGCTGGTGATTTCTTTAAAATTGGTAATAGAATTTACCGTCCTGCTCAAGATTGTCGAAAAAATTATGGTGGAGGCATTATTATTCATGAAGTGTTTCAATATTCTAATGGTGAATTTGGTTTTAAAGAAGTTTGTCGATTGAATGCTAAATATAAGAATTTGCAATTAGGTGCACATACTTTTAATAGTTATAAAGGCATATTTGTTATTGATGCTCATGGATATTGTAATCCTTTGCTGGCCCGTATTGCAAAATTATTTATGTGAAAAGTATTAATGCTTTTGTATGAGAGTAAATAATTTCCGTGAAGTAAATAGCAGGAGTATTGGTGGAGATGATGTATTTCTAAAAATGTCCTGTTGTGGTTGTTCTGCTTGTTTGCAGAAATGTCCCAAAAAATGTATTGAAATGCATGAGGATGCAGAGGGCTTTTTGTATCCTGAAATAAATGATGACTTTTGTATTGATTGTGGGATTTGTTATAATGTATGTCCTGTAAGAAATCAAAAGCCTAATTGTAAACCTTTGGCTTTTTATGCTAGTCAAAGCAAAGATGAAACGCTTAGGTTGCAAAGTAGTTCTGGGGGAATTTTTAGTTTACTTGCTGAATATATTATTCGTAAAGGAGGTATAGTGTTTGGTGCTCGATTTAATGAAAAAAATGGAATTGGTACATGAATACACAGAGACAATAAATGGATTGGCTCCTTTTCGTGGTAGTAAATATGTTCAATCAAAAATTGGAGATTCTTTTAAGCAAGTAGAATATTTCTTAAAGCAGGGAAGAATGGTTTTATTTTCAGGGGTTCCTTGCCAGATTGCTGCTTTGAAACTTTATTTACAAAAGGAATATGATAATTTGTTGACGGTAGATGTGATTTGTCATGGAGTTCCTAGTCCAGGAGTTTTTCGTGAATATATTAAGTATTTAGGTAAAGGAAATAAAATCATAAATATTAATTTTCGTGATAAACATACAGGATGGACTGGATATTCAACATCTTATACTCTTTCTAATGGTAAACATAAACATTTTCGTACGTTTTTTGATTATTTTTTAGGTGCAGGATTGAGGCTGCATTATTTTTTACGTCCTTCTTGTTTTAGATGTCCTGCTAAGAGTGGGAAGAGTGGAAGTGATTTAACTTTAGGTGATTTGTGGCATATAAAGTATGTTCCAGAAATACATAATGATGATAAAGGAGCAAGCTTACTAGCTGTTCATACATTAAAAGGGAAAGATATACTACGTTTTTTGGATGTTAACGTAATGATACCTCAAAATGAAGATAATGTACGTATGTATAATGCGTCTTTTTATGTGAGTCCAGATATTCCAAAAGATAGAGAACTTTTTTGGCAAGAATATGCATTGTATGGCTTTATTGCTGTAAAACAGTACTGTAAAAAACTAAGACCAACAAGGTTGCAAAATAGATGGATAGTTTGTAAGATTGAATTAAAAAAATATCTCACTAAATATATTTTGAATTTAAAATAGTTTTAATACAATGAAAATAGGAATATTAACACAAGCACTTCGTGTAAATTATGGTTGTTTAATGCAAAATTACGCTTTGCAACAAACATTAAAAAAAATGGGACATGAACCAATAACTGTTGATTTTAGTTTTCGCTATAAATACGATAATTATTTTCGTCAATTACTAGGATGGGTGAATAGAATGCGTTTATATTATTTAAACAATGTAAACATTTCTCCTTGTTTTGAGTTACGCCCCAATGAGAATTTACAGTTTTATATAGCTAAACACACTCGTGAGTGGGTGCGTAAGAATATAAATACGACACGTGATATTCTTTATTTTGAAGAATTAGAAGATATTGATAGAGAAAATGATTTTGATGCTTATGTTGTAGGTTCTGATCAAGTGTTCATTCCTTACTATGCTTCTTGGTTTATGGGTAAATTTATACATAGAAAAGGAGTTAAGATGTATGCTTATGCAGCTTCTTTTGGAAAAGGAGAATGGCTTTTAGATTCAAAGGAAACAGAAGAGACAAAATTACTTGCATCTAATTTCATAGCCATTTCTGTTCGCGAAAGATCCGCTGTTGATCTTTGTAGAAATTATTGGGGAATAGATGCAAAGCATGTATTAGATCCTGCATTGCTTCTTGACGCTGAAGACTATTTGAAAACAATTACATTAAAGCGAGAAAGTAATATATTATTTGCATATGTGCTTGATGAATCTAGTCTTAAAAGAGATATCGTAGAAGCTATGGCTAATTCTAGGAAATTAAAGATATATCGTTGTATGCCTAAAGAGGAATTAATAAATGGTGTAACAAAGAATTTAGATAATTGTATTTATCCTCCAGTGGATAATTGGTTGAATGGATTTAATAATGCAACTTGTGTGGTGACAGATTCTTTTCATGGAGTAGTTTTTTCGATTATTTTTAGGAAACCATTTGTTGTGATTGGTAATACTCAACGTGGTATGGCGCGTTTTGAATCTTTGTTGACAATGTTAGGACTCGAAAATAGAATGGTAAAGGATGTAGATAGTGCTATTGAAATGATGGATACTTCTATTGACTATGAGAGCGTTTATGCAATTCTAAAATGTAAACGTTGTGAGGCATTGAATTTTTTGTCTCAAATTAGTGAATAAAATTATGAATATTCAGAATGCTCGTTTATTATTGATAGCTCAGTATGCAGCACCTTATGAGGGGAATTTTATAGCTTCTTTAAAAACACTTGAAGTAATGCTTAAGGAAAAATTTGATTGTGAAGTAGCTTATGTTTTTCCTAAAGCTGTTTATTCGTTGCCTTGGATGCAACAATTTATGCTTGAGCATAGGACTTTTTTTACGTGTAATGATGTGCGTCACTCTTATACGGAGTTGGAAAAAATAAGAGAAGAATATATGCCAACACTTGTTCATACTCATTTTGATGGATATGATTTAGTTGTAAATAAGGTGTTTTTTAATGGAGTGAAGAGAGTATGGCATATGCATAATCACCTTTCATATGTGAGTCATCCTTTAAAAGCTATGTATCAAATGTGGTGTTTTTTACAACATTATGGCTTTCAAAGTAGAAATGTAAATATAATATCTGTTAGTGATGAGATGAGAAAATTTGTTGAGAGGTGGCAGTTGAGGGCTTTGCATAAATCTGGAAGAATACAATATATTCCTAACGGCATTGATCTATCAAGAGTTTTGAATAAACGTAAACCAAGAATTTCTGATGATAAATTTATTTTTCTAGCATTTGGTGGTAGAAATTCTTCAAAAAGGATAGACGTGTTGCTGGAAGCAGGAAAAGAATTAATAAAGTTAAGGAATGATTTCCAAGTTTTTATAACGAAAGGAACGGATACAGAATCGGTCGTCAATAACTATTTTCAAGGTAATCTTCCGTCATGGGTTATATTGAAAGATCAAACTGAAGATATTGCTTCTCTTTTTAACTCAGTTGATTGTTTTATCAGTAGCAGTGAGCATGAAACATTTTCTTATGCTATTTGTGAAGCATCGGTATTTGGACTTCCTGTGATTCAAAGTGATATAGCAGGGACAATGTGGAATGCTAAGAATCCATCAACTCGTTTATTTAAGGTAAATGATCCACTTGCTTTGTGCAAACAGATGAATTTTATTATCGATGCAGATAAAGAAGAATTGGAAAAGCAAATCCAAGTTACAATTGAGAATAATAGACGTGACTATTCATTGGAGCAATGGGCACATAATGTGATAAGTTTTTATAAACAAATTTAATGAAGAAGAAACGTTATCTGTTTTTATATGGTCCTCTAAACGGTGGTGGTGCCGAGAGAGTTTTGCTTGATATATTGCGTAATTTTGATTATACTCAAAATGAAATACACTTATGTCAGTTTTGCGGTGGTGGAACACTTGTAGATGAAGTGCCGGCGGAAGTAGTAAAACATGAGATGTGGTCGGGATATACGTTGGGTTACAAATTGGCTTATCGCGCATCATTGAAATTTGGTTGGCATGAATTGCTGCGTCATCAGTTTCATAAAACAATGGATGCAAGCGGGGACTTTGATGTTGTGATTAGTTTTCTTGAAGGTATGCCGTTACGTATTCATTATTTGTTGGATATAAAGAAAGGCAGGCAGGTAACCTGGGTACATTGTGACTTATTACGTTTTCAATATACTGATAATCAATTTAGGGCAGGTGAACAATTGGCTGCATACAATGCTATGGATACTGTAGTGTGTGTAGCACAGGATACTGAACGTGCTTTCAGGGAACGTTTTCCTATGTGTACGGCTCAAACTAAAGTAATATATAATCCTATTGATATTGCTAAAGTAGAGCGTATGGGGGCTGAAGAAATAATTAAAAATGATCGTTTCACTATCGTTATGACAGGCAGGTTGACTCCTCCTAAGCAAGTACAACGTTTTGTTTTGATAGCCAAGCGTTTTAAAGATATAGGTCGTAATGATGTTCTTTTTCAATGGATAGGTGACGGTGAATTGCGTAGTGAAATGGAACAACAAATTCACGATCTCGGTGTAGAAGATATGGTGCAAATAATAGGTTTCAAACGAAATCCTTTTCCTTATGTAAAATCTGCTGATATGATGTTTTGTTGTTCAGGCTATGAAGGCTTCTGCTTGGCTATTTGTGAGGCAATGGTACTTGGTATACCGGTGGTCAGTACAAAAACATCTGGTCCGATAGAAATTATGGATAATAACAAGTATGGAATATTGTGCGATCATGACGAGAATTCTATGTTTGATGCTGTGTTTAAAATGGTGAATGATGCAGAATTGCGCAAACATTATGCTGTGGTAGGTCGAGAACGTGTGCAGAAATATGCTGCAGAAGAATGCATGAAGCAGATATATCAGTTATAATTTATAATGAAAAAACGAATATTGTTTCTTATAAGTAATTTGGAAACCGGTGGTGTAAGTAAGAGTATGGTGAGCTTGCTTAATACTATTGACAGACAGAAATATGATGTTTCATTGTGGATAGCATCTTCTCATGGTGTGCTTTTTTCACAGATACCAAAGGAAGTGAAGATTTTTTCTAATCAAAGAATTACTGCACTTTTTCAAGGATTTACTGGTTGTATTTATTTGTTAAAGCAAGGCTGTTTTTTTTTGTTTTTGGGAAATTTATTTCGCATGTTTTTAACAAAGGTTTCTAAAGCATGGGCCGGACGTTTATTGGCTTGGTTGATGCCTGCAATTGGTGATAGTGAATTTGATTTAATTGTTGACTATAATGGTCAACAACAGTTGTATTATATGGTCAATAAATTAAAGGGTAAAAGGAAGGTTACTTTCTTTCACAGTGATTATTCTCAATGGCCTTATTATTACACCGCTGATAAAAAATATTTTCCTAAAGTTGATGCTATATTTACTATTTCCCCTCATTGTGTAGAAGTTTTGAAAGAATGGTTTCCTAAGCAAGCAGATAAAATACATTTGATGGAAAACATTACTTCACCGATACTTGTGAACAGATTAGCGGAAGAGTCTTTTAATAATCCGTGGCGTGAAGGAGCTGTGAAGTTGGTGACAGTAGGCCATGTAACTGATACTAAAGGTTCTCATTGGGCCATTGAAGCTGCACATATTTTGAAAGAACGTGGGATAGATGTACATTGGGCGTTTGTTGGTGCTGTCAGTGATGTTCCACGATATGCTAAAATGATAGAACAATGGAATTTGCAAGATAATATAGCTCTCCTTGGCATTACTTCTAATCCATACCCTTATATAAAATCGGCTGATATATTTGTACATCCTTCCCAATTTGAGGGTAAAAGTATAGCTCTTGATGAAGCGAAACTCTTATGCAAGCCGATTGTCGTTACAAACTTTTCTACTGTTCATGATCAGTTTCAGGATGGTGTGAATGGCAGTGTTTGTGAAATGAATCCTGTTGCTATTGCTAATGCTATTGAAATGCTTATCAGAAATGAAAACTTGCGGAAAAAGTATATTGATTATTTGAAAAAGAATGGAGTAGATAACACTTCGGAAATAGATAAAATTTATAAATTAATTGATTAATAAATAATGTTTTCATTATATACACTTGACATTCTGTATAATGTTACTTTTTTTATTACGCTTATTTATGGGTGGCAGATATATTCAGGTTCGGCAGCAATAAGAGGTAATACTAAAGGTATTGCATTTATGTTTGCTGTGTTTGCAGCACTTATGCTTGGATTATATGATATTGGTTATGGTTACAGTGGTGACCGTGAATTGTATGCGTATTTCTTTTTACAGCATGTAAATTCTAATATAAGTTGGAATGAAATTTTGTCAAACAAAGAGTGGGCATTTTACTTATATCAAAATCTGACTAGTTTTCTTGAAGAACCACAGTATTGGTTTGTACTTACGGCCTTTATTTATGTTTTCAATTATTATTTTGTGGCTAAAAAGATAGCTCCGGAAAATACTCTTTTATTGTTTTTGGCTGTTGTGGGTGCATTCTGTTTTAATAGCTATGGTACAAATACTATTCGTGCTGGCTTGGCTCTTTCTTTTGTGGTAGTAGGGATGACATATTATGAAAATATTTGGAAAAGCTTTGTATTCTTTTTCATAGCTTATAATGTCCATCATTCAACGGCTATTCCGATTGCAGCTTTTTTAGTCGCAAAATATTATAGCAAACCAAAGCTTTTCTATTATTTTTGGTTTGTATGTGTTGTATTAAGTGCCGTTGCTGGTAATTTGTTTACCAGTCTTTTTTCTGCATGGGGTGATGATTTTGATTCACGTACCAGTTATCTGACAACAACAGAAACACATTATAACGTAGGTTTTAGAATAGACTTTATTTTGTATAGTTGTGTGCCGATAATTATAGGATATATCTATCAAAATAGATTACATTATAAAAATGAATTTTATTCATTGATTCATAATACATATATAATTGCTAATGCTTTTTGGGTTTTGGTGATTCGTGCCAATTTCTCAGATCGTTTTGCTTATTTGTCTTGGTTTATGTATGCATTGGTTATGATGTATCCCTTATTGGAAAGTCCTGATTATTTTAATAATGTACGTCAGAAGATCTTTTGGACTTTATTTGGTATAAATTTATTTACTTATTTTATGTATTGGCGATGATAACAGTTTTTACTCCTACGTACAATAGAGCGCATTTATTACGGAGACTTTATGATAGTCTTTGTGAACAAACTGTACTTAAATCTGGATTGAGCCATCCTTTTGAATGGGTGGTGGTGGATGACGGCTCGACCGACAACACGGAAGAGTTGATGCAAACAATTTTTGCAGAGCAGAAGATATCAGTAAATTATATAAAAAAAACTAATGGAGGAAAGCATACTGCAATAAATAGAGGGGTTAGGGAAGCAAAAGGAGATTTGTTTTGGATTTTGGATAGTGATGATACATTGCCTGTCAATGCTATAGAATTGGTGTTAACCTATCTCCCACAGATGAAAAGAGTAAAAGCCGGTGGCATTTGTGGTTATATGGCGCATCATAATGGTGAGATTATAGGAAATCCAGTTGTAAGTCAACCTCAAATAGTATCATCGATAGAAATGCGCTATAAATTGGGGATAATGGGGGATATGATGGAGATTTTTGAAACATCGGTTTTACGTAAATTTCCTTTTCCTGAAATAGAAGGTGAGCGTTTTTGTCCTGAAGTATTAGTATGGTATCGTATAGCTCAAAAGTATAAGTTGCTTCTTGTACCTGATATTCTTTATTACCGAGATTATCTTGATGGAGGATTGACGGATAATATTATAAAAATTCGTATGAAGAGTCCTGTAGGAACTATGATGACATATTCGGAATTATTTAATCTTGATATATCATTGAAGTATAAATTACGTAATGCTATTAATTATTGGCGTTTTGCATTCTGTACAGAGAATAGAAATATAAAAATAGCATCGTGGGGTAATTTGATTGCTCCATTGGGATGGTTAATGCATTTGAGAGACAAAAGTAAAGTCAAATTATGAAAATTCTTCATGTAATTACTACCCTTTATACAGGAGGTGCAGAAAAGCTGATGGTTGATTTGCTTCCACGTATGAAACAGGCGGGGCATAAAGTAGAGTTGTGTGTATTTGATGGTACTCGTACGCCTTTTTTTGAACAGTTGGAAAAAAACGGAATAAGAATCCATTGGTTTCATAAGGGAGGAAGTGTATACAATCCGTTAAATATATACCGTCTTTGGCGTTTGATGCGTAAAGGTTGGGATATTGTGCATACACATAATACCGCACCGCAGTTATTCGCCGCCTTCGGCGAAGTGTTATGCTCTGTGGTGCTTGTCACCACAGAGCATAACACTTCCAATCGCAGACGCGATTGGAAGTGGTATGCATGGCTTGACAAATGGATGTTTCGTCAATATAAAGAAGTGATATGTATTAGTGATCAAGCAGAGATAAATCATCGTAAACACATTGGTGAGAATAGCAATAATATATGTACGATATATAATGGTATTGACTATTATAGGTATGCTAATGCTATTCCGGATGAGAATATAAAAACTATAGGGAAGAAGATTATTACTAATGTAGCCGGATTTCGTTATCAGAAAGACCAACCGACCCTTATTAAGGCGATGAAGTATCTTCCTGAAGATTATCATCTTTGTCTTGTTGGGGATGGAGAACGTAGAGCTGAGTTTGAAACACTGGTAAAAGAACTTGGTTTGGAACAACGTGTGCATTTGTTGGGATTGCGTAGTGATGTGCCTGAAGTACTTGCTACAAGTGACTATGTTGTAATGTGCAGTCATTATGAAGGTCTTTCGCTTTCATCTCTTGAAGGTATGGCGTCAGGTAAGCCTTTTTTGGCAGATAATGTGGATGGTTTACGTGAAATTGTTGAAGGAAATGGCGTTTTGTTTGAACATGAAGACGCTGAGGGATTTGCTGCTGCTATATTAAAACTTGATAGCGATAAAGAATATAGAGAGCAGATAGTGAAACAATGCCAAGCTAAAGCGGCTAATTATGACATTAGTGTAATGACTGAGAAATATTTGACGCTATATAAAGAAGTATTAGCACGATGACTAAGCAAGAAACACAGATAGTGAAAGGTGTGGCAATATTATTAATGATATTTCTTCATCTTTTCAATCAAATGTCTAATGTAGAGCTATGCAGATCATTTATATACATTGGTGATATACCTTTTGTATATTGGTTGTCGGCTGCTGCAAATCCTGTTGCGTTTTTTTTAATACTTTCAGGGTATGGTATGCACTTTATCCACGTTAGAGGGAAAGGGGATATTCATAGATGGAGTAGAATTGGTAAGCTATATTTACATTGGGGGGATTTTAGTGTTGTTCACAATTCCTTCCTTTATTTATACTGGGAGGTATTATGTAGATTTTCAGCAAATCATAAGTAACTATACAGCCTTTAATACATCGTGGTATGGTGAAGGTTGGTTTCTCTTTCCCTTTATTTGTCTTTCGTTGTTGTCTCCATGGATTTTTAAGTTGACAGATAGATATAAAGTTAGGTGGATATTGCCGATATCATTCTTATTAGGCACATGTACAAGTTTTATTATCAGTCGTTATGGTGCACAGTATCTTTACAAAAGCCATTGGCTGTACAATCCTTTTTTGATATTGCATTTAGCTCCTTCTTTCATATTTGGTGCAATGTTACAAAGAACAGGGTTTATACATAAAATGCAGGAAAAATATAATTCCCGGTGGTTATGGTTGGCATTAATACTGGTTGTAATAATTGTATGTGTTACCCGTACAGCCGCTTGGGGTCCATTGTATGCGATGGCGTTTATAGTATTATTTCTTTCGGCTCCTCGTTGGCAATGGGTTGATAAAGGATTAATGTTGTTAGGAACTCATTCCATGAATATGTGGTTGATACATGCTTGGTTTTGTTATTATATATTTCATGATTTAACTTATTCATTAGGTTATCCATTGCTGATATACATAGCATTAATTGTGATAAGTTTATTGTGTTCTTATTTGGTAAATGCTATTTGTTCGTTGCCATTATTTATAATAGAAAAATGTCAAAACAAAAAATAATTCGTACCTGTACAGTGCCTCAGTCTTTAGGTTTTGTTGCAGGTATGCTTTCCGATTTGCAAAAGAAATATGAAGTAGTTTTATTGTCATCTCCCGGTCCCGAATGGGAAAGAATATATAAGTCCCATCCCGATATAAAGTGTATAGAAGTGAATATGGAACGCCATATTTCACCGATTAAAGATATAAAGTCTTTGTGGCAGTTATGGCGTACATTCCGTAGGGAAAAACCACAGATGGTACATTCCATGACTCCCAAAGCGGGGTTGCTCTGTATGATGGCTGCGTGGATGGCGGGTGTGCCTGTACGTGTGCATACCTTTACCGGATTGGTGTTTCCTACGGCTGTTGGAGGAAAAAGGAAGATTCTTATGATGACAGACCGGCTTACTTGTGCCTGTGCCACACATATTATTCCTGAAGGAGAAGGAGTAAAAAACGATCTTTTGAATAATGGAATTACAAAGAAGCCAATTAAAGTATTGGGCTACGGAAACTGTCGCGGAATAGATTTGAAACGTTTTGACAGGACACCGGAGGTTATGGAACAGGCCGGGCGGTTGCGTAAAGAGGGTGTTTGTACTTTTATTGCTGTAGGTCGTATAGTGGGAGATAAGGGTATCAATGAATTGGTGGAAGCTTTTGTCAAATTGAACAGGGAAAATGCTGATACACGTTTGATTCTTGTGGGTGGTTATGAGGAAAAGCTTGATCCTCTTAAACCTGAAACGCTCTCTCTCATTAAAAATAATGATGCCATTGAAAGTGTAGGTTCTCAGAGTGATGTGCGTCCTTGGTTTGCTGCATCCGATGTGGCTGTACTTGCTTCGTACCGCGAGGGTTTTCCGAATGTGGTCATTGAAGCCGGAGCAATGGGGCTCCCACAGATTGTGACTGATATTAATGGTGCTAACGAGATAATTATAGAAGGTGTAAATGGTACGATTGTTCCATCAAAAGATGCGAATGCTCTTTATGATGCCATGAAGCGTATGCTTGATGCCGGTTATCGCGATATCCTTGCAAAGAATGCCCGTAAGTGGATTGCTTCAAGGTATGAGCAGGGGTTTGTGCACAAGTGTTTATATGATTTTTACGACACTTGCTTATAAAAAATAAAGGCTCCCGGCATGCACCGGAAGCCTTCCAGTAATAGAAACAATTTTATAAATCCTTATATTCCCGGCTTGCCTTGAAACAAGGGCATGCGCACCATTCTCTTAAATATCAATAATGATATGTACCAAATTTGTACGCGATTGTATTATTCACTATCTTTGTTTTTAAATTAAAATACATAATGCTATGTTGATTATAAGCAGTAGAGAATTCAGAGACAACCAGAAGAAGTATTTCGATTCGGTTGATAATGGTGAGCAGGTGATTGTCCAGAGAGGGAAAGACCGTTCGTACAAACTTGTTCCTGTCACGGATAGTGATGTCTGTATGACTGAAGAAGAGTTCTACGAAAAGATAGACCGTTCTATCCGGCAGGCAAAAGAAGGCAAAGTATTAAGAGTATCATCAGATGATGACCTTAAAAAGTTGCTTTATGATTGAGTATGAGCTGGAGTTTACTCAAGATGCGTTGGATGATATTCAAAGGCATAAGAAGAGCGGGAACAAACCCCTGCTCAAGAAATTGGAGAAACTGCTGGGGGAACTAAAGCAGCATCCCACAACGGGCACCGGACAGATTGAGCTCCTAAAACACTATAAGGAGGAAACCTGGTCGCGGAGAATAAACGATGAGCATAGGCTTGTCTATCGTATTAAAGATGAGGTAGTGACAGTCCTCGTATTATCGGTGTATGGGCACTACAAGTAAGAAATGGATGGTAGGCTATTCACTTGCTTATAAAAAATAAAGGCTCCCGGCATACACCGGAAGCCTTCCACTAATAGAAACAATGTTATAAATCCTTATATTCCCGGCTTGCCTTGAAACAAGGGCATGCCTTGTGAACATTCGTAGAGAGTTCATTGTGTCCCGCAATGCGGGCTTCGGGATAATCCAACCGAAGTTGCCGCAACAGTGCTATCAGCGCGATTTTCTGTTCCATGGTCCGTGTGTCGGCAGGTTGTCCCTGTTCGTCCAGACCGCCTTCGTAACACACTCCGATGCTGTGGTCGTTGAAACAGCGGGCATGGGCACCGATATGGTCTATCGGGCGGCAGACATGGGTGATACCGTCGCGGGTGATGTAGAAGTGATAGCCGATATCGGCAAATCCGCGTTCCTGCACGTGACAACGGCGGAGAGCTTCCACCGGGAAGCTGCGGTCGGCGCGCGTGGCAGAACAGTGAACTACTATCAAGGCAATGCGCCGGTAGTTTTGATACTGTGAACTGATGTTGTCGTAAGTCATTTTTAGTAAGGATTAAAAATCAGATACAACTTTGAATACCCAGCACACCGCCTATGGCGGTGGCTACTGCAATAATTACTTTGATAATGATGCTCCAGGTTGATTTTCCTTTTGGTTTTTCCATAACAGTGGGGTTTAAAATGATACATAATTTTTTGTATTAGGGCGGACACACGGGTCCGCCCCCTACGGTCTAGACAGCCGGTTCTTCCTTGGACTTGAGCAGGTCTTCCACCACTTTGCCTTCTTTCTCGGCACGCAGTGCGGCTGCTTGTGCGGAACGGCTGGCAACGGGCTGGAATTCCAGATTGCCGAAAATGGTCTTCAGGTCTTCTCCGGGGACGTACTGGATGTTGATGCCGGTGATACACGAGGCGGTAAACTTCTCCAGACTGTCGGCTCCGCGACTGGTGATTTGAAGACGGAACTTGCCTAAATCGCCGAAGTCTACCTGTTTGCCTTCTTTCAGGGCTTCCAGCAGATTGTCTACGGTGGCGGTAAGAACTGCCACTACATCGGCGCGGCTCACGGTGGTCTGTGAGGACACACGTCTGCTGAGCTGTTTCAACGAAAGTTCACCGTTCATCTGAGCCGTGGCGTAAGCCTTTGGAGATGCTTCCCTTTCCAACGGATTGGGGCGTAATGAAACACTGTAATTTAATGCCATAATGTTACTGTTTTTAAAAGATTAATATTAATTGAACATGACAAAGATAGCATTGCGGAGGAACGGAAAAATGAAAAGCTATGAATGCCTGTGAAGTGCTGTGGCAAAGTATGACAGAGTATGAATTAAGATGAATTAAAGCACTTTATATAGTTGTCTATATGGTTGATTTTCATTACATTTGTTCTATTAATCAAATAGAAAAATGATATGAATCAGAGAGAAGACGAGAGGGAAGGATGGCCGGTGAAACCTTATTACAAACGAGACTTGGCGGTGGCATACGCTCCCGATATCACTCCGGTGGCTGCACTTAACCGTCTGTCGTCATGGGTGCATCACCACAAGGTGCTTTACCGTGCTTTGGCGGATTCGGGGTATACCGACCGGCAGCGGATGTTCAATTCGGTACAGGTGGAGCTGATTTTCCGGTATTTGGGAAGGCCGTAGGGACAGACCCGGTGTCTGTCCGCATGTCGGCTTCCCGTATGTTGGAAACGCGGACGTATGCATGAGCTTACACGTATATACGTGCAGCCTCACACATATATATGCGCAGCCCCACACATACGTTCGCATGAGGCGATGCATACGTTCGTGTGGACGGCCTTTATTCCGCGCGGCATTCCTCTTCGCTTTCGTGCTCTTCATAGCGTCCGCAGGGACGGCGGGTGTAATACACGGTTCCTGTGCGGCAAAGCTCCTGGTCGCGTACCTTCAGCATGTCTATGCGCGTAAAGGCGCGGTCGGGCTCCGATATCCGCGAGACGGTGAGGATGAAATCTGCCAGGTTTGCCCAGTTCGCACTGCCCGATATGGTGTACATATTGATGGCTTCCAGTTCGTTCCGGCCGTTCACGGTCTTCAGTCCGCGCGGATGCGCCACGATGACCACCCAGATGTGGTTTACACGTCCCCATGTCTGAAACTTGGTGAGCATTGCCTTGATGCTCTGCGTTTCGGTTTCGCCGTTGCCGCTTTGTGTTTCGATGAAAAGATAGGGGTCTACCACCAGATATTTCAACGGATGTGTGCGGCGCACCCGGTCGGCACGGTTCAGGATGTTTTCGGGCGTGGGCGGTACTTCGTGCATATCCAGATGAATCATGTGGGTATCCAGAAAGTCAAGATAGGGCGTCAGTTGTCCGTCGGTATAAGCGGTGGTGTTGGCTTTGCCCAGCATCAGGCTCACCAGCCGGGCGATGTGCTTGTTCTTGTCGGGAACCTCAAAGGAAAGATAGCATACAAACCGGTCGGTCTGCTGCATGATGCGGCAGGTCAGGTCGTTCAGAAAATCGGTCTTGCCGCTGTTGGGCATGCCGGTTACGATGATGAGCCCGCCGATGTCGGTGGGATGGAAGATGCGGTCGGTCAGCGGGCCGTAGCCCACGCTGTAACCGTGGTCGTATTCGCCGTGGAGCACACGGATGACTTCATCCCTTCGCTCCGCCACGGTGATGATATCGGTGGTGTGGCGTACGCTTGCTCCGTCGATGACACTGCGCACCACTTCGATGCCGTATTGCAGCATCACGTCGCCTATGTCCTTGCATCCGCCGGGCAGGGTGACGAAGAGGCAGCGGGCGTTGAAGTAGTCCGACAGCCGCTTGGTGAGTATGCGGCCGGGCAGGTCGGTGTCACCGCAGACCACGATGTGGTCCACCTGTTCCAGCCATGGGAGAAACGCTTCGAAGGATTTGCCCAAGTCGCTTGCGGCTCCTGACGGTACGCTGATGACATATCGGTAGCCGGCTTCTGCCAGCACCAGCGTGTCTTTTTCGCCTTCCACCACGATGACCCGCGGAATGGTTTCTTCCTCCACGAGCAGCGGATTGAGGCAGTCGATGTTGTAAGGGGCGCAAGGCGTGGTGGGTGAGTCCTGTCCCCAGAACTTGCTGTAGACGGTGGGTTTTCCCTCTTCCTGCCGGGCCGAGGGCGATGGACTGCATGAGCGGTACTTGGCGTTGACGGGGTGTCCGTCCACATAGTTCACGTAGGCGATGCAGGGAAATACGTTGGATGCCTGTTCGCTTTTGTTCTCGCTGTCCTTGGTGATGCAGTAATGGCGCAGGCAGCCTATCCGGGCTGTGATGGCGGTGGCGAGGGAGATGCCCTGGTCCAGGAGGTAGCGGCGCGCGGCGAGCTGGTCGGGGTCGGTACAGTCGGGCGAGTCGGTGAGGGGTTTGATTTTCTGCATCACTTCGGCGGTCAGGGGCTTGTAGTCCGAGGGCAGCATGGGCACTTCGCCCAACGTGCTTTGAGCATCGTTTCGGGCAGTCTTGTATCTGTTGCCGCTGCGGGTCGGGGTATATCCGACAGCTCCCGCGGCATATTGCGGGAACATGGGGCGGTCTGCCTTGCAGAAGTCGGTCAGTATGCCGTTGAAGTTACATCCTGCGTAGAAGCAGTGGTACACACCTTTTGCTTTGGAGATGGACAGATGGGGTGTTCCGCATTTGGGGCATACGGCAACAAAATTCTTTCCCGCGCTTTTGCGGTCGGGGAAGTCTGAAAGAGAATAATAAGGCTTCATATCAATTTTAAAATTAAAATGTAAAAAATAAAAATCATGGTTGACAGGGAACTGCTTCAGGACCCGGAGTGTTGACCGTCGGTGTCCACCCATTTTTGTGAGAGGACGTTCCAGATGGCTTCATCGGAGGGTCGTGGCGGTGCATCCGCCGGTATTTCCACTTTTCCGTCTATGGGGTCGTCATAGTATCGGATGTCTTTGTCGGCATCCTTCCATTCGAATGGCGAGACGGGACGGAATTCACGGAGTTTTTTGCGTTGTTCTTCCAGTTCCTTCAGCAGTGTTTCGCCCAGTTTTTGTGTGGCTTGCTGTATCAGGTTCTCCCCGTGGCGGGTCTTGATAAGGTTTTGCAGCCAGATGATGCGTCCGTTGTGCGGTGTTTTGGCAAAATTGGACTGGGCATCGAAGTGAGGAATCAGGAATTCGTTCACCAGAACGACCAGCGCATCCAGTGCGCGCGGTCGGGTGTAGCGGTAACCGGCAACGATACGGTCGATAATCGGCACCAGTACTGCCTGCTTCTCTTCGGGAGTGGCGTTGAGCTTGTGAAAGAACTCTTTGGCAGATGAAGAAGCTTTTGGAGCTTCATCGCCGTGAGGCGTTCCGGTAGGATTTTCAGAAGAATTCTCCGAAGGAGATATATTATTATTTATATTATATAATATATTAATATTAGTTTTTGAATTTGTTTCTGCCGGAGAAACTGCGGGAGAAACCGCCGGAGAAACCGGAGCAGAAATAGAATTCGTCGATTGATGATGCCATAAGGGAGTGAAGAATGCGAGAATCTCAGTTCGGTTTTCATTCCATACCAGTTCGAATGATTTGCATTTTTTGATGTATTCCAATATGTCCGAAGTATGTATGGTTTTTAGTGCCAGACAAATTTGATAGAGGTTGTTGATGGGGTATACTCCATCTTCATTCATGAAATGGGGCATACCCAGATAGAGATCCAGTAATTTCAGACAGGCAGAGTCGCTGACTCCCCATGCCTTCCATTGGTGAATCATTTTCTGTATTTCACGGATGGATACGTTTTGTTTCAGTGCTTTTATAGCCATAAGAGATATTGTTTTAAGTTAATTCTTGCGAAGTTAGGAAAGAATAAGTTGGTATTACTTCCCGCTAGGGAGAAGTAAAGATACGTTTGTTGTATATAATTAACAATTAATAAAAGAAAGTAAGATGAAGAACAGACAGTTCGATACAGAGAAGTTGGCAGCAAGCATCAAAGTGCTTGTTAAAGCTGCCGGATTGCGTAATTCAGAGGTTTGTAAAGACGTTCGTATGAGTCCCTCTTGTTACTACAGGACTCTTAAAGGTAAACTGATGATTTGAGTTTTTATGCTGTTATTATTCATTTTCTGATTATCAACTGCCGTGATTGCGGTGTGGAGACTCAGATGGAAGCGGTGAAACGTGAATGGTGGAATGTGGTAATGGAGAATGAATGGGAGTTAAAAACGGTAGATAAAAGTAGATAAAAAAGAAGAAAGACCATGTATCGTAAGTATTTAAAGCGTTGGCTTGATTTTGTTATTGTATTTTGTGTATTGGCTGTCATTTGGCCGATATTGCTTTTGGTCACTTTATGGCTTCACTTTGCCAATAAAGGAGCGGGTGCCTTCTTTACTCAGGAACGTCCCGGACGAAACGGAAAAATATTCAAGGTAATCAAGTTCAAAACAATGACGGACGAACGTGATGCAGACGGTAACTTGCTTCCGGATGCAGAACGTCTGACCCCGGTAGGGCGCTTTGTACGTTCTACTTCTATTGATGAGTTGCCACAACTGATTAACGTGCTGAAGGGAGACATGGCGTTGATAGGGCCACGACCACTGTTAGTGCAGTATTTGCCTTTGTATAGCAAAGAGCAGGCACGCAGACACGAGGTACGTCCCGGAATTACCGGTTGGGCACAGTGTCATGGGAGAAACTCTATCAGTTGGACGGAAAAATTCAAACTGGATGTGTGGTATGTGGACCATTGTTCGTTGATTACAGATATTAAAGTGATTTTTATAACAATTAAAAAGGTGTTGCTTCGTGACGGTATTTCGCAAGAAGGACAAGCAACCATGGAACTTTTTAACGGAAATAATTAATTATGAAACAACATAACATTCTTATTACATCTGCGGGAAAGCGTGTAGTATTAACCCGTGCCTTTAAAGACACTTTGGCAAAATATGATTCTAAGGCTAAAGTTTATACGACAGATATGAATCCTGAGATGGCACCTGCGGGATATGTTTCGGATGAATGTATACAGGTACCAAGATGTACAGCTGATAATTATGTAGAATTGCTTCTGCAAATATGTAAAGAAAAGTCAATAGGGCTTATTATACCTACTATTGATACTGAATTGCTGATATTGGCGATCAATCGCTTAAAATTTGAAGAGTTGGGGGTGGTTGTAAGTGTTCCTTCGATGGATTTTGTAGCAATATGTAGAGACAAGCGAAACACTGGGCAATTTTTGGAAGCACACGGTATTCGCATACCGGCAGAGGTGGATAAATATAATCCTGTTTTTCCTTTATTTGCCAAGCCTTATGACGGTTCTTTGAGTGCCAATCTGCATTATATAACTAAACCTGAGGAACTCACAGATGATATTCTTAATGACCCCAAGTTGCTTTTCATGGAATATATCGACAAGAAAGTGTATAAGGAATATACGGTGGATATGTACTATGGAGCAGATAATGAATTGAAGTGCCTTGTTCCGCGTGAACGCATAGAAATCAGAGCCGGTGAAATAAATAAAGGATGCACGCATAAAGGTAAGTTGATGGAATACCTCAAAAAACGGATGTCACATATTGAAGGTTGTGTGGGGTGTATTTGCCTGCAAGTCTTCTATAATCCTGAAACGGAAGATGTGGTGGGTATAGAAATAAATCCGCGTTTCGGTGGCGGATATCCTCAAAGTTATGCAGCCGGGGCTAACTTTCCTGAATTATTGATACGTGAATATTTTGGAAAGGAAAAGATTGAATACTTTGAAGATTGGAAAGATAATTTGATAATGCTTCGGTATGATGATGCAATTTTTGTCGGATAAAGATATCGTGGTCTTTGATCTTGATGATACACTATACAAAGAAATAGATTATCTTTTTTCGGCATATCATGCCATTGCAGAGAGTATCAGATTAGATGTTGCAGGTGAAATGCTTGATTGGTATCATGCCGGGAAAAATGTGTTTTTGTGTTTACAAGAAAAGTATAGTGTAGGTTTGTCTGTGACTGAATTGTTAGAGATATACCGGTATCATGAGCCCCAAATTTCTCTTCCTTCTGAAAGTGCTGCTTTACTTTTACATCTTCGTAGAAAGAATATCAGATTAGGGATAATATCTGACGGTCGTAGCAGAACTCAGCGCAATAAATTGAGGGCATTAGGATTGGACTGGATAGAAGATGTGGTGATTTCTGAAGAGTTTGGTAGTGAAAAGCCTTGTGAGGCAAACTATCTGTATTTTGAAAAGAAATATCCTGATTATCGTTTTACTTATATAGCAGATAATTTGAAGAAAGATTTTGTGGCTCCGAATCGTTTGGGGTGGCGTACTGTCTGTCTGAAAGATGACGGTAGGAATATACATTCACAAAATATAGAAATAGCAGAGGTTCAGAAACCTCAGTTTATAATAGACAAATTAACAGATTTAATTAAAGTGGAGAAAAAAAGGTTATGAGTTACATTCCTGAAAAAACAATTTACCTCTGTCTTGCTCACATGAGTGAAGATGGAATAGAGCAGAAGTATGTGAAGGAAGCATTCGATACCAACTGGGTAGTGCCTTTGGGTCCCAATGTAAATGCTTTTGAGGAAGACCTCAAGAACTTTGTCGGAGGAAAGAATGAAGTTGTCGCACTTTCGGCGGGAACGGCAGCGGTGCATCTTGCATTGATTGGCTGTGGCGTTCAGGCGGGTGATGAAGTTTTGGTACAAAGCTTTACCTTTTGTGCTTCGTCGCATCCGGTTACTTATCTGGGTGCAAAGCCTGTGTTTGTCGGCTCTGAAAAAGATACGTGGAATATGGACCCGGTGTTGCTGGAGGAAGCTATCAAAGACCGTATGGAGAAAACGGGAAAGAAGCCCAAGGCGATTGTTCCGGTGGCGCTCTATGGTATGCCATACGATTGTGAGAGAATTATGGAGATTGCAAATCGCTATGACATTCCTGTGGTGGAGGATGCGGCGGAAGGGTTCGGCTCCAAGTTCGACGGCAGGGTGCTGGGCACTTTCGGCAAGTTTGGCGTGTTGTCATTCAACGGCAATAAGATGATTACCACTTCGGGCGGCGGTGCTTTGATTTGCCGGAATGCCGAAGATAAAAATACCATTATGTGGTATGCTACTCAGGCACGCGATGCTTATCCTTATTATCAGCATACGGCAATCGGCTACAATTATCGTATGAGTAATATTTGTGCCGGTATCGGTCGCGGACAGATGACCGTGGCGGAGGCGCACATTGCTCATCATAAGCATGTGCAGGCTTTGTATGAAGAACTGTTGAAGGATGTGAAGGGCATACGTATGCATAAGCAGCCTGAGGATGCGCGTTATGATGCCAACTTCTGGCTGTGTACGGCTACCATCGATCCTGATGTGAAGGTTGTCGGTCAGGAGAATGCGTATAAGGAAGTGGTCAAGACTGCGGTGGGAGGAGCTGCCGGGGTGATTAAGGCGGTAGACAGTGCCACCACGAATTGCCAGCCTAATGAGAATGTGGAAGCAATGCGTGTTTTCATGCTTGCTAGGAAGATAGAAGTACGACCTGTGTGGAAGCCGATGCACAAGCAGCCGGTGTATGCGGATGCGCCTGTTTATACCAACGGGGTGGAAGAGGAAATCTTCAGGACCGGACTGTGTCTTCCTGCGGGCCCTTGTGTAAGTGACGAGGATGTGGCATACATTGTGCAGGCAATAAAGGATTGTATAAAAGAATAATGGATTATTATCGGTATTTGGATATGATTGGGAAATTATCAAACTGGTATTTTTCGAAAGATGCGCTGCCGTATTGGTGTATATTCGTTTTGGATTGCCTGATAGTGCTGGGCGCGGATGTGTTGGTTTATGCTTTGAATAACGGAACACTTTCTTTTTTGCAGAACTTTGTACAACTGACAGGGGCTTTCTGCTTTTATTTGTTGTTCTATGTTGTGAGCTTTCGGATGTTTCATACGTATTCGGGGGTGATTCGTTATTCTTCGTTTATCGATTTGCAGCGGATGGGTTTTGCCATGATTACGGGCTTGCTGATGATTATAGGCGTCAGGTATCTGCTGAATGAGGATTGTTGGTTGATGGCAGTCGGTATGAAGGATATCGGAATTGCCGCATTGCTGGCTGTTCTGATGATGTGGAGCGTGCGGGTTTTTGTGAAATATCTGTATGACTCTACTTTTAACAGACGACGCGGAAAACGTGTGTTTATCTACGGGGTGAAAGCCGGCGGAGTGGGACTGGCGAAGAGTATCCGCAACCAGGTTGACTCCCGATATGTCGTGAGCGGTTTCGTTTCGGATATGCAGGATATGCAGGGCCGCTTTCTGATGGGAAAGCGGGTTTATTCCAACGATGAACATTTGGTGGAGAAGATGGAGGACTTCGGAGTGCATACTTTGCTGGTTTCTCCCTTGAAGAATGAGGCGATTCGGAATAATCCCGAAATGGTGGAGAGGCTGATAAAGGCAGGTATACGAATCTATATGATTCCTGCCGCGCAGGAGTGGGACGGTAAGAGTGATCTTGACCATCGTCAGCTTAAGGAGGTGGATATTGAAGATTTGCTGCCTCGCGACAAGATAGAAATCGACTTGAAAGCGGTGGAGGAATTGCTTACCGGAAAGAGTATTCTGATAACGGGAGCTGCCGGCAGCATCGGAAGCGAGATGGTGCGCCAGATTGCCAAATTTACTCCGCAAAAGCTTATTCTGATAGATCAGGCGGAGACGCCTTTGCATGATGTGCGTCTGATGATGGCACGCAAATGGCCCGACATCGAGGCGGAAACCATCGTGAGTGATATTTGCATGAAGGAACGCATGGAGGAGATTTTCGGTATATATCGTCCCGATTATGTGTTTCATGCGGCGGCGTATAAGCATGTGCCTATGATGGAGAATAATCCGGGAGAGAGTGTGCGTAATAATGTGGAGGGTACGCGTATCATTGCAGACTTGGCTGTGAAGTATCGGGCGAAGAAGTTTGTGATGGTGTCTACGGACAAGGCGGTGAATCCCACCAATGTGATGGGGTGCTCCAAGCGTATCTGCGAAATTTATGTGCAGAGTCTGGATAAGGCGGAGAAGGATGGCAAAGTGGAGGGAGTCACTCAGTTTGTCACTACGCGTTTCGGTAATGTGCTGGGCTCGAACGGTTCGGTTATTCCGCTGTTTAAGGAACAAATCAAGCAGGGCGGACCGATAACGGTGACGCATCCCGATATTATCCGTTTCTTTATGTTGATTCCCGAAGCTTGTAAGCTGGTGCTTGAGGCGGGAACGATGGGCAATGGCGGTGAGATTTTCGTGTTCGATATGGGTAAGCCGGTGAAGATTGTGGATCTTGCCCGACGTATGATTCAGTTAAGCGGAGCCAAGAATGTGGAGATTAAGTTTACAGGATTGCGCGACGGTGAGAAACTGTATGAGGAGGTATTGAATGAAGAAGAGACGACCAAGCCTACTTTTCATCCTAAAATCAAGATTGCGCAGGTGCGTGAGTATGATTATGCCGATGTGTACCGGCAGGTGGATGAGCTGGTGGCTTCCAGCGTGAAAGAGGATGATATGGGTATTGTAAGACGTATGAAGGAAATGGTTCCCGAGTTCAAGAGTAAACATTCGGTGTATGAAGTCTTGGATAAGTAGAATTAGGTATCGGTGGATTTTGCCGTTATGTCTGTCGGCGCTGTTTGTTTGTACCGGAAGGGCGCAATCGGCAGAGAACACGCGGGTGGATGTGTTTATGGGAGCCGAATTGCATTATCGTGATATTTTTCACAATAAGATATATGAGGTGCTGGTGAACCTGACACCCGGAGTGAAGTGGTATATGGGAAACCGCTGGCAGTTGGCGGGACAGGTCATTGTGCCTGTTTATAATGATTATGGCGATCGTTATAAGAAAGTCCGTCTGAACATGGCTGTGCTTAGCAAGGAATGGGACTGGCACCGGAAGCTTTTTCTGAAAGTGAGCGGAGGACTGTTTGCGATGGAACGCTACGGACTGGATGTGAAGTGGATGTATGCGGCTACGGACTGGCTTGCCTTGGACGCACAGGCGGGATGGACGGGTTTTTGTTCCATGGCGGCAGGATGGGAATGCAGTCCGATGGAGCGTTTGACGGCTCTTGCCGGGGTACGTGCTTATCTGAGTGGGGTGAATACGGAATTCCGGGTGCGCGGCGGCCGTTTCCTGTATGAAGACTGCGGTGTGCAGGGAGAAGCGATGAGGCATTTCCGGCATTGCACGGTGGGGGTGTTTGCCCAATATACCGATAAGGGAAAAGAGAATTTCGGTTTTAAGGTGGTTATGATGATTCCTCCTTATAAACGGAGTAACAGGAGGGTACGTTTCCGCCCGGCATCTAATTTCCGCTTGACGTATAATCAGGAGGCGGATGCTTATGCGGGTAAAATGTATACGACCGACCCCGAAGAGAATGAACGGGAAGGATGGTTTGACCGCAGCCGGTCGGACTGGGGTGCGAATGGCATGACGCCTGATTTTACTGTTCGACAGAAAGGAGGTACTGAATGAAAATGAGATATATAATGGGGTGCTTCATGGCATTGCTGTTTTCGGTGCCGGCCGTGGCACAGCAGTATACGGGCATGAGCGGTTTGATACATGTTCCTTCGGCGGACATGGGTGAAGAGGGGGAGGCACGCGCAGGGGTGCATTTCCTGAATCGGGAGTTTACTCCGAATGTGCTGACGTATAAAGGCGATAAATATCATACGATGAGTTATTACCTGAGTATCACTCCGTTCAGGTGGATGGAGATTGCGTATACTTGTACGCTTTTGAAATCGACGAAGATTGTTGACGGTGTGGAAGATAAGGAACATCCGGGGCTGCACCGCAAGGACCGTTATTTTTCGCTCAAGCTACAGCCGGTTCGTGAGAAGCCGGGTAAGTGGTGGCCGAGTGTGGCGATAGGGGTCAATGACCTGGATTTCCGTGTAAACTGGCTGAAGACGCAGCATGAGACGGATGTATCGCGTGTGGTAAACAGCTATTTTTCCAATTATTATGTGGCATTGTCCAAACATTTCCGGCTGAAAGGGAATGTGCTGGGTGTGCACATGGCTTACCGGCACTGGCGGTGGAGTCTGAACTCGAAATGGAACGGACCGGTGGGCGGTATTACGTTCAGCCCTTCGTTTCAGAAGAATTTCCGGTTGATAGCGGAGTATACGGGCGATGATGTGAACGTGGGCTTTGACTGGAAATTGTGGAAGCACTTGCTGGTACAGTCTTCGCTGCAAAACGGCAAATATTTTTCCGGAGGGGTGTGCTTTTGCATCAATCTGTTGTAAATGATATAACTAAACATAATTTTTAAATTTAATTATTTTACTATGTACAATTTTGTAAGAAGAGGAGCTTATATGCTTCTGATTGCCGGTTTGACCATGGGGGTTGCCGGTTGTAGTGACGATGATCCTGATTATGACCATGTGACTCCGCCTGTGGTTGAGGTTGCTTCCAATACGTTGACCGGAGTTATCACAAGTCTGAACGGTGAGGGAATCTCGGGTGCGAAGGTTTCATTGGGAGAGGGTAATTCTGCCACGACCGATGCCAACGGTGTTTATCTGTTTAAGGATGTCAAGGCGGGTACTTACCAACTGAAAGCGGAAGCCGAAGGTAAGTTGTCACATACAGGAACATTGACTGTTGCGGATGTGAAGAAGACTCAGAATCTGGTGTGGAATGCGGCACTTGCTTCTGACGTGAAGAAGGAAGTGAGCGTATCGGCTGATGCACCAAGTGAGGGAAAAGTGGAAACGGAAACATTGAAAGGCAATGAGGAAGCCAAGGTGGAAGTGAAGGCTGAAATCGCTGCCGGTGCCGTGGATACAGATGCAGATGTGAAGGTTATCATCTCTCCGCTTTATAAGGAGGAAGATGTAGTGGCACGTGCTGCGCGTGCTACCGATGAGACCATGTTGGTCGGTGCCGTTCTTTCTTGTAACAAGGAGGGTGTTTCTTTGAAAAAGGCTATCGAGCTGAGTTTCGAACTGGATACCGAACTGGCAGGTAAGGTGGAAGTCAAGCAGTATAAGAACGGTGAATGGGTGAAGGCGGACAGCCGTGTCGAAGACAGCCATGTAATCGTTGCTGCAAGTGAGTTCGCTTCTTATGGTCTGTTCCTCGATGTGGAATTCTCTGAGAAGAAGAGTACGAAAGCTGTGGAGTTTGAACAAAGCAAATGGGACAACCTGTATGGTTCTAAGGATATGTCTGTGGGTGAGGCTGCTTATACCTATAAGGCAGGTACTGAAATCAGTACTGAAGGTAATGCAGACAAACTGACTGCTCTTTTGATAGAAGAGTTGGCACAGCGTTTCGGTGCAACGGCGACTACACTCAACGGCTCTTATCCTATCAATGTTACATTGCCGGTAGGTACTATGTTGGAAATCAGTGGTGTGCAGGAAGAATGGGGTGTATCGGCAAGTGCACTCGGTAAGTCGGCTTCAGGTACACGCCATGGTAATGTATCAATAGAGGTTGCTACTTCCAATCGTGAGCACACCGGTGGTGGTGAGTAAACTGTAGTTTGTATTAATTTTTGTGACCGGTCGGGAAGTAAGCATAAGCCGGTCAGTTATATATTAGGGAGGTAATGGCAGTTATCTTCCTAATATTTTTTTATACCAACTGTTGCCGGTGTTCATATAATTGTGGGCACTTGAATCTGAAACATAAAAAAAAGTTGTGCCAATATTTTTGACACAACCTTATTCATTCTTTTTCTTGTATACTTTAATCGACTATGCGCTTGTTCATTATGATATAAACAACCAGTCCAACAATGATAAGAGCAGCTGAACCACCTAAAACTGCGTTATCATTAATAGCAGAACTTCCTGCGCAGAAGATACCAACCAAAATAGCGGCACCAATGATCATAAGTATCAGACCTAAATTCTTAAGTAAGCTTTTCATGTGTGTATTTTATTAATAGATTATTTTTCTTGTGCACAAATTAAAGCATAATTCTGTTATGAAGGAAATTATTTTAGGAAAAAAAGATGAAATAGCAGAAATTCTTTAATCTTTGGTGTTCGTAAATATCTTCCTTAGTACATCCTGACTAACTTTCAGCTCTTCTAATGTTAATCCTTGCAAAGCTTCTTTTAATGTCTTATTGGCGATAAACCGTGCTTTTTCTTCCAGTTCACGTCCTGTTTTGGTTAAATGAACCAGATTCGTGCGACGGTCTTTCTTGTCCGAGATACGGACTACCAAGTGCTGACGCTCCATGTTGTCTATCAGACGAGTCATGCTGGGCTTGTCTTTGAAAGTGGCATTACACAGTTCTTGCTGGGTTACTCCGTCCCGTTCCCACAGAAACAAAAGCACTGTCCATTGTTCAGGAGTAATGTCTACTCCGTTCTGACGGAAGTTGCGGCTCAGTTTCCTATTGATGGCTGCCGACACTTTACCGTTCAAAATAGCGAATATCAGCTGGATATCAAAACTAAATTGTTCTATCATATAATTATTGTTTAAACAACTTTGCAAAGATACGATTCTTGTGGGAATAACGCAGATTTTAAGGATGAAAAAATACTAAAAGGCAAGATTAATTGCAAAATGAAACTATATTTTTGAAAGAAAATGCCTGTAAGTCTTTGTAGATTAAGAGAAAATATCTACCTTTGCGCTCGCAATTTAAAATTTTAATTTAATAATTTAATTAACGTAGTATGAATCAATACGAAACCGTTTTCATTTTGACTCCCGTTTTGTCTGATGTTCAGATGAAGGAAGCGGTAGAGAAATTCAAAGGTATTCTGACTGCAGAGGGTGCAGAGATTATCAATGAAGAAAACTGGGGCTTGAAGAAATTGGCTTACCCCATCCAGAAAAAATCAACTGGTTTCTATCAGCTGATTGAGTTTAAAGCAGAACCGAAGGTAATTGAAAAATTGGAAATAAACTACCGTCGTGACGAACGTGTTATCCGTTTCCTGACTTTCAGAATGGATAAATACGCTGCTGAATACGCTGCTAAGAGAAGAAATGTTAAATCAACTAAAAAGGAGGATTAATCATGGCACAGCAACAATCAGAAATCAGATATTTAACTCCGCCCTCAGTAGACGTTAAAAAGAAAAAATATTGCCGTTTCAAAAAAAGCGGTATTAAGTACATCGATTACAAAGATCCTGAATTCTTGAAGAAATTCTTGAACGAACAGGGCAAAATCCTTCCTCGCCGTATTACAGGTACTTCTTTGAAGTTCCAACGTCGTATCGCGCAGGCTGTTAAGAGAGCACGTCACTTGGCGTTACTTCCATTTGTAACTGATATGATGAAATAATAAGGAGGAATAAGTATGGAAATAATTTTGAAAGAAGACGTAGTAAACTTAGGCTACAAGAATGATATTGTAACTGTAAAGTCTGGTTACGGTCGTAACTATCTTATTCCGACCGGTAAAGCTGTGATTGCTTCACCTTCTGCAAAGAAAATGTTGGCAGAAGAATTGAAACAACGCGCTCACAAACTGGAAAAAATTAAGAAGGATGCTGAAGCTATGGCAGAACAGTTGAAGGGTGTAACTTTGACTATCGCTACCAAAGTGAGTGCTACAGGTACTATCTTTGGTTCTGTTACCAACATCCAGATTGCTGAAGAATTGGAAAAATTAGGCCACAAGGTTGACAGAAAGATTATCGTTGTGAAGGATACTGTGAAAGAAGTTGGTTCTTACAAGGCTATCGTTAAACTGCACAAGGAAGTTTCTGTAGAAATTCCGTTCGAAGTAGTTGCTGAATAATCTGTAAATACTTTAAAGTATATGCTGAAGAAGCCCGGTTCGCTAGAGCCGGGCTTCTTCTTTTTCTTAAGATTCCTCTTTTTTGTGGAAAGGGACTATATTAAATCGTTTTTGGCTTGCCGGTATATAAATTTTGTCTATCTTTAGCATGATAATTTTTCATACACGAATGAACTACTATGAAAACAAACCTGATAGAGAAAGTGAAGCGCATGAGCACAGAGTATAGATTCGGTGACTTCTTTCGCAACTTCATTGCTGTGGTGCTGGGTATTGTTATTACCTTTGCCGGCAGTGACCTGATAGAAGAACGTAAGATAAGAAATGAAGTGAAAGATGCTCTGTCATTGGTCAAAGATGAAATATTACTCAACAGGGAGACTATAGAAGAATTGATGGAGCAGGAGCTGTTTGAACAGCGGGGGGCGTGTTATCTGCTTCAATATAAAGACTCTATAGATAAGGCATCGCCGGATTCAATTGAGAAATATGGCTATTCGCCATTCCAGTCATTCAATCCTATTTATATTGATGATGCAATGGAGATGCTCAAAAGTTCATCGCTTATCTCTGCTATTGAAAATAAAAAACTTGCTACCCAGATTATTCAAACATACAACACGATAAAAACCGCTTATGGCAGTTTTGGGGCTTTTATGGATATAAAGCTGAAATGTATTGAGAAATTGACTGATAAGGCAGAAGTGCGAGAAGCATTGGCAAAGAATAAGCTCAGGACTAAAATGCAGGAGTGGGACTTTTATTTCACTATCCCGGAAGGGGTGCAGGCTGTGCAGCAAATTTCTTATATACATAGTTATCCAAGAAAAATGTATGGACGGTATATGGAACAGATAGACGAGACGTTGGCTGCCATTGACGAGGTGTATAAATAAAAAAAAGTCTGTTGTGCTTTCGCACGGCAGACTTTCAATTCTCTCTAATGTTCGTTCTGAATATTATTCAGCTACGGCTGCAGAGTCAGCAGCTGTGCTATCAACAGCAGCTACAGTGTCAACTGTTTCAACAACAGCTGCTTCAACTGTTTCAACTGTAGTAGAATCTGCGTTTTCAGCTCCGTTGTTAGCAGCTTTGTTTCCGCAAGATGCGAAAGAAACAGCTGCAAATGCTACGAACAAAAATACTAATTTTTTCATTTTCTTTGCTTTTTAAATCTGTAATACTAAATAGTTGCTTTATTAAAACGTTGCAAAGGTATACACTTTTTCAATATGTTGTACTCCTGAAACCGACTTTTTTTCCACATTTTTATGTTGTGCAACTTAATTTACTGATTTATAGTATGTTTTAAAACATATTGTTATTCCTCTGCAATGCTGTTGTAGAGGAAGCGTTTTATACTCTTTTTGGGAGTCTTTTCAAATTCGGTAGGATAAAGCTGAATAGTACTTACTTGTTCGTAATTGCCTACCAGTTTATTCAGATTTTTCAGGTTCTCGTCCATTACCGTTTTTATATTGTCGGGGGTGTTCAATCCCAGAGAGTCAAGACTGTCGTAATCGGGATAAACCAAAGCCACAAGTTTTTTATTGCGTTCTATAATCAGACTTTCCAGAACGAAGGGCATATTATTTAACTTCGCTTCAATTTCCTCCGGAAAGATATTTTGTCCGTTGGAGCTTAACAGCATGGTTTTGCTGCGGCCGCGGATATATATGAAGCCGTTTGCGTCAATGGTTCCCAGGTCACCGGTCTTCAGCCAACCGTCTTCGGTAAATACTTCGCGGGTTGCTTCTTCGTTTTTATAATATCCTTTCATTACGTTTTCTCCGCGCACCTGAATTTCGCCTGTCGTATTGTAGGGATCATCCGAGTCGATACGCACTTCCATGATGTCGAGAATTTTTCCTGCAGAACCGGGGATGAAGGTATTCCAGGGGGCATAACTGATGAGCGGGCCGCATTCTGTCATACCGTATCCGATGGTAAAGGGGAATTTTATTTTGTAGAAGAAATCTGTTACTTCCGGGTTCATGGCTGCACCGCCAATAATGACTTCCTTGAACCGTCCGCCCAAAGCGTCAATCAGTTTTTTACGGATTTGCGCATATATCTGATTGTCCAGCAAAGGGATATTCAATGCCCATTTCATGCTGCGCTTATTGATAAGTGGCTGAATGACATTCTTGTATATCTTTTCTATTACCAGGGGGACTGTGATAATCAGGTTGGGCTTCACTTCTTCGAAGGCTTTCATCAGAATTTTTGGAGAAGGTGTCTTGCCTAACAGCGTGACATGGGTTCCCACGGCTGTTGCGGTCAGAAAATCGAAAGCACAACCATAAGCATGGGCCAAGGGTAGGAAAGAAAGTACTTTTTCTCCTTTTTTCAACAGTCCTGTTCGGATACCGAAGGTGACATTGCCTGCCAGATTGTTGCCTGTCAGCATCACTCCTTTGCTGAAGCCGGTGGTGCCCGAGGTATAGTTAAACAACATCACTTTATCATTAGACAATTCGGTATAGATGATGTTCTCCTTTTGGAAACCTTTGGGATAGGCTTTTTTCATGGCCGTATCTATGTTGCGCATGAATTTCTGAATAGTCTCTCCATCACGCTGGTGCAGACAACGGTAATCTGTCAAAGAAAAGACAGCACGTAAGTTGCCCAATGCTTCTTCTTCCAGGTTTTCCCAGATATTATCGCTGACAAACAGGAATGTGGATTCGGAATGATTGACGATATGATGAACGTCATTCGGCTTAAAGTCTTGAAGAATAGGTACAACGATGACGCCATAGGTAATTGTTGCCATATATGCTATGCACCAGCGAGAAGTATTCTTACCTATGATTGAAATTTTATCACCGCGTCGGAGACTGCAATGTTGAAACAGCAGGTGTAACTTGGCTATTTCTTCTGCCACTTGTCCATACGTAAAAGCGTTGTCTTCACCATAATCTGTGTAACACGGTAAATCCCAGTTCTCCTTAAAGCTATTCTCGTATAGCTTAATAAAGTTCTCTTTTATCATTGCACAATTTTTGATGTAATGTGCAAAAATAAGCATAATTATTGGTATTCTAAAAGAATTAAGGAGAATTATGTGTAACTTTGTTGCCTAATATAGATAAATAGGTATGATTGATACGACAATATTCCAAAATAAAACGGCCGTTTATTATACATTGGGCTGTAAATTGAATTTCTCAGAAACCTCAACAATTGGCAGAATTCTGAAAGAAGCCGGTATCCGTACTGCGCGTAAAGGAGAGAAAGCCGATATTTGTGTTGTAAATACTTGTTCGGTTACTGAGGTTGCCGATAAAAAGTGCAGGCAGGCCATCCATCGGTTGACTAAACAGCATCCGGGTGCCTTTGTTGTTGTCACCGGATGTTATGCTCAGCTGAAGCCGGAACAGGTAGCGAATATTGAAGGGGTAGACCTTGTTCTCGGTGCGGAGCAGAAAGGGGAGCTGATGAATTACCTTGGAAATCTGGAGAAGCATGAGAAGGGAGAAGCCATTACGACGGCTACCAAAGATATTCGCAGTTTTTCTCCTTCGTGTTCGCGGGGTGACCGTACCCGTTATTTCTTGAAGGTGCAGGATGGTTGTGACTATTTTTGCTCTTATTGTACGATTCCGTTTGCCCGTGGACGCAGCCGTAACGGACGGATTGAGGACATAGTGGCGCAAGCTCGCCGGGCAGCCGGGGAAGGCGGAAAGGAAATAGTTATTACCGGAGTGAATATCGGGGATTTCGGAAAGACGACAGGCGAAACATTTTTTGATTTGGTGAAGGAACTGGATAAAGTGGAGGGTATCGAACGTTATCGTATCTCTTCCATCGAGCCCAATTTGCTGACGGATGAGATTATTGAATATGTTTCTCGTTCGCGTGCTTTTATGCCTCATTTCCATATTCCTTTGCAGAGTGGCAGTGACGATGTGTTGAAGTTGATGCGCCGTCGTTATGATACGGCATTGTTCGCTTCTAAGATTCGCAAGATAAAAGAAATGATGCCCGATGCTTTTATCGGTGTGGATGTGATTGTGGGAACCAGGGGGGAGACAGAACTGTATTTTGAAGATGCATATCGTTTTATCGAAGGGCTTGAGGTGACTCAACTTCATGTGTTCAGTTATTCTGAACGCCCCGGTACTCAGGCGTTGAAAATAGATCATGTGGTTTCTCCCGAGGAGAAACATCGGCGGAGCCAGCGTTTGTTGGCGCTTTCGGACGAAAAGACAAAGGCTTTTTATGCCAGACATATTGGCAAAGAGGCTATCGTGCTTGCCGAAAAATCGAAGGCGGGAATGCCGATGCATGGCTTTACGGATAATTATATCCGGGTGGAACTGGAACATGATGATGCGCTTGACAATAAGTTGGTGCGCGTAAAATTGGGTGATTTTAATGAAGACGGTACTGCCTTGAAAGGTACAATTATATGAAAAAGATATCAGTTGTCATATTGAATTGGAATGGGGAAGCTATGTTGCGGCAATTTCTTCCTTCGGTGATAGCATATTCTGAGGCGGAAGGAGTGGAGGTATGTGTGGCTGACAATGCTTCTTCGGATGCATCGTGTGACGTGGTGAGGAAAGAGTTTCCTGCTGTACGCCTTATTGAACTGGAGGAAAATTATGGCTTTGCCGAAGGGTATAACCGTGCCTTGCAGCAGGTGGATGCGGAATATGTGGTTCTTTTGAACAGTGATATCGAGGTGACACCTCATTGGTTGGAGCCTTTGCGGGATTTTATGGAAGTTCATCCTGAAGTGGCTGCTTGTCAACCCAAACTTCTGAGTCAGCGCAATAAGGAGTTTTTTGAATATGCGGGTGCTGCGGGGGGGTATATCGACCGTTATGGGTATCCTTTTTGTCGCGGACGGATTTTTGAAACGGTAGAGAAGGATGGTGGGCAGTATGATACGGTGATGCCTGTTTTTTGGGTTAGTGGAGCTGCCTTTTTTGTCCGCTTGAAAGATTATCGTGAGGCAGGAGGTCTGGATGGGCGTTTCTTTGCTCACATGGAGGAAATTGATCTTTGCTGGCGTTTTCGCAGTCGCGGAAGAGGATTGGTATGTATTCCGCAAAGTGTGGTGTATCATGTAGGTGCGGCTACATTGAAAAAAGAAAGTCCGCGGAAAACATATCTGAACTTTCGGAATAATTTATTGATGCTTTATAAGAATTTGCCTGAAAAGGAACTGAATAAGGTGCTTTGTGTGCGTGGTTTTTTGGATAGGATTGCTGCTATGGTTTTCTATCTTAAGAAGGATAAGGAGAGTGCCAAAGCTGTCTTTCAGGCAAGGAGAGATTTTGAGCGTACCCGTTATAGCTTTGCTTCTGCCCGCGTGGAGAATATGATGAAAGCTACCGATGAGCCTATTCCCGAAAGAGTGGAGTATAGTATTTTGTGGAAATATCATGCGTTGGGCAAGAAAAGGTTTTCACAATTGCGTAATTTTGTGAAAGGGCTGACTGCCTGATGTGGGTAAACTAAATTTAGTATATTAAAAAAAAACGACTATGAGCAAATTGGTTAGAAAAATTGGCTTGGTGGCACATGATGCCATGAAGAAGGACTTGATAGAATGGGTTCTTTGGAACTCGGAACGGTTGATAGGTCACAAGTTTTATTGCACGGGAACCACAGGAACACTTATCCGGGAAGCTTTGAAAGAGAAACATCCTGATGTGGAATGGGATATTACTATTCTGAAATCAGGTCCGCTGGGTGGTGACCAGCAGATTGGTTCGCGCATTGTGGAAGGGGAAATCGATTATCTTTTTTTCTTTACCGACCCGATGACTCTCCAGCCGCATGATACGGATGTAAAAGCATTGACTCGTTTGGCGGGTGTGGAGAATATTGTTTTTTGCTGTAACCGCTCTACGGCTGATCATATCATAACCAGCCCTCTGTTTGTTGACCCGGAATATGAGCGCACTCATCCGGATTATACCGGATATACACAGCGCTTTGCCAATAAGCCGGTAGTATCTGAGGCAGTGGAACGGGTCAATAAACGTAAAGGCAGAAAGAATAAATAATTATTTTATCCAATGGCGTAAAGTGTATTTTATCGGTCGTAGTGTACTGCGACTCCTACTTTCTGACAATCCGCCCCCATAGGCGGATTTTCTTTGTATAGACGAATATCTATTTCTTCGATGACAGGGAAATCATGGAACAGCCGTTCCGCTATGCGTTCACATACGTGTTCCAATAACCTGGAAGGCGTTTTCATAACTTCTTTTACCGCGGTATGTACGTCGGCATAGCTTACGGTTCCCTCCAGTCTGTCTGTCTGGGCTGCATGGATAAAATTTGTTTTTAATTTCAAGTCAATGGTAAAGTTGGCTCCCACAACCGTTTCTTGTGGAGCTACTCCATGACGGGCAAAGAATTTAAGACCTTCCAGGCATATATACATTGATGTTGCTTTCATGTTTTTGTTTTTATTGGACGGACAAATATAAGGTACTTTTTCCTTATGGGAAAGAGAAGCAGAAAAAATGCTAAAAGAAAGAGGAATTGCCATTCGATACAGGCAGTTCCTCTTTTCTTCTCTTTTGTGATTACATTATATAATAAACCATTATCCGCATCTTGACGCTCCACAGGTCTTGCAGATAAGGCATCCCTCCTGATAAACGAGGGTTTCATGTCCGCAATTCGGACACTTCTGACCGTCGGCTTTCGTTCCGTCGGTAACATATTTTTTCAGAGCACGTTCTACACCGTTTTTCCATGTGTTGATGTTTTCGCTGTCCAATTGTAGTGAGTCCACCAACTTAATGACGCGGTCGATAGGCATGCGCCAGCGGAGGACGCCCGAAATCAGTTTGGCATAGTTCCAGTATTCTTTATTAAACTTCTCGGACAGACCTTCGATGGTGGTCTTGTATCCGCGCTTGTTTTCAAACTGGAAGTCGTAGTGTTTGTTGCCGTCTTCGTCTACATTTTTAATGATTCGTCCGCTAGTGACAGACTTCGGCAATAAGATGCCCTCTTCATCGTCTTGCAGACCGGTAAATATCTCGTATGGGTGACCGTCCAGCAGACCGACAAAGGCTACCCATTTTTCCTTGTTGTTCTGGAAACGGATGACATCGGCTTCTAATACTTTCGGGCGGACTTCGACTACCGTAGGCGGTTTGCAAGGTGGCATTTCTTCTTTCTTATCCTTCTTCTTGTTGGAAATCAATACACCGGAACGTGACCCGTCACGATATACGGTACAACCTTTGCAGCCCGAACGCCATGCTTCTACGTAAAGACGGTTTACGAGGTCTTCATCCACATCGTTTGGCAAGTTGATGGTGACACTGATGGAATGGTCAACCCATTTTTGGATACGTCCTTGCATCTTTACTTTCATCAGCCAGTCTACATCATTTGATGTTGCCTTATAATAAGGTGATTTTTTTACCAATTCGTCTATTTCTTCCTGTGTATAACGCTTGGCGGGGTCGTAGCCGTTTATTTCCATCCATGTTACAAACTTATGGTGGAATACCACATATTCTTCGAAGGCGTCACCTGTTTCATCCACAAAGTCAACATGTACTTGCGGATCATTCGGGTTGACTTTTCTTCTGCGCTTGTAAACCGGCATAAATACGGGTTCAATGCCCGAAGTGGTCTGAGTCATCAAACTGGTGGTTCCCGTCGGAGCAATTGTCAGACAGGCAATGTTACGGCGTCCGTATTTGAGCATGTCTTCATACAATTTCGGATCAGCTTCTTTCAAGCGGTTGATGAAGGGGTTGTCTTTTTCTCTTTCGCTGTCATAGATAGCGAATGCACCGCGTTCTTTTGCCATTTCTACAGAAGAACGATATGCTTCCAAGGCAATCGTTTTATGCACTTTTTCCGAAAATTCGGTTGCTTCTTCAGTTCCGTAGCGTAGTCCCATGGCGGCGAGCATATCTCCTTCGGCAGTGATACCTACACCGGTACGGCGTCCCTGACCGCTTTTCTTGTATATTTTTTCCCACAGATGTCTTTCTGCCCCTTTTACTTCTTCACTTTCAGGGTCGGAGTCAATCTTGGTCATAATTCTTTCGATTTTCTCCAGCTCCAAGTCGATAATGTCATCCATGATGCGTTGAGCTAAAGCAACATGTTTTTTGAACAGCTCAAAATCGAAATAGGCATCCTTGGTGAAGGGATTGACTACATAAGAATATAGATTGATAGCCAGCAAACGGCAGGAGTCGTAAGGGCATAAGGGAATCTCACCGCAAGGGTTGGTAGATACTGTGCGGTAACCTAAATCTGCATAACAGTCGGGTACGGATTCGCGTATGATGGTATCCCAGAACAGAACACCCGGTTCTGCCGACTTCCACGCATTGTGTACAATCTTCTTCCATAAAGCCGAAGCGTCTATTTCTTTGGTTGTCGAAGGTGTGGCAGCATCGATGGGATATTGTTGTGTATATGGAGTACCGTCAACAGCTGCCTGCATGAATGCATCGTCAAGTTTTACAGAGACATTGGCTCCTGTAACTTTGCCTTCTGTCATTTTAGCATCGATAAATGCTTCAGAATCGGGGTGCTTGATAGATACGCTCAGCATCAATGCACCACGGCGGCCGTCTTGAGCTACTTCACGGGTGGAATTTGAATAACGCTCCATAAAAGGAACCAATCCTGTAGAAGTCAGTGCTGAGTTCTTGACAGGTGAACCTTTCGGACGGATATGAGACAAATCATGTCCTACTCCTCCACGACGTTTCATCAGCTGAACCTGTTCTTCATCAATGCGGATAATGGCACCATAGGAATCGGCTGCACCTTCCATTCCGATAACAAAACAGTTGGACAATGATGCTACTTGGTAATCATTGCCGATGCCTGTCATCGGACTTCCTTGTGGAACGATGTACTTAAAATGGTCCAATAACTCGTAAAGTTGTTGTGCGTCCAGCCCGTTTTGGTATTTGCTTTCAATGCGGGCCACCTCATTGGCAATACGCCAATGCATGTCTTCCGGTGACTTTTCGTAAATATTGCCGAAAGAGTCCTTTACTGCGTATTTGTTTACCCAAACCCTGGCAGCAAGTTCATCGCCCTTAAAGTATTGTAAAGATGCTTCAAAGGCTTCGTCGTAGGAGTAAATTCGTTTTTCCACTTTTCTGTTCAGATTTACTATAATTATTAATAAGCTTAAGATGTAGAAGTCCTAACTCATTTATAACAAAAGCGTCGGCAAAGCTATATATGTTTTCTGAATAAACAAAATAAATATCGAATAAGTTTTCAACAATTTAAAAGTTATCCAAAACGGTCTGTTAATTATTTGATTTTCAATATAGGTTGTTGATGCGTGAGCTGCTAAAGTTTTCTATTTGGAAAATTTGAGTAAAATGTGAAGTAATGAAATAATTGAAAACTCCAAATGTTTGGGGTGGATTATTTTGCAAAAAAGGTTATTGAATACGCTTTTCTTTTCTTATCTTTGCAAGAAAAAGAATATGGATTCAATAAAGAACAGACGGTCTATCCGTAAATACAAGCAGGATGAAATTCCCGCTTCTTTGTTAAATGATTTGCTTGAAGAGGCTTTTCGTGCTTCTACTATGGGGAATATGCAACTATATAGTGTGGTAGTCACTCGTGATAAACAGATGAAGGAAAAATTGGCACCGGCTCATTTTAATCAGCCTATGGTAACGGGTGCACCGGTGGTGCTTACTTTTTGTGCCGACTTTAACCGCTTTAGTAAATGGTGTCGGGCACGCAAAGCGGAACCGGGATATGATAATCCTATCTCTTTTTTGAATGCGGCGACAGATGCATTGCTGGTTACACAAAATTTTTGCACATTGGCGGAAGAACATGGGTTGGGTATTTGCTATTTGGGTACTACTATCTATAACCCGGACCAGATAGTTGAGATTCTCCAGTTGCCGGAACTGGTGATGCCGGTAGCTACCATAACGGTAGGATATCCTGACGAATGTCCTTCACAGGTCGACCGTCTTCCTGTTCAGGGGCTGTTGCACGATGAGGTTTATCATGATTATTCGGTTGAAGACATCGACCGTATTTATGCTTATAAAGAATCATTGCCGGAGAATCATCGATTTATAGAGGAGAATCAGAAGGAGACATTGGCTCAGGTGTTTACTGACGTACGTTATAAGAAGGCTGATAACGAGTATATGTCGGGTATCCTGAAGGCGACATTAAAGAAACAGGGGTTTGAAAAATAATCCGTTTGTATTTATTTTTAGGCATGAATAACACACGATTTACGGAAAAGATGAAAAATCCGTGTTTATCTGTGTTATTTGTGCCTAAAAAGCAGTCTCTACAGAATGAGACTTTTTATTTTCTTCTTAGTAATGCTTCAATTTCTTCTATATCAGCTTTGAATGATTTATCTACCTCTACCTGATCTTTCACTATTTTGCAAGCATGCAATACGGTAGCGTGGTCTTTATTTCCAATTAACTGACCAATCTTGGAAGAGGAGGCGTCTGTATGCTTTTTTGCAAGGAACATGGCAACCTGACGTACCTGCACGACTTCTCTTTTGCGCGTTTTAGTGTGGATTGCCGATTCTTCTATTTCATAATGACTGCATACTTTGGCGATAATGTCCTCGATGGTAATCGGTTTGCTTTCGCAACGAACCGCTTTGCGAACAATCCGTTCTGCCAAATCGATGTCCACGTCACGCTTAAAGATAATGGACTGTGCCAACAGAGAGTTGATGATACCTTCCAGTTCACGTACGCTTTCGTTGACGTTTTCGGCAATGTAGTTTATTACAGATTCAGGAATATTCAGTCCGTCACGGCGAATCTTGTTGCGGAGAATATTCTTTCTCAGTTCCACATCAGGCTTTTCCAGTTCGGCTACCAAACCCCATTTAAAACGGGTCAGGAGGCGTTCTTCCATACCTTGCAGCATCACCGGTGCGCGGTCGGAAGTCAGGATAAGTTGCTTACCGTTTTGGTGCAGGTGGTTAAAGATATGGAAGAAGGTATTCTGAGTTTTGGTAACACCGGCAAATTCCTGGATATCATCGATAATCAGCACATCTATTGTCTGGTAGAAACTGATGAAATCATTGAAATGGTTGGTACGTACAGAGTCGGTATATTGTACCTGAAACAAATGTGCCGATACATATAATACTCGTTTTTCCGGATAAAGTTCCTTGATGCGTGTACCTATGGCATTGATTAAGTGGGTTTTTCCCACACCTGACGGTCCGTATAAAAACAACGGATTGAATGTCCGGGCAGGGTTCTTTGCCACGGTTTCTCCTACAGTACGAGAAAACTCGTTACTGTTTCCTTTGATAAAGTTCTCGAAATTGTAGTTCGGGTTCAAGTGCGGATCCAAATCCTGCGGAGCCGGAGCCTGCATCGGGTTGGGAGCCTTATTGCCATCTTTTATAACTGTTTGTGCGGGTAATGCCGAAGAACGCTTGGTACCCTCTATATTTACAGTTATATGATTGGTCTTGTCTGTTAATATGCAATACATCAACTGCGTACCTTCCCCGATTTCTTTATAAAGGGCTGCACGCAATAAATCCACGAACTTTTCTTCCAAAAATTCATAGAAGAAAGGACTCGGGACTCCAATGGTCAAGGCGTGGTCTTCGTACTTCAGAGGTACGATAGGCTCAAACCAAGTTTTATAAGTCGTATCAGGAACATTGTCTCTAATGATATTGAGACATCGATTCCATAAAACGACGTGATCGTTTTCAATCATATAAGACATTTATTATAAAAAGCGAAACTTCTACAATGCAAATTTCGAAATGAAAATCTGAAAAAACAAATCGCTTTTTTCTTGCTTTTTATATTTTAAAAGTAATCTCTTTAGTTTCAGTGACTTATAAAAAGCACTCTGAGGTCAGTCCGGAATGAAAGTTGCATATTTGTAAGCTCTTGATTCTTAGCTTTCTATTGAGCTTTTCTTGTGTCGCTATATTGGTGATTAACTCCGCTTCTTTAAGCCTTTCTTCCCTGTTGACAGCCTTTTACTAGCCAACAGGGAAAAAAAGGAAATATGGCTTTATTTAGAATATTTCTATTTTAAGCGGAAGCCTTACTTATCTTTCTTGCCGAACAGCGAGAAGTGTACATACCGTTTGGGATGTGCCTTCAGGTCTTCCAACAGGGAAGCTGCATTGGCTGTTGTTGTACTCAAGTTCTGGTAGAATGTTGGGTCGTTGAACAATAAGCCAATGGTATTATCTTTGCGGGTGAGTTTTTCGGTCAGCAATTGTACATTATATAATGTAGAGTCTACTTTGCTGAAAGTGCTTGCATAGTCAATGCCTTTTAAGTTTTCACTGATGACAGAGAAGTTATCGGTAATGGTCACCAATCGGCCGGTGATCTGCGGTAATTCATTATTCATTAATGAATTCAGCTGGCGTGTAGTAACGTCCAAGTTGGCTGTCAGTCTCTCAGCATTGTGTATGGTTGCCGTCAGTGCCGGGTCTGCCAGGAGTTTGTTCAATGATTGAAGAATGGAATCCATTTTGGGAAGAAGCTGTTCCACTTGGGGAACCAACTTTTCTTCGGCTACCCCCATCAAACCATTGTTGGTTATTCCGGGCAAAGTATCTCCCGGCTGGAAAAATTCGTTGGTTTTATCATTCAAGAGTAAGTTCATTTTTACCGTTCCCAGCATTTCGGTAACCAATTCTCCTTTACTTCCTTTGGGGATGCGCATTTCTTTGTCTACCTCTACCTCTACCGTCACATGCCCCGGTTTCTTGTAATTATAGTTGATACTTCTCACAGTACCCACTTTAAAACCATTGGCAAATACGGGGCTGGAGCCGGCCAGACCGTTTATGTTGGTATATTCTACATAATAATAGTTTGCTGATTGGAACATGTTGATTCCTTTCAGGTAATTGATACCATAAATTAGCATGGCTAAAGCAGCGATGCCTATTAATCCTATTTTTACCTCTTTCGTCATTTCTGTTATTTCTTTTATATAATTATCTGTTTTTCTTAAATTCTTTGATGGCTTCGTTTACATTCATCTTTTCTCCGTTTTTAAAGGCAATGATGAATGCATCTTTAAATTTAGCGGTAACTTCGCGCTTCATGCGTAATACTTTATTATAGTCGGTGCTTTCTCCATAGGTATATTTATATAGCCCTTTTTCTTTATAATAACTTACCGGAGAAAGTCCTTTTAATTGTCTGCTGTTTTTGGGCAATATCCTATCGGATGCCAATATTTGTATTTTGAATATCGGTTTATGTACAACTTCAGGGTTGCTCTTATTTGTCTTGATGTTAGGTGTACCCGGCTTTCTGTTGCTTCTTACCGGTTCGGGTGCACTGTCGGGTTCATCGGTCGGTGTTTCCGCTACAGATTCCTCCGGTTCGGGCATTTCCGGTTGCTGCACTTTGCTACGGTCTATTGGTGCGTCGTGTTCGCGTTTATAGTTTAAGAAAGCTTTGTAAATACTGTTTGCCAATGCTTCACTGCCTGTGTCGGACAGAAGATACTGTTCTTCATCGGGAGTAGAGATATAGCCGAGCTCTACCAATACACCGGGCATGGATGTTTCACGAAGTACGAGAAATCCTGCCTGATGCACACCTTTGTCTATGCGGCGTGCCGAAGTCTTGAATTGTTTTTGTATCAGAGTTGCCAGTTTGACACTCTTCTCCATGTTTTTGTCCTGCAGGAATTCAAAGATGATGTAACTTTCCGAAGAGTTCGGATTGAAACCGGCATAACGTTGCTGATAATTGTCCTCTATTAAAATAACAGAGTTTTCCTTTTTGGCGACTTCCAGGTTTTCTTCTGTCCGATGGAGACCGAGGGTGTAGGTTTCCGTACCTCTGACATTGCGTCCGCGGGCTACCGAATTGGTATGGATGGAGATGAATAAGTCTGCTTTGGCGTTATTGGCTATTTGTGCACGGCGGTCCAAAGGAATAAACACATCGCTGCGGCGTGTGAATATGACTTTTACGTCTTTACAGTTGTTCTGTATCAGGCGTCCTACTTTCAATGCCACATTCAGATTGATATTCTTTTCTTTTCCGCGTCTGCCGATGGCACCGGGGTCATGGCCTCCGTGACCGGGGTCAATGACAACAGTGAAGTCCTTTCCTTCGGCTGTAAGACAAAGAAAGGGCAAGACTAGCGCAAGGCTACACAACAGAATTATTATTTTAAGTCTATCGGTTCTCATATTAATTAAGGTGCAAATGTAGCGATTTTTAATGAAAACTCGGCTTTTACCTTCAAGTTTTGTGTTTTTTAGTAGAAAGATGCCATAAAACCCGAAAAACAGACGAGTATTTGGTTGATTTTCTATTACTTTGCATCCCCAAAAAATCTATAATATGCTTAAATTTCTGAAGAATTGGACGCTGCCTTTGGCAATGTTTGCCGGAGCTATCGGATATTTCCTGTTGGCCAACGTCACTATTTTGGAGCCGGCAAAACCTTTTGTGAATTGGCTGATTGCCGTTTTGACTCCTTTTCTTATCTTCGCACAGTTGCTGCTTACTTTTTGTAAGATTGAGCCCAAGGAATTACTACCCAAGGCATGGCACGTATGGCTATTGTCCATTCAGGCTGTATCAAGCGGCATTATTGCTTTGTTGCTGATTTTCTGCCCCATGGAGGAGGCTTACAGGGATATTTTTGAAGGGGCGATGGTTTGCCTGATTTGTCCCACGGCCACGGCAGCGGCTGTCATTACAGGAAAACTGGGAGGAAGTGCTTCCACGCTTACTACTTATACCTTACTTTCGAATGTATTGGCGGCAATAGCGGTGCCGCTTGTGTTTCCGCTTGTGGAGCCTCATGCCGACATCACCTTTGTGGTGGCTTTTCTTAAAATACTGAGTAAAGTGTTTCCTCTGTTACTGGCTCCTTTTTTTATTGCATTGTTGTTTCGTTATTATATCCCGTCTGTACATCGGCTGTTGTCGAAATATCATGGGGTCGCTTTTTATTTGTGGGCGGTTGCACTGACTATTGTGACAGGACAAACCGTGCGCTCACTGGTTACCGCTGCTGCCGATGTTTCCATCGAGATAATGATTGCTTTGGCAGGACTTGCCACTTGCTGTCTGCAATTTTATTTTGGTAAAAGAATTGGCAGTGCTTATCATGACCGAATCAGCGCGGGGCAGGCTTTGGGACAGAAGAATACGGTGCTTGCCATTTGGATGGCAGTGACTTATCTCAATCCTTTATCGTCTGTCGGTCCCGGTAGCTATGTGGTGTGGCAGAATATTTTTAATAGTTATCAACTGTGGAAAAAGAGAAAGAGTGAGATGAAATAACCGGTGTAAGATAAGAAGGATAGAAAAAAACATTATAAATAGATATGAAAACGGACTTTACAATCAGGCAAGCTCAACAATCGGATGCGGTTGCGCTAAAAGAGTTATTTCAAAATACTGTTCTTGTGATAAACAGACGTGATTACTCACAGGCAGAAGTTGAGGATTGGGCATCCTGCGGAAATAACCTTTCTAACATTAAAGAGAGGATAGAGACCCACTATTTTGTTGTAGCCGTTAATCAACAGTCACAAATCGTTGGTTTTTCATCTATTACGCCTCAAGGCTATTTACATTCTATGTTTGTCCACAAGGATTTTCAAGGTGAAGGTATTGCTACGATGCTTTTGGAAGAAATAGAACGCTACGCAATTACAGCCGGGATTACGCGGATTACATCCGAAGTGAGCTTGACTGCCCGCCCTTTCTTTGAAAAAAAAGGTTATGTAGTAGAAAAAGAACAAAAGCGCAAGGCGAATCAGCTTTCTCTCACTAATTTTTTGATGGCAAAGGAAGTGGCGTTTTTGGAGTATTATAATAAAAAGGTTACAGATTAAGCTTAGTACGTTCCTTTGTCTGTATATCCAAAACAGACTCAGCCTGACAGAAAGCATGCTTTTACACGTATGTCCTCATAGAACTACACGTACGTATGCGTAGCCCTACGCATACGTACGTATGAAGCTATACATACGTACGCATATGCCTGTACGTACGTATGTTACTTTATATGGAAAATGAGGGGATTAATTCGTTGTTAAATAATCTCCATCGAAAGACAAAGGCAACAAAGCACTTACACCTTCCATGATATAAATATCCGATTTGCTGTAAAGTAAGATACGCATTGGTTTTCCAAACCGCTTTTCAGTTTCCAGCAACACTTGTCGGCAGGCACCACAGGGTGGGATGGGAGTGTCAAGGAAGTCTTGTTCGGTTCGTGCAGCAATGGCAAGTGTTTTTACCGCTTGGTCGGGATATTGGGAATTGGCATAAAATAGGGTAGTGCGTTCGGCGCATAGTCCGGAGGGATAAGCTGCATTTTCCTGATTGCTTCCTGTTACCACAACACCGTTCTCCAGCAGGGCAGCAGCTCCTACCGAGAAATGCGAATAAGGTGCATAACTTCTTTGTGTTGCCTTGCACGCAGCATCCACCAATTTACGGTCTTCTTCCGTGAGTTCGTTATACTTGCGTGCCTCAATATTGATTTCCAGTTTGATTTCTTTCATGGTGTTTAAGCCTTGGTTTGTATGCAAATGTAATCTTTTGCTTTTGATTTCCAACTTCTTTCTTCCGGTTAATTTCAAATTTCTTGCAATTGCCGTTCATTCGCTTCTTCTTCTCGGAAAATAATTATCGTATATAATTAAAAGTCATTAAAAAAGCTGTATATTTGTACTTCGTGATAGAAAATGAAGAACGAAAAATGATAGATCAAGCAGTAATTGACAGAATAAATCAGGGTGATGTAAAGGCATTCGAGTGCCTTTATAATGACTATTTCGTTTATTTATGTGCTTGTGCCAATTCTTATATCTTCAATGCCGAGGAAGCTCAGGACATAGTGAATGAAGTCTTTATGAAATTGTGGTATAAACGTGGTGATTTATTTTTTCCTATTCATTCTTATCTGGTGCGCAGTGTGCAAAACGGATGTTTGAATTATTTGCGTTCACTTCATAGCCGGGAGCGTGTGGCAGATGAATATCGCGAAACATTGCTTGAATATCAGGAAGAATATTGCATGAGTGAATGCAATCCTTTAAAAGAAATGGAACAGGCTGATTTGGAGCGTCAGGTACAGACCGTAATTACTTCCCTGCCCGATAAGTGCAGAACTGTTTTTGAACAATATCTTTATTCTGAACTTACTCCGCAGGAAATTGCCGAGAAGAATGGAATCTCTGTCAACACCGTGCGTGTGCATATTAAAAATGCGATGGACAAGATGAAGGAGAAGCTGGGTTCACGAATCGGAATTCTCTTATTTTTTCTTTTTTAAATGAATAATAAAAAAAGTCCCTTTTTTATTAAATGCTTTTAAGGTTGTGCGTGTATTATTATTAGTTTAATAATACAAGACCGACAGAATGAGTAATTCAATACATGAGTTTGACAGGTTGATGCTGGATTATCTGAAAGGTGATATAACACCTGAAGATAGGCAGAGAATGACCGAATTATTACATAAGGATGCTTCCTGCCGGGAGAAGTATCGTGAGATGTCACGTGCTTATGCCATTGCTTCTGTGCCTTGGTTTGAACGGAGAAAGAAGCAGAACCTTGATTTTCTGCGAGAGAAGTTAGACCTCCGTTCCTCGCCCGGACGCACCTTGGTTAGAAGGGTGAGAGTTGGGAGCTTTGCGGCAATGGTAGCATTATTGATTGGCCTTGGCATTCGTTTTATTTATTTGAATAACCATCCGGCAGAAGTGATTGTTCCACCTGTTTCCTATTGCCGGATAGAAATTCCTCAGGGTGCGCAATCCAAATTGATATTGCCGGACAGCACCTCGGTTTACCTCAACGGAGGTACCATTATAAAGTATGATGCGTCATTTCAGAATAAGGCTGAACGCGAGGTTTATCTTAATGGGGAAGCTTACTTTGAAGTGGCTAAAAATGCGGAAAAGCCTTTTATTGTTCATGCGGCTGATTTGAATGTCAAGGTACTTGGTACCAAATTCAATGTATCGTCTTATCCGGACGAGCCAAACATAAAAGTCAGCCTTGTGGAAGGGCGGGTCAAAGTGTCCGCGGCTTCGGATGGAGTTGATAAATTTTATCTGTCTCCCAATGAGCAGGCTGTGTATGACAAGGCAAAAAAGACTTTGTCTGTAAGGGCTGTAGACGCAGGCTCTCAAGTAGCCTGGACAACAGGACGTCTTGTTTTTGTCAACGAAACCTTATTTCATATTCTGAAAACGATTGGGAAAAAATATGATGTTCAGATTTTAATCCAATCCCGGAAGATGAATACTGAATATTTTTCCGGTAGTATAGATGCAGACCTGACTTTGGATGAGATTCTTTCTTATCTGGATGTAGATAATAAGTTTGTTTGGAGAAGGAAGGGAAAAACCGTGGTTATTGCTGACAGATAGGATGTAAAACCGTATCCCTATGGATATACCTTAAATATTTTTGTTAACTAATAATTCTAAGTATGAAAAAAACTTTTTGCAAGATTCGCAGGGGACATTGGGTCCCTCTGGCATGGGCAGCTTCATTCCTTTTATGGGGAAATGTTGCTTTCGCTGCATTGCCTATTCAGGAGGCAAGACTTTCCATGCAGCATCGTTCGGTATCCTTGAATCAAGTCTTCAGTGAAATTGAAAGACAAACGGGGTATTCTTTTTTGGTTCGTAATAATGATATAAATACGAATCAGAAGATTTCCATTGATGTGAAGAACAAGAGTGTCAAGGAAGTCTTGGAGATTTTATTTGCCGGTAAGAATATACGTTATGAAGTAGAAGGGGAACGTATTTCTGTTTATAAGCCTCAACAGACCAGACAGACTACAATTTCCGGAATTGTTGTGGATGCCGCTCAGGAACCGATTATCGGGGCTTCTGTCGTAGTGGTAAACACAACCAACGGCTGTATCACGGATTTTGACGGAAAATTTTCTTTGGAGGTTTCACAATTGCCGGTAAAGGTACAAATCACTTATATCGGTTATAAATCGCAGGTAGTGACTGTCAGTGATGCTAAAACTGTTCAGGTTGTTCTTCAGGAAGATACCGAAACATTGGATGAGGTAGTTGTTGTCGGTTATGGCTCTCAGAAAAAAGCCAACCTGACCGGTGCTGTTGCTTCTGTAAAGATGGATGAAGTGATGGGAAACCGTCCGTTGGCACAGGCAGCCGATGCGTTGCAAGGTACTGTTCCCGGTCTGCTTGTTTCCAGCAGTGGAAATGCCCCCGGTCAGGGAAAGTCTTTCCAAATTCGCGGTGCTTATTCGGTAGGTGTAAAAAATAGTGACGGTTCGTATGGTAATACCATCAAGCCTTTGGTTTTGATTGATAACGTAGAAGGCGACCTGGATATGATTAATCCCGAAGATATTGAAACCATTACCGTATTGAAAGATGCTGCTTCGGGAGCCATCTATGGTGCGCGTGCTGCCGGTGGTGTGATTTTGGTGACAACCAAACGTCCGAAAGGTGAGACTACTTTCCAATTGAATTATAACAATAACTTTGCGTTTGCTTCAGCTATGAATCTGCCTGAACAGGCTCCCCTGATGGAGTATTTGCAAGCGTATTCGGATGCTGCCGGTGACCAGTTTTGGACAATGGGTTCGCCCAGTGTAAGCAAATGGATGGGTTATCTGGAACAATATCGCAATAATCCTTCTTCTATTCCTACGGTAGGTGATGGCATTTTTAAAGATGCAGATGGTGCCGTATATTATATGAATGAAAAGGACTTGACAAAAAACATGCTCGAAACCAGTTTCCAGCAGAGCCATAATATATCGATGACCGGAGGTACGGAGAAACTTCGTTTTCGTCTTTCTGCAGGTTATATTGACAATAACGGTGTGTTGATTACGGATAAAGACCAGTATAGGCGAATGAATGTAAGCGGATTCATCTCAGCCAATATCACGAAATGGTTTACTCAGGAAGCTACTCTTAGTTATGCCCATAGCAAGAAAACATTGCCTAGCTCAGCCTTGGGTGCTATCTATTCCACCCGTTTGGCTTCTTTTTATCCTGAAGGAAATATGCCGGCCGGAATTTCGGATGAGGCAGAAGGCTTGCCTTTCTTTACTCCTGCCAACCAGATACGTTGGTCCAATCCCTCAAAGACATTGAATGATAACCCTCGTATTTTCTTGAAGTCCATACTGAAACCGCTTAAAGGTCTTGAAGTGGCGTTTGAATATACGTTTGACAAGAAAATATATGATTATCATTGGTATACGGGAAGTGTAGCTTATACCACAGTTCAGGGAGGTAAAGACACTACTCCGACAAACGATTATTTACAAAAGACAAAAAGATATACCGATTATAATTCAATAAACTTATATGCCACTTATGATTTTAATCTGGGCGACCATAAGTTTAAAGTGATGGGCGGTTTTAACCAGGAGTCAAGTTATCGCGAAACAATGGAAGCTTATTCATACGGGCAAGCGGTAATTGAAGTTCCTTCGTTGGGTTCGGGTACTTCTACATTGAAGGCTACCGATAGCTATAATGAGTATTCGGTACGTGGAGGCTTCTTCCGTGTGAACTATAATTATCTGGACCGATATTTATTGGAGGTGAACGGACGTTATGACGGTTCTTCCAAATTTCCCAAAGATTCTCGTTATGGCTTCTTCCCATCGGTTTCCGTTGGTTGGAATATTGCTCAGGAAAAGTTTATGGAACATACACAAAATTGGTTGGGCTCATTGAAGTTACGTGCGTCTTACGGTATGATTGGTAATCAGAATGTGCCGGCTTATTCCTTCATTCCTACCATGACAGTGAATAATAAATACAATGGATGGTTGTCCGGTGGCAATTATGTGACAGCCATCACTTCTCTTCCTTCTTTGGTAAGTAGTAATTTTACTTGGGAAAAGGTGGGTACTATTGATATAGGTCTTGATTTCTCTATGTTCAGCAACCGTTTCACCGGTACATTCGACTGGTATCAACGTAATACAAACGGAATGCTGGCTCCGGGCATGCAGTTGCCGGCCGTAGTGGGTGCGAGCGCTCCTTATCAGAATACAGCAGATATGCGTACACGTGGTTGGGAATTGAGTGTGAATTGGCGTGACCAAATCGGAAAGGTTGGTTATCGTGTAGGTTTCAACCTGTCAGACAGCCAATCAAAGATTGTGAAGTATAATTCGAATGAATCCGGCATATTAACCAGCGCTTTGAGTAATGGTTCTACCTTCTGGAACTATTATGAAGGAAAAGATTTAGGAGAAATTTGGGGATATGAATACGATGGTTTCTATACCGTGGATGATTTTACCGATACATCTTCATGGAAGTTGAAAGAGGGTGTACCTAGTATTGATGGTTATAATCCTCGTCCGGGTGATGTGAAGTTTAAAAATCTGATGGACGATGACCGTGGAACCAATATGATTTCCAGTGGTGATAATACGGTCAGTAATCCGGGCGACCGCAAAGTGATTGGTAATAATACACCGCGTTATCTTTATGGTATTACGCTGGGAGCAAATTTTAAAGGATTTGATTTGAATGTATTTATGCAAGGTACGGGAAAGCGTGATGCATGGATTGCAAATAACCTGAAGTTTCCCTTGTATTCCGACTTCAAGTTCATCGCCTTGTATAAAGACTTGGGCAATTATTGGAAACCGGTAGATGCTGCGAATGGAGATTACACGGCTGCTAATCCTAATGCCGAGTTCCCGCGCATTTATGGTAACTATGGTAATCAGGGCTCTAATTACCGCCAATCAGATAAATATTTGTCGGATGCTTCCTATTTCCGTATCAAGAATGTTACATTGTCCTATACTTTCCCGAAAGCATGGATAACAAAAGCATCTTTATCGCAACTGAAAGCCTTTGTCAGCATTGAAAATCTGGCTACATTCTCATCATTGCCGAAAGGTATTGACCCGGAAACATTGTCATGGAACTATCCGGCATTCCGTACCGTATCTTTCGGGCTTAATGTTACATTATAAACCTAAAATTAGTACGAGTATATGAAAAAACTATTTATAAGTTTGGCTATCATCGCAGGAATCAGCCTTTCCGGTTGTAATGATAGCTTTCTGGAAAAATCCCCTGTTACGGACTTGACAGAAGAAAACGCATTTAATTCCTACGATAACTTCAAGGCTTTTATGTGGCCTTGCTATGAAATGTTTACGAATAATACCATCCGTACTTCTTTGAACGGATGGGGACAAAACGGTCCTTATAAAGGTGATATGGATGCCGGTTATTTTGAACAGAAATACGAAAGCGGCTATAATGATTTCGCTTACCAAACCGTTGCCAGCGTAGCATCGGGTAATGGTTGGAACTTTAGTTCATTTATTCGCCGAATCAATATCATGCTTTCTCATATCGATGATTCCGAGATGACTGAAGCACAAAAAAACCATTGGCGTGCGGTAGGTTATTTCTTTCATTCCTTCTGGTATATGGAGTTGATAGACCGCTTTGGTGCTGTGCCTTGGGTGGATCAGGTCTTGAAGGAAGACTCTCCTGAAGCTTACGGTCCGCGTATTGACAGGAAAACGGTGGCAGACAATGTGTTGGAACGTTTGAAATGGGCTGAAGAGAATATAGGCGATTTTACTTCGGAGGATGGAAAGAACACCATAAACAAGGATTGTATATTGGCGGCTATTTCACGTTTTGGCTTACGCGAAGGTACATGGAGGAAATATCATGAACTGGGAGATTATGATAAGTATTTGCAAGAAAGTGTCCGCGCTTCGGAGCTGTTGATGAGCGCTTATCCTACTCTTTATACCGGAACAGACGGACAGCCGGCGGCAGGGTATGGTGAAATGTGGACTACGGAAGATTTAAGTACCGTTCCCGGCATTATTTTATATAAAGAATATGTGACTGATATAAATCCGATGGGTACTTCTTATATCGAACATACTTCTTCACATTATGTAGAGATGAATCAAAAAACGGTAGATTTATATCTGATGAAGAATGGTAAACCTATCTTAAATGCAGAATCCGAGTATCATGGAGATAAAGATATGTATGCCACTTTCCGTGACCGCGACCCGCGTATGTATCACACCATCATGCCTCCTTATAAAGTGAAAGCAGGAGGAGGTACTTACCGCACCTGGTCGTATACCGACAATGAGGCCGACCGTGAGTATATTGATATCATGGGAGCGAATACCAGTTGCAGCAATCCGGGTATCGGCATGAAGCGTTTGCCGGGACAGAACTGGAGTGCATCCTTGGTTCCCGAAATTCCCAGACTGGGTACAGGTGCTTTTGTTACTTGCCGTTCCGGTTATTATGTTTGGAAGAACTGGGATAACTGGGAAACCAATTTTAATAATGGTAATTTGAATACGGCAGACAAACCTATTTTCAAGATTGAAGAAGTGTTGTTGAATGAGGCCGAAGCCAAATTTGAACTTGGAAATTTTGATCAGGGCGTAGCCGACAAGACGATTAACAAATTGCGTGAACGTGCAGGGGTTGCCAAAATGGTAGTTGCCGAAATTGATGCAAACTTTGACCCGAATCGTGGGAAGTACTACCCTAAGAATAATGATGCCGGTGTGGAGGTTGACCCTGTATTGTGGGAAATCCGTCGTGAGCGTATTATTGAGTTGATGGGTGAAGGATTTGGATTCTACGATATTCGCCGTTGGCGTATGGCTCCCTGGTTCTTGAACAGACCGGCAACCGGAATCTGGATGAGTAAAGCAGATGCGCTAAGTAACAATATGACATTGTATAATCCTGAAACGGGTTATTCCGACGGTACATCAGGTACAATGTCCGAAGGTTATCTTTATCTTTTCAATGACCCTCTGAAAGAAGGAAAAGGATGGTTGGAAAAATACTACTTATATCAGGTGCCGACTACCGAAATATTATTGAATCCTTCTTTGGAACAGAATCCGGGATGGTAATTTGAAATAGTATATAAAAACAAGCAGATGGAGGCCGGCTCAACTAAGCAATTAGTGAGAGATGGCCTCTTTTCTTTAAAAACAGAAGTAAAAATGGAAAACCGGAAAATGTGGTTTAGCGTCACCCTCTTATGTACACTAGGAATGCAGCAGGTTCTTGCGGCAGAAAATGTAAAAGGAGACCGGCCTAATATCGTGTTCATTCTTGCAGATGATTTGGGCTGGACTGATTTGGGAGTGATGGGAAGTGACTATTATGAAACTCCGAATATAGACCGTTTGGCTGCGGAAGGATTGCTTTTCGATAACGCCTATGCTGCTGCAGCAAATTCTGCACCCAGCCGGGCTTGCATGATGACAGGCATGTACACACCCCGTCACGGTGTATATACCGTTAGTCCTCCCGACCGGGGTGACCGTAGGCTGAGAAAATTGATTCCAATCGCCAATACGGATGATGTCCGTGCCGATTTTGTGACGATGGCTGAAGCGCTACGGCAACAGGGATACCGGTGTGGGCATATCGGAAAGTGGCATTTGGGAGATGACGCAGACGGAACAGGCCCTCTTTCTCAAGGATTCATTTGGAATGTAGGAGGGAACCGGGCCGGCTCGCCTTATTCTTATTTTTATCCTTATTGTCTGCCCGATAAAAGTAAATGCCATCTGGGATTGGAGAAAGGAACGCCGGGAGAATACCTTACCGACCGCTTGACGGATGAGGCTGTTTCTTTTATAAAATCCCACAAAGATGCTCCGTTCTTTCTTCATCTCTCTCACCACGCGGTTCATACGGCTTTGCAGGCTCCTGCATCGGTCGTTGATAAATACAAGAATAAACCTGTAGGAAAGTACCATACTAATCCTGTATATGCTGCGATGATTGAGAAATTGGATGATGGAGTAGGAAAGATATGTCGTGCCATTCAAGAGATGGGAATAGAAGAGAATACCATTATTATATTCTATTCCGACAATGGCGGTTCCGAACCGGTGACTGATAATTATCCTCTTCACGGCGGGAAGGGGACGCCATACGAGGGAGGTTCGCGTGTTCCTTTGATTATCAAATGGCCCGGGAAAATACCGGCAGGCACACGCACTTCTGTTCCGGTCATCGGAGTAGATTTCTATCCTACTTTTGTTCATCTTGCCAAAGGAGAAACATCGGGAAATCCGGATGGAAGAGATATCTTTGAGGTTGTGAAAAATAAGGAGACAGAACGGGATTTATTTTGGCATTTTCCGGCATATCTGGAATCGTATCTCAATGGCGGTAAGGATTTCAGAGCGCGACCTTATTCAAGTATTCGTTCGGGTGATTGGAAATTAATTTATAATTACGAGGATAAGTCAATGGAATTGTATAACCTGAAAGAAGATTTGGGAGAGACAAGGAATATGGCAGGACTTAATCCTCAAAAAAAGGAAGAACTTTATAACAAGCTTATGAAGTGGATTGATGATACACATGCGCCTGTTCCTACCGAACCTAATCCGTATTATCAGGGCATAAAGTAATTTTTAATGAATAGGGCATATTCCCTTTGCCTTTTCAGAAGAATGCCTGCCATAGCTACTATTTGTTTTAAGTAGGTTATGGCAGGACTTTTTTATATACGAGTGAAGAAAATGATTATCGTTTTTTGGGAATGCCAAGCATTTCTTTGGCTTTGTCTTCACTGGATAGAAAGTCAAGTGAATTGATAATCTTATCATAATTCTCTTTGTCTGCAATGCGGGTTGCCAATATTTGCAGTACTTTCAGTTTATCATCGTCGAAGGTATAGATAGACATGAGTCTGACACATTGTTGGCAGCTGAACCAACGGTGTCCGGCGGCTAATGACAATATATCCAATTGTTCGTCTTTGAAAGGTTTCTGTTTTATCTTATTGTATAATTGTTGGAAATCATTGTCACTCGTTATTTGGGGATAATTAGGATGGTGTCCGTTGTGATGTGGCGGACGAGGAGCAACAACCGTAGATTCCACCTGTGCGGGAGGACATACTGCCACCGCAGGAGGAGTGGGGACACTCTCAAAAGAATCCAAATTGCTTACCAGATTGTTCTTGAAATCAATCAGGATAGTGGTTCCATAGTGTCCTATTCCTCCTCCTTTCCTGTATTCCCATTGCTCTCCTTGTTCGTCGAACCGGCGATAGTCGGGGCGTCCCAGCAGTTTGGTCACTTCTTCCTGTGTCATACCTTTGTGAATGGATAGTAATATGTTATTGTCCATTAAGCTCCCGCAACTTCCGAGAACAAGGCTTAAAAATAAAACGGCTAGTGTTTCTTTTACTCTTTTCATATAATGTTGTTTTTATGTGTAGGCAAAGATAGGCAGGGAATTCGATATGATCGGACTCTTTTCCCTATTTGATTATAGGGATTTCCCTACAATTGTTATTGTTTGGAAGAAATGCGCCTCGGATATTTAATTAATGTAAAATCCACCGTTGCACATTTAACTTCGTTACTTTTAAAGGTTCTAACTGATAAACATTGCAAGAAACAGATGATAAATGAAGATAAAATCCGGGAAGCTTGCGCTTCTGATAAGGAACATGGATTCAAATTGCTGATGGAGAATTTTCAGCAACCTATATATTGGCACATCCGACGTTTGGTGGTTTCCCACGAAGATGCGGAGGATATACTGCAAGAAGTATTTATCCGTGTCTTTCGTCACCTTGACCGGTTTAGGGAAGAGAGCTCGCTGGGCACATGGATGTATCGGATTGCAACCAATGAATGTCTCCGTTTCTTGAACAGCCGAAAAGAGCAGGCTGTTTCTGCCGAGGAAGTGCAAGAGGAATTAATGAATAAATTGATGGCATCCGACTATGTGGATTACGATAATGCAATGGCAGTGAAATTTCAACAAGCCATTCTTTCGTTACCTGAAAAACAACGTATCGTGTTTAACCTGCGTTACTATGATGAATTGGATTACGAGGAAATTAGCCGGATAACCGATACGCGGGCGGAAACGTTGAAGGTGAATTATCATTATGCCAAAGAGAAAATAAAAGAATATATGACTAATAATTAAGGATAGAATGGAGAAAGAATTTGATTTTAAAAACATAGGAAAGCAGATGCCTTATCGTACACCGGATGGTTTCTTTGACCGGATGCAGGAACAGGTATCGGCACGTACGAAAGTGGAAAAACATAAAAAACAACTTCGGATGAGGTTGGTGATTGCGGCAACACTGGCGGCGGCAGCGATGGTGTTGGGATTGGTTTTCTTTCCTGCCGGTACTCCGGAAGCGGAACAAGTATCTTCCAACTCTTTACTTGTGGCAACCGGTATTGACTACTCATATTCGGATGCAATGGATAATTTTATAGCCGAAATGCCGGATGATGAGTTAGAGGAATGGGTGGAATTATCAGAGTATGACATATTTATGAATTAATTATTTATTTAAAAAGTAATAGATTATGAAGACAAAAAAGTTTTTTATGGTATTGGTAGCTCTCTTTATGGGTAGTCAAATGGCAATATTTGCACAAGGTAAAAAAGAAGGAAAGATGGACAGAAAGCAGTTCGGTCAGGAACAGATGCAGAAAATGCAATGTAATCAGCTCATAAATGCACTGGCATTGGATGATGCGGAGACTGCTAAGTTTAAACCTGTATACACCAAATATATGGAAGAAATGCGTGCTGTCCGCGATATGAATCCGCGTGCTCCTCGTTCTACGCTTACGGATGCAGAAGTAGAACAAGTAATAAAGGCTCGTTTTGCTCAGAGCCGCAAGATGCTGGATATTCGTGAGAAATATTATAATGAATTCCGTAAATTCCTATCACCGAAACAAATACAGAAAATGTATAATATGGAAAAAAGAATCGGAGATAAAATGAGAAAGGAGATGGGTAAAAGACAAGGAATGAAGAAGAATAATAATAGTAACAGCAGGAGATAATTCCTGCTCTTCACGAATAAACAACACGGATTTTACGGATTCAAGAGCTCGGCTCCTTATGTCCGTAAAATCCGTGTCCGATAATAAAGACGGTCGATTTCAGTTTATTTCTTGTAAACTTTCAAGTTGGATATTTTACTTTTGAATTCTCCTGCCTGTTCTAATGGGAATACCAGTGTGCGGACATAATTCATTTTTGTTTTTCCTTCTTTATCAAAGAAACGTTGCTGGATATTCAGTTCTTCTACTAATTTTCCATTGATAAACAGACGTGTTGCTTTGTTATCTCCTTCTATACCGATATTTAAACGTTGGCCCGGTTGGATATTGTAACTGAATGTGTTTAAATATCCGTCACGTGCAAAACCTAACATTCCACGTATAGGGTCGGACAGATAGAATACGGCATCCGGTGAACGGAACAGTTCGGTTCCCGGTGTTTCTGCTGCACCTTCCACATCAAATGTCACACGATAACCGTAACCGATTTCACGATGTGGTGTGCGGCTTTTGGGAGCAACATTGGCTTGTTCGTATACCAGTCCCGGCGCATTGCCGATACGTCCCATTTGGTTTACTCCCGGTGCTTCGCTCAACGTTTCGCGCATGCGGTTGAATTCATTATACGGAAGTGAAGTTGCAGTTCCCGTCCACATTTTTACGGCTAAAGTTTGTAAAGCCGGGAACGTGCGGTGATGAATATCTTTGGTAGAGATACCGTTTCCTACATGGTCATTCCATACTGCAAACATACCTCCCAGAATGGCAGGATCTTTTTCTTCGAAGACAGCTTTACCTACGTGGGCAGGAGTCCAGGAGTTATATAGCTCTTCCGTGTTCAGATAATCATAATAATAACCGGCAGCAGGTACGATATAAAGAAAACCGTCGGGAATGGAAATAAGTTTGTATCCTTGTTTAACCATTTCTTTAGGCTCTGCATATCCGTTATACCAGGCGCTCATAATTACATTTTCGGCTTTTACGGGAGTTTCTCCTTTGGCATGTGTCAATGCTCCCCATACACAGGCTTGTTTTCCGAAGCCTTCTACATAACGGATATAATGGTCTGTAAACTCACGGAATTTTTCCACTACTTTTTTGTCTTTGTTTGAGTATTCATCTGTGCCGATGTGTACGCGTGGACCACGGAAGACAGGTTCTTCTCCTTCCAAATACTCTTTAAAGAGTCCGTCCATGAATTTATATGTTTCGGGATTGAACAAATCCAGATGATCCATTCCATACTCTTTACTTCCTATCTCGGGTTTATAATGGCTGAATGCCAATGTGTGGGCAGGCGCATCTATTTCCGGGATGATTTCGACGAAACATTCTTCTGCCAACTTCTGCAAATCGATAAATTCTTTTTTTGTATAGAATCCGTCACGTGCCGTGAGTCCGGGATAAGTATCCGATTCCAGGCGGAAAGCTGCATAAGTCTTGTTCCAGTCCTGTTCAAAATACTGTTTAAATCCATTATCGTTCAGATGAATTTGCAGTGTGTTCATTTTGTAGTATGCCATGATTTTCACGTAATCGCGCAAATAAGACATAGGAATGAATTTTCGTCCGCAATCAATCATAAATCCACGCATGGCATAGTCGGGATAATCACGGATTTCACCTTTGGGAAGAGCCAGGTCTTCTTTGTTTTGTTCGGCTATCTGCAGCAGGGTACGTGTTCCCCAATATACACCGATGGCTTTGGGGGCGGTCAGCTCGATTCGGTCGGTAACGCGAATGGCGTATCCTTCTTGTCCTAATGATTTGTCTTTTTTAAGTGAAAGAATGAGGTCGCCTTTCTTTCCTTTTCCTTCCACTATCTGCGGAGTATGATTAAATAAGGTATTGCAGTCATCTGCCAGCATCCGGGCGATGCGTTGCAATTCAGAATTTCCTTTTGGGTAAACAATGCGGGTTTGTTCGGTAGGAATGAATTTGCCTTCGTTGCCTTTCCATTCTTTCAGTTCCGGGATAACAAAAGGTTTGGGATTAACAGCAGCTTGTGCAATGTTTATACAACATACACAGCAAAGAATCATCATTAAACAGATTCGGTTAACTGATTTCATAAATTAAGTAGTTTTTTAGATATTGTGTAAAATGTAAATTAAGTTTTTCTTTTGCAGGACAAAGATAGAAAATAATCCTTTCATCATTCTCGAAAAAAGAAAGATTCTTTCCGAGTGTCGACTCTTTTTTGTATGTTTGCGAGAACAAAACCAAAACGAATTCAATAATCTAAAAAAGAAAACCATGAAAGTCAAGAAAATAACTGCATCAGTCAATGATGCACAAGCCGTGCCTCAAGTATTGGATAATGAAGGCGTATCGTTTCAAAAGATAGATATTGTAAATTGGAAGGAATATCCTTATCATCCTGAAGCTGCTTTTCGCATCGCGCATACGGCCGATTCCATTTTAATACATTACAAAGTGACCGAAGGCAGTGTTCGTGCCAAATATGGAGAAGATAACGGAGCGGTCTGGACTGATTCGTGTATGGAGTTTTTTTCAATTCCCGCAGGCGATGGTGTGTATTACAATATGGAGTGCAGCTGTATCGGCACATTTTTGGTCGGGGCAGGAGCAGAGCGGAATAATCGGGAACATGCACCGCGTGAAGTGATGGAAAAAGTGTCTCGTTGGTCGAGCTTGGGCCGTACGCCTTTTGAAGAACGGATAGGAGAATGTACTTGGGAAGTGGCTTTGGTCATTCCTTATGCAGTATTCTTTAAGCACCGGATTACTTCATTGGACGGACAGACGATAAAGGCTAACTTCTATAAGTGCGGTGATGAATTGCAAACTCCACATTTCTTGTCGTGGAACCCCATCAACATAGAAAAGCCGGATTTCCACAGACCCGATTTCTTTGGTTCATTGGAATTTGAGTAAAAACGTAAATTATTTGAAAAAGAATACATACTGCCGGATAAAATCAGTATGTTTGCAGGTAACAACAATTTAAAACGAGAAAATTATGACAGCAATTATTGTGATTGTAGTAGTCGTTATCTTGGCAGCCTGGTTGGTTTCCATGTATAATTCATTGGTTAAAATGCGTAATAACCGCGAGAATGCGTTTGCTGACATCGATGTTCAGCTAAAGCAGCGCCATGACCTGGTACCTCAGCTGGTGGAAACAGTAAAAGGATATGCGGCTCACGAAAAAGATACGTTGGAGCGGGTTATCAATGCCCGCAACGGGGCTATCGGTGCCAAAACCATTGACGAGAAAATTGTAGCAGAGAATGCCTTGTCTTCTGCTTTGAGTGGATTGAAAATAACATTGGAAGCCTATCCGGACTTGAAAGCAAACCAAAACTTTCTTCAGTTGCAGGAGGAAATAGCCGATTTGGAAAATAAGCTTTCTTCCGTGCGCCGTTATTTTAATTCTGCTACCAAAGAATATAATAATGCAGTAGAGACATTCCCTTCCAATATTCTGGCAGGTATGTTCGGTTTCCGTAAAGAAGTGATGTTTGACTTGGGAGAGCAACGCGCAGCTTTGGAGGAAGCTCCTAAAATTAAATTTTAAGGACGATGCAATATGTTGGCATACACACACAGCAGAGCAGGAATAACTTTCGTTCGCTGCTTCTGCTCTGTTTGTTTCCCTGCCTGGTAGTAGGGCTTTTGTTCGTGTTTTGTTATTTGCTGGTTTATTTGACACAAGGTGATGCACCCCATTATTATCAGGTAGGTATCACCGACCGGTCAGTGGCTTTATTTATAGAAATGGCTCCTTATGTATTGGGAGGCGTATTCATTTGGTTTCTGATTGCCTACTTTGCCAATACTTCCATCATCAACGCTGCTACGGGTGCCCGACCGTTGGAACGGAAAGAAAATAAACGTGTCTATAATCTGGTGGAGAATCTTTGTATGAGTCAGGGGATGCCGATGCCTAAAATCAACATCATAAATGATGATTCACTGAATGCTTATGCCAGTGGTATAAATAAAAAGAGTTATACCGTAACATTGTCTAAAGGTATCATTGAGAAGCTGAATGATGAAGAACTGGAGGCAGTTATAGCCCATGAATTGTCTCATATCCGTAATCATGATGTACGTTTGCTTATCATCTCCATCGTGTTTGTGGGAATTTTCTCGATGTTGGCACAGATAGCATTGCGCTCTGCTTATTATTCTTCCTTTACACGTAAACGTGATGACAAGGGAGGGGCGGCCTTGATTCTTCTGTTGACCATGTTGGTTGCGGCTGTCGGTTATTTCTTTGCCATCTTGATGCGCTTTGCCATTTCGCGCAAACGCGAGTATTTGGCAGATGCAGGTTCGGCGGAGATGACCAAGAATCCTTTGGCTTTGGCAAGTGCTTTGCGTAAAATATCGGCCGATCCCGATATAGAAGCTGTGAAGCGTGAAGATGTGGCTCAACTTTTTATTCAGCATCCGGGCAAGCAGGCAACAAGTGCATTGAGTGGGTTGAGCGGGCTTTTTGCGACACATCCTCCCATCGAAAAACGAATACAAATATTGGAACAGTTCTGAAAGATGAAAACGACGTTGAGATATATTATCATTGTTGTGCTGTGCGGATTCTGTCTTTTTACGGCGCAGGCGCAGACGCGTAATCGTCAATACGAAGAATACATTCATAAGTATAAGGATATAGCTGTGGAGGAAATGAAGCGTTATCGCATTCCTGCCAGCATTACATTGGCACAGGGATTGTTGGAATCGGGAGCCGGAAAAAGTGCTTTATCCCGTAAGTCGAACAATCATTTCGGCATTAAGTGCGGAGGTGACTGGACAGGGCGTACAGTGCGTTATGATGATGATGCCCGTAATGAATGCTTCCGTGCTTACAAGCATCCGCGTGACTCCTATGAAGACCATTCCAAATTTCTAAAAGGGCGTTCGCGTTATGCCTTTTTGTTCAAATTGAAGATAACAGATTATAAAGGTTGGGCACATGGGTTGAAAAAAGCCGGATATGCAACAGATCCTCGCTATGCTTATCGTTTGATTGACATTATCGAACTGTATGACTTACATAAATTCGATACCCGTGACGGTATCAAGTGGATGAAAGAGTTTCCAAATCCGCATCAGCCTTATTTGGCAAATGATTTGCTGTATATTGTGGTGCGTAGCGGAGATACTTTTAAAAGTCTGTCGAAAGAGTTCGATATCAGTCAGCGTAAACTGAGAAAGTACAATGACTTGTATAAAGGATATGTGTTGAAACCGGGAGATATTATCTATTTGGATAAGAAACACCGTCGTGCCGACAAAGAGCATGTTGTTCATGTGGTACGCAGCGGAGATTCAATGTACTCCATTGCACAGAAATACGGAATTCGTCTGAAGAATTTATATAAAATGAATAAAATGAAGCCTGAGGATGCAGCGCCGAAGGTGGGAGATATATTGCGTCTGCGATGAAACGGAATCATGAATGTCCGTTTGCAGAAGTTTAAAAACGTACAGGGTGTTCGATATCGGACACCCTTTCTTTTTGTTTTATGATTGATAATCAGATTATTGGTGTTTTGGCATGAATGTTGCTTTAGATTTGATACGAAAAAAATAATAAAATAACGATAAATTATGGACAGAGAAATTCCAAAAGAAGTACGTGATAAAGAGCGTAAGAAAATGTTGATTAAATATGGTGTTATAGGTGTTGCCGGCATCGTATGCATCGCTTTGCTGATTTCTTTCATGCGGAGTAGTGTGAATCGGAAGGATTTGGTATTCTCGGAAGTGGATACAGGGATAATTGAGGTAAGTGTGAGTGCTTCCGGTAAGGTTGTTCCGGCTTTTGAGGAAATCATCAACTCTCCCATCAATACCCGTATTGTGGAAGTTTATCGTAAGGGAGGAGACAGTGTGGATGTGGGGACGCCGATTCTTAAACTGGACCTTCAGAGTACGGAAACGGAATATAAGAAATTGCTGGATGAAGAGCAGATGAAGCGTTATCAGCTGGAACAGTTGAAGGTGAACAATAATACGTATCTGAGTGATTTGGCAATGCAGGTGAAAATTTCTGCCATGAAGTTGAACCGTATGGAAGTAGAGCTTCGTAATGAACGTTATTTGGATAGTTTGGGTTCCGGTACTACGGATAAGGTGCGTCAGGCAGAGTTGAACTTTAATACGGGAAAATTGGAATTGGAACAGCTCCGCCAGCAATATGCAAATGAAAAAGAAGTCAAGGCAGCCGACCTTAAAGTGAAAGAACTGGAATTTAATATCTTCGCAAAGAGTCTGGCCGAAATGAAGCGGACATTGGATGATGCCCAAATCCGTTCGCCACGCAAAGCTATTCTTACTTATATTAATAATCAGGTCGGTGCACAGGTGCCGCAAGGCACACAGGTGGCTGTCATCTCAGATTTGAGTCATTTTAAAGTGGAAGGTGAAATAGCCGATACTTATGGCGACCGTGTGGCGGCAGGAGGACGTGCCATTGTCAAAATCGGCAATGAAAAATTGGAAGGCATCGTGAGCAGTGTTACACCGTTGTCAAAGAATGGTGTAATTTCGTTTACAGTCCAGTTGGTGGAGGATAATAACAAACGTCTCCGTTCAGGATTGAAAACAGATGTATATGTAATGAATGCCGTGAAAGAAGATGTGATGAGAATAGCAAATGCTTCTTATTATGTAGGCCGTGGCGAATATGAATTGTTCGTGCAGGACAGTGATAATGAGATAATAAAGCGTAAGGTACAACTTGGCGACAGCAACTTTGAATATGTGGAGGTGGTGAGCGGATTGCAACCCGGTGATAAAGTGGTGGTCAGTGATATGAGCAATTATAAAAACAAAAGCAAGTTGAAAGTCAAGTAGGAACAGTTGCAACATAAACGAAAAAATAAAATTCTCTTTTTAAAGTAAATAAGTGTTTCGTGGGGGATTGATGAAGAATCCGGCAAAGAAACCGGGTTCTTCATCTAAATAAAATGTAATTTAATATTTATTCTTGATATGATAAAACTATATTTAAAACAAGCATGGACACTGATAAAGCAAAACAAGCTTTTTACTTCTATCTATGTGGTGGGTACGGGTCTTTCCATTGCTTTAACCATGACTATGTTTATTATCTTTTATGTGAAATTTGCTCCGATTTATCCGGAATACAACCGCGATAGGATGCTAACGATTAAGGCAATGAAATGTTATCCTAAGACAAATAAGGAAAGTTGGAATTGCAATGGCGGTGCTTCCTACTATCTGGTGGATAAAATGTTGAAAAATTTGCCTCATTTGGAGGCTATCGGTGCCGGTACGCAGGATTTTATGGGTAATAATACGATAGCCTTGCCTGATAAGAAAGAGGTAATGGAGGTAAATCCATACTATGCTGATTCCGGGTTCTGGTCTGTGTTTTCTTTTCGCTTTTTGACCGGAAAACCTTTTACTCAGGCTGATGTAGATGCCGGTTTGCCTGTAGCTGTTTTGTCGGAAAGCCTTGCTAAACGCATTTTTGCTTCGACAGATGTAGTAGGGAAATATTTTACCTTCAATGGTAAGGAGTTTCGTGTGTGTGGAGTTGTGCAAGATGTGTCGAATGCCACTCCTGATACGGCAGGTGACTTATGGATACCTTTGTTTTTACACTCATGGGTGTCCCGAACGTTTGAGGGTGAGAAACTGATAGGTAATGTCCAGATTTATATGCTTGCTCCGACACCGGCCGATAAAGAAGCTTTGCGTGCCGAAGTACAGGATGTTTTTCGTAAATACAATCTTCAGACTTCCGAATATGAAAATGATTTAATGCAACAACCCGATGATTTCTGGAAAAGTACATTCCGAAAGAATTCCTGTGAGGCGCCTGATTGGGGTGAACTGTTGAAAGGATTGATTTATATATTGCTGGCTTTGCTTTTTATTCCCGCCATGAACTTGAGTGGCATGATTTCATCGCGTATGGATCATCGCTTGTGTGAGTTGGGGGTACGCCGGGCGTATGGAGCCACCAATAAAATATTGTTGGGACAGGTGTTATGGGAAAATCTGTTACTGACTTGTCTGGGTGGTTTGATTGGTATTTTACTATCCTATTTAATTGTACTGACTGCAAGTGACTGGATACTTAATTTGTTTGACGATTGGGTAAATGACCCTGACAAAACACCGTTTCTTTCTTTCGAGATGCTGTTCAACCCATGGATTTTCAGTTTTGCTTTTGTGCTTTGTGTGTTGCTCAATCTGATATCGGCATTCGTGCCTGCCTTATGGTCTTTGCGCCATACCATTATTCAGTCTCTTAATACTAAACGTTAATACAAAAATACGATTATGATAAAGAAAATAATATGCCAACTATGGAACCAGCGCAGAATGAATGGCTGGATATTTATAGAATTGGTCATTGTCAGCTTTTTCCTTTGGACAGTGATTGACCCCATTTATATTCTGACTGCCGATAAACTTATAGCTTCGGGGTATGATGCCCATAACAGATATGTGGTGAAGATAGGGAATTATGAATCTTCCAATGGGAATTATCAAGCAGAAATGAATACAGATTCCATTTGTAAAGAATCTTATAATCGTATTATTCGTGTGGTGCGCGACCTGCCTGAGATGAAAGATTTCTCTATTGCTTCCAGTGCCAGCTTTCCTAATTCCGGTTCATGGAATGGAACACAAATATATAATGATACGGCGGATATCAAGAATGATAAATATATACATACACAATATTATGAATTTTATCTGCAAGACGGTAGTAATATGTTTCGCACTTATGGCATGAAAGATGCTTTTACGGGGGCTGATATAAATATACCGGCAGATGCGGCGACACGTCAAAAAGTATTTTTATCAGAGGCTCTGGCCCGGGCTCTTTTTGGAAAAACGGATGTGACAGGGCAAAAAGTATATTCTCATGATAAGAGCAGTTATGAAATTGCAGGTGTCTTTCAAGATTATAAGCATCGCAATTATGAACAACCTTATCCTTTATTGGTGTGGGTATATAATGAGATACAAGGGAAGACTTATATGAATTGGAGGTACAGCATCACTTTTTCGCTGAAAGAAGGAGTAGATGCCAACGCTTTTGAACAGCGTTTCAAAAAGGAAGTGATGCCTTTGCTTAAGGCTGGTAATTTCTATTGTTCCGGGCTTGAATCGTTTGAAGAGGTGAGTTATATGTATGCGCAGAGAAGCGGTGTCATCAATCAACTCCGCCTGAAATATTCGTTAGCCGGATTTGCGTTGCTCTGTATTTTCTTGGGTATGGTAGGTACTTTCTGGATTCGTTGCAATGCGCGCCGTCAGGAGATAGGTATTATGCGCAGTATGGGAGCATCTGAAAATGCTGTGCGTAATCAATTTTTGGCGGAAGCATTTTTATTGGTAACGGTTGCTTTTGTGGTAGCTCTTCCGGTGGTTTTCCATCAGGTGCATGAGAGTGGATTTTTCTCTTCGGGAGTAACGAGGGCAATACTTGATATGAGTTATTGGCAAAATCAGCCGGTGATGCATTTCTGCATTGTTACACTGATGACTTATATCATCTTGCTTGTTATCGCATTGATAGGTACTTATATACCGGTGAAGCGTGCCTCGCATATCTTGCCTGCCGATGCTTTGCGTGACGAATAGTTTCCGATGCGCACAAAATCGGGCAGAGTGTTCGATAACGGACACTTTGTATGAAGCACAAAATATTGATAATAAATAATTTATACTTTTGGCATAACTTTTGAATGTTGAAAGACAACAGCGAACTTTTAATGAAGATAATAATAACAATTTAAAATAAAATGATTATGGCAATGATTAAATTAACCGGCATTAACAAGATTTACCGTACAAATGAAATTGAGACCTTGGCACTTGAGAATGTAAATCTGGATGTGGAAAAAGGTGAGTTTGTGAGTATCATGGGTCCCTCAGGATGTGGAAAATCTACTCTCTTGAATATCATGGGGCTGTTGGATGCACCCAGTAGCGGTAAGATTGAGATAAACGGTACGTCGGTAGAAAATATGAAAGACAAAGAATTGGCGGCTTTTCGTAACAAGACACTTGGTTTTGTTTTCCAGTCTTTCCATCTGATTAACTCATTGAATGTGATTGACAATGTAGAGCTTCCTTTGCTCTATAGAAAGATGCCGGCCAAAGAACGTACCCGTTTGGCTAAGGAAGTGTTGGAGCGTGTAGGGCTGAGCCATCGTATGCGCCACATGCCCACTCAATTGTCGGGTGGTCAATGCCAGCGTGTAGCCATTGCGCGTGCCATTGTCGGTAATCCTGAAATAATCCTTGCCGATGAGCCCACCGGTAACTTGGATTCAAAGATGGGTGCGGAAGTGATGGAATTGTTGCATAAACTGAATAAGGAAGACGGACGGACCATTGTAATGGTAACTCACAATGAAGAACAAGCCAAACAGACTTCACGCACGATTCGCTTCTTTGACGGACGTCAGGTGATGTAAAATTGTGCATTTCTCACTCGTAGATGCGGGTTTTCCACCTGCTTCTACGATGAAAATGCGTTATGCTGGGGTATAAAAAAGTGTATAAGAGCAATGATAAAGCAATTAATAAGACAAACCATAGAGTTATTGCGCCATAACGTGTTACTGAGTGTCATCAGCATATTGGGTACAGCTTTTGCCATTTGCCTGATAATGGTCATGGTGATAGCTTGGCAGGTAAAATACCGTGGTGCCCCTCCCGAAACGAATCTGGAGCGGACCATGTTTATCAAATCCTTCACTGTCAGGCTCACCTCACAGAATGGATGGTATACTTCGTGGTATTGCACACCGGCACTGATGAAAGACTTGGTACTTCCGTCTCCTTATATAGAAACAGCTACATCGGCTACGGCAGTTTCGGTCGCTGTGCTTGCCACGCCCGATGAATCTGCACGTGCCAGTGTGGACTTTCGTTATACGGATGCCATGTTTTGGAAAGTGTATGAATTTGACTTTATAGACGGACGTCCCTTTGCAGATACAGACCTGCAGGACGACGGCAGTGAGGCCATTGTTATATCTGCCGGCGTAGCACGGCGCCTATTTGGTACGGAGCATGTTGCCGGCCGTTCGGTTTTGATGAACCGTCATCTCAAACGTATAGTGGGGGTGGTGCGTGATCCCTCGTTGACGGCTATCCATGCTTATGCACAACTATGGTGTATGTATCCGGCAAATTTGTTACGGACTCCTAAAGAGGCAGATGAATATGCAGGTGACTTCGAAATAAGTATTCTTGCCCGAAATGCTAAAGATTTTCAAGCAATTTATGATGATATTCATAACCGGAAAGCACAAATGAATACTTCTCTTGCCGATTATGAATTGGATATATACAATCAGCCTGACGATTCGATGACGGCACGCAACCGTATTTTCCCTGATCCTGACATGAAAGGAATGTATTGGCAATATGGTATTGTCTTGTTTATTATTTTGTTGGTTCCGGCATTGAATCTTTGTGGCTTGTCGAGCAGCCGTATGCAGCAACGGATGAGTGAGTTGGGAGTGAGGAAGGCGTATGGTAGCACTCGTATGATGTTGGTGCGGCGCATACTGGATGAAAACCTGGTATTGACGATATTGGGTGGAATTGTAGGATTTGTTTTCAGTTATGGGGCGGTGTATCTGTTACGGGGATGGATATTCTCTACCTTTTGGACGGTATATTCTCATGGGGAAATAATACTTCCGGTTTCTTCCCTGTTCAGTCCGGCCGTTTTTGCTTATGCTTTGCTGTTCTGTTTGTTAATGAACCTGCTCAGTGCCGGTATCCCGGCATGGTATGCTTCCCGAAAACCCATTGTTGTTTCTTTAAATGATAATTAGCTTTATGAAATTTGTTTATCACAATTTGAAGATGTTGATGAATCGGACACGTTACAATGGTTGGGTGTTGGGTGAGCTTTTTGTGGTGTTCATAGTCCTGTGGTTTTTGTGTGATTCCATTGGGCGTTTCACCTATACGCTTACTCGTCCGCTTGGGTTCGATTATAGCCATGTGTATGAGTTGCAATTGGATGCCGGAGGTGAGGAACGTGATACCACGCACTCTTATATAGAGAAAGTATTGATGGTTCGTGACCGTCTTCGCCGGATGGACAAAGTGGTGGAAGCGGTAGGTTTGCATTATAGTTCCGATCCGATGGGAGCTTCCAATCGTTGGAGTGCTTTTTTCTGTAATGATTCGACTTCGGTTTCTGTACGTTATGCCATGATGGACAATGATATGATGAAGGTTTTTCGTTTCCATCCGGAGTCCGGACAACCAGACTTTGCTTCGATGCCTGTGTCGGATTCTTATGGTATGGTTACCCGTATGCTGATTCATTGGATGCAGAAGCGTAATCCGGCCTTTACCAAAGATTCCATTCTCCGTACCGGCAAAGACGATGAGCGCGGCATACGAATTTATTCTGTGTTGGAAGATTTCCGTCCGGGGCGATTTGAAAAATCACAAGGTTGGTTTATCAAACGTATTGATGACAATCTCATTACTACGATAAATATGCCGTTTACGGTGACGATACGTGTGCTTCCCGAAGCAGACAGAAGTGACTTTTCGGCTTATTTTTTGAAAGAAATAGCTCCTGCCATTGAGGTGGATAATGTAATGGTGATGAATCTGGTGCCCTATGAAAAGATTGTGGACTGCCATGAATCAGCAGATGGCAGCCGTGACCGTTTGCAGACCCATTCTTTTGTGGCGCTTTTCCTGTTGGTGAATGTTTTTATGGGCGTTGTCGGTACGTTTTGGTATCGCACTCGTCGGCGCCGTAGTGAAATAGCTTTACGCATGAGTGTGGGAAGCTGTCGCAGACAAGTGAGGCGGTTACTGCTGGGCGAAGGGCTTATCTTGTTGACGGTTGTTGCAATTCCTGCTACTATTGTATGCCTGAATGTGGCATTGATGGAACCTTCTGTCGGCAATAGTCCGTTGATAGCCGTATGGCCGGTAGAATGGAGTACATTCCGGTTTGTGGCAGGTATTAGCGTTACCTGGTTATTGATGGCGCTAATGATTGTTTTTGGCATTTGGATGCCTGCTACACAAGCTATGAAGATTCAGCCTGCCGAAGCGCTGCATGAGGAATAAGAATATATATAAATAAAATGATGAAATAAATTTTAGTGTAAATGAAAAAGATAATACAACAAGCCTTTTTTCAGTTGCGTAATCAACCTTTGTTGAGTGTGATAACCGTTTTGGGCACCGCACTTGCCATAGCTCTGATTATGGTGATATTGATTGTGTATCAGGCAAAGACGGCAGATTATGCCCCCGAAGTGAACCGTTCCCGTTCGCTTTATGTCAAGTGGGAACGTACTGTTTATGATAAAAAAGACCCCAATAGTGCAGGGCATTCCCGTCCTTCGTTGTGGTTGGTAAAGGAGATATTTTATCCATTGACTACTCCGGAAGCAGTTACTGCCACTTACGAGGGAGGAGAGGTTCTTGTGGGTACCGTCGGTTCCGACGAAGAAATGAATACTCCGCTTATGTTGACCGATGCCGCCTTCTGGAAAGTATATCAATTCCGTTTCTTGGCGGGCAAGCCTTTTACGGAAGCTGATTTCCAATCGGGGATGAAGCAAGCTGTCATAGCCAAGAGTGTGGCACGCCGGCTTTTCGGAGGGGCAGAGAATGCCATAGGAAAGGATATTCTGGTTAACTTTGCTGCCTATACAGTATGTGGAGTGGTGGATGACGTGAATCGTTTTTGTGAGTTTACATGGAGTGAAGTATATGCTCCTTATACCTCAAACGCTATTGCCAGTGAAGCGGAGGCAGGTCAAACCAGTGGTAATAATGTTATTACCATTCTTGCCCGTTCTACCGATGATTTCGATGCTATTCGCAATGAAGTGGCTCGCGGTGTGGCGCAGATAAACACGACATTGGGTGATATGGAATTGCAATTGATGGGACAACCTGATAATTTCCGTATGCAGCTCAATCGTAAGTTTGCCAATCAATACGAGAATCTGAATGCCAATTTCTGGAAATATGGTATTATGATACTGATTATTCTTTTGGTTCCTGCCATCAATTTGAGTGGACTGACCAATACCCGTATGCGCCGTCGTTTGGAAGAACTTGGCATCCGCAAGGCTTTTGGTGCGACTCGCAATGAGCTGGTATGGCAAGTGTTGAACGAAAATCTGGTACTGACGGTTATGGGCGGATTATTGGGGTTGGCATTGGCTTATCTGTTCTTGTGGTTGATGAGCGACTGGTTGTTGCAAACCGTATGGGGAGCCACTGCTACGATGAATGCCTCTATGGTAAGTCCTGTGATATTTCTCATTGCATTTGGCTTTTGCTTGATACTCAATATGTTTTCGGCATACGTGCCTGCATGGAGAGTGGCGCATACTCCAATTGTAGATTCGTTGAATGAAAAACTCTGAAACCATGTTGATACATATATTAAAAATTATAAAGAACAACCTTCGTGCCAATCTTCTTTTGGTGGCCGGAATATTTGTGATTGCCACTTCCTTGTGGTATGCTGTGGACTATGTATATGCCGTGGCGGTCAACGGACAGAAATCTCTTGGCTTTGAATGGGAAAATGTCTATTACATCCAAGTGGGCGTATTACCTCAGGAGAGTCTGGAACGAGATACAACCACTCGCTCTCCCGAGATGATGACCGGTGAATATCTGGAGTTCTGTAATCGCTTGAAGCGTCATCCTGCCGTGAAGGATTTGTGCTATACCCGCATGCATTTTCATTATGTGTGGAAGAATGGGTTTAAGACTGTTTTTTATGATACTTTGCAGGCAGGTGCTTATACGCGCATGGTCAGCCCCGGTTATTTCTCTGTGTTTGGAGTAAAGGGGGCAGACGGATGCTCTCCCGAAGAACTTTCAAAACGTGCCCGTCCAGAAGAAATGGTGATGACGGACAATCTTGCCCGTTACCTGATAAGTGGAAAAGGAAGCAAAGAATATACGCCCCGCAAAGGTGTGGAAATGGTGGGTAAGCTTGTGAGCTTTAATAAAGATGGAAGTGATTCTGTCCGGGTATCTGCTGTTTGTGAAAATCAGAAGTACAATGAATACACTTCGCAACAAGCAGCGTTTTATTATGTCCGTAATGATGGATTTAAATGCACCTATGCCAGCATTCCTTATCAGGACTTGTTTATTCGCGTAAAGGCGGATGCCGATCGCCCCGGTTTTGTAGAGGCTTTCCGCAAGGAAATGAAGAAACAGCTTCGTGTAGGCAATCTTTATTTGGCAGATATGCGTCCGATGAGTGAGTTCCGCAATGAGCAATTGTCGGACTATCGCAGTGAACTTTATACTTACCTTGCTATTGCCGGTTTCTTCTTGATTAATGCATTCTTGGCGGTACTTGGCACTTTTTGGTTCCGTACCCAACACCGTCGGGAGGAACTTGCCATCCGAATCACTTCGGGAGCTACTCCTCACAGCCTTATGCGGCTCTTGATGGGAGAGGGGATTTTGTTGGTTACTTTCGCTTATATTCCGGCATTGATTGTTGCTTACAATTTAGGCGTTGCCGATTTGGTGAATACGTGGCCGGTAGAATGGAGCTTGGGACGTTTTATTGTCGGAGGAATACTTACTTATTTCCTTTTGTTGGTAGTAGTGGTGTTCAGTATTTGGTTCCCGGCTCGCCAGGCCATGAAGATTCAGCCGGCTGAGGCTTTGCATGGGGAATAAGAGTATGAAAAGGAAGTTGATAAAAGTTGCTTTCACGCATCGCACTCATTGAATTCCTTTGTTCATCGGGGTTTGATGTGAAGAGAAACAATGAAGGTTGCTTTCACACGAAAGTCCCCATGAATAGGACGTTTGAGCACCGTTATGTGTGAAAGGAGATTTCATCAATTCTCCTTTCCTAAAAAGACCTTGACCTTTTTAAAAAACTTCAAGGTCTTTTTTAAAGACTCTTCCATCTTTAATGAAAACTTCAAGGTCTTTTCTGAAACAGCTATAATCAGCTGTTCGTATATGAATAGAGTGTCCGATTTCGGACACTCTATTTTTATATTAACTTGTTATTATTCAGTGATATATGTTTTTGGCATACCATTTGTTTACTCTCTTGCAAAAAAGAAGCATAAGACAATGAAGAAAAAAGTAATATCTTTGTTTATGGTCATCGCTCTTTCGATGACTGCCGGAGCGCAGACGCAAATTAAAGAACATCGACGTTCCATTACGCTTGACGAGGCCATTGTGATAGCCCGCACTCAGAGTGTGGATGCAGCTGTGGCATTGAATGAGTTGAAAACTGCTTATTGGGAATACCGCACATTCCGCGCCAACCTTTTGCCGGAAATGAATTTGAAGGCAACACTGCCCAGCTATAATAAGAAATATAATTCATACCAGCAGGAAGATGGTACTTATACGTATGTCCGTAACAATAATTTGCAGATGAGTGGCGAACTGTCCATTGATCAAAGTATTTGGTTTACGGGTGGTACGCTTTCGTTGAACTCTTCTCTTGATTTCTTGAAACAGTTGGATGGCGATAAATCCAAACGCTATATGTCCGTGCCCATTGCCCTGACTTTGAACCAGCCTATTTTCGGTGTAAATAATATTAAGTGGGATCGTCGCATAGAGCCTGTGAGATATGCTGAAGCAAAAGCCTCATTCCTCAGTGCTACCGAGAATGTGACAAGAACGACCATTAATTATTTTTTCAATCTTTTGTTGGCAAAAGAGAATGTGAATATAGCCCGGCAGAATTTGGAAAATGCACAAAAGCTGCATGAAGTGGCGAAGGCCAAGCGCAGCATGGGGCAAATTAGTGAAAATGATTTGTTGCAGTTGGAATTGAATGTGCTGGATGCCCGTTCTACTCTGACTGATAATGAGAGTACTCTGAAAAGCCGTATGTTTCAGCTTCGTTCTTTTTTGGCATTGAGTGAGGATGAAGATTTGGAGCCGGTGGTTCCGGAAAGTATTCCTTCGGTTTTGCTTAATTATGATGATGTGCTCGATAAAGCGTTGACCAATAACTCTTTTGCCCAGAATATCCGCCGCCGTCAGTTGGAGGCTGATTATGAAGTAGCAAAGGCGAAAGGTGATCTTCGTGAGATAACCTTGTATGCGCAGGTCGGCTTTACGGGAACGAATAATGAACTGAATACCGTTTATCATAATCTGAAGGATAATCAGATAGTGGAAGTCGGTTTCAAGATTCCTATCCTGGACTGGGGGAAACGTCGGGGAAAGGTGAAGATTGCAAAGAGTAACCGCGATGTGGTGGAAAGCAGATTGCGTCAGGAAACCATGAACTTCAATCAAGACCTTTTTATCCTCGTAGAGCAGTTTAATAATCAGCAGATGCAGCTTCAGATAGCAAATGAAGCAGATAAGATTGCCGAGAAGCGTTATAATACCAATGTGGAGACTTTTATGATTGGAAAGATTTCCACGCTCGACCTGAACGATTCTCAGTTGAAGAAGGATGAGGCAAGACAGAAACACATCAATGAATTGTATGCCTATTGGTCTTATTACTATCAGATTCGCAGTCTTACTTTGTGGGACTTTACGGACAATACGGGTATTGATGCCGATTTTGAGAAGATTATCAAGCAGTAATTGAATAATAATTTTTATTTTTGCATCATTATGATATTGATTATAGATGATGATAGTGCCATCCGCTCTTCTCTCAGCTTCATGTTGAAGAGGGCAAAGTATGAGGTTCAGGCAGTTGCAGGACCTCGGGAAGCGATAGAGATTGTGCGTTCCGTGGCTCCTCAATTGATATTGATGGATATGAATTTTACCTTGTCTACCACCGGAGAAGAAGGATTGACGCTTTTAAAGCAAGTGAAGATATTCCGGCCCGATGTTCCTGTGATATTGATGACCGCATGGGGAAGCATTCAGTTGGCTGTTCAGGGTATGCAGGCAGGTGCTTTTGACTTTATTACGAAGCCGTGGAACAATGTCGCTTTGATGCAACGTATAGAAACGGCTCTCGAACTGACTGCCGATAAGCAGAAACCGGAAGCTCCGGTGGTGGATAATGACGGCTTTGACCGCAGCCATATCATCGGAAAGAGTAAACCGCTGATGGATGTACTGGCTACCATTAAAAGGATAGCCCGTACCAATGCTTCCGTACTTATTACCGGTGAAAGCGGGACCGGCAAGGAGTTGATAGCAGAAGCAGTGCATATCAACAGTTCCCGTGCCAAGAAACCGTTTGTGAAAGTGAACTTGGGCGGCATTTCACATACTTTGTTCGAGAGTGAAATGTTCGGTCATAAAAAAGGAGCGTTTACGGATGCTACTTCCGACCGTATGGGGCGTTTTGAACTGGCGGACAAGGGAACTATTTTCTTGGATGAGATAGGAGATTTGGACTTGAGTTGCCAAGTCAAATTGCTTAGGGTGCTGCAAGAGCAAACCTTTGAGGTCTTGGGCGACAGTCGTCCGCGAAAGGTGGATATCCGTGTGGTGAGTGCCACCAATGCCGACCTTTCCCGGATGGTTCGGGAACATACTTTCCGTGAAGATTTGTTTTATCGCATTAATCTGATAACGGTACATCTTCCTGCCTTGCGCGAGCGCCGTGAGGATATTCCGTTGCTGGTGCGTTACTTTGCCGATAAGCAATGTGAAGCCAACGGTTTGCCTAAAGTGGATTTTACGGTCGAAGCGATGGAGTATCTCAGCAGATTGCCTTATCCGGGGAATATCCGCGAATTGAAGAACCTGGTGGAGCGTACGTTGCTGGTGAGCGGCAAACAGGTGTTGATGTCCGAAGACTTCAAAGCGCAATATCAATGCCCGGTGGAGCCGAAAGTGACCTCTAATCTGCAGGGTATGACGTTGGAAGAGATTGAAAGGCAGACGATTTTGCAGGCATTGGAGAAGTACAATAATAACATGTCACAGGTGGCAACAGCACTCGGTATCAGTCGCGCTGCTCTTTATCGTAGGTTGGAAAAATATAATATTATGATAAACGATTAAATAAAAAAATGAAACTGAAGTTCTTTTTCTTCATTCTATCATTGTTGTTGGTGGCGGTTTGGGGAGTCCTGTTGGTACTTTCTTTCAAGGAACGCGGCATGCTCTTTTATATGGTGGAGGGAATTATCACTTTCAGTCTCATCTTTCTTATCTTTTTTTACCGCAAGGTGATTAAACCATTGGATACTATCGGCAATGGTATGGATTTACTCCGCGAACAGGATTTCAGCAGTCGCCTCACTCCGGTGGGGCAGAAGGAAGCCGACCGCATTGTGCTTGTATTCAACCGCATGATGGAACAGTTGAAAGACGAACGACTGCGCTTGCGCGAGCAAAATCATTTTCTTGATTTGCTGGTCAGCGTATCTCCTATGGGACTGATCATTCTGACTCTTGACGGACATGTCTCCATGATTAATGCTGCCGCGCTCCGTTATCTGGATTATGTGACAGACGATGAAGTGAAGGGACGTTTGCTTTGTGAACTTACTTCGCCTTTGGCGGAAGAGATAGAGCGCATACCGAAAGATGCCAGCAAGACGGTTCGTCTGAGTGACTCCATGATTTATCGTTGTTCGCGTCTTTCGTTTGTAGACCGGGGATTTGCGCATCCGTTTATCCTGATAGAAAGTCTGACCTCCGAAGTGGTGAAGGCCGAAAAGAAGGCTTACGAAAAGGTGATTCGCATGATTGCGCATGAAGTCAACAATACGGTGGCGGGCATTACTTCCACTCTTGATACAGTGGATGGTGCTTTGGAGTGTATGGACGATACCGAAGACCTTCGTGAGGTGATGAAAGTATGCGTGGACCGCTGTTATAGCATGAGCCGTTTCATTACTAACTTTGCCAATGTGGTGAAAATTCCTGAACCGCAATTGCAATTGGTCTCTCTGAACGACCGTGTGGCGGCTTGTAAAATGTTTATGGAGACTGTTTGCCGCAACCGTAATATAACGCTGCACTTGACTTTGTGCGATGAAAATCCGCATGTACGCATGGATACTTCCCTGTTTGAACAGGTATTGGTGAATATCATAAAGAATGCTGCCGAGAGTATCGGTGAGGAAGGCAATATTTTTATTCGTACTTCTGTCTTTCCTACCATGCTTGAGATTGCCGATACGGGAGCCGGCATCAGCAAAGAGGTGGAAGCGAAATTATTCAGTCCTTTCTTTTCTACCAAACCCAACGGACAGGGTATCGGTCTGATATTTATTCGTGAAGTGCTGATGAAGCACGGATGCACGTTCTCTTTGCGCACTTATTCCGACGGACTGACACGGTTCCGTATCCGTTTCAGTGCTTGATTTTGCTCTTGTAGACTTCGCCCCGGCTTATCACTTCTTTTACAAACTTGAAGGTTTCTACTCCGCGGAAGTAACCATTCTTGCAGAGGGGGTCGTTGAAATATTCTTCGCTGCTTTTCAAGAGAATATAGTCGGCTACATTATTGTCCCAGATGTATTTGTTTTTTCCATATTTTTCGGCCAGGGCCATAGCATCTGTGATGTGTCCGATGCCGGCATTATAGGCTGCCAGGATAAACTTGATTCGTTCATCGGGGTCGGGAATGCGGCGGAAAGAGTTGGCAGTGGCGGCAATGTATTTCACGGCGGCTTTGATGCTTTCTTCCGGGTTCTGTTCCATTCCGGCAGGGACGCCCATGGCACGTGCGGTGCGCGGCATCAGTTGCATTAATCCCTTGGCGCCTGCCCATGAGACGGCGGTCGTATCGAAGTTCGATTCCGTGTAGGCCAGCGAAGCCAGCAGCCGCCAGTCCCAGTCAATTTCTTTGGCGTACTTTTTGAACAATTCGTCATAGTGGGATATTTTTCCTTTCTGTATGGACAGGATGGAACCGTGCGGTATTCGTTTGCTGATTTCAAAATACCGTTTGCTGCTTGCCCGGTAAGACGGGGAAGTCATGTTTTCCCGATGCCATTGGGTGGCTGCTGCTGCCAGCAGGGGAGATGTTTTTCTGACCGCCCACGAAGCGCGTTGGTCGAAACTGATGGGCATAGAGATATTCAGGTTCGGATAATATGTTTTGTTGAGCTTGGCAAGGTCGTTGTCACAGACGGCATAATCGATGGTGCCGTTGGAAACCTGCATAATGAGATCTTCGGTGGTAACACTGTCATTCTCTACTTTATGAATCAGGATACCTCCGCCCAGTTCTTTGTCCAGATTTATCAGGCGGTCAAGATATTTGCCGGGTTTCACATATACTTCTTTGCCAATCAGTTCGGTTACATTCTGCAGAGGGGGGACTTTGTTGCTGTTTCGTTGCACCAGTACTTGGTGGGTAATGATGTCTTCGCCGCAAAACTCTACACTGTCTTTGAATTCCTTCGTGATAGGGAGGTTATAGGCTATCAAATCGCCTTCACCGGTCAGTAATTTATGTACCAGGTCGTGTGTGTTCTTGGCTGTTTCCATCCTCAGCTTCACACCAAGCGAGCGGGCAAACTGTTCGGCCAATTCATATTGGAATCCCATGGGTTCGCCCCGGTAATTGAAATAAGAAGTCGAGCTGTTGAGGGTCAGCACCACCAATTCTCCACTGTCTTTCATTTGCGGCAAATCGTAGTTTGTCACTTCATTGCTTTGCGGTTGTTGGCGGCATGCCATCATGCAGATGCAGGCGAGGAGCAGGAGCCGGACTAGTTTCATTTGCCCAAAATCTTTTCGATATATAGCTTAAGAATTTCAATCGCCTTCTGATTGTTGCCTCCATTGGGGATAATGATGTCGGCATATTGTTTGGTCGGCTCGATGAATTCATCATGCATCGGCTTCAGAACGTTGCGATACTTGTCTATCAGCATTTCCAAAGGATGGCCCCGTTCCACCATATCACGGGTAATGACACGCAACAAGCGTTCGTCGGGTTCTGCGTCTACGAAAATCTTCAAGTCCATCAGGTCGCGCAATTCCTTGTCATATAAACTCATGATACCTTCTACGATAATGACTTCCTTCGGCTCTATATGAATGGTTTCGGGCAGACGTGTACATACTATATAGGAATAGGTGGGCTGTTCGATGGAACGTCCTTGGCGTAATTCGGCTATCTGTTGTTCGAAAAGTGCCCAGTCGAATGCATCGGGATGGTCGAAGTTAGTCTGCTTGCGCCTTTCCAAAGGGAGGGAAGATTGGTCGTTGTAGTAAGAATCTTGTGGAATAACGGCAACGGAACCTTCGGGCAGGCTCTCTATTATTTTCTTGACTACAGTGGTCTTTCCTGAACCGGTTCCTCCGGCTATACCAATAATTATCATAATAATAGGATGTATTTTAAAACAAAACTGTTACTTTTGCATCAGGCTACTTGTATTGGCCGATGTTAATTACAAAAGTAGAATAATTAATTAAAATATCAAGTATGGTAAAGCATATAGTTTTGTTTAAATTGAAAGAAACACTTCCGCAGGAAGAAAAACTGAAAGTGATGAATGATTTTAAGGCTGCCATTGAAGCATTGCCTGCAAAGATTGGTTTCATTCGTAAAATATTTGTCGGTCTGAATATCAATTCTGCCGAAGCATGGGATATTTGTTTGGAGAGCGAGTTTGATACATTGGCAGACGTCAATGCGTATGCTGTTCATCCTGACCATGTGGCTGCTGCCGGCATCCTGAAAGATGCAAAAGAAGGACGCGCTTGCGTGGATTACGAATTTTAAGATGTAGCCAATGAAAAAGATAATCAATCCCTGGAAAGGGATGGAAGGATATAATTGCTTTGGCTGTGCGCCCAATAACGAGGCCGGAGTGAAGATGGAATTTTATGAAGATGGCGATGAGGTTATCAGCATTTGGAAACCTCAGCCACAATTCCAGGGATGGATTGACACACTGCATGGCGGCATACAGGCTGTGTTGCTGGACGAGATTTGTGCGTGGGTGATTTTGCGTAAGATGCAGACTACCGGAGTAACCTCGAAGATGGAAACCCGCTATATGAAACCTATCAGTACGAATGATTCGCATATCGTGCTGCGTGCTTCTATCAAGGAAGTGAAGCGCAATATCATTCTGGTGGACGCGGCCATCTATAATAATAAGGAGGAATTGTGTACCAAAGCGCTTTGTACTTACTTTACTTTCTCGCAAGAGAAGGCAAAAGAAGAGATGCACTTTTTGCATTGTGATGTGGAGAGTGACGAACAGCTTCCTTTAATTTGAAAGAAAAATCAAAGTTTTTATGATAATTATTTGCTGTATTCATTTTAATACTTTATTTTTGTCGCAAATAAAAAGAAAAACTATGGTTAGAACAGCTACACATCATCATCATTTTCCTAACGAATAACGCGGTGGGCTGTGATGATATTGTAGTATACTGATATAAGGGCTTGCCGATGCGGTAAGCCCTTTTTTATTTGCTTGAATAATAATCAAAAGATAGAAAATATGCTTAGAATTGCAGTACAGTCCAAAGGCCGTTTGTTTGAAGAGACAATGGCATTGCTACAGGAAGCGGATATCAAAATTTCCTCTTCTAAAAGAATTTTATTGGTACAATCATCCAATTTCCCCATCGAGGTGCTTTTTCTTCGTGATGATGATATTCCCCAGTCTGTAGCCGGTGGTGTGGCGGATTTGGGTATCGTAGGCGAGAATGAGTTTGTAGAACGCAAAGAAGATGCGGAAGTCATTAAGCGGCTGGGATTCAGCAAATGCCGTTTGTCTTTGGCCATTCCCAAGGATGTGGATTATCCGGGATTGTCTTGGTTTGAAGGTCGCAAGATTGCTACTTCTTATCCGGGTATCTTGAAGGAATTTATGCAGAAGAATGGTATCCATGCAGATATTCATGTCATTACCGGTTCGGTGGAGATTGCTCCGGGAATCAGCCTGGCAGATGCTATCTTTGATATTGTGAGTTCGGGGTCTACACTGGTCAGCAACAGCCTGAAGGAAGTGGAAGTGGTGATGAAAAGCGAGGCATTGTTGATTGGAAACAAGCATATGTCCGAGGATAAGAAGGAGATATTGAATGAATTATTGTTCCGCATTGAAGCGGTGAAAGCAGCGGAAGATAAGAAGTATGTATTGATGAATGCGCCTGCCGACCGGCTGAAAGAGATTATAGAAGTATTGCCCGGCATGAAGAGTCCCACGGTGATGCCTTTGGCACAAGAAGGTTGGTGCTCGGTGCATACGGTGCTGGATGAAAAACGTTTTTGGGAGATTATCGGAAAGCTGAAAGCATTGGGTGCGGAAGGAATTTTGGTATTGCCCATAGAGAAGATGATATTATAGTGGGTCCGGAGGAGGTGTTTCCTCTTTTAAAGAAATAAAGAATATGAAGAAAATTATATATCCCGACAAAGCAGAATGGGCGGATATGCTCCGTCGTCCTGCCCTCCATACCGAAACGCTTCGCGATACCGTGAAGGAAGTGCTTGACCGTGTAAAATCGGAAGGAGATAAAGCCGTCATTGAATATGAAGAACGGTTTGATAAAGTGAAACTTGATGCCTTGGCTGTGACCGAAGCGGAGATGGCGGAGGCAGAAAAAGATGTTCCCATTGAACTGAAAGCGGCCATTATGCTTGCACAGAAGAATATTCATGCCTTCCATGCTGCGCAGCGTTTTGAAGGAAAGAAAGTACAGACTGTTCCGGGAGTGACCTGCTGGCAGAAAGCGGTTGCCATCGAGAAAGTCGGTTTGTACATTCCCGGCGGCACGGCTCCGTTGTTCTCTACCGTGCTGATGTTGGCTACTCCTGCACAAATAGCCGGTTGCAAAGAAATAGTTCTTTGCACTCCTCCCGATAAAGCGGGAAAGATTCATCCTGCCATCCTCTATGCGGCAAAGCTGGCGGGAGTCAATAAGATATTCAAGGCAGGCGGAGTGCAGGCTATCGGTGCGATGGCATACGGAACGGAGAGTGTGCCGAAGGTTTATAAAATATTCGGTCCCGGCAATCAATATGTGACGGCTGCCAAGCAGCAGGTTTCCCTGTGTGATGTGGCCATCGACATGCCTGCCGGTCCTTCCGAGGTGGAAGTGCTGGCAGACGAAACGGCCAACCCCGTCTTTGTTGCCGCCGACTTGCTTTCGCAGGCAGAACATGGGGTAGACAGTCAGGCGATGCTGGTGACTACTTCCGAAAAGCTGATGGAAGAAGTGGAATATGAAGTGCAGCGGCAATTGGCCTTGCTCTCCCGTTGGGAAATAGCGGAGAAATCTTTGGCCAACAGCAAGCTGATATTGGTGAAAGATATGGATGAGGCAATTGCTTTAACCAATGAATATGCTCCCGAACACCTGATAATCGAAACCCGGGATTATGAGGAGCAAGCCGAGCGTATTGTCAATGCAGGCTCTGTATTTCTGGGTTCCCTGTCGCCGGAGAGTGCAGGCGATTACGCATCGGGAACCAATCATACGCTGCCCACAAACGGTTATGCCAAAGCTTATGGCGGAGTGAGTCTGGATAGCTTTATCCGTAAAATAACTTTTCAGGAAATCACGCGCGAAGGCATAGAGATTATCGGTCCTGCCATCGAAGTAATGGCAGCCAACGAACAACTGAGTGCGCATAAAAATGCCGTCACCGTCAGATTAAAAGCAAAATAAAAAAAGAGACTATATGAAAGACTTAAAAGAATTGACGCGTCCCAATATCCGGGCTTTAAAGCCATATTCATCTGCGCGCGATGAATATAGCGGGGCAGAAGCCTCTGTGTTTTTGGATGCAAACGAGAATCCCTATAATACTCCGAACAACCGTTATCCCGACCCGATGCAGCGAGAGCTGAAGAATCTGATAGCTCCCGTCAAGAAAGTCAAACCGGAGAATATTTTTTTGGGAAACGGCAGCGATGAGGCTATCGACTTGGTTTATCGTGCTTTCTGTCGTCCGGGGGTGGATAATGTAGTGGCTATCGACCCTACTTACGGTATGTATCAGGTGTGTGCCGAGGTGAATGATGTGGAGTATCGTAAGGTATTGCTGGACGAAAACTATCAGTTTACTGCAGACCGGCTGCTGGCGGCGACGGATGATAATACCAAATTGATATTTCTCTGTTCTCCCAATAACCCGACCGGGAATGCGTTAGACCGTGAGGAAATGGAAAAGACTCTGTCTGCTTTTCAGGGATTGGTCGTCATCGATGAGGCTTATTCCGATTTTTCGGATGCACCTTCGTTTCTGCTTGACTTGGAAAAACATCCCAATCTCATCGTTTTTCAGACTTTCTCCAAAGCCTGGGGATGTGCCGCCATCCGGCTGGGCATGGCATTTGCTTCTCCTGAAATTATTGCGATTTTCAGTAAGATAAAGTATCCTTATAATGTGAATCTGCTGACTCAAAAGGAGGCCATTGCCATGATGCATCGCCATTATGAAGTGGAACGTTGGGTGAAGTCATTGCTGGAAGAGCGTGCGCGTCTTATCGATGAGTTTATACAGTTGCCCTGCTGCGAGAAGATTTATCCGACAGATGCCAATTTCTTTTTGGCAAAAGTGACGGATGCGAAGAAAATATATGCTTACTTGGTAAGTAAAGGAATCATTGTACGTAATCGCACCAATGTTTCTTTGTGTCGTGACTGCCTTCGCATCACTATTGGCACTCGTCCCGAAAATGATACGTTGCTGGAGGCGCTGAACGCTTTTGGCATGCAGTCCGGCAAATAAAAAGATTGTAACAGATGAAAAAAGCATTATTCATAGACCGTGATGGTACGCTGGTGGTGGAGCCGCCGGTGGATTATCAGCTCGACTCGTTCGAGAAACTGGAGTTTTGTCCCAAAGTGTTCCGTAATCTGAGCTTCATTCGGAGCAAGCTGGATTATGAGTTTGTCATGGTTACCAATCAAGACGGACTGGGAACGGATTCTTTCCCGGAAGATACTTTCTGGCCGGTGCATAATCTGGTGTTGAAGACATTGGAAGGGGAGGGTATCACATTCGATGATATCCTGATAGACCGCAGCTTTCCCGAAGACAATGCCCCAACCCGCAAACCGCGTACCGGAATGATGGGAAAATATATGACGGGAGACTATGACCTGGCGAACAGTTTTGTCATCGGCGACCGTGCTACAGATGTAGAACTGGCCAAAAATTTGGGCTGCAAGGCTATTTTGCTTCAAGACGATAAAGAGGTACTGAAGGAAAAGAACCTGGAAGCATATTGTGTGTTGGCCACGACCGATTGGGACCGGATAGCTGAGTTTCTGTTTGCCGGAGAACGTATTGCCGAGGTGCGCCGCACGACGAAAGAGACGGATATCTTTGTCCGCCTCAATTTGGACGGCGGTGGTCGGTGCGATATTTCCACCGGGCTTGGTTTCTTTGACCACATGCTGGAGCAGATTGGCAAGCACGGCGGCATTGACCTTACCGTTTGCGTGAAAGGTGACTTGGAGGTGGATGAACATCATACCATCGAAGATACGGCCATTGCATTGGGTGAATGCATTTATCAGGCCTTGGGCAGTAAGAGGGGAATAGAGCGTTACGGTTATTGTCTGCCGATGGACGATTGTCTTTGTCAGGTAGCTCTGGATTTTGGCGGCCGTGCCTGGTTGGTGTGGGATGCGGAGTTTCATCGCGAAAAGATAGGAGAGATGCCTACCGAAATGTTTCTTCATTTCTTTAAATCACTGAGTGATGCAGCACGTATGAATCTCAATATCAAGGCAGAAGGAAATAATGAACATCATAAGATAGAAGGAATCTTCAAGGCCTTGGCGCGTGCCATCAAGATGGCGGTGAGAAGAGATATTTATCATTTTGAGGTGCCGTCCAGCAAAGGGTGTATTTAGCGATGGTGAGTATGACGGAAATGTCGATAATATGCAGGTGTCCACACGTATATACGCGCAGGCCTGCGTGAACGTACGTATAGGCCTACGCGTATATATGTGCGGCCCTGCGTGAACGTACGTGTGAGCCTGTACGTATATACGCATAAGCGGAGCCTTGCAAATGACCCGGTAAAAGGATGAAAAGTTATAATTCTTCACATTCTTTCAGCCACATTGCGGCACTGGCATCGCTGGGCATACGCCAATCGCCCCGTGGACTGAGAGAGACGGAACCTACTTTCGGACCGTCGGGCAGGCACGAACGCTTGAACTGCTGCTGGAAGAAGCGTCGGCAAAATGTGGTCAGCCATTTCTTGATGACTTCTTCATTGTACGTATCGCGGAAGGCTATGCTTGCCAGATAGAATATCTTGCCGGGGCGGAAGCCGAAGCGAAGGAACTGATAGAGGAAGAAGTCATGCAGTTCATACGGTCCTACCAAATCTTCTGTCTTTTGTTTGATATTACCTTGCTCGTCTGCCGGAATCAGCTCGGGGCTGATGGGTGTATCTACAATATCCAGCAGGGTGATGCGTGATTCATTGTCCACACCGTTCAAGGCAATCCAATTTACTAAATATTTTACCAATGTCTTGGGAATGCTGGCATTGACACCATACATGGACATGTGGTCGCCATTGTAAGTAGCCCATCCCAAAGCAAGTTCGGAAAGGTCGCCTGTGCCGATGACCAGACCGCCCAGCCGGTTTGCCACATCCATCAGAATCTGCGTGCGTTCGCGTGCCTGACTGTTTTCATAAGTCACATCGTGAACGGTCATGTCGTGGTCGATATCTTTAAAATGCCGGATGCAGGCCTCCTTAATGCTTATTTCTTTGATAGTGACTCCCAATGAAGCCATTAGGTGGAGTGCATTATTATAGGTGCGATCGGTTGTGCCGAAACCGGGCATCGTGATACCGATGATATTTTTGCGCGGAAGTTCCAGTTTATCAAATGTCTTGACGCATACCAGTAAGGCCAGAGTGGAATCCAGTCCTCCCGAAATGCCGACTACCACGGTCTTGCAATTGGTATGTACAAGTCGTTTGGCCAAACCTGCTATTTGGATGGCGAATATTTCTTCGCATCGTTGGTCTAATTCATTTCCTTGAGGCACAAAGGGGTGCGGCTCGATGGGGCGGGTTAGTGTTAAATCGCGTGTATTGACAAATTCGGTGTTGATATGGATGGCAGGACGACCGGGACAATTGCCGATATTGGCTGCAAAAGTAGTGTTGGTCAAGCGTTCGCCACGGATGCGCTCTACGTCTATTTCGCTGATTACCAGTTGCTCTTTGAAAGAAAAGCGTTCAGATTCGGCCAATAGGCTGCCGTTTTCGTAGATAAGTCCGTTGCCGGCGAAAACCACATCAGTGGTAGATTCTCCAAACCCGCTGGAACTGAACACATATCCTGCCAGACAGCGTGCGGATTGTTGGCTGATAAGTGAACGTACATAAGCATGTTTTCCTATTCCTTCATTGTCGGCCGACATATTGAATATGATTTCCGCTCCTTGCAGCGCCAATGAAGAGCTGGGCGGAATAGGCGCCCACATGTCTTCGCAGATTTCAATGCCGAAGCAAGTATCGGGCGTATCGAAAAGCAAGTTGGCGCTGACCGGCACGTTTTGTCCGCAAAGGCGTATATTGGTATCGGGATGATTCAAAGCGGAAGTAAACCAGCGCTGTTCATAGAATTCTTTATAATTGGGTAAATAAGTTTTGGGCACAATACCCAGAATCTTTCCTTTTTGGCAAACTACGGCACAATTAAGTAAAGTGGAGTTCATGACGACCGGCATGCCTATGATAGAGATAATATCCATTTGCCGGGTATTATTCATAATCTGCATTAAAGCTATCTCTGCTTCTTCCAATAACAATGTTTGGCCAAACAGGTCGGCACAAGTATATCCGGTGATGCTAAGTTCGGGGAAAATAATGATTTGAACACCTTTCCCGTCAGCAATGGCAATTTGAGTTTCAATTTGTTGTGCGTTAAACTTGCAGTCGGCTACTTTCACTGCCGGAACAGCCGCCGCTACTCTTACAAAACCATATTTCATAATTATACCTTATTATATATAGGTGCAAAAATAATCATTCCTGATTGATTTATTGCATGAAAGAAAAAAAATAAAAAAAAGTAAGGAAATTATTTGTTAGTTACTAGAAAGTACATATCTTTGCACGTGAAATAAAGTTGTAACAATTACAAATATGAAAGAGAGTTCTTATGAAGACTTATGATTATTTACTCAGTTATAATATAAAGCCATCTGTGCAGAGAATAGCTATTATGGACTATTTGTTGGCTCATAAAACTCATCCGTGTATCGATGAGATTTATATGGCTTTGTGTGACGATATTCCTACATTGTCGAAAACTACGGTTTATAATACATTGAAGCTTTTTGTGGAACATGGTGCAGCTTTAATGCTTACGATTGATGAAAAAAATGCATGTTTCGATTCGGAAACCTCTTTGCATGCTCACTTTTTGTGTAAGAAATGTGGCAAAATATATGATTTGCCTTTCAGTGGCGAAACGAAACAGGTGGAACGTATTGACATGAATGGTTTCTTTATTGAAGAAATACATCAATATTACAAAGGGGTATGTCCGGCTTGTGCTGCAAAAGAGCAGGGAAAAGAAGTAGGCTGATAATATGGTGATCAACTAATAAATAAAATATTGACTAACTAATAAAAAAGGAAATTATGAAAAAGTTTATTTGTACAGTTTGTGGTTATATTCATGAAGGTGATGCAGCTCCTGAAAAGTGTCCGTTGTGTAAAGCACCCGCTTCTAAGTTCAACGAAATGGTAGAAACAGAAGGTGGTTTGGAATTTGCTGACCAACACGTAATTGGCGTTGCTAAAGGTTGTGACGAAGAAATGATTAAAGATTTGAACAACCACTTTATGGGTGAATGTACAGAAGTTGGTATGTATCTGGCTATGAGCCGTCAGGCTGACCGTGAAGGTTATCCTGAAATTGCTGAAGCTTTCAAACGCTATGCTTGGGAAGAAGCTGAACACGCTTCTAAATTTGCTGAATTGCTGGGCGACTGCGTATGGGATACTAAGACTAACTTGGAAAAGAGAATGAATGCAGAATCAGGTGCTTGCGCTGACAAGAAGCGTATTGCTACTCGTGCAAAAGCTCTGAACTTGGATGCTATCCACGATACAGTTCACGAAATGGCTAAAGACGAAGCTCGTCATGGTAAGGGCTTCGAAGGCTTGTACAATAGATATTTCAAGAAATAATAAGTTTATTATAAATAAAAAGGCCGTGCAGATTTGTTTTGCACGGTCTTTTTTATTGTTTTTCTTCGTCGGTTATTCGTATTGTGCCAACAGTTCGCTTAGCTCTTTGGCTTGTAGCACACCGCTTTGTCTCCACAACTGCTTGCCATCTTTGAAAATCATGAGTGTGGGAACAGATTGTATTTGGTAGTAAGCAGCCAGTTCTTGGTGTTTGTCCACATCTACTTTGACTACTCTTACTTTTTCACCTTTCATCGCTTTTACATCTTCCAGGATGGGTTTCATCATTTTGCACGGACCGCACCATTCGGCATAAAAATCTACCAGTACAGGGATATTTGAGGTAATTAAATCATCGAATTTTTCCATATTAATCTCCTTCGTTATTAATTTCTTTTATATAATAAACGCCTGTAGAAAGCTTTTTGTTGAATGACAGGCTAAAAAAATAAGAATCCGAAACAGCCTGACCATTTCGGATTCTTATTTTTTTTGATTGGGATATTCCCGATTTATTTCTTTGTTGTAGACGAAGTATAACGTGCGTTCAATCCGTCAATGATTTCCTGAGTAATGTTGTATGCAGGGTTTGCATATAGCAAGTTGTCAAAGCCGGTATTGCTGATAATCAAATCGTAACCTTTGTTTTGGTTATATATTTTCAGGAATGAGTTGATAGAGTCACGCAATTGTAAGCTGTTCTTTTGGTTCTCATCTGCAAGTTCTGCACTCAATTTCTGTTGCAAAGCCTGCAAATCCTGCTGCTGTTTCATTAAACGCATCTGTTCCTGTTCTGCACGTTCACGGCTTGCAAAACCTCCGTTTTGAAGTTTACGTTCAAATTCTCTGGCTTCGGCTTCCAGTTTTTTACCTTTTTCATTCAAGGTAGTACGGATGTTTTCTTCCTTGCTTATCATGGCTTCATTCAAGTCGTTCCAAAAATTATATTTGGTGAGCAGTGAATCGATTTCTACGTAAGCAATCTTCATGTTGGAAGAACCGGCAACACCCGCAACGGGAGCAACATTAGAAGTAGTAGAAGCATTGTTGTTTTTGTCGGTACATTGTGCAAATACCAGCACGGTGGCCAACGCTAAAAATCCATTCAGGATGAAATTTGTTCTTTTCATAATCTTTTTTTACGTATGTTTTTATTAGTTATTTTTCTTCTTTGCCTTGTTTCTCTACTTCGGGAATCGCTCTTTTATTTATTTTCTGTGCCTCACGGTCTTGTGACTGTACACATCCGATTCCTTTCTTCCGAAGTGCTTTATTACCACTGACATGTGTATTGGGGAACTTTCCTTTTATGAAGATTCCTATACATAATAATGCTATACATATAGCAACTATTAACACTGTTATAAAGAGAGTATCAAGCATTTCTATTATTTTTGTGGTGCAAAGTTAGTGTAAGGTGAGCGAAATGCCAAATTTATTTGAGCATTTCCGAACAGAACTCTACATTTGCAGAGCAAATATAGACTTTTGAAGTGACTTAGCTTTCTCTTTTTCCATTAAAAAAGAGGAAGGAGTCGGTTAAATATATTGATTTAACTAATTTTTGCAAAACTACAATTAGATTTTGCACTAATACCAATTATAGATATGGATAAAAAGGATTTGAAACCGGCCTCTGTTTTTCATTATTTTGAAGAAATATGCCAGGTACCCCGTCCCTCTAAAAGGGAAGAGAAAATAATTGCTTATTTAAAAGCATTTGGTGAGAAACACGGTTTGGAAACCAAGACGGATGAAGCCGGAAATGTGTTGATTAAGAAGCCGGCAACTCCGGGTAGAGAGAATCTGAAGACGGTGATTCTGCAATCACATATAGATATGGTTTGTGAAAAGAACAGCGATGTGGAGCACGACTTCCTGACCGATCCGATTGAAACTGTGATTGACGGAGAATGGTTGAAGGCAAAAGGTACGACTTTAGGTGCTGACAATGGAATAGGGGTAGCTACCGAGTTGGCTATATTGGCATCTGACGATATTGAGCACGGACCGTTGGAATGTCTTTTTACAGTAGATGAAGAAACCGGATTGACGGGTGCATTTGCGTTGAAGGAAGGATTTATGAGTGGAGATATTCTCATTAATCTTGACTCGGAAGACGAAGGTGAATTGTTTATCGGTTGTGCCGGAGGAGCTAACACGACGGCTGAATTTGCTTATCAGCCGGTTCCTGCACCACAAGATTATTTTTATTTTAGTGTAGCAGTAAAGGGCTTGACCGGTGGCCATTCCGGTGATGATATAAATAAAGGAAGAGCCAATGCCAATAAATTATTGGTTCGCTTCCTGACTCAGCTGGCTGCTAAATATCCGATGTATTTGTGTGAAATAGACGGAGGAAATCTTCACAATGCCATTCCGCGTGAAGCACGGGCACTTTGTGCGGTTCCGATGAAGGATAAAGAGTCGGTGCGTGTGGATTTAAATATTTATACGGCTGAGATAGAGAATGAATTTGCAGTGACCGAACCTAATCTGAAAACCGAGCTGTCTTCCGAAGCTCCCTGTAAGGAGGCTATTGATATGGTAACCGCCGGTCGTCTGCTGAAAGCGGTTTATGCTGTTCATAACGGCGTGTATGCGATGAGCCAGGATATTCCGGGACTGGTGGAGACATCTTCTAATCTGGCTTCTGTCAAGCAGGCAGACAGAAAGATAAAGATTGTGACAAGCCAGCGAAGTGCTATTTTGTCCTCTCGCAAGGATATGTCCGAAATGATTCGTTCTGCTTTTATGCTGGGTGGTGCTGAAGTGACTACAGGTGAGGGATATCCGGGCTGGAAACCTAATCCGTCTTCACCTATTCTGAAAGTTGCTGTAGACAGCTATAAGAAATTGTTTGGTGTGGAGCCGAAAGTAAAAGCTATTCATGCCGGACTGGAATGCGGTTTGTTCCTGGAGAAATATCCTTCGTTGGATATGGTTTCTTTCGGACCGACTTTGCGTGGAGTTCATTCACCGGATGAACGTATGCTGATACCGACGGTAGACAAATTCTGGCGTCATTTGCTGGATGTGTTGGTACATGTACCCGAAAAATAATTCTAATAAATAAGACATGAGGAAAATCATCCTATTTCTATGCGTATGCTGTTTGGTCGGGGTTGCTTATGCTCAAGAACCTTTCAGAGTCATGTTTTACAATGTGGAAAACTTGTTCGATTGTCAGCATGACACATTAAAAAACGATTATGAGTTTTTACCTGATGCTCCCAAAGGATGGACTCGGGCAAGATACAATGATAAACTGGCAAAGATAGCCAAAGTGATTGTAGCGACAGGTGTGAAGGATGTGCCGGATTTGGTTGGTCTGTGCGAGGTGGAAAATGACCATTGCATGAAAGACCTTACTGAATATTCGCCTTTGCGTGAAGCCGGTTATCGGTATGTCATGACCGACTCTCCCGATCAGCGTGGCATTGATGTGGCATTGCTTTATCAGCGTGGAAGCTTTAAATTGCTTGGCAAAAACTCCATTCGTATTCCGAACGAAGAGATTGACAGGACGCCTACCCGTGACATTCTTCATGTGACAGGGCAGGTGTTGTCGGGCGATACATTGGATGTATTTGTCTGTCATATGCCCTCACGTTCCGGGGGTGAGGAAAAGAGTGAACCTTATCGTTTGTTCACCGCACAGATACTGCATGCTTCGGTTGATTCCCTGATGAACGTCCGCCGGCATCCCAATATTTTGATTATGGGTGATTTCAATGATTATCCTACCAATAATTCGATAGCTAAAGTACTGGGTGCCGTTGCTCCGAAAGGAGAAGTGCAGGCTACGAAGTTATACAATCTGATGGATGGACGTAAAGACGGAACTTACCGTTACCGTGGTGAGTGGGGAATACTTGACCAATTGATTGTGTCCGGTTTCCTGTTGCAGGGACATGCCGGTATTCGGACTTCTTATGACAAAGCACAGATCGTGAGATTCCCATTCTTATTGGAAGAAGACGAAAAATACGGCGGTGACATTCCTTTCCGTACTTATTGGGGGAGGAAATATCATGGTGGTTTTAGCGATCACTTACCGGTATGTGTAGATTTTGAAATAGGAAAAAAATAAAGGTTATGCAACCTTTCCCTTTTAGTAGGGAAGGTTGCATAATTTGCTAATGGTATCCAAACCATTTTTATAAGAGGTGTGTTCCCAGTAGTGTCCGGCATTGTATTGGTCAAAACTATTGAGCGTTATCTTGTCATCTTCTATTTTTCCCATTATATTTTTGTCCAATATCTCAGCAAATATATAGTTTCCTTTATCCGGTACCAAGAGGGTATATAGTTTGGGTTGTATTCCCAAAGGCTTGTCAAAATCACTTAGGCGGATAATGCGATAGCGTTTGACTCCGTCTTTTTCGGCTATCAAAAGCAGGAATTTGTCTTTTGATGCCGGGCTGCAAAAGAACAATTCATTGACATTATCGACAAAGACGATAGGAGAATTAAGTTGTGAAAAGCCTTTCTTTAAGTTGGAAATGCCGATTTCTCCTGTTTTAAAGACACTGACCAATAGCTCTTCATCTCCTTCTGTATCATACGAACAGATTACTTTTCCACTATCTTCTCCCCATATTCCGATTTTGGGACTGGTGGAACCGGCTATTTTGCCATTATTGAAGAATGATATGAATTGGAAATTACTGTTATAGCCCAGTTCCGTTTTCTTTTGTAGAGGGTTGGGACGTAAGACTGATGTTTGAATATTGAAAGTAGCCTTTTTCTTCTTTGGAGTGGGGACTGCAATGACTGGGCCGGGCGCATTTATACTCTCTTCTTGCGGATTGTCAAAAAGAGAAAGTGAAATGCTCTCATGGGAATTGTTCTCAGTGATATCCGGAGTAGCTGTTACCGGAGCAGACTCGTCAAAGATATATTCGTTTCTTTCGGCAGAGAACAGGGTTGGAAATTCCGGTTTCCGAGCTACAGAGTCTAATTTCAGATTACGTCGTGCTGCTATGAATTCATGGATATTTTGTTCCGGTTTGCAGATGCACGAACTTCCCGAACGGGTATAAATCTTACCGCTGACTTTTACTACCTCGTTGATGGGTGCTACACGGAAAGCCAGCACAATGCGTTCTTTGCCGTATTCTTGAAAGTTGCAACGTATGTATTCCTGATAGCGGTTATAATCTTCTTTCCCTTCACCCAATAAGCAGATAATATTATGGTTTACTGTGCGCAGATAGATATCGCAGTCGTTGTGTACCAGCTTCAGGTCTTCTTGGATTCCTGTAAGATATCCTTTATCGTTTACACCGATATAAAGAGTACCTCCATCGGTATTCATAAATGAAGCGATAACACGAGCCAACACCATACTTTGATCTTCGCGGGCATCTTTTTTGGCGTGACCAAATGCCGATGATTTAAATTCGCGCTCTACTCCTTCGTGTCCGAAATAAACAGGGATGGAAGGAGCTTCTTCTTTTTTCTGTTCCTTGATACCAAGTAGGGAATTGATGTTTTTGTAGATGATATGTTGCAGTTCGGTATCTTCTTTGGAAAGGAGTGTACTCATGCAAAAATAGCGGGCCAGTTCGGCAATAGTCAGGTCTTCACTTTGCATAAGCTGTTTCAGACGGTCGGTGTTATTATCTGCCATTAAAGAGAGAATATGGACAATTTTTTGACAGAATTCAAACGTAATTCCATATTGTTTGATGCCTAATTGTTCCATACGTGCCAATAGAATATTGAATCGCTGAATATTGTCATGCGAAAAACGTTCGCCGGATGGCAGGATAGCTATTTGGTTAATATTATAAATGTATTCGGCACACAGTCCATAATAAGTGGCTTTTTCTTTTTCACCGGAGAAGAGACACAACAGTTGCAGAAAGTTATAAGCATTAAATTGCTCATTGGGCTCATTTAACTCTTTGGATAGTTGGTCGAGACAGAAAATCAACTCTTTGGCAACTTCTTCGTTAATCGGCCATGTCTTATTTTCTGCTTTTCCTGACTTCTTTGTTTTTTCTTCCGTTTCTTGCTCCTCTTCCATTATGTAGGTTTCCGCTACATCCGAGCTGAGAACAGATTGTATATCTATCTTTTGCAGAGCATTAACAAAAGGGTTATTCTTTAGTTTCAGTGTCTGTTCTTTAATTTGCCGTTCAAGGGTGTTGTTCTGATATTCTCTCAGATGGGTGAAAAACTCCTGTAGGTGAGTGTGTACTTCTTGGTAGAATGCTTCCGCAGAGATATCAGCTTTTACTTTTCCTATATTGATATTATTGTTTAGAAAAGTGTTGTTATCCGGAAATTCTACCTGGTATATATCTCCTACCCGGGGTTTAATCCATCTATTGATAGGGGTGGTAGAAGTAGCTCCTGTAATAAGAAGCCATTTGATTTTATTCCCTTCACAATCGGCAATCATAGCCGGTATTTTTTTTCTTTTTACATTTTCCGCATATACAAATTCATTGTAGCGCGATGCCAGTGAAACCCTGACTCCTTCATTACTGCTGCTTAATACTTTTACTTTATAAGTATCATTACTTGAGAAGTAGTTTTCAAAGTTCTCAATACAAAAGTAACAGGCATTGATTTGTGTTAATGGAAGAATAGCCTTCACTCCTCGGTATTGTTCATCCAGTATGACTCCTTCCAGATATTGCCTGGTGCGGTCCGGTCCGATAATTCCAATGGTAATTTCTTCATTTGCAGAAGGATATTTTGTATTGCTATCTTTGGTTTCTGTGAAAGAAGTTTCCAAGATAGAACTATTTTGAAGAGACTCCGGTTGGTTACACTCATATAAAGGATAGTCTTCCGTCAGTTGATGCCAGTAAAGTTGCAGTTCGGCAATGCTTTTACAATTATTGAATAGGTAAGTAGGTTTACTGAATAAGGCAATAAAAACTCTGTTTTCCATCAACGCAGCTCTTTCTTTTCTGCCTTTCCATGTATGTGCGCTATGTGGAAACAGGGTACTGAGTGTAAATCCGTCTTTGTCGAGCGTCAGTGTATTATGTCCATTGCTATATTGTTTCCATTTGTTATCTTGCGGTTCGGCAGGCATATTAAGCTCGTCAATGCGTATATTTACCATTTGAGCTATAAATCGGTTCAGCTCGAAGTTTAACAGGTGTTCCCAGTCAAGTCTTTTTTCCAAAGAGCTTTCACCGGTGAGCATCGTGTATGCTTTGTTTTTCAGCTGAGAACTAAAGGGAGTGTCCAGCCTTGACAGGTATCTGTATATGCGTGCTGATAGGATTCTGGTATTATCGGTTTCTTCGAAAGGTGCTTTATTGCTGAGCAATGATAAAACAATGAGATGGATTGCTTCCTCTATCTTTGTTTGCAATACACATTGTGCATTCGTATACCAAAGTTCCGAAATAATAATTTCATATTGTTCTATTTCCAGTTTCAATATGTTTTGCAGGGTAGCATTGTGATTGTCGCTTATCACCCCATTCTTTTTTAGCAGATAGATTGTTTCGGCAATTATGGGTAATTGCTTTCTCAATAAGGATTTGTCATAGGCCAGAAAATAGAGAAACATTTCTATTTTATGAGAGGCGTATAGCAGATAATCACTTGCTTGCAATTTATAAAGCATTGTACGGATAAAAGAGTCTGCCTGATTGTCTTTAATGAGGTTCAGCGCATTGCGTCTGGCACGTAAACTTTCTATATATTGCTCCATCTCCTCTCGTTTGGCAGCTAACTGTTCAGGGTAGACTGTTTGCAGATAGCGTGATCCTTCGCTTATCCAAGTGTATAGCCGGTAGGCTGTTTGATGATATTGAGGATCCTCTTCTTCGTCTTGAAGGAGATTGTGGCTATATAAAGCATAATATCTGGCTGCTTGTTCAATCCATTTTAAATCATGCTCTTCATGTAACTTTCTGAGAGTTTCCAAAACAATTGCTGCGTCTGTATACGGGCAATGATACTCTTTGGAGAAAATGTCTTCTTTGATAAAAGAAACCACTTTTTCTATATTTAATGGAGTGTTGTTTTCAGCCATAGATATTATTTTTAAGGTTTGATAAATTTGCTTCTTTATTCGTGGTGATAAGGTCCGTTGTTCAAGATTGTCATGGCCCGATAGAGTTGTTCCACAAAAATGAGCCGTATCATTTGGTGAGAGAAGGTCATCTTGGACAGTGATATCTTTTCTTTTGCTATATCATATATTTTCGGAGCGAACCCATAAGGACCGCCAATGATAAAGACCAGTCTTTTATTTACCGTATGCATTTTTCTTGCCATCCAGTCGGCAAACTCGACAGAGCGAAATTCTTTTCCATGCTCGTCCAGGAGTACCACTACATCCCCCGGCTGTAATGCTTTCGATATGAGTTCGCCTTCTTTTTCTTTTTGCTGTTCCATGCTCAGGCTCTTCGTGTTCTTCAGTTCGGGGATAACCTCCATATCAAAGGAAATAAAATGTTTGGTACGTTCCACATAATCATTGATGGCAGTGATATAGTGTTTCTCGACTGTGCGTCCTACGACTAATAATGTAAATTTCATGCGTTTATCTTCTGATTTGTCATGCAAAAATAAGGAAAATATTTACTATATCTATCAATTGATAAAAAAGAATGATTGACATTTTTTGATGAAGGTAGCTTTGCTGAGCAATGAAAAAACACTTTCCTAAATAATGGTGACATCTTTGGGAAAGTGTTTGGAGACTTTTGTGAGTGGAGTTATGATTCCTTATCTGTTTTCTTTGCGTATTTCTCTTAGGATTTGTTCCAGTTCGAAGACCTTTTCGGGGTGCTGCGTTGCCAGATTTTCTTTTTCCCCTGCTTGTTCCATATTATATAGCTGTGGCGTTTCCAGATAACCGGTTTCTATTTTGGGCCCCCAATACATGAATGGCACTCCGCTGCTGGGCTCGATATATTTCCAGTTTTTGGTCCGAACGGACAGTGCATGGTTGGAGGCTTGCTCTATTACCCACGGGCGGTCTGTCTTGTCCTTTCCGAGCAACGTGTTCATTCGGTTTTGGCTGTCGGGAACACTTCCTTTGGGAAGGCGTGCCCCGACCAGCGAAGCTAAAGAGGCCGCCCAATCTATTTGTGAAATAAGTGCGTCCGAAACTTCCGGTTGCCTGATGATCTTGGGCCAACGAACGATGACGGGTACGCGTGTTCCGCCTTCGAAGGCACTGTATTTTCCGCCTCGAAGGTTGCCGCTTGGTTTATGTCCGTTCAGCAACTTTTCTGCCTGGTCGTCATAACCGTCGTCCACTACCGGTCCGTTGTCGCTCGACAGGATAATCAGTGTGTTCTCTGCCAATCCGGTCCGTTCGAGTGCCTCCAGCAGTTGGCCGACGGTCCAGTCGAATTGCGCGATGGCGTCTCCGCGCAGTCCCATCGGGTTCTTTCCTCGGAAACGGTCGTGTGGGAAGCGGGGGACATGCACATCGTTGGTAGCAAAGTACATGAAAAAAGGCTCATCCTTGTGCTGCTCAATGAAGCTGACGGCATGGGCGGTGATGGAGTCGGCTATGTTTTCGTCTTTCCACAAGGCTTTGCCTCCTCCTTTCATAAAACCGATGCGGCTGATGCCGTTCACAATGGACATGTTGTGTCCGTTGCTCGGTTTCAGGTTGTATAGCAATTCCGGGTTATCCTTTCCGGTGGGTTCACCGGGGAAGTTGTGCGTATAGCTGACTTCTATCGGGGCGGAAGGGTCATAGTTGGCAACCTGCCCGTTTTCGATGAAAACACAGGGCACACGGTCGGCGGTGGCAGCCATGATATAAGAATAATCGAATCCTAAATCGCCGAGAGCCGTAGGCAGGGGAGCATTCCAGTCTTGTTGTGCGGTTTTGTCACCCAGTCCCAGATGCCATTTGCCGAAAGCACCGGTGGCATAGCCTGAACTTTTGAATATATCTGCCATCGTGTATTGTTCGGGACGGATAATCATTCCCGCGTTTCCGGCTGCTATGTCCGTTCCCGGTTTGCGCCAGGCATATTCACCCGTGAGCAGGGAGTAACGAGACGGCGTGCTGGTTGCGGCAGTGGCATGTGCATTCGTAAACCGGATTCCTTCGGAGGCAAGGCGGTTTACGTGGGGAGTTTCTATGTTTTTGGCTCCATAACATTCCAAGTCGCCATATCCCAAGTCGTCTGCATAAATCAGGATGACATTGGGCTTGGACGTATTTTGCTTTGGCCCTCCGGCGTGGGCGGCCAAGCCGGAGAAGCATGCCAAAGGCAGTATGTAGTGAAAAGCTGTATTCATGGTCGTAAATTTATAGTCCTACTCTGTTGGGGTCGGGGGTGGAAGACTCTTCCATCAACTGTCTGAACTTGGCAACAATGTCGGGATGTTGTGCTGCCACGTCGTGCTCTTCGCGCAGGTCTGCATCCAAATCATAGAGTTGCATTTCGGTGTTTCCTTGCCTGATGTTGGTTATGATTCCTTTCCATTTACCCATTCGGATGGCTTTATTGCCGATTTTCGGGTCGGGATATTCCCAGTAAAGATACTCATGTTCCTTTTGTCCGGCTTTGTTGCCGAGCAGGGTAGGCAGGAAACTGATGCCATCGGTGGGCGGACAAGTGACGGATATTATTTCGGCAAGTGTCGGCATGACGTCTTGAAAACAACAGATATGGTCGGTTTCCGAACCGGGCTTGATTTTGTCTTTCCACACCATGACGGCCGGGACGCGGATGCCGCCTTCGTGCAGGAAGCATTTGCCCCAACCATATTCGGACTTGAACCAGCCGCCGCTGTTGAACCACGGCGAGTCGCTGCCGCCATTAAAGGTGGGGCCGTTGTCGGAAGTAAAAATAATCAAGGTGTTGTCATACAGGTTTTCTGCTTTTAACTTTTGGATTAGTTTGCCCACTTGCTCGTCGAAGTAGCTAATCATGGCCGCATAAGTGGCATGGGGATAGCGGCATATCCCGTATCCGGCTTTTCCCGTATAAGGTTCTTCATCGCCAAACTTCTTGACATAATGCTGAACCCATCTTTCGGGTGCCTGAAGTGAGACGTGAGGCAGGGGAGTGGTCCACATCAGGAAGAAAGGCTTTTGCTTGTTCTCATCCACGAAGGACATTAACTCGTCGAATATTAAGTCGTTGGCATATTCTTCCTGCTCGAATCTTTTATAGTTTTGGGGGTCGTAGGGGTCTTCATCTTTTCCCAGTCGGGCAAGGTGAGGGTTAATGACTTTGTTTTTCAGATATACACGCTCTTCGTTTTTGTAAAGGAAAGCGGGGTAATAAGTGTGTGCCTGGCGCTGGCAGTTGTAGCCATAGAATTGGTTGAATCCCTGTTTGTTGGGAGTACCTTCCGAGTCGGGAAATCCCAGTCCCCACTTGCCGAAGCATCCGGTGGTGTAGCCGGCGTTCTGCATCATCCGCCCGATGGTCATGGTGTTTGCCTTGAGCGGATATTGTCCTTCCAGTTCTTTGTGGACAAACATGGAATCGTGGTCATTGGTGGCACCGCGATAGGCCATTTCGTTGTTGTAGCGTATCTGTGCGTGTCCCGAATGCATGCCGGTCATCAAGACACACCGCGCCGGGGCAGATACCGGCGAACCGGTGTAGTGCTGGGTGAAGCGCATTCCTTCCTGCCGGAGTTGGTCGATATGGGGGGTCTCTATTTTTTCTTGTCCATAGCAGCCTATGTCACCGAATCCTAAGTCGTCCATCAAGATGTAAATTATGTTTGGGCGGCTGCTTGCCGTTTGTCCCAAAGCGGGCATCGCGCTTAGTGCGGTAATGCCTAATATGAAGTTGGCCTTTTTCATGATATAGTAAGCTTTTATTCCCATTTATAATTGTTGTCTGTCTCTTCGGTCAGTGCCGGTCCGAAGCCGTAACCTCTGTTTTCAAACCACTTTTTTTTATGGAGGATACGTTGGTAAAAGGCATCAAAATCCATTAACGGCCCATTGTGCCACATTTGTTCCGCCAGTGCCAAGATGCGTGGAAACAGCCGGCGGTCTATCATGTATTCTTTCACGCCGTCATCAGTCCAAAGCGCACATCCCATTCCCCGGATGAGCGGATTGCTTTCTTGTGTGGCTTTGTAGGAGGGATTGTTCATATAGACATCCTTTAAATCGAAGGTGCGGGCCTGCTCATATCCTTTCCAGGGAGTGAGTGGAAAATTGAGATAGGTGTAGTAGTTGGTACTGCAAATGACGGGATAATGATGGCGGAGGGCATTGCGGAGTGCCAAATCTTTGTGTCCGCGATAGTTCCACCATTGTATCACGATGTTGTTGGGCAACGGATAGCCGTCATTATAAACCACATCTCCCCAAAAAATAGCTTTTTTTCCTTTGCTTTTCAAGTATTCCGCCATTTGTGCCGAAAACCACAGTTGCAGGTCATGGCTGTTTTTCAGACCCAAGTCGGCGATTCTTTTTTGACAGTCCGGGCATTTGTTCCAATTGTCTTTGGGAGCTTCATCTCCTCCCAGATGGATGTAAGACGAGGGGAACAAGGTGCATATTTCGTCTAATACGTTTTTGAGGAATTGCAATGTATTTTCTTTCCCTGCACAAAAAATGTTTGGAGTAAAGCCGAGTTTGGGAATTTCGACAGGGCGGTTGAAGCACCCCAATTCCGGGTAGGAGTGGAGTGCGGCTTCGGCATGTCCGGGCATGTCTATTTCGGGGACAATCGTGATATTGCGTGCGGCGGCATAGTCCACAAGGGCTTTGATTTCTTCTTGGCTGTAGAATCCCTGTTGTTCTTCCCCAACGGCGGCGTATGCTCCTTTTTGAGTCAGCAACGGATATTGTTTGATTTCGACACGCCAGCCAAGTCCTTCGGTCAGATGCCAATGGAAATAATTCATCTTGAGGAGTGAGGCCATGTCGATGTATTTCTTGATGGTGGCTGGTGATTGGTATTGACGGCCGGAGTCGAGCATGAAGCTGCGCCATTTGATGCGCGGCGCATCCACGATGTCGACACATTGGAATAAGATTTCTCCGTCGGGACCCGTTTGTACCCACTGGCGCAACGTTTGCACGGAGTAAGTAAATCCGGCATTGTCGGCGGCTTCTATTTTTATATTGTCGGGTGTGATGTGCAGGGTGTAGCTTTCGGGCGGGCAAGCGGGATTGCGAACGAAGCACAAGTCGGCTTTTTCTTTTGCATCGCACATTTGAATGTGGGGAACTACCTCGTCAATAAGCAGGGATAGGTAAGTCGCTGTTGAATCTTCTGCATACACTGTCACCCCCTTGTCTTTTATACTGAAACAACCTTTTGTCAGAGTTATCTGTTGAGGGGAAGGGATAATCACCTGTCCCTGGCAGGTCAGTGCACGGCAGAAGAGTAATATCAAAAAGATAATGGATGATTTGTTTATCATAACAGGTTTGTTTAGGTAATATGGATATATAGGTATAAATAGTCTGATTGAGTTGTTGCTTTTGTTGGAGAAGGATGTGTCAAAAGTAAAATTGAAATCTTGACACATCCTTTCTTGGAATTGATATTTACGGTTTATTTACCTACTCCGTCATTCCAGCCCGGGTTCTGCTCGAGTTGAGGATTCAGAACACGTTCCTGACGTGGTATCGGATAGAGGTAATAATATTCCGGCCAAAGCTGGGTGGGTTGCGGATGGAACTCCAAATAACCTTCGTTTCCGCCACCGTCGATGGTCACATTTGTTCCGGCCGGGAAGTCTGCCTTACGCACATATTGTCCCAGTTTCTTCTTCATGGCATAGTGACATTTCTTCCATCTTCTTAAATCGTTGAACCGGAATCCTTCGGAAAATAGTTCAATACGTCTTTCACGGCGTATTTCCCATAGCAGAGGATTGACGGCATAATCGCCACTGTAAGCCGGATTGCCAAGGTCACGTTTCGGATCGAAAGACTCATTGATTTCGGACACTTTCATCGGAGCAACATTAGCACGAGGACGCAACTTGTTGATGGTTTGATCTGCAACTGACTGGGTGAATTCTCCCAGTTCGCACATTGCTTCGGCGTAGTTCAGCATCACTTCTTCCACTCTGAAGATAGGCATATCGGTTTCTTCATTACGTGCGCTTCCCACTTCCAGATAAGTGCAGAAATATTTCCAGTTATTGTATCCGAAAGCCGATTTGTACCAAGGCTGGTTATTCAAATAGAAATCATAATGAGGAACAGCGCCTAAAATACCTCCGCTGAAACCCTGACGGAACGGCAATGTTTTTTGTCTTTCCTTGCTGCTGCCATATCCTATTCCTAATCTGATGTTCAAACTGTCAATGAAACTTCTGTCTTTCGGATTGTCAGTGAATTTCCATTTGTTGTCCCAAGCTGTTGTTGATTCGGAACGGTCAATGTTATAAGGCGGGGTGACGTGCAACCACAAGCGGTGGTCGCGATTGCTGAACTCTTCATATATATCTTTGTCACTCAAGAACAAAGGACTGTTCCAGCGCGGTTTTCCATCGCTACACAGGTAACTGTCCACTAAGTCACGGGTGGGGTTATAGAAAGAAGTGGCAGTGGTTCCTCCGATACTGACTGCGTGAACCACGTTTTCTGCATTGGAATAAGGTTTATACAAAATAATTCCCGGTACACCACTTAAGTCCAATGAACAGAATAAGTCATCATAATTATCGCATACATTCGGATAGGTGTGGAGCACTTCGGCAGATACGCGTTTGCATTCCTTTAAATAGGTTTCTGCATCATTCAGACCGTGATATTTCCGCCATGTGCCTTCAAACAGACAGAAGCGTGACATGAAAGTTTGTACCACGGCTTTGGTTATGCTGTTTTCTCCGTCACCGTTCACATTGATGTTTTGTTCGGCATATTGCAAATCTTCCAGGATATGTTTGGCTATGTCATCTCTGGATGCTCGCGGTCCTTGTATCAGGTCAGTTTCACTGTCACTCAATACATGGTCAATCCAAGGTACACCACCATAGTCGCATAACAATGAAAAATAACGGTAGCTGCGGAAGAAATATCCTACACTGCGCCAATGAGCCTTTTCTGCTTCGGTCATTTGTGAACCGTCTATGTGGTCGAGCATTAAATTAACGCGGCGGATGAAACTGTAATATTCCCATGAAGTATTTTCTTTTTTATCAGGAACAGTAACGATACCTCTAATCCAACCGGTTTCACTGGTTTCTCGGGTTTGATTGTAGGAAATGTCATCTGTGGCATTCTCAGAGCCATATCCTAATGCGGGAAATGTTTCATACAGTCCCCATGCGTATGCCTTGAAATTGTCGTAAGAGACAAAAGCTGTTTCTGCTGTAGGATTTCCCAACGGATACCTCTCCATAAAATCATTGTTCAGACAGCCGGAGAGTAGAAACATACATAGTATAAGTGTATAATTTTTCATAATTTATCTGGATTTAGAATGTTACATTAATACCGAAAGAGAATTTTCTCATAAAAGGATATTCCCAAGCGCCTTTGGTTAACATATCTGTTTCAAGTCCTTCGGGAAGGTGATCCCATGTATAGAGGTTTTCTCCTGTAGCAAAAACTTTAATCTGATCAAAATGCACTTTTGTACACCATGCTTTGGGTAACGTATAAGACAGGGTGATATTCTGTAATTTCAGATAGGATGCATCTGCCAGATACTTGCTTTGTACCCAATGGTTTTTATCCGTGTTTACCCCATTATTGGCGTATACGCGCGGATAGAAAGCATTCGTATTTTCCGGCGACCAGAAATCCAGTGTTTCTTTGAACAAGCTTCCCCAACTTCCTGTGGGCCATGCTATCTGGTCTCTACGCCAGTAGTCGCGTTTGCCCACTCCGCGTAGGAAAACAGTAAGTTCAAAGCCTTTCCAACCTACTCCGGCAGTGATACCGTAATGGTAACGTGGAGTAGAATTGCCAATAATTCGTTGGTCACCCGGATTGTCTGCTGTTCCGGCTCCACTGTATATCTCTGTGGGGTCGTCATCAAAGTTCTTGTATAACACATCGCCCGGATATACTTTTCCAACTCCATGAGGGATAGGAATACCTTGTTTCAACGTTCCGTCAGCATTAAAATCATTTTCTGTATAAAAACGGTCGGTTACATATCCCCATATTTCACCCAGTTTCATACCTTTTCGATAGATTTTGTCACCTATCAAGTTGGTTTCATTGTTATATTTGGTAATTTCGCTTTGCGAATCGTAAAGATTGAATCCGATATGGTAACTCCAGTCTTTGATTCTGTCGCGCCAGCTGAGTTCCAGCTCCCAACCATAGGTTCTCAGATTGGCTGCATTTTGTTTGGCAGCACTGGCTCCGACTACCCAAGGTAAATCCATGCCGGGAGCAAGCATGTCTTTTGTGTCGCGTCGATACCAGTCAAAAGTACCATTCAGACGATTATTGAAAAGTCCGAAATCAATGCCGAAGTCCAAAGTGTATACCTTTTCCCAAGAGAAAGAACTGCTGACCATGAGCGGTGCTTTCAGAGTGGTAGTCTTTTTTCCATCCACCAGCCAGTTACTCAGGTAAGGAGCCATGTCCGGGATATATGGATAATTGATGGGGTTGCCATTGCCGTCTAATAAAATCTGATTGCCAATGGAACCATAAGAAGCTCGTAATTTCAAGTTGGAAATAATTCCTTTACTGCCCTTCATGAAGTTTTCTTCCGAGATACGCCAGCCGGCTGAGAAAGATGGGAAGAATCCGAAACGATTGTTTTTCGGGAAACGAGATGTTCCGTCATAGCGTCCGTTAGCTTCGAACATATATCTGTCATTATAATTATAACTGATGCGGTAAAACATTCCTCGGATGGCATATTCCTCAAACTTATCGGTAGTGGAGGCCGTGCCTGTGGCACCTGACAAAGAGGGCAGATTGCTCAGCAACACGTCAGTCTTTTCCGACCATTGGGATTCATAATGGCTTTCTTCCTGATTGAATCCGCCCATTACGCTTATATTGTGTTTCCCTATCGAGAAATCGTAATTAGCAAAGATATTGATGGCATTATAGTTTGTAAAATCCTGAGTCAGTGCATATCTGGTGTTTTCTACACTGTTCAAGATGCCGGTGAAATTAAATCCTACGTACTGATATTTGTTTGCATAAAATTTATTGTATTTCGTAGTCCGGTTGTAAGTATACTCACCTGTAATCTTTAGACCTTTAAGAGGGGATATAATGACACGTCCTAATACACGCATATCGGTTTTTTTGATATTACGCGGTTCACCATACCGTACATAAGTAGCTGAAGTTTCGGCAGGATAGGTGATACCGTCGACTTCATAAGGCGAAATATTTTGATATGATGGCAATGCCATAGCGCTTCCCCACACACCGTTTCTACCACCTTGTTCCACTTTGTACTGATTGGAATTGGCATAACGGACGTCAAGCTGTGTGGTAAGCCATTTGTTTACATCCACACTGATAAAGCTGGAGAAATTGACACGGTTGAATTTGTCCTTGTCTGTGATAAGTATGCCATCTTCACCGGTATAGCCGAGTCCCATACGGTAACTTGTTCTTTCGCTGCCGCCGGAGACAGAAAAACTGTGGTTCTGCATGAAGCCAAAATTGTCCATCATATCATCAAACATATCATTTTCACGCATCAGGAATAAATTTCCCTGTTCATCATAGATATATCCGTTCGGATATTTGGCAGGGTTTGCATTATAGTCCGTGATGTATTTTTCCCATTGGGTGATATTCTTTCCGTCCACGTATGTATCGTTTTCCCATCCCATCTTTTTATATGCCAACACCGATTCTAACGGACTGGCCTTTTGGGGTAGCTCTAGTGCGGTAGAGAAAGAGAAATTGTTATTGTAATTGAATTGAGGTCTGGTGTCTTTTTTTCCTTGTTTAGTGGTAATCAATATGACGCCAAAGGCAGCACGGGCTCCGTAGATAGCGGCAGAGGCTGCATCTTTCAAAATAGAAACAGACTCAATATCTTGAGGATCAATCATATTTATGTCCATTGGAACGTTGTTTACCAAGACGAGTGGAGAACCGCCGTTGATAGAGGTCGTACCGCGGATATTATAGGACATGTCTTCGCCCGGAGTACCTGTTGTTGCTTCAATTTTCAGGCCGGGGACTACCCCCTGTAAGGCAGCGGTTATATTGGATATAGGGCGGTCTCCCAAAGACTCTTTCATATTGACGGCACTCACCGCACCGGTCATATTTACTTTCTTCTGGGTTCCGAAACCGATAACTACTACCTCGTCCATTAATTGGGTATCTTCTTTCAATTGGATATGGAAGGTTGACTTATTTTTAAGGCTGATTTCTATTGGTTGATAACCTATATACGAAACAGATAATTGTCCGTTTTCAGGCACTTCCATAGAGAAATTTCCATTTACATCGGTTATGGTGGCCAATTGGCTGCCGATTACTTGAACGTTAGCTCCAATTAATGCTTCACCTTTGGTATCGGTAATGATTCCTTGAATTTTTTTCTTAGGAGCGGAATTTTCCTGTTTTCCGTTTGTAACAGAAGCGGGTTGGGGAATGATGATAATATGTCCCCCCTCGGTTCTATAAGAGAATCCGGTATTTTTAAGAACTGCATTCAAAACAGTTGCCGTACTTTCGTTTTTGAAATCAACCGTTACTTTTTGATTGACATTCAACTTTGTTTGATTGTATGCGATGCTGAGTTTGGTTTGTTTTTCAATACTTTCAAAAACTTTTAGTAGCGGTTGGTTTTTTACTGATACCGTTACAGGTTGATTTTGTCCGAATGCAATGTTATAAAAACATAAAGCCAACAGCAATACATAAAATTTATGAATTTTTACGGGTGTGTTTAGCCACGATAAGTTTCTAAATTTCATAATTTTGTGAATTAATCATTAATACTAAATTTAAGTGTCTTGAAATGTTTAAATGAAGTGATTTTGATTGATTTCGGGAACCGGATTACTCGCTATTTTCCGGTTCCTTTTTCTTTTTATTTTCCTCCTTTCTTTTTAGGTAAATATTCTAATATGATATTATCATCTTCTATTGTGTATGACAGATTGCCTATGGTTTTTGTGATAATGTTCAGTACATCATTGATACTACTTTGATGCTTGAATTTTATTGTATATAGGTCTGTTGTATTCAATGTCGGTGGAAGTAATATGTGGACATTATAAGTCCGTTCTAATGATTTGACGATTTCTTTTAAGGATTGGGATACAAAATTCAACTCTCCTTTGGTCCATCCTGAATAAATGGAAGCATCAATTTTTCTCTTTTGAAACTCTCCTGTTGTATTGTGATATTCTAGTTGTTCGTTGGGAGAGAGAACAGTGATTGGTTCTTCTGTAGGTTTTTGAATCATGACCGATCCTGATTCCAAAGTCGTTACGGTCTTGTCTTCATTTCCGTAAGCGCATACATTGAATTTTGTGCCAAGTACTTTAATCTTTAGTGAGGACGTCTTTACAATAAAAGGATGTTTTTGGTCTTTCTTCACATGAAAATTCCCTTCTCCCATTAGATATACTGTACGCATTTTGCCGATGAATTTCTTAGGGTAAACTAATAGTGTTCCGGCATTTAAGTAAACATGCGAACCGTCGGGCAATATAATTTCATGTTTTTTGCCTTGAGGTACCAGATATTCTACTTGTTCTATGTTCTTGGTATAGGTATCTGTGTATAGATAAGCAGCTAGCATGGAAAATAATGGAATAAGCAGGACGACAGCCGCCCGCATAATTCTATAGAAACGGTTATGAGTTATCTTGGAAGGAGGCACTAAGGCAGCTTTGCGGCAGAAGTTACGATAAGACTCAGCAGTGCTTTGATCTGCTTTGTAGCTGGATTCATCCCACACTTGTTTTAATGCGGCTTCTTTCTCCGGTTGTCCGTGTGAATCAATAAGCCATTTCCATACTTTTTCTTTTATTTCTCGGCTGGATGCGCCGGAAATGAAATAATGTATTATTTTATATGCATTTGACATATACGTGTTTTTGATAGGTTCTGGTATATAAGATACGTGAGACTAATCAAACACACAGTCGTAACTTAAAAAAATATAATTAAAATCAGTGATAATAATTTTCGGATATCTGCTAACGCTTGAGTCAGATGGTTTTCAACTGTTCGTTTATTGATACATAAAGATGCTGCTATTTCATCATTGCTCATTCCTTGTTCGCGGCTCATTTTATAAATTCTTTGGCGTTGTGGTGGCATTCTTTCCACGGCAATTGTTATCAGCAGCTCTAACTCTTTAGCATCAATATATTTATAAATTTCATTATCTTCAATTACATTTGGAGTAGATTCGGTTTGTTTTTGCTGATAATTTTTGAATAGCATGTTTCGTTCGATGTGCCGATATACGGCATTCTTGGCGATGCGGAATAAATAAGCGCTTATATTGTCTATTTTATCAAGGGATGTTCTGTTTTGCCATAAAGTAGTAAAAATATCTTGAGAAATGTCTTCAGCTTCTTCCGGTGATTGCAATAAGTCGCAGATGAAACCTTTCAAACGAGGATAATAAGAATAGAAAAGCACTTCAAAAGATTTGGTGTTTCCTTCGGCTATTGTTCTTATAAGTGCTTTTTCGTTTTCAAGTTTCATATCTTTATCCGGTTTACTTTGCAAAAATAGGGAAAATCTATACCTTTGCCTATCAATTTACAAAAAAACAATAACACAATGGATGAATTAGTAGTAAAAGATTTGATAGACAGACTGATAGACCTGTCTTTCGCCGAAGATATAGGTGATGGAGACCATACTACCTTGTCATGTATTCCTGCGGATGCTATGGGCAAATCAAAATTATTGATTAAGGAGGAAGGCATATTGGCTGGTATTGATGTAGCTAAGGAGGTATTCCATCGTTTTGATCCTACCATGAAGGTAGAGGTATTCATTCAGGACGGAAGTCACGTGAAACCGGGTGATGTGGCGATGGTGGTTGAAGGTAAAGTTCAGTCCTTGCTTCAGACAGAGCGTTTGATGCTGAACATCATGCAACGTATGAGCGGCATTGCTACTATGACCCATAAATATGTGAAAAAGTTGGAAGGTACCAAAACTCGTGTCCTTGATACCCGTAAGACTACTCCGGGTATGCGTATTATGGAGAAAATGGCTGTAAAGATAGGTGGAGGATGCAATCACCGTATCGGTCTGTTCGACATGATTTTGTTGAAAGACAATCATGTGGACTTTGCAGGGGGCATACACAATGCGGTTACTCGTGCTAAAGAATATTGTAAGGCCAAAGGCAAAAACTTGAAGATAGAACTGGAAGTTCGCAATTTTGATGAACTGAATCAGGCATTGGCAGAAGGGGTAGACCGTATTATGTTTGATAACTTTACTCCTGAAGACACACGTAAGGCAGTAGAGATTGTAGGTGGACGTTGTGAAACGGAGTCTTCCGGCGGCATCACTTATGAGACGATGTTACCTTATGCACAGGCAGGAGTAGACTTTATATCATTTGGAGCATTGACCCATTCTGTGAAAGGATTGGATATGAGTTTCAAGGCTTGTTAATAGCGATTGTATATAATATATGTGTAAAAGAGCGACCGAAAATCGCTCTTTTTTATTTTGAGTCAGCATTGTTCTTTTTCTTTTCTTCCTTAAACTGTGTGGGAGTCATCCCTTTTATTTGCTTGAAAGAGGTACTGAAATAACGGGGATAGGTAAACCCGACTTCATAGGATATTTCATTGATATTGAGATTGGTATTTGTGAGTAGGTATACTGATTTCTCTATACGTAATCGGTTTATGTAGTCATTCACACCCAGTCCGGTCAGTGTTGTTTTTGAGCTTCCTAAGCCGTTTCATTAGCCGGACCAGGCGTTTTCGTCCTTTCGGTTATGCCTGCCTGTCCGTCGGATTACTACAGTCTTCGGTAGCGGACTGTATAGTCCGTTGCAGTGGACCGTACAGTCTGCTACAGTGGACTGTACAGTCCATTGCCGCAGACTGTAATAATCTTCCGTTTAAAAGACCTTGGCCGACCTTGGGAAACGGCTTATTCTTCCCTTTGTTTGTGATATGATATTTAAATCCCCAGGAATAATGACTGCTCCCTTATCATCTACACACTTTTTGACTTGATCCTATATCTTTTTTCAGTCATAACTATAACCGGAAAGCAAAAGTTTTGTACCTTTGCATCCGATTTTAGAAAATGAATAAAAGATTGTAAAGTATGGAACTACCGGAAGACCCGATGATGCTGTTCAGCATGGTGAATATGAAACTTCGCGATTGTTATTCTTCGCTTGATGAACTTTGTGAAGATATGAATGTAGATAAGGATTCTTTGATACGAAAATTGAACTCCGTAGGGTTTGAATATAGTCAAGAGAACAATAAGTTCTGGTGATTTATCTGCATTTTTCTCTTTATTGATTATGTTTGTGCTAATAATTTAGCTGTTGCCCTATCGGGCTTGCCTGTTTCTGTAAGAGGTAGATTCTCTACCGGTATAATGCGTTTGGGGCACCAATAGGCAGGCAATACATCCTCACAAATCTTCTGAATTCTTTCATAAGTATCTCTGCTTCCGGGATTGTTTTCAATGAGCAGAACTACTATTTCACCAAATTTTGCATCAGGTGCAGAGGTAATCATAAATGGAGTATGGAAGTGTTTTTTCAGTGTGGCTTCCACCTGTTCTATTTGTATCTTTACACCACCACTATTTATTATATTGTCTTTTCTTCCTAAAATGCGGAATTGCCCTTGGGCATTCAGTTCTGCAATGTCATTAGTGTATAATACTTTATCACACACTTTGGGAGCATTAATAATCAGTGTATTCTCTTGACTCAACCGGATGGAGACGCTTTCAAAAGGGGTGTACCATTCGGAAGCTTCTGTCCCGTTTACTCTGCGTAAGGCGATGTGCGAAAGTGTTTCTGTCATTCCGTAGGTAGACCATACCTGATTGGGAAAATCTTTTAAAGCTTGTGCCAGCGCGCTGTCAATCGCACCTCCACCGATGATAAGATGTTTTATTTGCTTCAATAATTCTTTTTCTTCGGGCACTTGGAGGGAATTGTATACCTGCATCGGAATCATGGCAGCAAATACGGGTGCTTTCTTCAGATTTTTCAAGGGATGGCCCGAAGGTGTGACCGGAAGGAGATTGAGTCCGGCAACCAGTGAGCGTATCACCACCATCTTTCCGGCAATATATTGCAGAGGCATGCACAGCAGTGCTGTGTCATTTTCTTTCAGTCCGAGAAATGAACAGGTGAGGCAGGCGTTTTCCATCATGCTTTCTTTTTCTACACGCATTGGTTTGGGCTTGCCTGTCGAACCGGAAGTATGGACAAGAACGGTGGGTTGATGGTTGAACCATTCGGAGAGAAAAGTAAAAAGTTCTTGCCGGAAGCTTTGCTTGTCGGTAGGAATATTCATGCGTATCATCGCTATTTCCCAATGGGTATAAAAGATTCCTTCTATTTGGATACGCTGGGTGGTTATGTCTGTGTAGTAAGTATTCATTGTGCCAGCCATTGTAATAAATCAGGTTCTTGCTCTTCGGGATGAAACCACAGGCAGTCTCCTTCGATATGTAGCGGATAATTTATGTTGTCTGTAAACAGTAACCCTGTTCCAAGGCCTTGTGGAAGCGTAGGTTGCAGGGTAGCGCACCATTGGGCGATAGCGTTTAGTCCGATATTTGATTCCAAGGCCGAGGTAATCCACGAACCTATCCCTCTTTCCGCTGCCAGTTCCATCCATTCTTCCGACCCGCTGATTCCGCCGTGAAGGGAGGGTTTCAGAATGATATATTGCGGTCGGATGGTTTCAAGCAGTTCTATCTTGCGGCTGCGTTGGTTAATGCCGATAAGTTCTTCGTCCAAGGCGATGGGGAAGGGGGCGGAAGCACAGAGTGTGCTCATCTCTTTCCACTGTCCGGCGCGGATAGGCTGTTCGATGGAGTGAAGGTGAAACTCGGAAAGACGCTGTAATTTATCAAGAGCATCGGTGGGAGTGAAGGCACCGTTGGCATCCACACGTAGCTCTATTTGTTCGGGAGTAAAGTGCCGGCGGATATGTGCCAGTAATTCCAGTTCTTTTTCAAAATCGATAGCCCCGATTTTGAGTTTGATACAGCGGAATCCTTTTTGCATTTTTTCTTCGATGCGCCGATACATTTCATCAAAGCTTCCCATCCAGATAAGTCCATTGATAGGGATACCTGCTTTTCCTTTGCTGAATGGAGTGTGCCAAAATTGTAGACTGCATGCGCGGAAATGAAGTAGGGCGGTTTCCAGACCGAACAGAATAGACGGATAGGGAAGCAGGGCTTCCCGGTCTATTTCTCCGGTCTTCTCAAAGTTTTTGCAAGCGATGGCCAATAGTTCATCATAGTTGGGAACATCGTCACAACTCAGGGCAGGGAGAGGGGCGCATTCGCCTACTCCATAATAACGGTTGTCGGTATCGGTGAGGAGTATATACCATACGTTTCGGGTGGTATATACTCCTCTCGATGTACCTGCCGGTTGCTTGAAGTGTAATTGTTTCTTTATAATGCGGGTTTGGAACATACTTTTTTATATGTGTTTTGTTTTGTATATTTATCTCTGACAATTTCAAAGGCGCGTTGAACCCATGTGTATATGTCTGTGTCAGGAATATCGCCGTTAAAATTAAGCTGGAGCCAATGCTTCAGACTTTGGTTGATGGGAGTGCCGATTGAAACATGTCTCTCTTTTATATCTTCAATTTCATCTGGAGTAGATTTGACATTGACAAAAGTGAAATTGTCAATGTCTATAAAACAGAACATGTGTCCGCAAACATAAAAGGCAAGGATTGAATCATATCTTGCTGCAAATTTGCCAAATGGCATCTTCTCTGAAACATTGCCTAATGAAAGACAGTATTTCCTGAATACTTCAATGTTCATGTCTTTGAAATTACAATTCGTTTTTACGGAAATTTGGGATAATCCTGGAATCGTGGTTTACGTTTTTCCAGAAATGCTTTTCCTCCTTCCTGTGCCTCCTCTGTCATGTAATAAAGCATGGTAGCATCTCCGGCAAGCTCTTGGATTCCGGCTTGTCCGTCCAGCTCGGCATTGAGTCCGGCTTTAATCATACGAAGGGCTAGCGGACTGTGTTCCATCATTTTCTCTGCCCATGCCACTGTCTCGTCTTCCAGGCGTTCAAAAGGAACGACCGTATTGACCAATCCCATTTCCAGTGCTTCTTGTGCAGAGTACTGACGGCAAAGGAACCATATTTCGCGTGCCTTTTTTTGTCCTACGATTCGTGCCAGATATGATGAACCGAAGCCGGCGTCAAAGCTGCCCACTTTGGGACCTGTTTGTCCGAAGATGGCATTGTCGGAAGCGATGGTTAAGTCACAAACTACGTGGAGCACGTGCCCGCCGCCGATGGCGTAACCGTTGACCATGGCAATGACAGGTTTCGGCAGGGAACGGATTTGTTTTTGTACGTCCAGCACATTCAGGCGGGGAACACCGTCTGTTCCGATGTAACCGCCGTGACCTTTTACGTGCATATCGCCTCCGCTGCAGAAGGCTTTATCGCCTGCTCCGGTCAGAACCACTACGTTGATATCCCGGCACTCACGGCAGTAATACAGGGCATCACTGATTTCGGAGGTTGTAGTCGGGGTGAATGCGTTGCGGTAACGCGGACGGTTGATGGTGATTTTTGCTATTCCGTTATAGAAATCGAAAAGTATGTCTTGATACTCTTTGATGGTTTTCCATTCTCTTGTTTCCATTATTCTTGTTTGTTTATGTATTTTTTTGTGAGTTTACCGTACGGGCGGTATGCCCGTATGAATCAATTTTGACGCACTCTCATGATAGAATTATTCATTTGGCTTATTTTTAAGTCCGTGGTAATATTCTCTCAACAGGGTGGTATCTTTTTCCTTGTCTGTAAAGACTTCCATTAACATGGGTTGCATCAGCGTTTCCGGGGTGGTGAATTGCTTCATGGCATCTTCCAGTTCTTCTTCATCGGTTACTTTTATATAGATAAAGCCGCGTTCTTCTGCCCAACCTTTGGCAGTGGTGTAATGTTCGGCTGTGATGAACTCCCGTGAGCGACTTGATTTGTCCATGCCCGGCAGAGTGTGGAAGATCTCTCCACCTTCATTATTCAATAGCAGAATACGGATATTTGCACCATAATTCTGATTCCACAGTGCATTCATGTCATAAAAGAAACTCAAATCGCCTATGATGATGAAGTTTAGTTTAGTGGATGCTACGGCATATCCGATGGCGGTGGAAAGTGAACCTTCTATCCCGTTCACACCTCGGTTACAGCAAATTTCTACTCTTGGCGGTATTGTGAATAATTGGGCATAACGTATCGTAGAACTGTTTGCCAGATGCAACGCACAGGGTTCCGGCAATGACTGAATGAGTTTTCCTATGGCTGAGATTTCGGAGTAGGGCAGTTCCGGCATCGGCACGGTCTTACAGTAATTCTCCCACATCAATGGATAGTTTGTCGGTTTGTTGTCCAAAAGAAAAGCAATTTTCTCTAGAAATTCAAATGGGTCCATTTCAATGATGGTCGTCAGGCAACCGTATAAGTCGGCTATCTTTCCATCGGTGGAAATATGCCAGTGCTCACGCGGAGGATGTTTCCGCAGGTATTTCTTTAATTCCTTGGATACAATATGTCCGCCGTAAGTAATCAATAGCTCAGGAGTCATATCGTTCTGACGTTCGGAACTCATGGAATAGATGGCTGCATCGAAGTTCCTGATAGGAATGCCGGGAATGGTCTGGTTACCCAAATGTTCCGTCAGCCAAAGGAAATGTTTATACAGGGGTTTCACATATTTCTTTTCGAACAGATAAATCAGATTCATCTGTCCGACCACTATCATGCGTTTGTTATATTTATTCAGACGTTCAATCAGTATTTTATAGTCGCGGTCGTATACACTCAATCCTTGGTAGCGGGTGATGACGCGTACTTCAGGAAGCGCTTTGACTGTGAAACGGTAGATGGGTTCGGAGATAGGTACGTTGATATGAACCGGACCTTTACCGTGGTGAGTTGTTTCCAGTATGGCTTCGTTAATCAGACGGTTGCAGAACCATTCGTCTTCGTCGGTTTGCACTTCGGGTAAGTTGACCGACATCTTGACCAACGGACCGAATACCCCCGGCTGAGGTAAAGTCTGTCCATCCATTTGTCCTATCCAGGCAGCAGGGCGGTCGGCAGAAATGACAATTAAGGGAACTTGTTGGTAAAAGGCTTCGGCTACGGCAGGATGCAGATTCAGCAGTGCCGAACCGGAAGTGCAACATACAGCAGCAGGACCTCCCCCCTGTAACGATAACCCGATAGCAAAGAATCCTGCACTGCGTTCGTCGGTTACAGAGTAACAGGTGAAGTCCTCTATATTGGCCAGTGTATGCACGATGGCAGCATTACGACTGCCGGGACAAAGCACTATTTTCCGCACACCGTGTGCCTTGAGAAGTGCCGCCAACTGAAGTATGTTCTTTTTGTCTGAATACATAATTCTTTTACTTTAATATAAATATATTTCTCTTTTATCGTCTTTGCTCCGTAGGGAATTGAATTCTTCCGAATGCATGTTGCTATGCTATTGGACGGGCGCAATCATGTGCCCCTACGGTGACAGGCTATCTGTTTATAAACTCAGGATAAAGAATGCTTTTCATCGTATTCATCTTGTCTCCTGTTTCTGTCCATTCCGATTCTATTTCAGAGGAAGCAAGGATTCCTCCACCTGCGTATAAAGTGGTTTCACCCGGTTTTATTTCCATGCAACGTAGGTTGACATATAAATCTGTATGTCCTTCGGTGTCCAGCCAGCCTATAAAACCGGAATAATAGCTACGGTCATATCCTTCATTTTCCAGGATAAATCGGAAAGCATCTTCTTTCGGCAATCCGCAGACAGCGGGAGTAGGATGAAGTTCCTGAAGTAGATTCCCTATATTATCTGTGTTCTTTAATAAAAAATAAAAGTCGGTTTTGAGGTGCACCAATTGTCCGGCACGGGCCGTATAGGGGCCTTTCTCATTCATCTTATTGCCAAATTTCTTGATAATCCGACGAATGTAATCTGCCACATAACCTTGCTCGTCTTGGTTCTTCTTGTCCCAGTTCATTGGCATGACTTCGTTTTGCATCGGCATGGTGCCTGCCAAGGCTACGGTGTGCCATTCTTTGCCGTGTCCGCTCAATAAGATTTCAGGTGTACTGCCCACCCACGTACCGGAAACAGGAGTATGACACAAATAAATCATCATGCGTGGATAATTGTTGCAGGCACGGACAAATGCAGCCAATGGCGAAAAATCGTCATTGATATGCTTGGTGGAAGAACGTGACAAGACAAGCTTTTGGAAATGTTTCTTTTGAAGGGGAGTGATGAAACGCTCGAAAGCTTGGGTATATCGCTCTTTGTCTGTTTCTTCCGAAACGAAAGGAGACAGTTTTTCGGTCTGATTCTTGCAAGTCAACAAGGCATCGGCACATTCCAAAGAAGAAATGGCTTCGCTGATTTCATCCCAGTCGTATGCTGTGATATCAGGACGAATCACTATCAGCGGATGATGGTCGGACTGAAGGAAGGGAGCCATGACAAACCCTTTCTTCTTATTTAATTCCCGAATATCCGCTAACTGTTCCACATCGCCTGATTGTTGTAGCACAAAGTAGCATTCGTCTGTCCAGGGCAGCCGATAGAGAGCAAAACTGAGTCGGCTGCGTGTCAGGCAATCCAATAAATTCTGTATATGTCTGTTAGGTAGATTCATTTCTTTTTAAGTATGAAGTTAACGACACGAATGGTAGAAACAAGTTTCCCCTCGGGAGTGGTGATATCTATGTTCCATATATGTGAGGAATTGCCGCGATGAATTAATTGACCGTTGGCAATCACTTTTCCGCCCACAGGAACCGATGATATATGATTTCCACTTACTTGTATGCCGCATGCATATTCTCCTTCGCGACATAAAGACATAGACCCGTGTCCGGCTGCAATTTCGGCAAGTGCCAATGATGCACCTCCATTCAGCATGCCAAAGGGTTGTGAAGTACGGTGGTCGACAGGCATTTCGGCACGTACCTCATCGGTGGCAGACGGCATGAATCGGATACCCAAGTGTTCTGCCATTGAGTTCGAATAATCAGGTTTACAGGTTGTTTCTTCTCTCATTTGTAAGTCTGTTCTTTCTATAGGACTACAAAAATACATAAAATTTGGATGAAACAGCTTGGAAAGGACGTCTTTTAGTAACAAAAACGTTTCATCTTTTGTTTTGAGATATATTTTTAATTTTGCAAATGATATATCATAACATCGTTTTTGGGAAACGATAATGCAGAAATTGGCAGCGCCGAGTATCGTGCCCCAAAAAGAGGATATTCTTTATGTGACATGTACTTTCATTGCTGTTTCCTTTTAAGCTATATATTTATTCTTTGGAGTACTGTCGAAGTTTTTTCTCGTGATTTCCGGTTAGGGATTATACGGTTTACACGGATAGATTCAGGTTCTTTCTGTGTAAGCTGTATCCGAATAATGTATGTCGTTACTCCTCAGCTTTTTCCTATATTTATAATAAATAATACCAATCATATCAGCTATAAACCATCCGATGGGGATAGACCACCAAATGCCGGTTACTCCAATAGAGGGGATGGCAGCGAGCCAATAGGAAAGAGCAACTCGTGTTCCTAGCGATGCAATGGTCAGTATTACAGACATTTCCGGCATACGGATGGCCCGATAGTATCCGTATAGCAGGAATAAAATCCCAATACCACAATAAAATACTCCTTCAATGCGCAGATAACCGATACCTACATTCAGAATCTCCGTTTCATGCGGAGCTACAAAAATCAGCATGAATGGTTTGGCGAATAAGAAGACCAAAACAGAAATGAACAGGGAGAAGACAATTGTTGTAATCAGTGCACTTTTTACTCCTTTGCGGATTCGTTCATACTTTTTTGCTCCGAAGTTTTGAGCGATAAAGGTGGAAAAAGCATTTCCGAACTCCTGTACCGGCATATAAGCAAAAGAGTCAATTTTTATTGCTGCCGCAAAAGCCGCCATCACCATAGAGCCAAAACTATTGACCAGTCCTTGTACCATTAGAATTCCCAAATTCATTACCGATTGTTGTATACAGGTCAGGGTGGAGAACGAAGTGATTTCTTTCAGGCAGTGGCGGTCGAAATGCAGGTCGTTGCGATGCAGTCTCAATTCGGGACATTTTGCGTAGGTATATCCCATAATTCCCAGTGCAGATACTCCCTGTGCGATAATTGTAGCAATGGCAGCTCCCTTGATTCCCCAATCCAGTAGCAGGATAAAGAACAAATCCAGTCCGATATTCAGCACGACAGAAATCGCTAAAAAATAAAGAGGAGTGACTGCATTGCCGATGGCACGCAACAGTGCAGCATAGAAATTATAAATAAAAGTAAACCCGATTCCCCAAAAGATAATCCACAGGTAATCATACATCATCTGATAAATATCATCGGGAATCTGTAATAGTTTGAGAATGGGATGAATGAAAGACAGAGCTGCTATGTTCAGTACGATTGTCACTGTTCCGATGAGTACGGCCGATACGTAAATGCTTCGTCGTAAAGCCTTCATCCGTCCTGCGCCATATTGCAGGGAAAAAACAGTACCGCTTCCCATGGACAATCCCAGCAGGATGGAAATAAGAAAAACCATCAGTGTGTAAGCAGACCCGACGGCAGCCAATGCGCCGGAACCGATACATTGTCCCACAATCAGTGTATCGGCTATATTGTAACACTGTTGTAGCAGTGAGCCTATAATCATAGGTAAGGTAAAACGTAGCAGGGTACCTGTGATGCTTCCCTGTGTTAAGTCTGCTTTGGATAACATGATATGTGCTTGTTTTATTTAAATTTTGCCCCAAAGGTAATAAACACTTTTTTGAATGTCTGCTTCTTTGTAGAAGAATTAGAGTATAAGCCTTTGCTGGCGATTTCTGTCGTGGCAAACTTTCTTCCGATAATCTTGTTGATAGACAAACATAACTTTTAAAACGAATCAATATGAAAGAAAAGAAAGTAGTCCGTGAAGAGCGGAATAAAGAGAAATTGACTTCAGGTGATTGGGTGATGGCCGAATTTTATTCCATTCATTCATTGAAGAGCAGTCGTATGCATGCTGTTATTGACGAGTTTAAGAAACTGATGGGAGGGAAGGTGGAAGTAGTGCAGGTGAATGTGGATGAAGAAAAAACACTTGCCGAATTTTATACCATCGTGCATATTCCTACTTATATATTCTTAAGAAAAGGAGAGCAGTTGTGGCGGCAGACCGGAGAATTGGGATTGGACAGATTGGAAAAAGCAGTAAAGGAATTCATGGTTTGAATCGTGTAGGGATGTGTTAAAACTAAACCGACCTATCACATTGTCAACTGTAGGGGCAGGGTTTGCCTGCCCGAACCGGTTGTCATGACCTTGGAAGTAAGTCACCTCTTCTTAAAAAGAGTTAACCTGATAATGTTTTCCATTGGAAACTTTTGTTTGTAAGAAATATCATGTATGTTTGCATAAAGTTTCCAAAGGAAAATATTAATTGAATTAAAATAGTTGAACTTATGAAGTATATAATAGTAGGAGGTGTAGCCGGAGGTGCAACCGCTGCTGCACGTATCAGGAGAAATACAGAAGATGCCGAAATCATCTTGTTTGAGAAAGGGGAATATATCTCGTATGCCAATTGCGGCTTACCTTATTATATAGGTGGCGTGATTGCTGAGCGTGAAAAACTGTTTGTGCAGACCCCGGAGGCTTTCGGTAAGCGGTTCAATATCGATGTGCGTATCCGGTCCGAGGTCGTGGCCATCCATCCTGCAAAGAAGACAGTGGATATTCGTACTTCAGACGGGAAAACCTATACGGAGAGTTATGATAAACTATTGCTTTCTCCGGGTGCGTCGCCTGTCCGTCCTCCCTTGCCGGGTATTGACAATGAAGGAATCTTCACGCTTCGCAATGTGAATGACACGGATGCCATCAAGAACTATTTGCAGAGGCATGAGGTGAAGCGCGCGGTAATCATCGGTGCAGGCTTCATCGGGCTGGAGATGGCGGAGAATTTGCAGGAAGCCGGTGCGGAAGTGGCGGTTGTAGAGATGGCAAATCAAGTCATGGCGCCGATTGATTTCTCTATGGCATCGTTGGTGCATGAGCACTTGTTGCAGAAAGGGGTGCAGCTTTATCTGGAAAAAGCGGTGGCTTCTTTTGAGCGCACAGCCAGCGGATTGGAAGTGATTTTCAAATCGGGTGAAAGACTGCCTGCCGATATGGTGTTATTATCTATCGGTGTGCGTCCCAACACTTCGTTGGCAACAGATGCCGGACTGGAGGTAGGGGAGATGCGCGGCATCAAGGTGAACGATTACTTGCAGACTTCCGATGAACATATTTATGCGGTGGGCGATGCTATCGAATTCCGCCATCCGCTGACCGGGAAGCCGTGGTTGAATTACTTGGCGGGGCCGGCCAATCGTCAGGCACGTATTGTGGCGGATAACATGGTCTTTGGAAATAAGATACCCTACGAAGGAGCTATCGGTACTTCCATTGCCAAGGTTTTTGATATGACTGTTGCTGCTTCGGGTCTTCCGGCAAAACGGTTGAAACAGGCAGGAATTGATTACCTGTCGGCAACCATCCATTCCGGTTCGCATGCAGGATATTATCCCGATGCTTTACAGATGTCCATTAAAATAACATTCTCTCCTGCCGATGGCAAACTGCTCGGAGCGCAGATTGTGGGCTATAGCGGAGTAGACAAGCGCATTGACGAATTCTCGCAAGTGATAAAGCATAACGGAACTGTATATGATTTGATGGCCTTGGAGCAGGCATATGCTCCTCCTTTTTCTTCGGCCAAAGACCCGGTGGCAGTGACGGGATATGTAGCCGGAAATATACTGAATGGAAAGATGCAGCCTCTTTATTGGCGTGAGTTGCAGGCTGCCGATTGGAGCAAGGTCACGTTGGTGGATGTCCGTACTCCCGATGAGTTTGCGCTCGGTGCTTTGAAGGGGGCTGTCAATATTCCTTTGGATGATATGCGCGATCGGATGAAAGAAATCCCCCGGGATAAGCCGGTCTATCTGTATTGCGGAGTGGGGTTGAGAGGTTATCTGGCTTCCAATATATTGTTGCAGAACGGATATAAGGAAGTAAAGAATCTGATAGGTGGTTTGAAATTGTATAAAGCGGCAACGACTCCTTTGCCCGAACCGAAGGAGTTCTCAAATTCCGGCTCTTCAAGTTCTGATTCTTCAAAAGTTGATCATTCTGAACATAGTAAAGATTCTGCTGAAGCTTATACTATTGCTTCTTCTGTTATTCCTTCTATGAGAGCAATAAAAGTGGATGCTTGTGGCATATCTTGTCCCGGTCCTATCATGAAGCTGAAGAAAAGTATGGAAGAACTGGCAGATGGGGAGCGTCTGGAAATTGTGGCGACGGATGCCGGTTTCCCCCGTGATGCCGAGGCATGGTGTCAGACTACAGGAAACCGTTTTGTTTCTGCCCGTTCGGAAGGCGGAAAATACCGGGTGGTAGTAGAAAAGAATATTCCTCAAGTATGTGCAACAGAGACTTGTAAAGCGGACAAAGGGAAAACTTTTATTCTGTTCAGCGATGATTTGGATAAAGTTTTGGCTACTTTTGTACTCGCAAACGGTGCGGTGGCAACCGGGGAGAAGGTGACTATCTTTTTCACATTCTGGGGACTGAATGCCATCAAGAAACTGAACAAGCCTGCTGTGAAGAAAGATTTCTTTGGTAAAATGTTCGGCATGATGCTTCCTTCCAATTCATTAAAACTGAAACTTTCAAAGATGAATATGGGAGGGATGGGTAGTAGGATGATGCGGTATATCATGAATAAGAAGAACATTGACTCACTGGAATCGTTGCGAGAACAGGCCATTCAAAACGGTGTCGAGTTCATCGCTTGTCAGATGTCGATGGACGTGATGGGCGTAAAGCGCGAGGAACTGTTGGATAATGTGACTATTGGCGGTGTAGCTACTTATATGAATCGTGCGGAGCAGGCAAACGTGAATTTGTTTATTTAAAATAATGTATGGAGAAAATAAAATCAATATGTGTCATGAGAGAGCTTTTTAAAGCTCTCTCTGAACTGGAAGCAAACTTGATAGAGCAACATGGGGTATCATTGAATGAAGCAATGGCACTTTGCTGTATCGGAGGTGACAGATTGACGGCGAGCGCTATATCAGAGCATACGGGTTTATCGGCTTCACACACATCGAAAGTGATTCGTTCGATAGAAGATAAAGAGTTGATAGTTCGCAGTTTGGGCGATAAAGACAAGCGGCAGATGTATTTTACTTTATCGGATAAGGGAAAGATTTGTTTGAATCAGTTGAAGGAGAACGAAATAGAAGTTCCTAAGATGTTGAAACCATTATTTAAATAGAGTTGATAGTTGGTGATGAAAAGTATGTCTACTTATTCTGCAATATTAGTGGATGATGAACAAGCTGCCCATTATGCCATTCAAGTCTTAATAAAGGAGTATGATAATATAAGTCTTGTCGGACAGGCTTATAATGGCAAACAAGCTATTGAAATGATAAACAGGTTGCGTCCTGATTTATTGTTTTTGGATATTCAAATGCCTGATATGAATGGTTTTGATGTATTGCATCATTTAGATTATCAGCCTTACATTGTTTTTTGTACGGCATACGAACAATATGCAATAGATGCTTTTAATCAAAACTCTATTGACTATTTGCTTAAACCGGTTGATGAAAAACGTTTTGTCCAATGTATGACAAAAATAGAAAGATTATTTCCCAAAGAGCGGAAAATAGATATTTGCCAATTGCAAGAATTCGGCAAACTTTTTAATCCTCCTAAAAAAGCATTCGCAATACCTGTAAATATCGGTTCAAAAATAGTATTTGTTCAGTGCAGCATAATTACTTATTGTGTGGCAAAAGACGGATATGTTTCTTTAATCACTGATGAAGGAAAAGAGTATGTTTGTAATCTTACTTTAAAGCAATTGGAAGAACGGTTACCTGATGACTTTATTCGTGTCCAAAAGTCTTATATAGTTCACAAAGAAAAAATAGAAGAGATACAGAAATACTTTAATAATCGGCTTATACTGAAAATGAGGGACCATAATCATACGAAAATAACGTCCGGTACAAGTTATATTGATAAGATTAGAGAGGAACTTATGCTAGGATAATCTTTCTTTTTTCAGGTTTACTGTAGAATTGTTCAGGTACAAGGAAAATAGCTTCTCATAGCGGTCATTGAAGTCTATTTTTGCATTTGAAATAATTAAAACAAAATAATCATGAAGAAGTACCTTGCATTCTTTTTATTGTTATCAGTAACCGCACTTGTTTATGGTCGGCCGCAGAAACTTGTTATTAAAACAGACAAAGAATCTGTTGAATTGCGTTATTGGCCTTTGGACGGTAAACAGTTGCCTTTTTATAGCTTATATTCACCTGTCATTGTTACTTGCAGGCAGATGACAGAGATTGAGCTTCCTTGTAATGAGACTATATATAAAATCTCATTAGGGAAGGGTAAAACTTCATTGGTTTATGCAACTGCCGGGGCTGTGGATACAGTTTCCTTATATCGGGACAGCGTCTATTTCAGTGGGCATAACCAGACCTATAATTTATATCTGGAAGAGGCGGAAAAAGCCGACGAGTATTGCCGTAGTTATTCTTATACTCGTAATCACCCTCTTGCAAAGGTACAATCATTGGCAATATTTAAAACAATTGTAGCCGACCGCAAAGCCAAAGACGAGGCCCTGCTTAACAAAGAAATACCAGTCGGAAGATTTATGTTGCAACAACAACGTTTTATTGATTTAAGATATAAGGCATTGTTTCTGAAAAAGGCCATTGCTTTATATGCGTCTTCTGATTTCTCGGATGATTGGATGAATGAATTCAAAGCTATGGATTTTCATTTTATGGATTCTATATCTAGACAATCAGGATTTTTTCCTAAGATATTGGAGGATTATGTTTTTATTAAGAGTTTTGTATTGGATGGAATAAATCCGAAAACTGTAGACGAAGAGTCTGTGAATACCTTTTTGTTTGAGAAGTATTGCCATTTGCTTTCAGATAAGAATCTGGAGTATGTAGCCGCCTATTTATTGTACAATGATATTTTTCAAAAAAGATATAGTAAGGATATTCCTTCATTATACGATAAATATATTGCTTTGTTTCCCGATAATCCCTACATCAAAATATTGCTTCCCGAAGTGGCTAAGATTTCGGCTCTTTATCATCAGAAACCCGATAATGACAAAATACAGATAGTCTGTTATGAAACAGAACCCGAAGATTTTACTGATATGATGCGTCCGTTTGCCGGAAAGGTAGTTTATATAAATATATGGGCAACCACCTGTTCTCCTTGTATTCAGTCATTTTCTAATGTAGCAGCTATGAAACAACATTTTCCTGATTCAAAAGATATTGTACTTTTGTATCTATCTATAGATAGAGATGAAAGGCACGAGAAGTGGAACCGGATGATAAATTATTATAATTTAGAAGGATATCATTATCGGGTGAATAAGCATACCTCTAAAATCATATATTCTGCTTTTAAGGATTCTAAAGGGATATTGACTATTCCACGTTATGTTATCGTTGACAAGAATGGAAAAATTGCATTTATGAATGCAGCTTCGCCTTCGAATCCTATTGAAGTAAGAAAACAATTACAAACACTCTTATAATAATTTTTTATGAATTTGTATACTGAGTTCTTGGTCGCATTCATGCTTGTTTTTGCTGTGGGATATACTTTGGCTTATTTGCCGGGAATGTTAAAAATGAAAGCCATTTATAAAAGAAATCTATTATTTCTAGTTTCTGTTGGTTTGGTTCTACAGCTTGGCAACGGGCTTAAGCTTTCTTATTTGTGGGCAGTCGGTTTTATTTTTTTGATTTTCAATCTTTATTTGTTCTATACGAATAAAAGAAGAAATCTTTTGAAAGTATATTATGCTGTCATCGATTTTATAGTGTGTTCGCTTACATTGTTCTTGTCTGCTTGTATTGTGGCGGAAATGGATGATATTCCAATTAAACAAGTTGTTCATCAGCGATTTCCGGACGGTAGTTATACTTTCTCTCCGGGATACTTGGATGAGATGATTGTATTAAGTATTATCTTATCACTGCTTATAGTGAATTACAAGTATCTGTATATTTATCTTTTAAAGAAATGGGAAGAACGGCAAAATCGTAAATATAGGAATCTTCAATATCAGAAGCGGAATATTGAGACACAGTTTGAAGCATTGCAAGCCAAAGTTAATCCTCACTTTTTATATAATTCTCTTAATTCTATTGCCGGATTAGCCACGGTGGATGGTGAAAAGACTAGGCGAATGGCTCTGGCACTTTCGTGTTTCTTTCGGTATAGCATGAACCGTGAGCAACAAGTTATGACTTCTTTGAAAGAGGAAGTGGAAATGATACAAACATATTTGGAAATTGAAAAGATTCGTTTTGGTGAACTTTTGAATTATACGATTGTACTTCCTGTTGAAGCAGAGCATTATAAAATACCTAGAATGTTGCTTCAACCCATAGTGGAAAATTGCGTTAAGCATGGTATGAAATCTGATATGACAACTTTGACAATAAACATATCTTGTTCGATATCTGATGGAATACTTCTTTTGTCTGTAAAGGATGATGGAAAGCCTTTCCCGGAAAACTTTATTCCGGGATATGGAATACAGAGTGTATATGAAAAACTGGAATTATTATATCCCCAACATTATAAGATAGAACTGGATACGAATATAGAAAAAGATTTCAGGATTTATCTTTATTCTTCCTCTCCGACAGACTGAGGTTGTCAATAGTTTCAAACCTTCTTCTTTTTCATTTGTTTATTCCTCACAATGGAACCGAACAAGTGGAAACAGAAATGGAAACAGTTGAGCAATCTGCGGAAATGGCGTGTCTGGAGATTAAAACTGATTGATGCCCGCCTTTACTTCGTAAGTATATTTGTTGGTTTGCTTACGGGGCTGATTGCCGTGCCCTATCATTATTTGTTATGGGAATTCTTTGATATCCGAAAAGCCTTCTTCACTGCCCATTATCCGTGGTACTATCATGTTGTCTTGTTCTTTTCTCTGTGGGCCATCCTTATCGGGGTTGCCCTGATGGTAAAGAAGATGCCTTTGATAGCCGGAGGCGGTATTCCCCAGACAAGGGCGGCTATCAACGGACGTATTCATTACGACCATCCTTTCAAGGAACTGATAGCAAAGTTTTTTGGGGGAATATTAGCTTTGAGTGCAGGGCTGTCGTTGGGTCGTGAAGGGCCCTCCGTTCAGATTGGTTCATATATCGGAACATTGGTATCCCGATGGGGACATATTCTGAAAGGTGAACGAAAACAGTTGCTGGCGGCAGGGGCCGGTGCCGGACTTTCAGCAGCTTTTGCAGCTCCCTTGTCTTCTTCTCTGTTGGTCATCGAATCCATTGAACGGTTTGATGCTCCCAAAACAGCCATTACTACTTTATTGGCAGGCGTGGTGGCGGGCGGTGTGGCGAGTTGGATGTTTCCCACTACTCCTTATCATCTGATAAATGCCGTCTCTCCCGGTTTGTCTTTTTGGCGGCAGGCGGAGCTTTATATCCTTTTTGCTGCCGTGATTGCTGCCATAGCAAAGTTTTATTCGCTTATAGTTCTCTTTTTTCAACGATGGTTGCCGACGTTGAAACTCTCTGTCTATACTAAAATGTTGTATTTGCTGATTGCGGCATACGCTATTTCTCTGACCGAGACCAACTTGACGGGAGGCGGAGAACAGTTTTTGATGATGCAGGGAATGGACGGTACGCACGACATCCGGTGGCTCGGCGTCATGATATTGATTCATTTTGTATTCACTTTGCTTTCATTGTCTTCAGGATTACCGGGAGGAAGCTTTATTCCGACTCTGGTGACAGGAGGTTTGTTGGGACAATTATTCGGGCTCGTATTGGTACAGCGCGGAGTGATAGGGTATGAAAATGTCAGTTATATGATGCTTGTCGGGATGGTAGCTTTCTTGGTAGCAGTGGTGCGCACTCCGCTGACCGCCATTGTGCTGATAACAGAAATAACAGGCCACTTTGAGGTGTTTTATCCTTCTATCGTAGTGGGCGGACTGACTTATTATTTTACGGAACTTCTTCAAATCAAGCCTTACAATGTATTGCTTTATGACAGGATGTTTCGCAACCACAACCCGGAGTTTCCTGAAGTCGAGGGTGCGCGTTATCATCTGTATGTGGAAATAATGGATGGCTCTTATTTGGATGGAAAAGAAGTGGATAAACTGACTTTACCCAACAACTGTATCATTCTCAGCATCCGCCGTGACCACAAAACCCTGCCTGCTGCGGGTGAGACACTTGTTCCCGGCGACCAAGTGGAGATAGAAATGGACGCCAAGGATATTGAAAAATTGTACGAACCGCTGGTCAGTATGGCAAATATCTATTAAATTTGCCGTATGAAAAAGAAATTCCAACTTGAAGTTCCGGGAGGAGCCGACAAGGTGTTGCTCCATACTTGTTGCGCCCCCTGTTCGTCAGCCATCATTGAGTGTCTGATGCAACACAGCATTACCCCTGTCATCTATTATTGTAATCCGAATATCTATCCGCTTGAAGAGTATAACATAAGGAAAGATGAATGTACCCGCTATGCCCGTTCCTTGGGGTTGGAGATTGTAGATGCCGATTATGACCATGAGGCTTGGCGTTGCCAAATGTCGGGGATGGAGCAGGAGCCTGAGCGTGGAGGGCGTTGCCTCCGCTGTTTCAAGATGCGTCTGTTGGAAACGGCGCGCTATGCTCACGAGCATGGATTCTCCGTGATAACCACTACGCTGGCATCCAGCCGATGGAAAAGCCTGGAGCAGATAGAAGAGGCGGGACGTTATGCCACTGCCCGCTATCCCGATGTTACTTATTGGGAACAGAACTGGCGTAAAGGCGGTTTGAGCGAGCGTCGTATTGCCATTATTAAGGAATATGATTTTTACAACCAAAGATATTGCGGTTGTGAGTTTAGCATGCGAAAAGAAGATGCTGCTCCTGCTGCGGATGGAGATAACTGATGCACGAACGCTATTAAGATTGCAGAATGTCCATATTTAAACGCCAATCCGTTTGTTTTATTGATTTAAAAAGATAACTTTGGCACAGACTATACTCACGGATTGAGTATGGGATTATTAAATAATTAACAAACAACATGACACAAACAAAATTTTTCAGATGGACATTACTGCTATGTCTTTCCGGCGCGACAAGCCCATTGGCTGCACAGGGTGTTGGAGAAAAAGCAAAGAAAGTAGAACAAATGCAAGTACTTAAAACTGATGGTAAAGTGCTGCGCATTACGGTCGATGGTAAAGAACAACAAATTCCATGGGTGATTAATCCCTCTCTTCGTCCCGATGTATTTGAGACATCGGGAGAGGAAGTTGTATTCCGAAGCAAGATAGATACCATCCGGTTCAATGTAGCCAAAGAAGGATGTTATGATTTTGTGGTGGTCACTCATCAAGGTGATTCCGCCATGACCCGGATAAAATGGGTATCGGCAAATCCTTTGGAAGAACCCTCGCGGGATATGTTGAAACGCTCTGCCGGCGGATTGCTTTCAAAGAAGCAGGCGCAGTTCGATATCGACGCCTTGGTCTATACTCTTAGCGAAGTCCATCCCGATATGTTTTCCGTGTGCAGACAAAGCGAATGGTTTAAATCGGTAAATAGGGTGAAGCAGCAGTTGCCCGATTCTGTTACCACGGTAGAGCTGTTTAAGTATGCGGCTCCGTTGGTCACGAAGTTAGGCGACGGGCACACCATGCTTCGTTTTCCTTTTAATGATTATTTTACTTCATCTACTATTCGGCTCCCCTTGTTTGTCAATGTAAAGTCCGACTACACACTGCGTGTAAGAGGGTGCATTGACAACCTGATACCCCAAGATGCGGAAGTTCTTTCCATCAACGGAAAGGAGAGTAGGGAACTGATAGAATCGATGATGGACTATGCAAGCGGAGAACGCGATTTCTTCCGTATAGAACGTATTAATTCTGATTTTTCGGCATTGTTTGAAATGATGTATGCCGCAGATAAATACGATGTCGTTTATCGTATGAAAGATAGCAAAAAGAAACTTGAAGTCACCTTGCATCCTACTACGTGGGCGGAACTTCTTCCCCGTATGCCGAAGAAAAAAGAGCAGGCGCGGGTGCCGGATTATTCTTTCAAAGTGGATGAAAAGAAGAAGGTAGCCGTTATGGATTTTAGAAGCTTTAATAATCCGCAACGGATGAAGATGTTTGCCGACTCCATGTTTGTAACCCTGCGCGAAAAGGGCATTAAGAATTTAATCATTGACTTGCGCAACAACGGCGGAGGTAATTCGATGGTAGGAGATGTTCTTTTCCGCTACATTTCTCCCAAGCCTTTTAAGCAAATGGGCAAGGCCCTGGTACGCGTCACGCCCACCACCATACGCTTGACGGGAAGAACCCAAATGGTTCCCGGATGGTCTTTTTATAATGATGAATCAAAAGGAAATCTTATTCCTCCGCTCACCAAAGAAGAAGGTCATTACGAAGGCAGTGTATATCTGTTGATAAGTCATCATACATTCTCTTCTGCCGGTTCGTTTGCCTGGGCTTTCAAGGAGTTTGGTATGGGGACGGTTATCGGCGAGGAATCCGGTGGCATGAATGTGAGTTTCGGCGATATCATCTATTATAAGTTGCCGGTGTCGGGATTGAGTTGCACTATTTCGTTCAAACGTTTTTGGCAATATGGCGCGGACGAAAAGGAGATACATGGTACATTGCCCGATTATGCAGTGCCACAGGAAGATGCTTTGGCTAAAGCCTTCCAGCTGATTAAGAAATAAAAAAAATAACGCGTATATTTGCGTTGCCCGATGCGAATATACGCGTTGCCAAAAGGCCGTGAGGTTTTAAAAAAAGCTCGGCATGTTTTCATGTAAGGGCAGATTGCATCACCCCCCCCCCTCACCAAGTCAGTCATTCCTGTTCTCCGTTTATCCTTGTATTTTAGTCTAAACGTGCAGACAATGTAGGATGTTCATTCACAACCGGAACCCCCATCAACAGGACGTTTCAACGGCTAATGAAAGGAGGAAGGGGGAATCAAATATTCCCATGAGACCTTTTAGCAAGGTAGCAGTTTTTTTGAAACAAGGCTTTGATATTGTGAATCTTTGTATTTACTTTGCACCAATCAATAGGCAAAGTAAAGACAGCGGACTATGAGAAGCAGAAAGAACATCCTATTCAACTTGACCATTATATTATTATTGGCATGTACAGCTTGCGACCGTTCCACTCGTCACGTCACAGAGAACTTGTCGCAAGCGGAGGAACTTATATGGACTGCCCCCGATTCGGCATTGCATATACTGGAATCCATCCCTACCTCCCGGCACTTAATCGGAAAAGAGCATGCGGATTATGTTTTGCTGCTTTCGTTAGCCCAATATCGTTGCTACATCCCTGTATCTTCGGATTCGTCAATGATTGACCTTGCAGTAGAATATTATAAAGATAAGAATGATGCAGATAAAAAAGGTAAAGCTCTATATATCAAAGGCTGCGTATGGAAAGAAAAATATAATGATATTCCTAATGCTTTAATAGCTTATAAAGAGGCTGAGACATGTATTTCCGATATGAAAGAGAGGCATTATGTTGCCCACATTTATAGCAGTTTGGGATATATCTATGAAAAATCTCTTAATTTTGAATTGGCAAAAGAATATTACCAAAAAGCCTTGCAGGAAAATACAAATATAAAAGATATAACTTCACAAGCTAGCGATTTGCTCAATTTATTAGGATTATACCATATTGTCAACGACACAGACAGCATCAATCAATGTATAACCAGTTTGTTAAAATGTAGCGGCAAACTGAAGGACAGTATTCTTCAATCTAAGATTTACCATAACATTGCGGTCAGTAAAATGTATCAGGAAAAATATGAGGAAGCCGAAAGCTTTTTCTCATGCGCCTTGCATATATCACCTGCTTCTCCCTCTTACAAAACAATGTCAGGACTAGCCCAACTATATATGAAGAAAGGGCAAAAAGAACGCGCAGACAGTCTGTTTCAAAATGCTTTGCTTTCTAAAGACTTATCACTACGCGCATATATTTATAATCAATTATATGATGAAGCTTGGAAAGCAGAAAATTACAAGAAAATCGCCCAATATGCCCGTCTGTATATAGACACCTCGGATTCCATCTACAATAGTCACCTGCATCAAGAAGTCTTGAAAGTGCAGAGAAAATATGACCACATGCAATTGTTATACCAAAAATCCAGACAAACGAATATAATATATTCCTCTATAATCATAATATTCATTGTTAGTGGGATACTTTGGTTTCTATTTATTCAATACAAGAAGAAAAGAAAAGAAGAAAATGAAAAATTGCGAGCAGAAATAGCCGAGTTGGTCGAGGCCTTAGATAAAATGAGCACTTCTTGCAATAAGACTCAGAAAGAGCTTCAAGACCAGATAAACGCATTAAAAAGTAAGCAAGAAAAAGACGTCCTTATGTCACCTGAAGAATATGCGGCAATACAAAACACAATAGATAAACTGACAAAAGAAAAAGAACAAAATGAAAAAGAACAACATCAAGAGTATGAAAAATTGCAAGCACAGTTTGAAGCTTTAAACCAAAAACTAAAAGAGGTAGAAAAACAAAACAATCGTTTCAGACTTATTTATGGTAATTATGATTGTGTGGAACAAAAAGATATCAAAGCCCTGCAAGTAGCATTAAACTTAAGTCAAAACAAGCCCTGTAATATATCCGACGATAGAGAGGATATAAAGCATTGGCTCAACTTATCAAGAAACGGCTTTGCCGATAAGCTACATAAGACCTACCCTATGTTAGATAAAACGTTTCTAGATATTTGCTATTTGGCTGCTTTAGGTCTGTCTATTGATGAAATAGCTCAATACGCAGGTAACATAAAAAGACGTTCAGTGGAACGGTATATGAGCCTAATTTGCCAAGAAGTACAGTACCCCATGAGCGGGAAAAAAGGGTTTGAGAGCTTTATTAACCACATACTTACTATTTAAACAGAACAAAAAGAGGGTCGGAAAATCTCAAAAAACATCCTTGTATATACTTAATGCATTAATAATCAGTTATATATTGAATCTCATTTCTTCTTAAAGAGTACTTGGATATGTCAAAAAAGACATTTAGCTTTGTAGAAACAAAAATTAAAAACTTATGGAAAAACACACGCTATTTAAAATGCTGATGATTGCTTTATGTATCACATTTAGCATTTCAACGGTTTATGGTTCCAGCCTGCAAGGAGAACCTACAACAAAAGAAGAACCTACGATATAGGTATTTAGAAATGCCCTAATTAAGAAAGAAGAAGATGGCTGATGATGATGTTCTATTAGAAAAAATAGCCAATCATTACCTGTTCTATGGTTCTTTTCACTCTGATTTAGGACTATACAACGGCAAGATGGGAATGGTCATTTTCTTCTTTCATTATGCACGATATACCGGCAATAGTTTATACGAAGATTTTGCTGAAGAGTTTTTAAATGAAATATTGGAGAAGCTGCACACCGAAACCCCCATCTCTTTCAAAAGAGGGCTGGCAGGCATAGGATGGGGCATGCTCTATCTCATTAAACAAGGATTTATGGAAACAGACATCCAAGAAACATTTAAAGACATGGACGAGAAAGTAATGGAATACAATCTTCTGTACATGAAGGACCGCTCATTAGAAACCGGGGCAAAAGGAATAGGGCTCTTAAGTGTGCGCACGCTTGGGCAATAGGATATTTTCTTGTTTTGTTCCTCTCAAGAGATTTATAGGTAAAATAAACTATAATTTTAAATTAAATGAATTATGAAGACATTGAAGAAAATCAAACTAAATGGTTTGAATGATGCCGAGTTGAAAGATCGCGAAATGGATGCTCTCAATGGTGGTGATAGGACATGTGGTTGCGGTTGCAATTATGAAGGTAGCGGAGGTTCTACTACTCATAATAATGGAACTGCTAACTATAAAATCGGTCCTAGCGGCGGAAATTCAACTGGTGGATGTATTACTGATGGGGGTTATACTCTATTTAGAACAATTATATAATAACGAACCATGTTCTAAATACGCCGTGCGTTAAAAATAAGAATAGGGAATGAGAAAATAAAAATTTGCCTAATGCAGCAATATATTTACTCCTTCCCTACTCTTTGAAAAAATAAAATATTAAAACACACACTATGAAATACTTGTTAACCTTGTGCATGGGATTTTTCATGTTGCTCTCTTGCAATAATAAGTCCTCCCAATCTGCCGCAATAGCAACAGACGAACCGGAAGTGAACGAAGACACGCTCTTCAGAGTAATAGATTTGGCAAATAACCTGAAGCCATGTAGCGACTCTTTGCTGCTGAGCGATATTGTGGAGGATGTGGAATATGTAAAACTAGAGGCGGCAGACAATGCTTTGGTTGGAGAAATGTATAAGGGTTATGTATCCGACAGTGCCATCTTTTTTTCCTGCATTGGCAGCCCAATTCGCCCTCATATCTTTATGTTCGACCGTTTCACAGGGAAATTTATCCGCACAATTGGTAAATCAGGACAAGGGCCGGGTGAAATGTATTCACCGGTTAATGTTGTAGCCAAAGACAGCTTGGTCTATCTATCCTCAGACTATCGCGATGAACTTTTTGTTTATAAAATAAAAAACGGAGAGTTTGTGAGATGTATCCCCCTAAACAAACCTTATGCTTCTGCATGGTATTATTACATTGGCGACAACAGAGTGATCCACTTTCCATTTTATAACGTTTGGGATGGTAAATATTCAATGTGCGATATGACCATTCAGGATTTTGATGGAAATATCATCCAAGAACAAACACCTGAGGTGGACTACACCGGATTTGACTACAGAAACAAACCAAATACAGGCTTCGCTGTCGCATGGGCTTATAAGAATCATCCCAATGTGTATTCTTTTTTCACGGATACCATCTATGCAGCTTTTGATGACACCATCCGCCCCAGATATCTCTTATCATTAGGGAAATACAAACGTCCGCTCCAACTAAAGGTTAGTCCTGAATGGAAAAATTATATCATATTTCATCATTTTTGTGAAACCAAAGACTGTCTGTTAGGCAGTTTTGGATTGGAGCAAAAAGCATGGTTCTTCAGATACGACAAAAAAAGTAAAGAAATAAAGACATGGAAACAAGAGGCTAAACCATGGGATAATCTTCCAGGATTTGAATGGATAATCAGATCTGCCCCCGGCATCACCAACGACATTGACGGTTGTTCCGACCACCTTCGTAAAATGAGTTATGTCAATGAAAACCAGTTTGCAATCTGTATCACCCAAGACAATATGGATGAAATCAGAAAGATAGTATCCGAATCCACGAACGTGAAATTCCCCGAAAAGCGTCAGCAGCTTCTAGATATGATTGACTCGATGGGGCCGGATGATAATCCGATTCTAGCTATTTATAAATTAAAAGACTGATATAAAGATGGACAGCATTTTAAGTTGCATGACTGCAGGTCATAATATATACACCATAAACAGAGAGCGCAAACAACTGTTCCTGACAAACCCTCAGTTGGTGCCTCATCTATATAAGAAAACCACCATAGACAGCCAATCTGATTATTATGCCCGGAAAGCTGCTTATTTGGCAAAACACGGATATACCGAGGGACTGAACCATCAATACGACGGGACAATCACTCCGGCCATGGTGAAAGACAGCATTGCCAATTTGAGGCAACTGGTGTTTGAAGTAACAGATGCGTGTAACCTGCGTTGCAAGTATTGTGGCTATGGCGAACTGTATAGTGACCACGACGAACGACACGCACAAAAGATGCAATTCAGCACTGCCAAAAAAACAATTGATTTCCTGCAAGAAGTGTGGAAAGACTCCAAGCAGGAATTCACTATAAAAAATATATTTATCAGTTTCTATGGCGGAGAGCCGTTATTGAACATGCCCTTTATCCGTCAGGTGATAGAATACGTGGAGTCCCTGCATATAGCCAATCGAACCATCGATTATTCAATGACCACCAATGCCATGCTGTTGGACAAATACATGGATTATCTAGCCGAAAAGAAATTCCATCTGTTAATCAGCTTGGACGGTAACAAATGGAACAACAGCTACCGAGTGACTCCCGGTGGAGAAAGTTCATTTGAACGGAACGTCGCCAATGTGGACAAATTGAAAGAGAGATATCCCGATTACTTTGAGCAATATGTGAATTTTAATGCCGTGCTACACAACAGAAGCACGGTGGACGAAGTGTATCACTTCATTAAAGACAGATATGGCAAAAAGCCCCAGATTACCGCTTTAAACACAACAGGAATACGCCCCGAAAAGAAAGACGAGTTTAACCGGATGTTCCGAAACGTGGATTTGAAAGAAAGCGAGAACTACGAAGCATTGCTGGACGAGATGTTTATGAAGAGTCCTGAATACTATGGGGCATGCCTTTTCCTGCAGCAGTATAACAAGAATGTATATCGCTCTTATAACGATTTGTTCGCCTCGGAAAAAGCGCTTAATTTCATACCCACCGGCGGATGTGTTCCTTTTTCACGAAAGATGTTCATCACCGTAAATGGAAAAATATTAGCCTGCGAACGCATCGGCCAACAATATGGGCTGGGGACGGCATTTCCCGATGATGATATAGAATTGTCTTACCAAAGCATTGCAGACCTTTACAACAACTATTTTGACAAGCTGCGTGCTCAATGCAAGGTGTGCTACATGTCACAGTCCTGCATACAGTGCATGTTCAACATCGACCGGTTTGACTCTCTGGAAAAGGTGGCATGTCCGGGCTTTGCCAATAAAGAAAAGTTTGGAGCGTACGTGAGTCAAAAAGTATCATTTATAGAGCAACACCCGGAATCGTATGAAAGAGTAATGGAAGTGGTCTTAGCTTAAAAAAAGAATATCATGATAGACACCGAAAAAGAATATTGGTTCGCTTTTGAACCCTATATACATATCACATTAAAGGAGAAGGCAGCTTTGCTATATAATACATTGGACGGCGAATATATCAAAGCGACCGACGAGGACGAATTAAAATTCATTGCCGCCCTGTTGGACAAGAAAAACTGTGGGGTAACGAAAGTCACCGCAAAAGAATGGCAATGTGACGCTATCCGCAACTTGCTGACGACGGCAAGAGACAAGTTCTTTGCAGACTTGTATGAATGTTCACTATCCGAACAGAAGCCGATACAATTTTACCCGATACTGAACTTGCAGGAAGAAGTAGGCCGGTTGCAAAATTTCAGTTCCGGTTATGTGGGAACCAAGATGTTTACCTACCTGTATAAAATAACGGTAGATATTGAAGAGCTGGAAGGGGAAGCATTGTGTGCGCTGATGGATGAGGTCTGGGAACAGGTCCGTTCCGGCAGCCTGAAGCATTTATGTATCATCATCTACACCGCATCACAACTTCAAACCTTGCGGACATGGCTGGAAAATCATGAAGAGGCAACCGGTTGCGTGGAATGGATGATGAAAGCGGAGTTGGCTTTCAATGACAGGCACGGAATCAATGAACCGGCAACAATCATAATGAATGCGGAAGATATTCCGGCAGGAAACCTGCCCCATGCCGGTGACAGTTCCGTCTCGTGGATATTCAGGGTGCATACGGAAGATGAATTGGAAACGGTCTCCAGCCTGATAGACCGGTATGAGCTGCAGCACTACAAGATAGAGCCTGTATACGATAACACCAATCTGCCTTTCTTTGAGGAACAAGTTTTCCTGGAAAAAGAGGACATATTCTCCAAACCCGTATCCATGCAGGAGATTATGAGAAACCAAGTCCTTAATACTCATAAGTTCGGTAAGCTGTTCGTTTCCTCCAACGGCGATGTACGGGCGGGAAGTGTTTTGGAAGCTCCCATAGGGAACTTGCATGCAGAAAATATCCGACGGCTGGTTCACAAAGAAATGACAGAGGGAAAATCATGGCTGCACATCCGCAACCAAAAGCCCTGCTGTGACTGCATATATCAATGGCTCTGCCCTTCTCCGTCTGATTATGAATCGGTTATCGGCAGGTCCAACCTTTGCCACATAGAAGAATAATGAAGAACGTCTATATAGTCAATGAATGCCTGAGTTCGGCTAAAAACGGCATCGGCACCTATTTGAACGAATTGCTTTATTGCCTGCAGGCAATAGGGGCGGAAGTATGTCTGCTTACGTTCAATGCGGACTGCAAGGAGTTCAATATAACATATAGCAACAAACGGACGGAAATGAATTTTCCCTGTTTCCCCGACGGCGACTTCGGGCAACACCCTGCTGTTGTCAATCGGTTCCTGCAGTTGCATATTACTGATGGACAGGACAATGTTTTCTTCTTTAATTATTCCCTTTCGGATAAATTAATGCTGACATTAAGACGGACGTTCCCATTGTCAAAGCAAATCTACGTCATTCATGACTTTTCATGGACCGGCGTGCTGTTGGGAAATATCCGCAGGCTGAAACAGATAATGGCGGAAAGGAAAGAACCGGAGAACGACAGACGAAGGGAGTTTGTAGTAAACACCTGGCTGCGGGAACAACAGATGATGAACATCGCGGATAAGGTGGTCTGCCTCTCCAAAGGAACTTACCAAATCTTAAAAGAGACATGCCTCATTGATGAGCGAAAACTCGCCCTGATACCCAACGGCCTGAGAAAGCACAAGGGAATCAGGCCTGGCTCCAATGAGGACAAAGAACGGTGGAGAGAACAATTATTGATAGCGAAGGACAAGAAAATAGCGTTGTTTGTAGGGCGCACGAGTAAAGAAAAAGGATTTAATGCCTTGTTGGATGCCATAAGAATCGCCATAAAAAGCTGTCCCGACTTGCAACTCGTAGTTGCAGGAAGTCCGCTGCCTTCCTGTTTCTCCCAAGAGATTGCATCGGTAATCACTTACACCGGACACATCGGCAAACAGGAGCTCATCAGGTGGTATCAGCTGTCAGACATCGGCATCATACCTTCCTATTCAGAGCAATGCAGCTATGTAGGCATCGAAATGATGATGTACGGGTTGCCCGTTGTGGCATCAGACGGCTTGGGAGTGCGCGACATGTTCCATGAAGGAGAGAATGCGGCAATCGCCCGAATCGGACCATCATCCAAGGCATACGGCAACCGGCTGGCGGAAGCTATCGTCAGGGTGCTTGCCTCCAAAGAATTATCCGATAAATTAAGGCAAGGTGCAAGACGGGAATATGAACAAAGATATCATATAAAATATATGCGGCAGAAATATAAAGAATTAATCATGAGTCTATGAACTGTATAAAACCATAAAACGCATGAAGACCTTCCCCCACTACCTCCAGTTGGATGCGATGGACTGCGGTCCCACCTGCCTGCGTATGATAGCCAGATATTACGGCAAGAACTATTCGCTGCAGACGCTCCGCGAACGCTCCTTCATCACACGCGAGGGGGTATCCATGCTGGGCATCAGTGACGCGGCGGAATCCATCGGTTTCCGCACATCGGGAGTGAGGATTACCCTGAAGCAACTGGAGGAAGACGTGCCGCTGCCGTGCATCCTGCACTGGAACCAGAACCACTTCGTGGTGTGCTATGACATCAGGAAGAAAAGGAACGGATACAGGTTCCATATAGCCGACCCCGCCTCGCAGAACGTCATATACACCGAACAGGAGATGAAGAAGTGCTGGCTGGTGACAAGGACGGAAGGGGAAGAAAAGGGAACGGCACTCGCCCTGGAGCCGGCCCCCGGATTCTATGAACAGGAGGATGAAAAGGAGAAGGACGGCAGGAACAGCCTCTCCTTCTTCTTCAAGTACCTGTTGCCCTATAAAAGACAAATCGCTCACTTACTCCTGGGGATGTTGGCTGTGAGCCTCTTGCAGCTGATATTCCCTTTCCTTACGCAATCATTGGTGGATGTCGGGATTCGGGACGGAAACTTGGGCTTTATCACGCTGATTCTGACAGCCCAGCTCGTCGTCTCCGTTTCCCGGCTTTCCGTGGAGTTCATACGGAGCTGGATATTGCTGCACATGAACACGCGCATCAACATATCACTCATCTCCGACTTCCTGATAAAGCTGATGAAGCTGCCGCTGCGCTTCTTCGACACCAGGATGATAGGGGACATCATGCAGCGCATCGGAGACCATAACCGCATCGAGAGCTTCCTCACCGGCTCATCGGTCGCAACGCTGTTTTCGTTTGTCAATTTCTTCATCTTCGGATGGATACTGGCCTGTTACAATCCGGTCATACTGGGCATCTTCCTGGCAGGGAACACGCTGTATGTGTGCTGGGTACTCGTGTTCATGAAATACAGGAGGGAGCTGGACATCAGGCGGTTTGCACAGGCGGCCGGGGAACAGAGCAGCCTGATACAGCTGGTGACCGGCATGCAGGAGATAAAGCTGAACAACTGCGAGAAGCAGAAAAGATGGCAGTGGGAAAGGATTCAGGTGAAACTCTTCAAAATCAGCATCCGGGGGCTGGCACTGGGACAGGTGCAGCAGACGGGCTCCGTCTTCTTCAACCGGACCACGAACATCATCATCTCCTTCATCGCTGCCAAGGCGGTGGTGGACGGACAGATGACCCTGGGCATGATGGTGTCGCTGACCTACATCATCGGGCAGCTCAACGGCCCGGTCACGTCGTTCATCGGGTTCGCACAGCAGCTGCAGGATGCGAAGATAAGCCTCGAAAGGCTCAATGAGATACACGGGAAGGAGGACGAGGAGCAGGACATCGCCTCCAAGCTCTCCGCCCTGCCCGAAAAGAGGGACATCACGCTCAGCCACGTGTCCTTCAGCTATGACGGCGCGGACAGGGATTACGTGCTGGACGACGTGTGCCTGAGCATCCCCCGGCACAAGGTGACTGCCATCGTGGGTGCCAGCGGCAGCGGAAAGACCACGCTGGTCAAGCTGATGCTGGGATTCTACACGCCCGGCAAGGGGAGCATCAGGCTGGGAGAGACGCCGCTGGGAATGATAAACCCGCACCTGTGGAGGGCAAAGAGCGGGGCGGTGATGCAGGACGGATTCATATTTTCCGATACCATCGCGAACAACATTGCCGTAGGCACCGAACAGCCGGACATCGAACGGCTGAGGCATGCCGTGAGCGTGGCGAACATCAGGGAGTTCATCGACTCGCTCCCGCTGGGCTACAACACCAAAATAGGCATGGAGGGGAACGGGCTCAGCCAGGGGCAGAAACAGAGGCTGCTGATAGCAAGGGCCGTGTACAAGAATCCCGAATTCCTCTTCTTTGACGAGGCGACCAACGCCCTGGATGCCAACAACGAGAAGGAGATTATGGAACACCTGCACGAGTTCTACCGGGGAAAGACCGTAGTGGTGGTGGCGCACCGGCTCAGCACGGTGCGCGACGCGGACAAGATTGTGGTGCTGGACAAGGGGAAAGTGGCCGAAGAGGGCACGCACCGGGAACTGACGGAGAAACGGGGACTGTACTACCGGCTGGTGAAGAACCAGCTGGAACTGGGAAACTAAGGAAAGGAGGAAGGCATGGAAGAGGAACGGACGCACAGGGAGATTGAACTGCGCAGCGAGGAGGTGCAGGAGGTGATGGGCAGGATTCCGCCCGCCATCCTCCGCTATGGGATTGTCGTGCTGCTGGGCATTATGGCCGTCGTCCTTGCAGGAAGCGCCTGCTTCAGTTATCCCGACACGGTGGAGACGGAGTTCACACTCACCACGCAGAACCCGCCCGCCTACATCATGGCGCAGAGCGCGGGAAGGATAGAACAGCTATATACTGCCAACTCCCAGCCTGTCGGAAAGGGCGACATGCTGGGAGTGATAGAGAACGTGGCACGCACCGAAGACCTGTTCGTGCTGCGGGAACGGATGAAGGAATGGAAGCAGGGCGGAAGCCGCACCGAGCAGGTGGGTACGCTCTTTTTCCACCGGATAGCGGAGCTGGGAAGTGTGCAGGCGGCGTATTCGTCCTGCCTGCTGGCCTGGAACAACTACCTTCAGCACATGCAGGAAAGCAGGACGTATGAGACAGAAGTGGCCAACACCGTGGCGGGTCTGCTCAACGCCGTGGCCGAATGGGAGAAGAACTATCTGCTGACAGCCCCCGCGGATGGGACGGTGGCGTTCATGCAGCTGTGGAAAAGGAACCAGTACGTGGAGGCGGGAGAGACCATGTTTGTCATTGTCCCCCATGACGCAGCCCTTCCGGTGGGCAAGGCCCTGCTGCCCATGGAGGGAATAGGGAAAGTCCGGACGGGGCAACGGGTCATTATCCGGTTGCCGGCGTTTCCCGAACAGGAGTTCGGAACCATAGAGGGAAGGGTGGAGTCCGTCTCCCCCGTGCCCGACGAACAGGGAAGGTTTGTACTGGAAATAGCACTGCCGCAGGGACTGACCACCCGCTATGGCAAAGAACTGCCTTTGATAAAGACCATGACGGGAACGGCATCCATCGTCACGAAGGAAAAAAGCCTGCTCAGCAGGTTGCTGAATTTAAAATAAGAGTTTATGGGAGTCACAACATGTAATGTTTATGCCTTATGAAAGATGAAGAACTGTTTCTGAAACTATTTACAGAAGATGCCGCCCCAAGTGACCGGGTACGCTTCATCAATGAGAATATTTCAGCCGGTCAGGAACCTGTGGCCGAGGCCGACATCTGCTATTACAACATGGGCCGTATTATCGCTTGTTACACATTGGCAAGGAAATATGGAAATCAGGAGATGGAAGAGCGGGCGGATGCCCTGTTGGATGATAAGTTTGAGAATGTATCCTACGAGATGCCCTTTTGCCTGGACAATGGCTTGTTCGGGTTGGGCTGCGGATTGATTTATTTGCTTAGAAACAGGATGGTGGAAGGCGATGAGGATGAAATTCTTTCCTGCATCGACGATATGGCTTTTCGGAAGATACTTCATTTTGCAGAGGATGAAGATATTGACCGGCAAGGGTGGCTGCGCTACTTCCGGTTGCGCATAACCGGACACTGTGCAGAAAACAGAGTGACCTACCGGCTTGCACTCCGGCAATATACCCTCTATTTCCTGGACTGCATTTTGCGTCATGTCCGTAAAGGGGGCGTATTGGACAAACAGACTGTCGGGGAGGTGGAAGCCTTACACCAAATAGGAATATGCCCCGAAACAACTTTCGATATACTTTCTTTATCCGCATTGCAATCGAATCGGAAGGTTT